>Ga0080013_1000487_pt1 | contig 56130 bp, 70 predicted proteins | sample ETNvirenome_6_85_FD_69236 | JGI IMG/M metagenome (GOLD analysis project Ga0080013, IMG submission 69236) | Marine viral communities from the Pacific Ocean - ETNP_6_85 (SPADES assembly) (version 2) | ecosystem: Environmental > Aquatic > Marine > Oceanic | place: Pacific Ocean | collected 2013-06-19 | reverse complement strand
AACCGAATGGTTTGACATGACGGACGTAAGAGGTCATAGAGGAAGACCTATTTTAAGTTGTTATCCTATTACAGGTGAGTCTGCCATGTTACATTGTACAAATATTTATGCATTTTATGATGTGACAAGTGTAGGACTTGCAACTGCAGAAGCTGCTAGAGACGGAATAGACGCTTGGGCATTAAATTATAGGTCAGTTGTTAACACAGGATGGACAGGAATGGTATTCCATATACCGGCTTATGGGGAAAGATGGGTGAATAGCACTTATTACCCGTGGCATGGTGAAATGGACACATGCTCTTACAATATAGGTAATTTTGGTGGGATTGGTAGCCCAAACGCTACATCATACAATACATTTTCTGACCAAGGAGGTACCCCAGCCAGCCATCCTCTGGCTGGAATGCTAGCTAGTAATACGGTATATGAAGGTGGAGCTTCTAGTACAGGGCAACCATTTTCCGTTAACCCTGCACAGGATGATGGGACTGGAACTGATAGGATATATAGTGTAACCGGTATGTGGAACGGAACATGGGTTAATAATTCGTATCCTGTAGGTTTTGGTACATATCCACCAGGTACCACTACTGATGTAACATCTATGAGGGACCTAAGAGGTAGTAAGATGGAATGGTTTGTAACTGGGTGTACTATGAATTGGGAAGAAAGTCCATACTCAATGACTTATTATACTAATTTATTATCTGAATCCAGTCCCTACCCAGGGTATGACCCAGATGGTGATGAATGGGTTAATTACCCCATCGCATCGGGAGAGGATAGACCAATCTGTAATCCTCAGGGAGGAACCTCCAACCTTGGAAGTATACCATTTACGGCAACTCCTACAACTACCATATACTCCAAATGGGCTTTAACTGGAACCACTTGGGACAATCCATTTGTACAATCCCTTCCACAATTTGATACGATGTACATTTATAGTGGATTAACTGATGCAGTTTTAGACCAAACCCCAACCGTACATAATTTGGATGTGTTATGCCAAAAAAATTGCTGTTCTGATGACTATAGAGATACGGGCAGTATATTTGGATGTAATGACTGTGGTAATCCATTTAATAATACAATAACATGGTCAACAGGAACAACATTATTTAGTTACCTACACTATGATGTGGGTTATATGTGGGGAATATCAGACCCTCATCATGCTTTAACTGGAAGTCCTTTAAATTATCTAGCAATAACCGGATACACTACCATAACTAAAACTAAGAAAATCTGTCCATGTGAAAGATTTAAAGGGGGTGATAGAAATGTGTTGGTTATTAGCACAACAGATGAAACTCAGACAGGTACAAATACAGGTAATTTAGGAGGTATAATGCCTCTAGGAAATAAAAACTATTACGGTGTGGGAGCTGTTACTATAGGTACACCATCTACATCACAAATATCAAGATGGAACGTTAATAATACGATAGCAGGTTCACCTCTAAATAAGGGATATCATGGTGGTGCTGACCCTAGTACTACAACTGCAGGTGATTCAACCTTTATGCAAAATTTAGCAGTTAGAATGGGGTGGGACTTAACCGGTACCCAATCCTATGGAACAGGAGGATTTACCACTAATCCTTACGCTGCTGCAGGACAACCAACACCAGACTGGCAATACAGTCAAGATTTATTTTTGAGGACAAGAGTATTTTATGACTCATTTAGAGGATTTGCTTATCCAGCAGTTGCGCGGAACAATCTCACCTACTCTCATTTCTTACAACATTCATATGGAGCAATAATGGGAACTACTGTCCCATACTCTGGACTATCAGTAGAAAACCCAACAATTTATGGTGATGCAGGCACACCTAAATCGTATCCAACGCATCCTTTAGTAGCGTTAACAGGAGCTAATCCTTATAATGCACTTATTCCAGTTACATATACCAGACCACCCATACCTTATGGTCCAACAATTACCCCAGCGTGGGGTAACGATGGAAGTGCAGGATGTGCAGGACAAATGACAGAGACTATTGACATGATGGGAAATCCAACATGTGTAGAATCTGTGGAGTCCACTTGGGATAATGTTTGTTCTAAAGCGGGATTAAGAAATTATGGGTGGGGAATAAATACCAGTGTTGGGTGTGTTTATTCTACTGCTACTGCAGCTTGTTGGGGTCCAGACTTTTTCTCAGGTACAAGTTTTCAGAGTGATTTAACCGATTTTATTACAGGAACTACTAGTGTGTATGCAGGATATGAATGCACATATTGTCAATGTTTACCCGCAGTCTTTATAAATAGAATAGGTCCTCCAGACCCAACAGTTGTGGACCCATGTCCAAACCCACCATGTGACCCGATAATTGTTATTCCTACGGTAGAAGAAATAGGTTGTGGACCTCTACCATTATTAAGTTCTCAAGTTAGAATGAGTACTTACGGTGCAACTCTGGGTGGTATTAATGGTATGGCTACTAACGCGAGTAATTTATTATTTTCATCTAATATTAATAACAGTAGTGCAGCAGTTCCTAGTATGAATTCTTTACAAAGATTAGATGGTGGTGGAGGTGACGGAATTTGGGGTGAAATGCAAGGAGACTTATCTACAACAACTAATAGAAATGCAAGAACTGGTTTAGTGGTTGATATGAGTGCTATACTCCAACCTTACACTTATGAATATAATGAGGAGACATATATTGATTATGATATTTTATTTAATAGTGAGACATATATTGGTAATACTAAAGTTGTAAAGGGTCAGGTTAAATTTAAATGGATAATAGAACCCGGGTTAATAGATAATAAATTACCTGGATATAGACCACAATTAAGTATCTGTAGAAAAATTGATGCATCAGAAATAAAGAAAAAAACAATTGGAGGAGATTTGGAAGCTTTTACCTACTTAAATGGTATTAGAAATAAAAAAGAAGGACATTACTGGAAATTTGAAGAAGATGAATATTGTATTACATTAGTAGCAGAAATTGATGGAAAAATGCAAATAAAAACAAAAAGAATAAGAATAATGGGTAATAAGTTTAATGGCTGGACAATAAATTGGTTAAGCACTTAACAGTTTACTAATAATAAATGATTATTAAGATAATTATAGAATAAAAGATAATTAGAAATGGGATACATAACTAAAGCTACCACAGTATATTTAGATTTACATATGACAGGCGCTGGAAGGAGACTCCTTTTACAAGGTAGTTTGTCTGATAATATGATAAAATTTGCATTAGGAGACACCGATGTAGATTATCGTAATGCCTTACAATTATCTTCTGGTGAAGTTCCAGATGTAACAGGAGAACATTTAAACTGTATATTTGGAGTTAATGGAGGATACGACATAAAAAGAAAGTTAGAATATACTTTAGGACAAGCAACTATTTTACCATCGTTGACACCTGTAGGTTCTCTAGTAGCCGGATTCCGTAATGCATCAACAGGAGGACAAATGGATTATTCTACTGATGCAACAGTTAATTTCTATGTAGCCGACATGTTTACTTCTTTGAAGGCAATGGCAATGACTCAAATATCTTACCACCAGTGGAACGGTCTGACCGCTGCTACTTTTACAAATTACTTTAGTAATATACAAGATGCACAAGGAAGAAATTATAGTACACGATACACTCAATTATTTGAGGATATGGAATATGGATTAGGAAGAGGATGGTTTGCAAATTTAGTAGATGGTTTTTATGTATCTGAAGGTGGAAATATAAAAAATTGTAGTGTTAGTATTGAACCAGAATCACCAAAAGACGGAGTATTATTAAGAAAATTAACTAGTGCCGCTTTAGTTAATCAAAACAATGAAACTGTTACTAATGATTTGGTTAAAACTGCAAAGATTGGTACAAGAAAAACTCGAGCATATATTTCTCCATTTACAGTAGCAACTGAAGGAGTAAAAAGTGACCAGGGAGTATTTAATGGTTCAGGACCATTATCCCTATGTAATGCATTAGCAGATTATGGTTATGTTGTAGGTAGTATTATTAATAAGAAAGTAATAGTTTATCCTGAATACGGTATTAAAGAAGATGCTGGAGGATACTACCATCCCCAAATTATTGAAAATAGTAGTTATAGTACCATTTTAAATGCAACAGGATTAGATACGTTAACTCCTTCCGCAAGAATAGTAGATAACAATAATACTACTACTAACTATTATTATCCGTTACAAACTAATCAAATAAATAATGAACCAGGAGATAGAAGATTTAGAGGTAAAGAAAATAGTGATTATTTAGGTAGTACAGGTATTAGAAATTCTACCACATCTACCGAAACCGCTATGAACTTTTTCGCTGGAACTCCAGAATTAGAGTTAACATCCCAGACTAGTGGAAATTTACCACAAACTTTAAGAATGAATAGAAGAAATCTAACCCAAGAACCAAATACTGGTTTAGCAAGAATTGTACAACAAACGGAAGACTTTTTCTACGCTTTAAGTAAAGACCCAGAAGTATCTAATTGGGTAACAACTAGTGGAAGTGGTAAAAACGCGATATATTCATTTAATATAGGATTACGTATAACTCCACAAGACGAATCTAAAAAATATAAGTCATGTAAAGTTACATTAGCATTCATATTTAGTGTACCAGCTTTACAACCTACATTTACTTGGCAAGCAGCTACACCTGAGAGTGCGGGTAGATGGTTAGTATTTAATTCACCAGCTGTACAAATATATGGTGCTGGTTATAAGTCCATGGGAGGACATTACACTTCTAACCCTATAAATTCAGTTACCACTAGTGGGGAAAGTATTTATAGAAAAATAATATTGAACACATGATAGGAGATATAACACAAAATTTAGTAGGACAATTTAATGATAATTTTGGGAAAAATAATAAAATGGAATACCCAAAAGGTGGGGTAAATTATTTAGATAACGCTAATAATTCAAAACCGTTGGTAGGCAGAGTAACTTATGGAGAAAGAATAAGTAAAAGCTATGCACCTGCCAAACTGCTTTCAGTTAGTAATAAACAAGGAGATTATAGTACTGGAGGCAAAACATTTGCAGCAGCCTCTAGTGTTATAACCACATATTTAAATAAAGGAAATAAAAATACATCTAGTTTATATTATCAACGATTCTTTTTTCCAGGTAAAACTACTTTACCATGGCAAATAGATAACAGACTAGCTGTAACAAAAACTAAATCTACTATAAGACTTGACATGACAAGATACGGTAGTAATAATAGATATTAAAGGATAAATAAATGGAATATAAAAACATAGCACCCGGAGACAAAACAGTAACCGCAGAGATAATACCATTTGGAACGTTAAACCCAGCTTTCAATGGTTATAATCAATTACAAGGTTCAACATTAAGATTTACTAAAATACAGAGAGACCCAAATAACGGTAGACCTTTTTCTAATTTATATCCAGCATTCAGTCTGCCAGCAGCAAACTTTGAAGTAACAGGTTGGGATATTGACTGGGGTACCAACGCACTTAAAGATATTGAATTAGCAAGTGATGCTATAGTAGTCGAATTTCCAAAAAACACATATGGTGAGTTAATTGATGGAAGAACAATAAGATTAACAACACAAATATGGAGTGGGGGTTCTCCTACTTATATTACTTGTTATAGTTCTTATTATGCTGGATATAACGCATCCAGTGACCCAAGTGTAGAAGCAGAAGTATTTGGACATACATCAGCTTTTAATTATGTGCCACCAGTTGCAAATCCAGGAGTAGGAGATTTGAGTACTAATGTTTCATTTCTATTTAGTGACCAACTTAAAAGTCCAGTGAACGGAGGATTATGGTCTACGTCATATACATTAACACAAATTCCTAAAGGATACCAAGACGGAGTTATAAACGCCCATGATTTTGAAACAAATAAAGTAAAAGCTCAAGCAACTGAAGCAGGAGATGGTGTAGACGAACCTATTGGTATATGTTATCTAGATAAAGGATTCTGTGTTATTACACATCCTACAATTGTAAATGGATTTAATTATAGTGCTACTACTATTTTAGGAGGTGGTGCGTACACTGGTTTTAGTTCTGGATTCACACAAGTGTATTTCACCGATACAACTAATTCTGCAGAATTCTTTAGTTTTGAAAAACAATGGGTTCTTAATGTCTTATGTAAAGCAGAAGCAAATGAGTTTTACCTCACTCAAAATACTACTGCCGCAGATTTAAACCCTACAGTCTTAACAGGTCCAGTAATGTTACCTAACACTAATGAATTAGGTGCAGGAATCTTTTACGACTTAGATAGTGTACAAAAATCTGTTTACATTACGGAGGTTGCCCTCTATGATTCTGATGGAACTATGTTGGCAATAGCGAAACCAGACAGACCAGTTAAAAAAGACTCAACAGAACCAGCATATTTCAATTTGAAATTTAGATTTTAATATGGAGTTTAAAAATTTACCTAAAGTTTTAGGTTTAGACGTATCAACAAAAACAATTGGTTGGGCATTATTTAACATGGCCGACAAACAATTATTGGAGCTTACACATTTTTCCCCAATTGTAAAACCAAAACCAGAATATAAAATAGAAGAACATCTAAGAAAGGCAGCAGCTTTTGAAAAAAAATTAGAAGAAGTAAAAGATTTAGGTATTGTAGAGGTAATAATAGAAGAACCTTTATTAACATCTAACAACCTATACACAGTAGGGACCTTATTAAGATATAATGCAATGATTGTAAAAACCGTACATGACGTGTTAGGAGTAATACCTAAATTTATATCCACATATAATGCTAGAAAATATGCCTTTCCACAATTAGTAAGAGAGAATGGAAAAGGAAAAAGAGTACTTTTTGGTAAATTCCCTAAAGGATGTGATAAGAAAAAAATCATCTGGGAAGAGGTGAGAGAATTAGAACCTAAGATTGAGTGGTTTTATACTCGTAACAATACCTTAAGAAAAGAATGTTTTGATATGGCAGATGCGTATACTTGTGTAAAAGGGTATATGTGTAAGGAAGATATCTGGCAGATTTGACTCCTGCCCATTTGTTGTGTAAATTTCTAACATGGCAGATTTCGATTTAATAGTTGATGTTTTACAAGATATATTTGGTGAATGGAAGAATCACAATCCTCATTCAGGCCAAATCTCTTTTGATTGCCCTACTTGTTCCTTTGATATAAAAGGATTAGAGAGTGGGGACGGTAAGGGAAATTTGGAGATAAATTACAGGAAGAACATCTATAAGTGTTGGGCATGTTGTGATACTAACAATACAAAAGGCAGGCTCCCCTATCTTATGAGTAGGTGGGGAACACCTCAGCAAAAGAAAATATTTAAGCTGGCGGCCCCAAACCAATTTAATGAGAATGAAGAACAATATGATGATATTGTAATACCACCAGGTTTTACATCTTTATTAGAAGGTAATAAGTTAGATATCAAATATAAAGAAGCGATTAATTATCTTAAACGTAGGGGCATCACTAAAGAATATATAAAGAGATACAAGTTAGGGTATACCACCATCGGCAAATATAGTCATAGGATTATATTTCCATCTTATGATAAAAAAGGAGAATTAAATTACTTTGTTGCAAGAAGTTATGTTAATACTAAGTTAAAATACAAAAACCCCAAAGTCCAAAAAGACACTATAATATTTAATGAGGATAATATTAATTGGGAAAAGGACATTTATTTAGTAGAAGGGGTATTTGATATGGTTTTTCTATCTAATGCCATTCCTTTATTAGGAAAAACTATTTCAGAACATTTATGGTCGGAAATATACAAAAGAGCAAAAGCTCGTATTATAATATGTTTAGATGGTGACGCATGGGAATCCACTGAACAATTATTCAACAAATTAAATGGTGGAAGATTACATAAAAGAATAAAGGTTTTAAAATTACCTAAAGATAAAGACATAGGAGATTTAAGAGGAGACTTGTCTTCTCTAGATTTTATTGAATTAGAAAAGAAATAGAATATGAATATAAGTGTAGAACTAAGTATTTTTAATAATATTAAATATTATGACGAACCTCATACGTACTATATTGGGGATAAAAAAATGACATCAGCAACTCAATTAATATCAAAATTTAAACAAAAATTTGATAGTAATTATTGGTCAGAAAAAAAAGCTGAAGAAAGAGGAATAACTCAGGAAGAGATTTTAAAGGAATGGAAAGACAAATCTGAATATTCTTGTGAGAAAGGAACACTATTCCATGAGTATGCTGAAAATTATTTAAATAATAAAATATTTCCCTATCCAGAAGAAAGGGTAAAAAGAATATTGGGTAATAATGATGTTAAAGAAGATTACGATAAACTTTTAATATTATTTAATAAATTCTATGAAGAGGCATATAGTAAACTTATCCCGATTAAATCAGAGGTCATTGTTGGTGATGAAGAATTGGAAATATGTGGAATGGTTGACCAATTATTCTGGAATAGTAAATCAGAAGAATTACAGATTTGGGACTGGAAAACTAATAAGGCAATTAAAAGGAACAATAAATGGCAACAGTTTAAAGAACCTTTATCACATTTAGATGTTTGTGAATTTAATACCTATTCCTTACAATTATCATTATATCGTTATATAATAGAAAAGAATACTAACTTAAAATTAGGGGACTCCTACATTGTATGGTTTAATGAAAAGAACACCAATTACGAACCAATAAAATGCAGAGATTATCGTAATGAGGTGATTGAGATGTTAAAAGCACACAACAAAAATGATTAATAAAATTATACATTTTTCCGATTTACATTTACGATTATTTAAAGAGCATAAGAGATATAGAGAAATACTAATAGAATGTTTTAAACAATGGAAAAACATTAAACCAGATAGAATTGTATTCACTGGTGATTTAGTACACTCCAAAAACCAAATGACACCCGAGCTATTAGATATTGTGAGTTGGGTACTTATAGAATGTGAAGCAATTTGTCCTATCATTGTTTTAATAGGTAATCATGATTTCTTAGAAAACAATCAAGACCGATTAGACACATTAAGCCCCATAATTGAGAATTTAAATAGACCTAATATAACTTATTTTAAACATAAAGGATGTTATGAGGACGAAAATGTATTATGGTGTGTATATTCTTTGATGGAAGACAATGAAAGACCTCCTATCCCCGAAAAGAGTGAAAAACATAAGATAGGATTATTTCATGGAACAATAGAAGGAAGTAAAACAGATTTAGGGTTTATGTTTGAAAGTGGGTATTCTTTAGATGAGTTTAAAGGACTAGATACGGTATTGGCAGGAGATATACATAAAAGACAAATCTTTGATATAGACAACAACTCAAAGGCCTACATGGTAGGAAGTCTAATCCAACAAAATTTTGGAGAAACCATCAAAAATCATGGTTACGGTATTTACGAATTAACCGATAAGGTTTATAATTTTATTGATGTTAAATCTTCTTCACCATATTTAAGTTTTAAAATAAATGATATAACAGATATTGAGAAAGGAAAAGAAAAATTATTAAATGTTTAAAATACCAAAAGAATTATATAAAGAAATAAAAATGTTCTGTGAATTAAATAAAATGGAGGATGTTAATGGTTTAATATTAGGTTGTATTAAAGGAGGATTTGCAATTGAAAAATTTGGAAGAACACCTATAAGAGGTGGTGGGGAAATAATAGAGAAAGAGAAAGAAGTAATCAAGGAAGTAGAGAAAGAAGTAATAAAAGAGGTTATAAAAGAAGTGCCTGTTGAAGTAGAAAAAATAGTAGAAAAAGTTATTACACAGACCGAATACGTTACTGATGACAAAGAAATTAAAAATTTATTAATAGAAATAGAAGAATTAAAAAATAAATTACAACTTAAACCTAAAGAAATAAAGAAGGAAGTAATAGTGGAAGACACTACAAAATTAGTTTCTCTACAGACTGAAATAAAAAGATTACAAAGTAAAATAGATGAATATGAAGATGTGTTAGCCCACTTTCAAAGGTTTAGTGGTACTAAAGCTACCCATCTTAAATCATCTAACCTAAACGATGAATTATATACAGATTAAAAAATGACACAATTATTTATTTGGATTTTAGCAGCTTATGGAATGTCCCAAATTTTGGTATTTGGTAGCATATTTGACAAACCACGAAATTGGATAACTAAACACTCAACATTCTTTGGTGAGCTATTAGGATGTATGATGTGTACATCAACATGGGTTGGATTCTTTTTTTCCCTAACATTTTATTCACCAACAGATTCAATGATAATGATACCCTATACTAATATATTTTTTGACGGACTTTTAGCAAGTGGAGCCGTATGGGCATTAAATGCTATTGTTGAATGGTTTGAAGAAAATAAACCACCTAAAGATAACGAGTAGATGCAATATACTAATCCTTACATAAAGGTAGTATGGGAAGATACACCAGAAAATTTTAATAACGAGAGACTTAAAAGAGTTAAAAGTTATTTTAGGAAAAAATACCAAACACAACGAGTAAATGTAATAACTAAAGTAACAGATAGTGGAGACGCTAAGGGAAGTCTTGACGTTGGTGACAAGATATTAGATAGTGTTTATCAAGATAATTTGGTAAAAGAATATTTAATTGACCAAGATATTATTATAGATTGGGACAAATTAAAAAGATTAGATAACAAAATAGAAGAAAAAGCTTTAGAAAAATCAGGAAACGATATTAGTAATAAATTCTGGGCTATCAAATGGATTGAATTTGATAATTTTCTATCTTTTGGTGAAGGAAATAGGATAGATTTTGATAAATTAAATGGTATAACCGCTATAGATTCTATCCCATCTAATTTCGGAGGAAAAACTACCCTAACAGTTGATTTACTACTCTTTTTATTTTTTAATTCTACCACTAAATCCACTAAAGCAATAGAGATATTTAATAGATTCACAAATCATAATAGAGTATTAGTAAGAGGTGAAGTAGAAATAGATGGAGATAGTTTTATTATTGAAAGAGGCATTATGAGGAATAAAACAAAAAAAGGAGATTGGTCGGTAAAGACTGAATTAAATTTTAGTAAGAAAATTGGTACAGGAACTTTACAGAATTTACAAGGAGAACAAAGAAGAGAAACTGAAAATATAATTAAAAACTCTATTGGTACTTTGGATGATTTTTTATTAACTATATTAGCAACTGGAAGCAATTTAGAAGAGTTAATAGAAGCCAAACCAACCCAAAGAGGAAGAATACTAACAAGATTTATAGGATTAGAGAAACTAAAAGAAAAAGAATTAATATGTAAAGAGATGTATAATGAATGGGCTAAGACTTTAATATCCAATCTCTATAATATAGTGGACCTAGATAGTGATTCTAAGAGACTAGAAGAGGAAAATATAAATTTTAATAAAGAGATAAAGATTCATAGGAAAACTATAAAAGAGAAACAACATACAATAAAAATAACTGAGAAAGAAAGAGATAAATTAATAGGTCAACAACATAAAAATATAGACCCGAAGATAATTAATTTAGACCCTAAAGAATTGGAGAGAGAAATAGATAGACTCGAGAAAGAATTAAATAAAAATAATCAGGAAACAAAAGATATACCAGTAGATGAACCTAATTGTACTTATAATGAGAAGACACATACTATTCTTAATGAGGAATTAAACGATAAAAAATTAGAAATTAGATTATTGGAAAAAGAAATAATTACGGATAGTGACTTTATAAAGAAATTAAAAGAGAGTGAAGTATGTCCGACATGTAAAAGACCATTGGACGACGTTAATCACCAAGTAGAAATAGATAATAAGATTAAAGGTTTAGAAAAAAATAATTTAAAATTAGATTCTGAAGTTAAAGTTAAAGAAAAATTGGTTGTCGAAGAATCAGATTTAGATGTATGTATGAAATTATGGAGAGACCACGAAAGAAATAATCTTAGAAAAATTAAATATGATTTACAAATTAAAGATATTAATTTTAGGATAAAAAATAAAAAAGATATTCAAATATTGTGGGAAGATAACGAAAAAAGAGTTGAAGAGAATAAGTTTGTAAAAGAAAATATGTTGAAGTTAAGAACTAGAATTGATACTCTTTATGCAGAAAGAGATAATCTTAATAATGAAATCAATAACCTACAATCTTTCATTAAGAATAATAAAATTAATGTAAAGGACAATAATGATAAAATAAAAAAGATTAAATCAGAAGAGGAAATAGGTAAAATATTTAAATCTTATTTAATAGCATATGGTAAAAATGGTATCTCTAAAATTATATTAAAAAATACTATACCATATATTAACAGTGAACTTAATAGGTTACTTTCTGATAGTGCATTATTTACAATGCAATTAAAGATAAATGATAGAAATGAATTAGAGTTTTGGATGGAAGATAATGACACATCAGTGGAAAAATTACTATCTTCTGGAAGTGGATATGAAAGAACTATTGCTTCATTAGCTTTAAGAGCAGTTATGGCTAAGGTATGTTCATTACCTAAACCTAATGTAGTATGTTTTGATGAAGTATTTGGTAAGGTTAGTGATGAAAATTTAGAATTAGTAGGTAACTTTTTTGTTAAAATAAAAGATTATTTTGAAAAAATATTTGTAATTACTCATAATGCTTTAGTAAAAGAATGGTGTGATAATACAATAACAGTTAAGAAAGTTAATAACGTCTCCCAACTAAATTAATTCCACCCAACGATTACAGACTTATCGTTTAAATCAATTTGTAAATTTGTAGGTAGGATAGTGTGATATCTTTCATTATCTTTTTCATCTTCATAATACCATTTATCAGGGTCATCACTTTTAAATCCCCCCATGTCGTCTACAGCTATTTCTATTTCTTTCTCCACCTCAACCCCAGTGTAGTCTTCATCATAAATTTCTATAGATGCATTTATTATTACACTAGTTGTATAAACGCTTATATCTTTAATCCCCCAACTTCTAACATCTAAATCATATCTCCAATTCACATAACAATTTAGATACACAACATCCATATCTCTTCCTTTATATTCAGGAAAATAATTATCTAACCCATAAAAATCCACATCTTCTATTTCAGTGGTGAATGTGTTTGGGTCTTCAGAGAATTGTTCTTTAATAATTTTTTTACTAGACTCTTCTTTAATAATCTTTTTAATAAATTGGTTACTTGGCATATTAGGTTAGTTATATTTATAATAAATATATGTATCCTTCATAAACTATGGGGTTATATTTACTTTATATTTGTTTGGTAGTCTATAAAAATATATGTATCTTTGTAATATTAAAATAAAGTTATATGGCAAAAAAGAAAAGGACAAAACAATATATGTTATTTGCATTAGGTTATTGGGATAACATAAATGATATCATAAAAGAGGTTGTAGAGGTGTTAAGTCCTGTTACAATAGATTTTGGTGCTATGAGATACATACACTCCGAAACTTCCTTAATTTGCCTATTTAAGAGTGATGAGGACTTTAAAAGTATGACAAATTATATTATGGAAGAATTAGACTCTATAATCGATGTGTGCATTTTACTACCAAAACCTTTAAAATTTTCATCACGAATGGAAGAATCATTAGAGAATCACTTATTAGGAAAAACTAATATAGATTTAGATAAGTTATTAGTAGACGATTTACAAGATTTAGAAGATATAAAGGATATAATTGGTAAAAATACCAAAAATACAAAACAAATACCTCCTAAATTCCGTATAAATACTAACACTAATATAATATTAGACCTTGATACTATCTTGGATAAGATTAGTGCAAAAGGAATGGACTCTTTGACAAGCTCCGAACTTAAATTTTTAAAAAATCAAAGTAAAACATGACAAAATGTCATGTCAATACTAATGGAACACTATTTGTATAATATTAATATAAAAAACTATGGCAAAAAATAACATTTTCATCAATCAACAAGAAATACAACATTATTTAAAAGATGTTAGGAAATCTAAGGTACTAACTAAAGAGAGGGAAAAAGAATTAGCGGCTAAAATACTTTCTAATGAAGTTTCAGATAGTGAATTAGAGGCAATTCATAAGGAATTATTAATAGGTAATTTAAGATTTGTTATTAGCGTAGCAAAAGATTATCAGAATCAAGGATTAGATTTAGCAGATTTAATTGCGGAAGGAAATCTCGGTTTACTGAAGGCAATTAAGAGTTTTGACTGGGAAAGAGGATATAGATTTATTTCTTATGCGGTATGGTGGATTAAACAATCCATTCTACAATCTCTAAATGATAATGCTAGAACCATTAGATTACCTGCTAATGTTATACAGGAATTGTATAAAGCTAAAAAACAACAAAAAAGTGAGGACGTAAAACTAAATAAGAAATTAGAAAATTTGCCTGTTGTGCTCAATTTAAGTAAACCAATAAATGAAGATGGTGACACTTTAATAGAACTTATTCCTAATGAAGAAGCAGATGCACCAGACGCACAATTCTATGATGGTGGAGCCTTAAAAAGAGAATTAATAGAAACAATGTCAGTATTAGATGACAGAGAAGCTACTATCGTAAAAGAATACTTTGGATTGGTAGGTTACCCAAAAACATTAGCTAAAATAGGGGAAGATTTTGGTCTTACCAAGGAAAGAGTAAGACAGATTAAAGAAAAAGCTTTAAGAAAATTAAGAAATGAGAGTGAAGGACTGTTAGACTATATGAGCCGTTAATATTTATTAATAAACGCTTTTATATGAAAAAAAGATTATTTCCTTTAATTATAGCTTTATCTGCCCTGTCAGTAGCTGGTAGTGCCGCTTTCTATTCTGTATTTGGATTGAGTAAATTATTTGCAGGAGCAGCCACCCAAGTAATAATAATGGCTGGGTCTCTTGAATTTGCTAAATTAGTCACAGCTTCACTACTATACCAATACTGGAGAACTCTTAATAAATTCTTAAAAGGTTATCTTATGATAGCTGTATTCACACTAATGTTAATAACATCAGGTGGTATATACGGCTTCCTATCAGGAGCATACCAATCAACCGCAACTCAATCAGAGTTATTAGATAAATCATTAGTAATACTCGAACACAAACAAACTAGATTTAATGAAACAAAAGAAGATTTAATATTAGAAAAAACTCAAATAAATCAATCAATTTCAGATTTAAGAGTATCATTATCTAATCCACAACAAGTATCGTGGTTTGATAAAAATTCTCAAACAGTAATCACATCAACATCCAGTTCAGCAAGAAGAGCATTACAAGCAGAATTAAAAACTACGATTACAGAAAGAGATAATATAAATCTAAAGTTGGAAGCAGTATTAGATTCCATCACAACAACAGATATGGTTTTATTAGAAAAAGAAATATCTAATGAAGATGAAAGAGAATTAGGACCACTAAAATACTTAGCGGGTATAACTGGTTGGCCAATGGATAAAGTTGTTAATTGGTTTTTAATGTTAATTATATTTGTATTCGACCCATTAGCAATTGCATTAGTTGTTGCAGCTAACTTTGCATTTGCTCAAATAAGAAAACCAAAAGAGACAGTAATAGACCACAACCCAATAGTACCAGTAGAAGAAGATAATACAACTGAACCATCTGAATCACTTAAACAACGAGTAAAAGAAAATCAGTTAAAATTAAAAGAAATAGATGAAGACTATTTTAGTGATTTAGAAGGGTATATAAAATATACTAGAGAAGAAGATATAGAGAATTTAACCCACCCACAATTTACAGATAAACACCATTCCAAACATGAGCAACAAATAAATACTTACGGAGAGGATGATTGGGCCACACCACCCCAAGATTACGGAGTAACGGAAATAGAAGACGAACCAATCATAGAACTAGAAGATGATGAAATTATAGAAGTTACGGTAGAACCTACAGAAGAAGATATGGCACGATTAACCGACACAACAAAAACTCTCATAGTAGAGGAAATTCCATTAGAGAAAGAAGAACTTAAAGAAATGGAACCACCTATAGGATTAAGAGAAGAAGATACGGTAGACGAATGGTTATATGAATTAGGTGAAGACAAAGGTTTAGATTCAACTAAAGAGAACTTATCTTTAAAGAAAATACTTAGATACACCAAAAGAAAATGATTGATACAGATGAAAAAATAGAAAATAAAAAGTTTTATAATATTGTGTTAGATGTGCCTAAAACACAAATTATTTTATGCCATACCGGAAGAGACGCGTCCAACTATTATAATAGTTTAAAATATAGAATGGATGGGGATTACACAAGAATACCTCATTATATGATAACTAAAGAAGGAAGAGTAATTGAATTAATATCCCCATACAGTACATCTGAATTCTTTGGAAAAGAAGATGTAGACGCTAAAAGTATCTTTATTATTTTAGAAAATTTAGGGTGGTTAACAAGAAAACCAGAGTTAAATAACTACATCAACTGGATTGGAGATATTTATAAAGGAGAAGTGTTCAGAAAAAAATGGAGAGGACATCTATTTTGGGCTAATTATACTACAGAACAATTAGATTCTTGTGTAGAGTTAATAGTACAATTAAATGAAGAGTTGGGTGTAGAATTAGAATATACTGGACATAATGTGAGGATAGAAAGTATTGATAAATTTAAAGGAGTTGTAAGTAGAAGTAACTATAATAATTTTTGGACAGATGTAAGTCCAGCTTTTGATTTTGAAGAATTAATAGGAAAAATAGGATATGAAAAAAATAATTAAAAACGGAGAAATAACAGATTTAGCTTATGATGAGATGAAAAACTTTATTGGTTTATCTCGTATGTTAAATGAACAAACTGAAGATGATAACGTCGATACAGAAGACACTCAAACAGATGAATTTGTAGAAAGAAAAAGAAAGGAAGAAAAAGCAAAAGAATATACTATCAGCGGGGGAAAGATTATTGTTCACGGAACTAATGAAAGAGAATTAGTTTTAACAGGTGAAGAAAAATCAGCATTTCAAGAAACTATGGATGGATTTGTAGAACAGGTAGAAGATTTAGTGGACTTCAATGTATTAAACATCTACAAGAATAATATTGAATGGTCAGGAAATTTAATAAGATTTGACCTGGAGTATTTTTATGCGGTTGGTGAAACAAATGGTGTTTATATTAATGGAACGATGATGAAAATAAATGATGATTTTGTGGAGATGTTAGAAAAATTAAGAAGTTTTTATGACGTATTCTCTACTAAATGGGCTACTGTCCTTGCAAGTAGAAAGACTACAGAGTCAGAAGAAAATACAGAACAGATACAATAAGATGATGGAATATATTAAAAAAGGCTGGAAATGGATTGTAGGAATTATAGGATTCTTTGTAGGGTTAGTATGGTTCATGAATACCAACTCTAATAGAAAAGTTAAAAAGATTAAAAGGGATATTAGAAGTAATGAAAATAAAACCTCAGAAGTTGATGGCAAGATAAAGTACATAAAAAAGAAAAAGAAAAATATAAAGAAGAATATAAATAAAACCAATCAACAACTAAAAAAAATAAAAAAGAAAAAACCTAAAGTTAAAAAGAGAACAGGTAAACAAGCAAAAAATTCTTTAAAGAATAGGTTAAAAAAGTAAAAACACATGAAACGAAGATTAGTAGAACAAACTAGTGAATGTAACATTAAGATTTACAAACAGCAGGGAACAGGAAAAATGGTTGCTGACGCAACTGATATAAACGAATTTTTAAAAAACATTGATGGGAAAGACTACACCATCGCAACCGCATGGAAATTCAAGAACGATTCAGCAGCAGCGGTAGGTGATTATTTAGGATACCCCGACGTTGACAGTAGAGAAAAATTGTGGAAACTACTCTCTCCAAAGCATGAAGAATTTGAAGGAGGTGTGGGGCCTCAAGCACAAGGAGTAATAGCCGGTTTATTAAATAAAAGATGTCAGGCACTAGCAACAGCTGCAGCAAAAAAAGCTGAGGAGATAGCAAATTACCGACCTAGTGTTACTGGACCTATGTGGGAACAAATTATGAGACTATGGGACAATGACGCAGACATGAAACAACAATTTCTAACAATAATTAATGACACAGTAGCTAAGCAAATGGAAAACTTTAGTTATGACGAGGTTCATACTTTCACAGTTAATAATAAACTATATTGTGGAACCCTATTCGGTAAATATGTGTGTGGACCCCCCACTTTTAAAGCATCTCTGCGAGTAAAAGCATATAACGCCACTGTAAACCTAACAGCAATTAAACAACATGATGCAACAGAATGGATGAAAGTGAGCGGTAAGTTTAATGGAACTGCTCAGATTGTTGGTATAGCCACCAAGAAGCTTAAGGGTAGAGTTTCAATGTGGGTTAGAGTAGTAGATGGTAATGCACAAGCTCAATTAGCTAGCCTTAAGGTAAGTGTGTATGAAACTGATGGTAAAACGCCGTATAAGTTTGAGGTATGGCCACTTGAATTTCGCTTGACTAGTAATAAAGTAAAACTTTACAATGACTTTTGGTGTGGTGGATATTGTACAAGCTGGGATACCGGACTTGAATCGGAAGCTAAAAGTGAAGTAGGTACACAAACAGAAGATATTATGCCATATCTTAAAGAATATAATATCGTATAGGTGGTTCCTTTACAAAAATAAACTATTTATAAATAAAATTATAATCATGAAAATAAAAATCACAGAAAACGAAAAAAAGAGAATATTAAATCTACACAAAAACTTCCAAGATAACACTCAAGGAATTATAACGGAAGCCATAGATGCAGCGACTCTGAAAAAAATTACACAATGTGGGGCAGATATGGGTGTAAACTCTCTTGGTGATATTGCTAAGATACCTATTCAATGCACACAGTATATGATATCCCTTGCGTTGAAAGACAAATCTCAAAGTAAACATATGTATGGATGCATGACAGCAAGTAAAGACGTACTTTTAGGTTCAGATACTGACGCAGCTACAAAGCTTTTGACATTATTAGCAGATAAAGCTATTGGGTTTCACGGATGTCTACAGAAAAAAGGTGTAGATGTAGCAAAAATTATTAGTGACGAAATTACTATATAGTTAATGAAAAAACTTATATTAGTACTTCTATTATGCATACCATTTTGGAGTATTTCACAAACTCACACATTTACAGAAAGTGAAGTAATCAAAATGGATTCGTTATTCCAGGTATACGAACAAAACGATAGTATACAAAAAATTGAAATCACCATATTAAACACCCAACTAACCAACTATGTAAAATTACATGAATTAGATAGCTTGGAGTTACATTTTATGAATGAAAAAACAACCCTTTTAAATCAAAGAATAGATTTATATATTGACCTCACCAAAGAGTTACGACCTAAATGGTACAACAAACCCATTGTTCATTTTTTCTTAGGGGCAGCGACCATCACTACTGCCGCAATCGTCCTAGATAAAATTAAGTAGTTATCTTACCTTCCGTATATTTATATATAAACTATATTAATGGCATTAACTAAAACTGATAAATTAGAAATTGAAAGAATTTCCAGAGCAGAAATCAAAGACTTTCTCAAGAAAGCCACTTTCAAAACTACTGTTATTGATTTAGTAGAGAAAGAATTAAATTCTAACAACACTAAATTTGCTAGAGTTCATAAAAAGAAAGTAGCTGACATAAGTGCAAAAGTATTGATAGAACTTTATAAAGTATTTTGGTTAAGAAGAAGTTTCTGGGAGAACCAAATAAAAAATATTAACTAATGGAAATGGATACGGGTGTTAATAAAAGAGTACAATTTGGTAAAACAATGAAAAAAGGTGTAGAAGATGCACTCTCTAAAGAAGCTAGAGGGAAAAACTATTTTAAGGTAAAAAATGTATTGGACTCTGCATTAGATGAAGAAGAGATAGATGTGGAAGAAGCTACAGGAGCTAGTTCATCAGGTTCTTATAGTGGACCTTTGTTTGGCAAAATGGAAAACGAAAGTGATGATAAAGTAAATCAGGTTAAACGAATAAAAAATTCTGATTTAGAGTATAGCATAAAAGAATCATTAAGGAAAAATCTATTAGAAACTGAGGAAGAAGAAGAAATAGAATCTGAAGAAGAAGAAATGGATGAGGAAACAGGTGCTGGGTCATCAGGTGCTTATTCACAACCAGCAATTTGGGCAAAAAACAAAAAGAATTGGAGAGCAGTATCTGATAAGAATTTTCCTAAATTAGGAGGACCAGGTGGAACATATGTTAAAGTTAAAGAGAAGTGCAGACATTTTCCTTACTGTAATCAGGGGGACATAAATGCATTAGAATTCTATGAATCAGACGAGTTGGTAGAAAGTATTGGTAGAGTTTCTAAAAGAATAGGAAAACCTAAATCTTATATCGCAAAAGTTTTAATGGAAACAATGGATAATAGTACTCTAGGAAAGAAATTAAAAGATACTGCAGACGAGAGAGCTAAAAAATCAGAAAAAAAGAATAAAAAAACACGGATAACAAAAGAAGAATTAGAAGAGATGATAACACGAAGTTTTTATAAATCACCAGTTACCGACCCAAAGGCAGGCATCGTAGGCGTAGCCAAGATGGATTTACCAATAGGTAAAATGTTTAGTATGTCAGGAAATAAACCAAAATATGAGTAATAACGATATATTTATATAAAAAAAGAAATTATGGCAAAACAGAAATATAAAAATACAGAATCAACACTACATGAGAGTGTTGAAAAATTAGTAAGTGAGGATATTAAGAAAGAGATAACTCTAGGACAATTAAAAGATAGAATAAAGGAAGCTGTATCTAATAAACAAATACCGGGACTTGCGGTTACGAATAAAGTTTTAAAACAAGCTGGTAAAGACAACAAATCTGGTGTTGACGCTATAATGAAAAAAATTAAAGACTATTTGTCTATTAAAGATAATAGTAATCCAGAGTTTCCCCACCAAAATAACTCAAAGACGGATTATGATTCCCCAATGTATAGAAATAGCACAGAACAGGAAGAGTATGTGGACCAATGGAGAGGTGGAGGACTAGAAGACCTACAATACCAAACAGAACCTAGTGATGAATTTAAAGAAAGATTTAGTCAATATTTGGATGGTTCTATTGAAACAGGTAATAATGATGGAAAAGGTTCTGATGGTCAACCAGTTGCAAATGTAGTCCCATCTAAGTTGGGGGATAGGATAAAAAAGACAATGAAAAGAAAACATAAAGACTTACAAGGTGCTGCAGGAGACGCTATTCCTAACGATTGGGCACATCATCGTAATCCAAACTACATGGGCGAAAGTAAAAAAAAGAAAAAAACTATAACAGAGGGAGTTAAGGTAGATATAATAGACATGAAACATTTGTTCACTTATAATAAGAAAACTCAGTAATTCTTTATTCCTTCATAATCTTTATTATAATTTGGATATGGAAGGGAAAAAATATACACCACACGAATTTCTCAAATACATTAGAGAACCTTTAAGTCAAGACGATATTGATTTATGGGTAAAAGCGCACGGTTTAACTTTAGAATTATCTACTGTGTTTTTTGACTTTATTAATTCATTATATGTTCTTGTCAATAAAACTTACTTAGGTGAAGACGTTATAAAAAAGCGAGAAGACCAACAAAATCACTTCAATTGGTGTTGGGAGAAAGTAATAAATAATTTTGAGAAAGAAAGCATATATTTTAATAGAGATGGGAATCACTATGATTATTTTTGGACTTTTTTCTATGATACATTTTATAAAGAACCAAGTCCACTAATAATAAAAAAAGTTGAAGATTTTTTTAAAGATTTATTCGCTCCCGCTTCTAGAAAAACAAAATCTGAATTAGATATTTATACAGAAATGTATAAAATGTTAGAAATTAATTTAAAATGTTGACAAGTGAGATATTTTAAGTTATCCTTAGGACAAATATTGTATTATGAGTAAACTTTTTAATTTGGTGAGTACTAAACTAGTAGTAGAGAAAGAAATATTGGAGGCAGAATTAGAAGAAGTTCTAAATAATCGTCAAGACCTGGAATTGAATAAGAGACTAGATAAGTCAATTCAATTACTAAAAGAGATTTCCACAGTCATGACGACAATAAGTTTGTGGGAATCGTATAATAATAATTTAAAAACAAAGAAAAATTAAAGATGGAGACATTAACAAAAATTAAGGATTTAGTTGAAAGTTTATCAGTAGATATGACTAAATTTTACGAAAAAGCCAATAAGAGTGCAGGAGTTAGAGCAAGAAAATCAGCACAAGAAATTAAATCTTTATGTCAAGATTTAAGAAAAGAGATTTTAGCAGAATCAAAGAATCAATAAAATGAATGGATGGGTATACCTTTTAGTATTTGTATGGTCTATTATAGTAATGGCTAGATACATATTAAATTTTTTTCTCAATCTTTTTAGTAATCCCCCTAAAAAAATGGAGTTAAACTGGAAAGATATGATTATATTAGGGTTCGGTATGTCCTACTTCTTAACTTATTTAATAACAAGAATAACAACATGATATTTTCAGAGATAAAAAAATTACTACCTTTCTTTTATGGTATTAGACTACACGATAATTATTTTATTATAGATATGAACATCCCATCAAACTGGAAGTACTTTGAGATGTACGGTGATAGTGTTGCAACTAAGGCAAATGGAGTTAATAAAGATGGAACATCATCCATTTCACTATTTTCTAATTTCAGTGAAGAAAGTGTAAAAACAGTTATAAAGACAGCAGAACTTATTATAAAAGATAATGAAGAAAGAGAAGAAAAAAGTAGATTACTAGAGATGAAAAGAATAGAACTTGAACGTGTATTTGAGAATGCAAGTTTAGAGGACTTAAAAAGGATGAACTTTACAACTAATAAAAGCATTAATAAACCAACATTAAACGATGAAGAAAAATCCAAAATCAATGGAGTGGTTACAAAAGGAGGTAAAGAAAGACCAGAACCAGATAGTAAACCACAAACAGAAGTTCATACATAATATAAAATCACTAGAACCTACCAAGATAGGTAATACGATACACCAAACTAAAGAAAAAGAAAAAGAGACTTTATGGCAAAGGTTGAAGACAGTAATAATAGGAAATTAAAGAAGTCTAAGGAATACCTCTCCTCTTTTGCGGAAGTTGCAGAATGTCTCAATAATGTAGACGTACCACTAGAGGGACTAGAAGTAATAGTTAAGGTCACCTCTAACATCCACAACGAAATCCAAGAAGAAATATCTAATATAGGTAGATTAACTGTAGAAAAGAATGAAGCTTTTACAGTTAATATTTCTGGTAGTAAATTTACTTTTATAAAATAATTATTGTGTATAATGTTTATATAGTAGGGATTTTTTAAATCCATTATTTTCTAATATACTATATAATTGTTTTCTTTGTACTGTGGAGAAATCAACAACTACTAAACAATTAGATATACCTTCGGTTCTAAAATATGATGATATACAATCCATGAATCTTTTGGATTCCGCAACAGTTTTTAAACTAAATAATGAAAACTCATTATCTTTTTGTATTACAATTTTATTATTTAAACTAAATAATTGACACATTTCTACTTTAGGCAAGTAGATAAGTAAAAGCTCTTCTACGTTTATTCTACTTTTAGTTTGGTGGTCATATAGAGTACCTTCTACTTGATAGTCACATACTTCACTAAGTTGATAGTCTTGATTCTTAATTATACTTCTTGTCCATCTTCCTACATCGTCTTTTCTAAGTTTACCAACCTCTTTACCACTCCTTCTTTGTACTAAAGCAACCTCAAAACGACATTTTTCTCTATTTAATATTTTTAATGGGAAAATGGGGTTTGTTTTTTTCTTTAATTCTTTATATTTTTGATTAATTGTTTTACGTAAGTTAGAACTAAATAATACTTTTTTCTTTCTTTTATTGTTAAACAGAATAATATGATATTTTTTTAAATTCATTATGGCAAATTATTACGACATACTTGGTGTAAGTAAAGAATCTTCACCAGAAGAGATTAAGAAAGCTTATAGAAAACTTTCCTTAAAATATCATCCAGATAAAAATCCGGCGGGTGAAGGTAAGTTTAAAGAGATTTCAGAAGCATATACAGTATTAAGTGATAGTGAAAAGAAGGCTAAATACGATTCTGGTGGTGGAATTAAACTAGAAGATTTATTTGGAAATGCTGGAGGTGGTGGTAACCCTTTTGATGCTTTTGAACAATTCTTTGGTGGTGGACAGAGAAGACCACAACACGACACACCTAGACGAGGAAGAGGACAGGACTTAAAAGTACACCTAAGTCTTACTCTGGAAGAAGTATACCACGGCAGTATTAAAGAGGTAAACTACACCAAAAGAGAAGGTACTTCACAGATGTGTCCACAATGCCATGGAAGAGGGATAGTTCAATCGGTAAGAGGAAATTCATTTTTTAGACAATTAGTAAATATTGAATGTCCAGCATGCCATTCTACTGGATTTTTTAATGGTGGAAATATAGTACAAAAAACTGTTAAATTTACCATACCTAGAGGATGTAACTCGGGACATTTCTTAAAATTAAGAGGTGGTGGAGACGGGTGTTTTGCGGGTGAATCAGGAGACCTACTACTCATTTTAGAAGTAGTAGAGGCTCCCAATCAAAATAAAAGAGATTTAGATTACATTTATACTATGGGTATATCCCCATTACAAGCATTATTAGGAAAGAAAATTAAAGTCCCTCATTTTGATGGACCTATAGAAATTACTATCCCTGCATTATATAACACCTCTAAAGCTTTAAAAGCAAAGAAGAAAGGATTTGTAAGAGACGGCGTAAAAGGAGACATGTATATTCATCTAGACCAAAAACTACCGGTAAGATTAAATGAAGAAGAAAAACAAAAGATAAAAGAATTACTAAACTCAGAAAATTTTCGTAACTAATGGGATGTAAGAATTGTAAAAAAAAGAACCTAGAACCACCAGTCAAAACTCAGTGGGGAGTACTAGTCGCATTTATTTTCGTTATAATATTTTTTGTTTATGGATTAGTTAGTTTTTATTTTGACATATTAAGTTTTTTTTCTTAATAATTACTATGGAAAAATTACAATATAAAATCAAAAATGGACCTAGAGTAAAGTCTTTAGTTGAGTATAAACTATCTGACAACACTGTAGTTGCAATATTCCAAGGGTTTAGGGGTGAGAACCCAGACTTAGATTTTATTGTGAAATACAAAGAAAAAGACAAGAGATTGAGAACCCCATCTCATACCCATTGGATTGTGGACTTAGTTATTAAGGGTGAAACTAATAAAGAACTTACATTATCATTTGTTAATTCTTTAATTATAGTGTACGACAATACCCAACCCTTCCAAACTGTAGAAGAAAGAAATAATTACCAATTAAAATATGTAGATGGATTAGTTAAGCATTATAATGGATTAAATTCACTAGGAGCACTTTCTATAGAACTTATCACCACTTTAGTAGAGTTGTTTTCAAAATGTGAAAAACAAACTACAGGAGCATTTATGTTTAGAAGTATGCTAACTTTAACAAAAGAGTATTTAGAAGGAAAAAAAGATTATTATCAAATAATAGGCACATCTAAAAGAGTTTAACTTTATGAGATTATCAGACAATGTAGGAAACACCCCATTAATTCCTTTAAGAAAAAAAAAATTTACCATCTGGGGAAAGGCGGAGTTTATGAATCCTAGCGGGTCAGTAAAAGATAGAATGGCAACTTTTATTATTACTGACGCAGAGAATAATAACTTGATAAATAAGGGTGATACCTTGTGTGAAGCAACCAGTGGAAATAGTGGAATATCATTAGCAATGTTAGCAGCAGAACGTGGATATAAAATGGTAATAATTATGCCGTGCAATATGTCAGAAGAACGTAAACAGATGTTTGAGTTTTATGGAGCTGAATTGATTGAGGTTGGTGAAGGAGATTTTGATGAGGCAATCGCGTTAAGAGATAAGTTATGTGAAGAAAATAAGTGGTTTAATTGTAACCAATTTCATAACCCATTAAATATAGAAGTACATTATACAACTACCGGACCAGAAATTTATGAAGATTGGTCGCTACCTAAAGAAAGAGGAGCATATAGAAGACATGATTATCCAGAAGTATTGATATTGGGTACAGGTACCGGAGGAACATTAATGGGAACAGGTAAGTATCTAAAAGAAAAATGGCCTCATATGAAAGTTGTAGCAGTAGAACCAGCGGAAAGTCCAGTAATGAGTGGAGGAGAACAAGGGTTACACGGGATTCAAGGAATAGGAGACGGTAGTAAATTTTTAGTTGACCTTAATTTTGTAGATGAAGTAGTATTAATAAAAACAGAAGATGCAAAGAATAAGGCAAAAGAATTAGGAAAAGAAGGTATGTTTGTTGGAATTAGTTCCGCAGCAAATGTCTTAGCTTCTGAAAGATGGCTAGAAGATAATGAAGGAAAAAATGCAATAACACTACTGTGTGATAGAGGTGAAAGATATTTTAGTTGTTTATAATCCTCTAAAGACAGTCATTTAAAATAAATAATGAAAGTAAAATTAATAAGCGTAACACCCAAAGCTGAAGAGAATATTGTTTATATCGCTAGAGTAAGCTCTAAAAGAGATGATAAAAAATCTAAACCAGAAGGACTTTTAAATTATTTAATTAAACATAAACATTGGAGTCCATTCGAACATTCCCATTTAAGTGTGGAAATTGAAACTAGTAAAGCTATCGGGATACAATTAATAAGACATAGGTCTTTCACCTTTCAAGAGTTTAGTCAACGATATCAAAATGTAAGTTTATTAGGAGATATGTTTGAGGAGATAGAATTTAGAAAACAATGTGAAGATAATAGACAAAGTTCTACAGAGATATATGAAACTGGTAAAGCAGAAGCAAAGATGTTATTACTGGAAATAAAACGTATGTATCAGGGGTTATTAGAAGATGGGGTGGCAAGAGAAACAGCAAGAATGATTTTACCATTATGCACCAAGACTAAAATTCATATGACAGGGTCAATAAGAAGTTGGGTGCATTTTTTAGAATTAAGAGATGACGAACATGCACAAAAGGAAATTCAATTGATTGCAAGAGAAATAAAACGTATCTTTATGGAAGAATTTCCAATTATAAGTAAAGCTTTAAAATATGAATGAACAATTAGAATTATTTAATGTAGAAGAAAATGAATTCAATTTCGATGAGATGAAACAACAACTCATAGACAATCTTGATATGCTTAAAGGTATGTCAGTTCAAGAACAAACATTATATAAGAAATGGCAAGAGATGAATAAAGGAGGTAAGATGTCCAAGATAAAGAAAAAATTGTTAATTTACCAACAAAATCTATGGACTCCAACAGACATTACAGATATAAAAAAAACCAAAATAGAGATTGAATCCTTAGAACCTTATGTAAAACTAGCAGAACCAGGAAAAGGTGTTACTGAATGGGTAAACTATCGTAAACTTATCCATACAATGGAATGGGTTGCAAATCCTGGACGTAATATGAAATTCTGGGTTAGAGATAGGAAAACAGATAAAGTCCTTGGTTTGATTTGTTTGGGGTCTGATGTTACAAGTATTAAAGTTAGAGACGCTTATATAGGTTGGGATAAAGTTAATAAATTTGACCAACACAAACTAAACAATACAGCTATAGCTACAACTATATGTTCCACCCAACCAGGTGGTTATAATATGTTGATGGGTAAACTAATCGCAGCATTAACAACATGTAAAACAATTAGAGATTCTTGGGAAAATAAATATGGTGATAAATTAATAGGGGTAACCACAACCTCTTTGTATGGGATTAATAGTATGTATAATGGAATGCCACACTTCAAAACACTGGGTGAAACAGCGGGTCAGGTAAGATTAAAACCAGATGATGATGTATATTTACCTTGGAATTGTTGGTTAAAAGAAAACCATCCTGAAGAACACCATAAAGCTATAAACGCCACCGGACCTAAACAAAATATAATCAATAAAGTTTTTAGGCATTGTGGAATAAAACCTTCTACCTATGACCACGGATTTAAAAGAGGAGTGTATTTGGCAATGATGTATGACAATGGTTGTGAATTTTTAAGGGGTGAAATAAGAGAAAATGATTTAAAATTAAAAAAGAAGTTTAAAGAAGATATTCCATATACTGAAAAGTGGTGGAAGAAAAAAGCGATTAGAAGGTACAAGAATGTGTATTCTCAAGACAGAATTAAACCCCAGCAATTATTTTATTGGGATGTTATAGATTTAAGTTGGGATAAAACACAAGATAAATATTTAAAAGAAGTAGGAAGATAATATGTTACAAACAACACTATTAATATCATTATTCGTTATAGAGATAGTAGCTTTTGGATGGCTAATATTGGAAGCGAAAATGGGTAGAGAAAAAAGAGAACAAATAATCCAACTAGAAAAACAGATATTAAAATTAGAAAAAGTAATAATATCAATGGAAAAAACGATAATTAGAAAATTAGATAAAAGAAAAAAATATAATGAAAAAAAGAACACTAAACGAATTAAGACAAGTTAAAACTTATGGATATAGACCGCCATCTCCGTCTAGGAAAAAAGAGTCAGAAGAAAAAGAAATACAAGACAGGAAAGGAAATGGAATAGGAGAGCCTTATAGTAAGGACTTAGAGAGTGCTGTTGAGAGGTATAAAAAAGAATTATAAGGCAATGGATAATAGACTACGTAGAAGCAATAAAGATTTTTGGTTAGGAGGTGTGTGTGGGGGAATAGCAGAATATTTTGAATTTGAACATACAATACTTATAAGATTGTTATTTGTTATGTTGTTTATTTCTCCAGCTGTTCCTTCTATTTTAATATATCTTATACTATGGATAATAATTAAAGAAAAAAAACAACATGAAAAAAATTAAATCAATTTATACTTTTTACCCTATTAAAGATGATGATTTATTATTAAGGGATTATGAAATAGGTCTTTTACTTTTATCGTTACTTCATTGGAAAGACACTTATGGACCAGCTCATCTAATAACCAATGAAAAAGGAAAAGAATATTTTGTGGAATTAGGGGTAGATAATTTATGGGACAATATCAAAGTAGTAGACATAAAAAAAGGAGATATAGATGACGAGATATTTCCAGATGTTTATAGAATTAAAGCACTAGAGAAAGAAGAAACACCTTTTTGTCTAATGGAGTATGATACTATATTAAAGGATGACGTAAATAAAAATATATTTGACGGTGACATTGGACTACCCTATATAGAGAAAGTAGGAGAAGAGGAACATGTCATTACTAACTTCATATACTTTAATAATATAGAATTTCTAAAGAAATATACTAAAAAATGTTTAACCTACATGAAAAAGAATTCTAAGAATAAAGACGTAACCCCAAAGGAGAAATTCTTTTTAAACTTAGGAATTAATCGTTTGTTGTTAAAATTAGTAAAAAATAAGAATGTTAATGTTAATTATTTATTTACTACAGAGTTAAATAAAGATACCCAAGAGGAGTTTCCTTTTACTGAATTAAATAAATTAGAAACAACTACTTTATTCATGTTAAGTAGATTCAACAGAGAATCTATTAGAACTACCTCTAAGGTGTATGATTCACATGAAGGTGGCTGGATAGATTCATTTCATCCAAAACGACAATATTACTTAGATAAAGTTCGTGATATGATTCTTATAGAACAAGGACAGCAATGGTATGAAATGTTTGAAGAAATAGTAAAAGATTCTACATTAGTAGATAATACAACTTTTCAGACAGGTGTGTATTATAAAGGAACTGATGGAATGGCTATAAACTAATCTATTATTAAGAATTTATTAATTACACCAATATTTATAATAAAAAGTATATTATGTCTTTTACCAGCCTTTTAAATGAAATATATGAAATAGTCTTAGAACAAAGTGACCAGAGTCGTTATGATGTTCTAGTGGGTAAATGGGCTAAAGGCAAAAAGAAAGCTTCTGGAAAAGTAATAAAACCTAAAATAGAATTAGAAATATTAACAAAGTTAATGTTAGCCGACCCCACGTCTATAGGGGCTGATAACGATACTCCGGGTGAGGGAGAAGAACTCAAAAAAGTTGGAGCATACACTCAATGGATTATAAAACAATGGATGGGATTGCAACAAAAAGCAGATGAAGAATTTGCATACGGTAGTCCAGATTGGGGTGTTGCATTAGAACGACATCAAGAACAATTCATGGAAGACCTATATAAGGTAACAGACGACTTATTAAAGTTTGATTATCTTAAAAAAACAGGAAGATATAAAGGAGAGAAAGATATCAATCAAATTAAGTCCGTTACTGATTTATATGACCAAGTAAAAGATTATAGTATTAGTAAGGAAGAATTGACAACCAGTAAGGCAGAAAGAGCTGACATGGAAGTTCATCCAGGAGCAAAGATGGGTTATGATGGAGGTAAATGGCAAGTAATTGAAATACATGATAATCCCATGGGTAAAGAAGCCGCGTGTTATTATGGTGGACAAAATAGAGAAACTAGATGGTGTACCTCAAGTCCTGGCTTAAATTACTATGACCGATACATAAAGGACGGACCTCTTTATGTTGTAATGGATAAAACGGACACAGAAGTATCCAAACCACAAGGAAGTGAAGCAGCATCTCATAAACAAACAGGGTTACCTAAGAAAAGATATCAATTCCATTTCCCTAGCACTCAATTTATGGATATAGACGACCGTCAAATAAACCTAGAAGAGTTTTTAAATAGTGAAGGAATAGAATTAAAAGAATATTTTAAACATGAATTTGCTGATGCTCTAACAGACCAATCAGGAGAAAATATAGCTATTCATTACCCCAATGATAAAATATCTAGATTTATTGCTTTATATGGGATGGATGAGTTCGTAGACAAATTACCTTCAAATTTACAAAGATTTGATTTTGATACTAGAAATAGAGAAAAATTACCAGCAATGCCTTTACCTAAAAGACTATTCACTGATTTCCCACAGTTAAGAGTTTTACATATAGAAGGAATATTAGAAGATATACCACAGGAAATAGGACAATTACAGAATTTACAATTTTTATCAATACCAGATAATCCTCAGTTAAAATCATTACCAGAGTCTTTGGCAACCCTACCCAATCTAGAAGTTATAAATGTAAGAAATACTCCAGTAGAAATACCTCCAGCACTGGAAGAGAAATGGAAAAACGGAGAAATAGTTATAGTTAAATAAAAATTATGGATGTAGATGTACAAATATATTTAAAAAGGTTAAGGTCTTTTTTTGAAAATCAAAAAGGTGACGTTGAACGCTTAATGAATACACCAAGAGTCGACCTAGATTTATTAATGGAACAAATTCAATTAATGGCTACTGAAAATTATAAAGAATTAGAAGACCCTACTCTTACCAAGAATCAGATATTAGTAGCTGTTAATATAGTTCAAAATAAAACACTTAAAGAAGATATTGATATAGATGAGTTTGATTTATTACCTATACAGGTAATAAATGGATTTGAGATATATCTTAATTAAAAATCACCACCATCTATAATTCTACTATTGTATTCTGACCTATAGAATATACCATCAGCATCAACAGTAACAATATAATTTTCTTGAGTATTAAGACTAACAACCCTAAGAGGGTCCGCAAGAGGTAGAGCTTCAACATGTAATTGATGGGCAGGGGCATTAGTACCAATACCAACAAAACTAGCTGTTGTACCAGTATTGTATATGTCACCACTATCATTCATTATCCAATAACCAGTTCCATGTCCTGTATGACCAGACATACACGCTAAAACATCTGGACAAAAGTTACCAAACTCAGAAATATCAATTCCACATTCTGCCGCAGTTTGTAGTGCTTGTTTTTGCCACTCTAAAATTCTTGCTGTATTTACAGTACCTAGTTGAGAGTTCCAACACGGGTCACCTGGTTTACAAAATCCCATAATTTATCTTTTATTGATAAATAGTTTTAGTTTGGAATAGTTTAACTATACCTTCCACCAGTCCTAAGTAACTTACCTTCTGTCCAAGTAGGGTAATTAGGCCCTAAACTATAAACAAATTGTCTTCCTTGTCGTTCCATTTTTACAATTCCAGCATCTTTAATTGATGCAAAGAACATATTATTATGGCCCTTAGGTCTAGGATACCCTAAAACATCTTCATAAAATTGATTAGATGTTCTTCTAGGATTTTGTTTTAGATAGTCTGTAAATTTTTGAGTCATTGTGCCTTTTTTTGGTGGGTATTTAAATGCATAAGATGATACCCATGATTGAGCATCCCAGGTGGTATAGTCTGCACCTGCGGCTGCTTGTACTTCCTTACCATCTAATACTTGTTTAACTAAAGGTCTATAAATTGAATTTAAAAAGGTTTTTACATTACCTTCTACTGTCATCCACCCAGTAGGTTCTGGGTCTAAATACTGTTCGGGTGTAAAATTAGGTTTTGAAGCAAAGTCCGCTCCAAAGGTAATGCTCCAAGGGTCAGGAGAATCTATATTTTTTATATCATCACTATCAAAAGGGAATTCCATTAAGTTATTATGAAATGGAGTAGCTTGCACTTCTATATAATCATTAGGCTCATTTGGAGTACTAAACCAATACCAAACACCTTGACTTATATGTAGCCTCCATATACCACTATTTGTTTTAATAGTTTGTTGGTTTCGAGTATTCTCTACATATCTGGTTAATGTTGTTCTAAACTCTCCTAATGACATTAATTCTTTTTCAGGTTTACCAGTATTCTCCCAATCATTAAACGTACTATCTAGGACAGATTTAGGTAAAAGATTTTTTATAGCATCTAATACGTCTTTTTCTAAGAGTTTATCTTTTTCGTCATAAAATTCTTCTTCACCATCCCAAGTCACATGCAATGCAATTTTATAGAATCTACCAAGTTGCCTACTTTTATCTATAATATAATATAGTGGTCCTTTAGATGTATAATCTTTAAAGTGGTCAGAATCTTTTTGAGTTGTGCACCATTTAGTTCCTGCTCCATAATAACATGAAGCTTCTAATGTGTGAGGTTTAACAACCAACCATCTATCATCTTCATATAATTTCTCTCCACCTGCTTTTGCTGTATCTTCTTTTTCTTTTCTTGTCTGTCTCCCTTCTATTTCATCCAACACCCTTTCTAATGTTGCTATAGCTGTATATGAATCTATATTCTTTGGTGATTGTGAGATTGGAGCCTCAGAATAGAAACCCATATCTGCTATAATTTCTGGGGTTAATCTGTCTACATTTTTATGGAATCTTTGTACTAAAGATGATATATCATTGGGGCTGGTACCTCTTTCTTCTGGATTAAGGTACATTTTAACCATCCACATTAGATATTTGTTATTACCCGAAGGGTCATTCTGTACGAAATGGTCTAATACACCTTCTACATTAGTTCCAGCTCCAACACCTGCAGGATTTTGGAATTCAGCTACAGGCCAAGACCCAACAGCATCTTCAAAGTATTGTTGTGCGTCTTCAACTCTTCCTTCACTTAATATAACTTTATGTAAGATTTCAGTTAACTTCATTTTTATCCTCTAATTTAGTTTGTTCTATAAATATAATACCATTCGTCATCAAACATGACTTCATTTTCCTCACTATCATAACTCGCTAATCCATGTCCTCTACCATCCGAATCGATAGCACCTTGAATAAATGCATCCCTATCAATATATCTTTCCATACTCTCAGGATTATCCCATCCGTAGTCTCTTAACCATTGCAGTGGGTCATTTCTTACATCTTCCAATCTACTTTCTACGTAGTTTTCCTTCGCTTCATCAGACCAATCCCAGTTATCCTCATCCTCTCTTATATCCTCCATTTGTATTTCTAAATCTTCTATTTTAGTTAATAACTCCTCTTCCTCTCCTTCATCATTTGTTTCCTCTAATTCTTCTTGTAATTCCCCAATTATTTCTTCAATTTTTTCTATTTCTACTTTAGCGGATGGATTTAATATTGTGTCATCATCTTCATCTAAATAGTCTTCAGGATTCTCACTCATATCGTCCCAGAAGTAATCTTCAAAATCATCAGCAACAGCGTCTCCATCAACATACCAATCCATAAATCCTTCAGTAAATCCTTGATACCCTATCTCATCTATTAGGTTATCAAGTTGGTCCCATGATGCTGAGTCAGCCATCTCATCATCACCAACTGCGTATTCCCCACCTTCATACTCAAATACAGGTAAACCATAATGGTCACTATCTTCATATCTTAAATCATATATGTCATGAGCTTCTTCTTTTAATACCTCAAGCTCCTCTTCTAAATTATCTAAATCCTGTCCATAGTCTTGTGCTCTTTCACCATCAGGGTTAGCAATAACATCAGGGTCATTCTCCATACCCAGTCTCATATCCTCTATTTGGTCCTCAACATCTGCTATTTCCACTTCCTTATTCTCAAACTCACCCTCATCAATTAACCATTCCATTAATGCGTTAGCCATTATTCCTACAGTACCAGTTTCTCCTAATTTCCACTCATCTCCTTCCCTTCTCTGAAGTGCACGAGCTTCAAGACGCCGTTCCCTTTCTCTTCTTCTTCTCGCCCATTCTGCATCTCGTGCCAACCTTTCAACTTCCCTCTGTTTTTCCTCTTCACTTATTTTTGCTATTTCATCAGCATAGGTAAAATCAAAATATTCATTAATTTTGTCTATTAATTCTGGGTGATTAAGTAGATAGTCAATCTCTTCAGGGTCTGGAATAGAGGAGTCTGTGGCATCATAAAAAGTATTACTACCTTTATAGGTTTTGTTAAGAGCTACTTTATAGTACTTGTCAGAAGTAGGAGCTGACTTATCCAATATGTAAAATAATTTACCGTCTTTATCATAATTGGTAAAATGATTATCACTATCTTTTGTTGCTGTACACCATTTGGTACCGGCTCCATAATAACAGGACGCGGTATGAGATTTAGGTACAACCACTTTAAATCTATCATCTTCAAAAACTACTTCAGATTCTTTGTGGGTCTCAATATTTCTAGTTTTTTCTTTTTTCCAAGCTTCTAAAGCGTCAATTACCTCTTGTCTATCACTATATTGATATAAATCTTTTTTGGTAAGATTACGTCTCACCCTATCAAACTCCTCTATAGTAGTGAGTGTACCATTAAGAACTCCCCTCCATATATGACCTTCACGGTCTTGAGTTTCAATGTTCTCCGGAGTAGAAACATATTCCTTCCAAACTTTAGCAAGCCATTCCAAATATTTGTGATTTTTTGCGATAGCAGCACTACCACTAACCATAGGTTCCCACACTTGTGCAGGTATATCATACTTCTCTTTTACTTGGGATACTCTGTCTTCTGTTAATAGCATTGGTTTACTTTTACTATATAAATATTTATTAATTACATTATGATGAAAAGAATAAATACAATAATTTTAATTATCCTAACTATTACTGTTGTGGGAGTTAGTTGGTGGTATTCCACCCAGATGAATCACATCATTAAAAAATTTGAGGATAATATAGAAAAAAAAGAAAATATAGTAGACTCATTAAATAAAAGATTAGAGTTAGTTGATTCTACTTATAGAAAGATATTAGACTCATTACCTATAGGTCCTCCATTAGACACTATTGCACTCAATAACGGATATGGAGTTAGAAGACACCCTATACATGGGGGATATCATATGCATTCAGGAGTAGATTTAATAGATAGTTGGCACGATACTGTATACGCCACAGGAGCTGGTGTAGTACAATTTGCAGGATGGAATTTTGGTTACGGTAGGTGTATTGAAATAGAACATCCTTTTGGTTTTACTACTAGATACGCACACCTATATAAAGTATTTGTGGAAAGAGGAGATAGTATTGTTGACTGTCAAGTAATAGGAAGGATGGGTAGTACCGGTGATGTTACAGGACAACACCTTCATTATGAAATATCCTATGAAGGCAAACCAATAGACCCAATGCCCTATATAAATTGTACACCAATTAATGTGGATGCAACAATGTATCATCCAGTAGAAGAACAATGTGACGCCACACCACTCAATACAGCGGACGGGTCTCGTATTGACCCATATAAAGTGTCCAGTTGGAATTGGATAGCAGTAAGTCAAGATTTATTATGGTTTAACGGAGGACCATTCAGATATGGAGACTCAGTGTATGTACATGGCACACCAAACAAAGATGGGATATATTATATTCATGACGCGATGAATAAAAGAATGAAAACAAAGATAGATTTTTTAGAAAATATAGGCACTAACCCGTATCGATATGAAGATATAAATTTATATGTATTAAAATAAACTATACTAATATTTATTATTATATAAAATTAAATTACAATTAAAAAAAATAATTATGTTAAACGAAAAATTACCACACACTGAAACAAAAACCAGTTTACAAATAACTTTTTGTGGAAAAGGGAGTTGTAAATGTCCTAGTGTAGACATCAACAAGGATAACGATACTGTTATATTAGGTGGAAAAGAAGAAGGTTATACACGTTTTACTAAAGAACAGTTTGATATGTTTATTAGAGAAGTAAAACATGGAACTTTTGATGATTATATGGAAGAACTGTAGTCATGGGATGTGGGTGTAAAAAAAAGACTGCGACAACTAAAGGGGCAACCAAAACCCAAATCGCAAAAGATAGACTAGAAGAGGTACGCCAACGAATAATTAAATTAAATAAAGAAGGAAAGAAAAACACGAAAGGATAGGAAACTATCCTTTTTTTATTTTACCGGTAACTATTTATCGATATGAGCCTTCTTAAAACAATATCATTACTTATTGAAGAGTCTAACATTAATAATATTATTGATGATAGACCTTGGCCTGCAAAGGTTTTCCACAGTCATGACCATGAAGAACTTTGGCCTCTCATAAAATTATTTGGGGGTGATATACATGAATTATATAATGCTTTAGATAAAAGAGGTAAGGGAGAGGAATTTTTGGCTCACATGCTAACCCAATGGCCACAAGAGGAGTCGTTGCGACATATCATTGATGCTTTAGGAGGAATACGTAATTGGAATAATGGTAAAATGGATAACGTTTTATTAAATCACTATGTTATTACCCCTTACTTAGATGATATGAGATACATCCAGTGGGGAAAAAGTGATAAAGGGAATGATAGAATTATCTTGGAGTTAATGCCTGGGGAAGAAGCTGAATTTTTTAGTGGTTATGGTGGGAGAAGTTATGATTGTGATGAACTCGCAAAAGAAATATTCAGCGAAGAAGGATTAGAGTGGGAACCTTATGATGTTAATGAGAAGTTAGAAGATTTGATAAAGGTGATATCACCAGAAAACTATATAAAGTTAGTTCGTCATATAGGAATAGAATTTCAAAATGAAGAAGTGGACGCATGGAGAGAAGAGTTCGAAGACCAAAGAGAGGTTAATGGAAAGGTTATTATAACTCCTTCCTTTATGAATGGTTTTCTTCCAGATGATGAGAGTTCTAGGTATACCTTAGCTGTTCTGATTGGTAATACACCTGAATTAGATGGGGTAGAAGGAGAAATAAATAATGCCTATAGTAGAGCATGGAATGATGTGGTTATGAATCAATACCATACCGAATTCCAGAAAGCGTTTGACGAATTTTTAGGGAAACCAATAGGAGAAGGAACCACAAGTACCTATAAAGATGTGATGAACCATGAAACCGGACATAAAGAATATAAGAAAACTGAGGTACCTGTAAAATATTTTGATGTAACGGATAGAGCAAGAGCAATGATAGTTAGACACGCATATGAGATTGATAATCCTGAAGATTTTATAAGTATGATAAAAGAGTTTGATATGAATATTCTTTGTCCACAGGTAGATGAGTATCCTTGGGATGAAGAAGAAGTGTATGATTTGTTCCAGGATTATTTATGGGACTATTTATAAGATAACAATAAACAATAAAATAAAAACTAAAAAAGATGGCAAAAGATTGTTACACAAGAGAGCAGATTGAAGATACTGTAAAATCAATGGGATACAAATGGTTTGATGATACAAACAATAAAGGATACGATGTTAATATTGTAGGGGTAAGAAATTCCGCAACAGGTAATCAAGTTACAAATAAGTTTGATGATTGTGTTACTATTTCGTATAAGAAAAATGGTAAGTGGAAATTTTTCTGTTTTCCAGCTACTACTGACCCTGGTGATGATTGGATGGAAAAACCATGGATAGAGGAAAAAGGATGTGCGGTATTAAAACCGGGGCAATATAGAGGAAGTCATAAGATAAGATTACATGGTGGAAAATATACTGCATTAGGTCAAAAGAAAAATGTGACAGTTTATAGAGATAGAAATAAGGATGATAAATATGACTTAAATGAATCTACTACTGATACTGGTTTGTTCGGTATTAACATTCATAGAGCAACTGCACACCCCGGAAAGACATCTACATATGTAAATAAATGGTCAGCAGGATGTCAAGTAATTGCATCTAATGATGACTGGACTAAGTTCTTAAAGATATGTGAAAGAGCTAGAGACATTCACGGGAATTCATTCTCTTATACTTTATTAGAATCTAAGGACATAGTATAGTTTATTATTGTATAAGTTTTTTGTAAATTTAGAAAAACACAAAAGACTTATGGAAGATTTAAGAGAATATTATTACAAATCCCCAGGAAATCCTGATAAAATATGTGAATTAATCACAGAACGTATAATAGACGATATACATCAGAATACTGATATAGTGGTCAAATCTAATATACATACTATTGTAAAAAATCAGGTTTCTGTGGTGGCAGGGAAAATCTATTGTGGTGAATATAGACCCGAAACCGAAAAGATAGTTCAACAACTGTGTGAAGAGTTAGGGTATAGTAATAAGATTAGACGATTTTCTAGTGAAGCAGTTAGACATATAAACTTAATTGAGTTTTTAGATGACGAAAAAAAATTCCCCACAACTAATTTTGTTAAAGCTGTTGGATATGCTTCTGACGAAACCCCAGAAGGACTACCACTAGGATATATACTTGCCCGACAAATAACTCATAACTTATTGAATTTAGACTCTATTGGGTTTGATGTTACTACTTATCTTACCGTCAAATATGTCGATAATTTTCCTAAAGAAATTACAACAATTAATATTGAGTATTCTTTAAATAATTTTGAAGAAGACCCAAAAGAATTATTACATGACTGTGAAGTTCTATTTGACGGTAAGTGTGATAACTATATTAATTTAATTACTTCTAATACACAAATTCATACTTCATGTATAGGATTAGGAGGGCCGGATGTAAATGTAGGGTCTTTATCCGGAATATTGATGCCTAGTAGTTTTGGTGGAATCTGGCTATATGATTTTTTTGGAAAATCAACTACGGATTTAAAAAGAACATCATCCCTGGTAGCCCGAGCCGCAGCAAAAACTATTTCTAAAAGCTCTATGTGTAATGAAGCACTCATTGAGGTATCTTACAATGACACCAACCCTGAACCCATTTCTTTCACAACCAAATTCAATAATGTGGTTGGTGATGTAGACTTTATGAAAAGTAATTTACAAGACATTTTTAATTTTAATAAAGATAAACTAGATAGTAATTTTAATATGACAAATAAGCCAATCAATAAGTTGACTAATAAAGAATATTTTGGACATGAATACCTGGGTCCAAATGATAAAGATATTTTTCCTTGGGAAAAATTAAATAAACTAAAAGAATTTACCCCATTTTAATATGAAAATAACGATTTGGACATATGAACAAAATTTAAAATATTTACATAATTTCTTAAATAATAATGAACCTCTTATTGAAGGATTTGAATACTTTCTAACGGTTCCTACTACTCTAGAGGATATTTATGTTGTACAAGTACTTTTATCTTATGACGATTACATTCGTTTGAGAGATTATTAAATGAAAATAAAATACAAAGTTCAGAAACTTTTTGAGCAGAAAAAAAAAGTTGAGAAGGCCATTGAGAGTCTACAATTTAAATGTAAACACTCTGACCAAGTTATGAAATTTGTATATAAGAATCACCGAAGCTCTCAAAGTACTATTAGATGGGTATGTGAAGACTGTGAAATGACCTTATTATGGCCCACAGAAACAGAAGTAAAAAATTTCTTACAAAATAAGAGATAATTAAAATTTTTTTATTATATTTGTACAATATTAAAAAACTTTATAAACCACTAATAATACCCAATGCTAAAAGTAGAAGTTAAATATAGTAATATCGACAGAGCCTTAAAGATAATGAGGCGAAAGATAATAAAAACAAAACAATTACCTAAATTGAGAGAGAATAGGTATTACAGTAAACCGTCTACTATTAGAAGAGAACAGTTATTAAAAGCAAAGTACGTACAAAAAAAGAGGGACCAAGAAGATTAACTTCTTCCTTTATCCACTCCATCATCCACAAATAGTTCATCCGAAACCACAAACTCAGGTAACTCATCAAGTGTAATTATATGTTTTTTACGTCCTTTAGGTACTTGAACTATTAGTGTAACTTCATTAGATTCTGCGTCGAAACTCTCAATAGTAACAATACTCTTCTCCACAATATCCGCTGGTCCTGCAGGATATCCTATATCATTACTTACTGTCAGTTGCCATTTATCATTCCCGAAATGCCATTTCTTAGCAAAACCTAAATTCTTCATTATTTCTAAGAAACGGTCCATATTCTTCTTATAATCACTATTTTCTATTTTTTTTGACACTTTGGTTACAAAAGCAGACATTAGAGAACTTACAGTCTCTTCAGTGTTTTGTCCCCAATCATAATTATCATACCACACACTCTCTAAATCCGCATCTAAAAATAGGGCTTCACTTGTTTTAATTCCTGTAAGCGTATCAATATTATATTTACTCACAAGATATAATAACTGCTCCCAACTGATAAACATATCATAATAACCGTGATTTCCTTCTTCAAATGGTAGAAGCCTTACATCATCAAGAACCTCCCTCACTTCTTTAACTCTACTTTCTCCTATTCCATACCCTATTTCTGTTAAAATATCCCATGAAGCGTGGACCCAATCGTCACCAAAATAGGTTTCTAATAATTCCTGCATCTCCCCATCACCCCAAGCACCACATTCTTTTTTTTCTTTTATTAATCCGGTAGAAAGAAATAATTCCATGAGTTTATCATAAGCGCTTCCGTACCAACACGACATATAATTTAATTCGTCGGGGTCTTGTTCCTCTTCATGACCGTATCCACTATTATCGGACATAGCCATACTCAAGAAATAATTCTCATTATCAGCAAGTCCCAAATAATCCTCAATAAAAATCGCTTCCTCTATCTTTAAGGTAATTCCATCCCCATGTATTTCTACACCTTCTCTAAACTGCTGCCAACTTCGATAATCTTCTATCCTTTCAACATCATCCCCCAGATATTCCTCTAAGTCATCAGGAACTAACTCTCCTTGTATTATTTTATATATTGTTTTACTTAACGAATTAGTCTTAGATAGCTCTGATAATTCTTCAGGAGGTATTTCCATATCATATCTAAGTCTATCTGCGTCTGTAAAAGTAACCTCAAATAAGTCAGCGAGCTCCGGGTATTTACTTAATATAGATTTAACCTGAATCCAATCACTCTTACTATTGAACGCACTTAAGCTGTCATTTTTTTGTATCAGTAAAGGAATTTTACTACTATTTAGAATTATATTTTTAGGTGATTTTATATCTCTTTTATCTAAGATAATATAACATGTGCCTTGGTTACACCGGTCCCAAATATAATCTCTTTTTGCATCACACCACGTAGTATTATTACCGTAGTAACAAAACGTACGTTTATCCATTGGAGCTACCACCTTTATATCTGCAGTATCTAGAATTACTTTTTCTTTTTTAACACCTACCATTCCGTCACCCTCTTTCAATAGGGAATTAGAGAGTTGGTGTTCTATTCCGTCTATTAACTTATTATACAATTCTGAAGCTTCTGTATCACTTAAACCATATCGTTGTTTAGAATGTTCTACAGATTTTTTTACTACCTCATCATATGATTGTTTAGTTTTTGTAGCTCTTAAATCTAATCCCTTAACTTGTGCAGGAATTTCGTGTGGTTGAAGATAATATTCTAAGTTACCAAGGCCATCATCACTTGCAGGTAACTCTCCTTTTATATTTTGGTCATAATGTTCTAATTCATGTCTTACATACTCTATCAAAAACGAATAAACATTTTGATAACTATTAGGTTCCATTAAAGGATTTAACTCTAACCCCAATTCTATTACATCATCTTCAGGACTATAAAAAGCTTCTACTAAGAATTCCTCTTTCAAGTCGGGATTACGTGTAATGGTAATTTCTACACTAACATCTGTTCCATTATATGTTAACTCTCCATTTATCTCTTCAGGTAAATAAATGGTTTTTTCTTCAGAAGTAGTGATAGTTTTTTTAATAGATGTCATTATATCTCTGACGATGGATGTGGTCATAACATTATAAAGGTCGTCATTTTTACTTTCTTTTAATATAGGAAGTTTAAAGTTTGTGGTTTCCTCCACATTACCATATCTATTTCTAATTCTTTTTATAATGGTATTAAATCCATTTTTAACACTTAATATCCCTATAGAAATTAATATGCTTTTAAGATATCCACCAGGATTATCAACTGTAATAGTTTGGTCTCGAATAAGACCTAACAACACATCCAATACAGGAAAAGTCATGAAAGTGAAGGCAGTAATGTCCGTCAGTCTAGATGCTGTGTATCCTACTTCATCTGCCATCTTAATAATGATGTCTTCAGTAGATTCTAAAAAATCATATACTTTTGCTAATAAGCCTGTCAATCCTTTTTCTCTTATAATGGTTAACGCTCTTCCTATTTTATCTTCATTTCTTTTTAAGAGAATCCACATCGCTGTGATATAAAGTAATACTATATCTTGTTCGGTGAGTACAGGACTCCCACCTTTAAGTAATTCACGTACTGTAGGAAGAAAAGCGGTTATCCCAGTACCAAACGTAAAGGTACCATCTATTACTACTCCTAAGTCCATGAGCATCTTTTTCATGAAAGATTCGTTATTCTCTTGTTGCTCTTTTAGAAGGCCCTCCATGATTAAATTAGTTTCTATAACTTTTTCCATCATCTCTTTTTTATATAAATATTAAAATTTTTAAAGGAATGAAAATACTTACTAATCTCTAAAATGAATTCCAGGTTGTTCCAAATCCGGTTGTAAGGTATAGTCGGTAGTTAGTTCATCTCCCTTATTTACGGGTTTAAGTGTCACCATGTATCTAGCATTATTTTTGAGTTCATTTTTACAATTAGGTGTAGTAGAATGATTATGTTTTTTCCCCAGTTCGGTGAATACATAACCACTATTATTAATATCATGAAATTTTCCTATATTCGTACCTGTGGGGTAGTCATCGTTAGCAAATACCCCATCTCCATGTATGTTACTTGTATCCACATAATAAGAACTTGTGTCTATCATCTCTGTTAAAACACCTAAGAGACTACACTCCATCATTGGTTCTCCACTATTAATTTTTTCTTTTAATCTTCTAACAAAAGAATTCTGTATACGTTTAACCAGGTCAACATAAGGAGTGTCACCTTCTTGTTTACGTCTATATGGCCCTTTTTGTGGGTTTCTTTTTCCTCGTTTAAAAAAGTTTAACCCAGAAATGTTAGTAATACATTTATGTCCTCCCGAGTTAGAATTTATAACATCCCATGCAGTTACCCCAATTCGGTCTAATAATGCTTTCTGTTTTTCACTTAGTCTAGGCCACGGAGTATCCAATATACTTCTAACTATTTTTCCGTAATTTCCCCCTTCATCAGGCATCCCAATTAATTTATCACCATAAAGAGCATATAAATCAGACGTTTTAAAACCTATACTTTCATCACTTACTTTTGTTTCGCTGACTCTTTTTATTACAGAGAGAGGCACAATATAGTTTTTAAGTTCTGACTCAAACTCCCCTAATACTTCTTTAGCAATTTCACCTAAATTAATACCCTTTAAAGCTCTTTCTTTTTTAAATGGATTACAGGAAGCTTGAACCAGTCCCATAGGCCATGCAATAACTAAAAAATCTGCATCCGGATAAAGTTTAAAAGGTGTATAACGGTCATAAGACCCTGGTTTAAATAATGCTCCACCCCCATATTGTATAATAATATTATCATCCAGTTTTAAGTTATCACTTTGTGACTGAGATTGCACATATCTCTCCTGATTTTGTTTCATCTCTTCGGGAGTAGCTAAACCTTGTTTTTTAGCAAAAGAATTAATATTTTGGAAAATATTAACTAAAGAAGGAGAAGAATTCATTACTAGGTGATTAAGGAATCCGGGTTTATTTTTATATGCCAATAATAATTTATTTGTTAACAAACCTAATACCCATTTATTTTCCGGTAATGTACCTTCCCTATCAAATTTATATAAATAATTCATTACATCGTCTGGGGTAAGGTCTTTAGCGGCGTAGTCTGCACTATCTATAGTGGAAATCATCATTACATCATCTGAGGGAAAGATTTCTGAAGGACTAACTATTTGAGATATAGTCTCTACATTAGACCTAGCTCCTCTGAACTGTGTAGAGGTTTCGTCCTCAACACCGGTTTGTGAATCATGATGGTCAGTATGAATTGTAAAGATTGGTTTACCGTGAGCAAAATCAACGAGTACTGGCATCACATCCCCTCTTGCCGAGGGCTTTTTGACTGAAAATTCCTGGTCACCATATTGAATTATATGAGAATCTATTACATTTATACCATATTTTTCTAGGTATTCTTTCATAGCAATAGCGGATACGACCCCATCTAAGTCCTGATGAAAATAAATTTCAGCTTTAGGATACCGTTTTGCAAGAGATTTAATTTCTCTTATACCACTTTCTTTTAAGATTCTTTTATTCTTCATTACTTATAAATACCTTTAAGAAGCGGAATTATAGAATAGTTTAGGATTAACTCTATTTAAGGTTTTGTATTGCACGATTTAAGTACCAGGAAGCTTTTTCTAAGTCTTCTACTGTACTATTTTTTTTACCTGCACGGGAAATATATTTAATAACATTTCCTAGATTAAAATTTAAATCCCAGGCTTCTATAACTTTTATTGCTTCATACGGATTATTTTCTCCACCGTAGTGAGTTGGATGATTTACCATTTCTTTCATTTTATATATTTTTTAAATTAAAGTTATCCATAATAAATGTTACTATTTGGTCTCCTATGGCGAGAGACGCAGTAGCTGCCGGAGAAGGAGCGTTTAATACATGGACATTATTCTTACTTCTTATAATTTTAAAATCTTCGACTATAGTACCGTCCCTATTCAAGACTGTTGCTCTTACACCACTCTTACCCACCACTAAATCAGATGAGTCAATAGAAGGAATAAGTTTCTTTAATTCTTTCACGAATAATTGTTTAGAAAATGCTCGTCTATATTCACTTAAACCGAATTTCCAATGTTTAAAAAATAGTTTTAGTGTTCCGATGAATGTTAAAGAATCAATAGTGTCTCTTAAACTAAATGAGGTTTTTTTATAACCTTCTCTTTTAAATGTAAACACCGCGTTGGGACCACACTCTACACTGCCATCAATCATTCTCGTAAAATGTACCCCCAAGAAAGGAAACTGTGGGTTAGGCACCGGATAGATTAAATTTTTTACTTTGTATAAAGAAGATTTTTTTATATTGTAGTAATCTCCTCTAAACCCTACTACCTTACTATTTAATGACAGATTATCTTTCTCAGCTAATTTATCAGCAAATAATCCTCCACAAAATATAGTATGTTTAACACAAAGCGTTTTATAAAATAATCTCATTTTTACAAATAATTTATTATTTTCTACACTTAATACTTCTGCTTCGGTTATAACCTTACTATTAGGGTTAATCTCTACTATTAATTCAGCAAGTTTATTAACCACTCCTTTATAATCAATAATCCCAGTCTCTGGTACCAATAAAGCAGTAGTGTTATTTGCAAAAGGTTCTACTTCTTTTATCTCACTATTATAGAGTAATTTTAAACCGGTAAGACCATTTTTTTCTCCATTCGTTTTTAGACGTTGCAATCTAATATTTTCTTCTGGAGTGACAGCTACGACTATTTTACCACAAATGTCATGCTTAATGTTATTTTCTTCTGCAAATTTTATTAATTGTTTTCTCCCTTCTACACAATTTTGTGCACGATAACTACCAGGCTTATAATATAATCCAGAATGGATAACACCGGAATTTCTCCCACTTTGATGGAATGATAGTTCTTTTTCTTTTTCGAGGATAATAATATTTAAAGAAGGAAATCGTTTTTGTAGTTTGTATGCTGTTGCCAAACCTACTATTCCTCCCCCTACAATTGCAATATCGTATTTCCGTTTACTCACTTTCTTCAGGAGTAGACCCAATAGGTTGTAATAAATCTTTGTACTCTTGCTCCAAGTCTCCTATAAGTTGAAGAACTCTAGATTGTAAGTCTTCTACTTTTTTAGTTTCAGTTTTCATTACACTTATCAACTCTACTTTAGTTTCAGTATCTCCAGGTAGAATTAAGACCTTATACCCAAAATCGTTCATAAGTTTTTGTGCAAATGCCCTTAACTCCGCTTCTGGTGGTACTCTTAATAATTGTACCACTAGAATTGGTTCATATCTTTCTTCTACTAAGTTAATTAAATTTTCTACTAATTTTTTTTCTTCCATTTTTTATTTTATTATCTTTCACTGTGATTTAAGTACATCATTTATATTGATGAGACTAGAGAACTCCTTATTTTTGTCGGGACATGTACATAATTTTTGGTTGGATACTAATGATGACGCCTTTAATAAACTCTTAAAGGTACCCGCATCTGACCACCATGAATGTAGATAATGACAACTCATTAATTTATCTCTCACATAAAAATTATTTACATCTGTAATCTCTAACTCACCTCGTTCAGAAGGCTTAAGACTTTTTATATAGTTAAAAACTCTATTATCATAAACATATAATCCTGTTACACAATAATTAGACTTTGGTTTCGTAGGTTTTTCCTCAATAGATATTACCTCACATTTATTTCCTTTTCTTACTTCCGCAACACCAAATCTTTCTGGGTCGGGAACAGACTTTAAAAATATTCTTGCTCCCCCATCAAAATCCTCTAAATCACCAACACCCAGTTCATCATCAAATATATTATCTCCTAAACACACCGCAACATTTGAAACCCCCACAAATCTTTCACATAAACTTAAAGCCTGTGCTATTCCACCAGCTTCTTCTTGTATCTCATATGATAACTTGATTCCAAGGTCTCTGCCACTCCCTAAGAGATTTAACATGTCTCCTGAATGTTCCCTCCCAGAAACAATAAGAATGTCCTTACAACCCATTTTAATTAGAGTATTCAAAGGATAATAAATCATTGGTTTATCATAAACTGGAAGAAGATGTTTATTAGTTACTTTGGTTAACGGATATAATCTACTCCCAGTACCACCTGCTAGTATTACACCCTTAAGTCTTTTTGCCATAATCAGTCATTTTTTAAAAATATAAAAACATAATTTACTTTTTAAACACTAAAGTTATTTGAGTTTTATTTTGTATTACAAATTTTATTTTGTATATTTGTTCATAATTAATTAAAAAAATATTAAAAATGAAAAACTTATTTAACAACCCACTAACACCAGACGAGATAAAATTAGTTGCTCCGTCTGTATTTGCAACACAAGCAGCAGATAAAGTATCTAACAAATATACTTTTATACCCACTACCCAAATTCTAAATGATTTAGCGAAAGAGAATTGGTTACCTTACGATGCCACTCAACGAAATTCTAAACATGCTGGAGGAATGTACACTAAACATATGTTAAGATTAAGGAATGATAATCTAGCCAAAATTGATGATGTAATACCAGAAATTGTATTAACTAATTCACATGATGGGAGAAACGCTTTTAACTTACACGCTGGGCTTTTTAGATTAGTATGTTCTAACGGTTTAGTTATAGCTGACCAAACATTTGAACAAATTAAGATTAAACACCAATGGTATGATTTAGAAGATGTAAAAGAGATGACAGACGACGTAGTCACTAAGATTCCATCTATTATTAGTTGTGTAAGGAAATTTAAATCAACCCAATTAACTGACCTACGTAAAAAAGAATTTGCAAAGAAAGCAATTTTAAGTAGATGGAAAGACGGTCAAGATTTTTTATCTCTAGAAGATTTATTAATACCTTATAGAGAAGAAGACAGAGGTAATGATTTATGGAAAGTATTTAATGTAGTACAAGAAAAAGTTCTAAATGGTGGAATAACTTATACATTACCACAAGGAAGAAACCAAACAGTAAGAGCGTTAACAAATATAGACCAGAAAGTTACCGTGAATAAGAAATTATGGGAAGTAGCCGAAGAGTTTGTATCGTAATTGTAATTAAATAAAACCCTGGTTTCCCAGGGTTTTATAAATTACATTGTCATGATAAGATTAGAATTTGTACGATAATCCTAGATTAAATGTACCTTCTCTCTCACCAGCTTCGTCTTCTTTTAACCCCATACTATAGTTAGGTTCAACATTAAGACCATTCCACACATTAAAAGAATATCCGATTCCAATTGTTAAATTGTCCATCATATCTTCTTGTGGTGCTTGTAAAGAAACATACGCATTGTTTTTCATATTGTATCTTCCCCAAAGGTCGTAAGTAGCGTCACCCAACGAATCTTCTCCAGCTGTAATTAAACCAACTGTCCATGTATCGTTAACTGCATACCCAAAACCAAAGTTTTGTGTGAACATGTCCATAGTTTCTTCTTGGTCTCCATCATAAGTTGTTACGACCATAAAGTTCTGAGCTGACGCAAATAAAGTTGATAAAGCGATTGCACATGTTAAAATTAAATTTTTCATTATATTATTAATTTTATTTTATTTATTCTCACATTTTTAACGATGTATGTGAATAGTCATCGCTTTTGTCTTACTCCTTAACAAAGAAGCCAGTTAGTAACACTAAAACAATTAATCCTACGAAACCACCTTCACCAAGTGAAGTGATAAGTGCAGAAAGATTTGTTACTACATCGATTCCAAATACTGAACCACCGGTTAAAACATACCACAAAATTGATACTGGAACTACAGCCATTAATACTGACCCTAATCCTCCGAAAAACCCTGTAATCATTTTCATCACATTTTCCATTTGTTATTTATTTTAATTTAATGTGTTTATGAATAAGGATTCCTCTAAACCATGGTCTTACCCCCTCATTCGAAAAATAATTACCCCTTTATTTAAAAAAATACTTAAAAAAACATACTATTTTTTTGTCGTATTTTAATAAAACAAGAAGAAATAACCTACAACTTAACCTAATCCAAGCATTATTTTACCCATATTTTTTTTATTTTTGTGGTAGAAATACACTAAATACGATAAATAATTTATTGGTTTTATTAATATTTTTATGTATTTTTGTAAAATGAAGACCAAAAAGAGTAAAAAGAGAGAAAAATGGAATACTTTGTTAAAGTTTAAAAAAGAGTATTTTACCATTATTGAGCATGAATCTTATAATGATTACCCCACCCACCCAACTTATGAAGGAGCAACCAGAACCCCAATAGTACATAATAATATAAGTTATGAAACTATTCCCGATTTATTTAATGAAGGAAAGGAAACAAAACACAAGTTTAACCATAAAGAGGTAGAGGTGATTCTCTTTAAACCTAAATCAATAAAACAACCTACACCTTCAATAGATGAAGAAACCTGGTTAAAAAAATCAGTTGACATCTTTAACACAGCAATAGTTAATAGAGTAACAATCGTCCTAGAAAAAAATGAAGACAAAACAAAACTATCTATATTTAATTTTTCTAAATCTAGACAAGTTGGTCACAGATATTTTGCAAAAAGAAGTGACGATTTACATATTACTTTTAATCATAAAACTAAAAATTTCTTTATCACCAAATCAACATTCTTTAAAAGACGGAGAAACACACATACAACTAAAAATGATTTTACAAAGATTAGAACCATTTTAAATGGGATGGCTACTGAAGATTTATTACTTAAAAATACTTGGTTTGATAGTCATATGGAACGACAACCAAATAATACTAAAGACATTGTAGAACTGCATGATTTTATAAATAAAATGGGAAAAATATTAGAAGAAGAACTTAGTGTTAAGTTAAATCTCACTTCATTTGGAGAAGGATTAGGGAAAGGTATTATGGAGTGGTTTATAAAAATATGGAAAATAAAAGTACCCAATAATTACCATTATTATTTATTAGTACATTACCCAGGCATTAGAAAGTTAAGAAAATTTAAAATGAATTTAGGAAGAGCTATATTACATAATAAAAATCTTACTGGAAAATATTATGTGAGGTTAATAAATCAATATGGAGAATATAATTTAAGTGATTTATATAAGATGAAAAGTTTGTTAGGTGAAAAATATTCGAAGTTAGTCTCTAAGAGTTTTTTAAAGATTTCTCGTCATTGTGAGGACAGTAAATTTTCATTCAGCGAAGAAGTACACGAAAGTCTTCCTTTAAATTTAACCAAATACGAAAAATTAAATATAGTTAGACTTCTCAAACAAACGAATGACCCTCATTTTTTAAGCCTTATTTATGACCACTTAAGTATAAAGAATAGTTTACAAGGTTATGGGATGAAAAGAACAATTAAATCAAAAACATTAGACCACTTTAATCAGGAACATACCGACTGGTCCAACCTAGTCCATCTATGTCAACGAAATGAAGAGACTACCTACTATTATACACCTAATTTTATTTCTCATATGGAACAAGATATAAAATGGGAAACCGCAAAATATAGTGTCAAAATTTTAAATACCGATTTAGAATATTTTAAGGAAGGACAAATTCAATCAAACTGTGTAAGAACTTATTTGAACAAGTACAATAGTATTATAGTGTCCGTTAGAAAAGATAACCTTAATTCCATAGATAGAATGACTTGTGAATTTACACATGGAAACAAAACAAATAATAAACCCCGACTAATTCAATCTAGACTTAGATTTAATTCTCTTCCTAAAGAGGAATGGGTAAAGATAGAAGAAGCTTTAATAAAAAGATTTGATGAATTTTGTAACTATAATAAATTAGAAAAACCTAAAGTAGAGATATATAATAAAATTAGTGGTAAAAAATATAATATAGGTGAAATAAGCAAAAGAGAAATCACAAATAATTTTATTGTGGACTTACCTTTTTAAAAGAATATGACTATATTGTGATTAAAAATAAAAATTTATGAAAGTAAAATTAGAATATATTTGGTTAGATGGGTTTAAACCCGAACAAAATATTAGAAGTAAAACTAAAATATGGGATTTTGACCCTTTAGACACCCCTAAATGGCAACCTAAACGTCAAATGTCAGCAGACGGGAGATTAATACCGGTACCTAACGAATTACCCGACTGGTCTTTTGACGGAAGTTCAACCCAACAAGCTGTAGGTGACGACTCAGACTGTATATTAAGACCAGTTCGAGTAGTTAGAGACCCACAGAGATTAGACGCTTTTCTGGTTTTATGTGAAGTCTATGACAGTAAAGGTGACCCTCACTCCTCCAATACCAGAACAGGATTACCAGACGACCCTCAATACTGGTTTGGATTTGAACAAGAATATGTTTTAACTAAAGACGACAAACCATTAGGATTCCCACCAATAGGATATCCTGAACCACAAGGAAATTATTACTGTGGTGTGGGTACTGAGAGAGTTGAAGGTAGAGACATAGTAGAGGAACATTTACAAGTATGTTTAGAGTCCGGATTAAACATAACTGGAGTAAACGCTGAAGTTATGGTAGGACAATGGGAGTATCAAATTTTTGGTAGGGGATGTACCACAGCATCAGATGATTTATGGTTATCTCGTTATTTTTTAAATAGAATAACTGAGAAATATGGTGTAAAAGTAGAATTACACCCTAAACCAGTAAAAGGTGATTGGAATGGTAGTGGTATGCACTGTAATTTTTCTAGTGATTTAATGAGAGAATCTGGAACAGAAGAACTTATGACTTCTATATGTGACACTTTAAGTGACAGACACACTGAACATATGCAAGTCTACGGCAGTAATAACAATAAGAGATTAACTGGTTTACACGAGACTCAACACATAGATAAATTTAGTTATGGTGTAAGTGACCGAGGAGCATCTATTAGAATCCCAATCCAAACGGTAGAAAATAATTGGAAAGGTTATTTAGAAGACAGAAGACCTGGTAGCAACGCTGACCCCTATCTAGTTACGACTAAACTTTTTAGAGCAATAGAAGAATCCGAAAGAGAGTTTAGAACTATAACCGTTTAAGTATTATCTTCCATGAAAAATATTTATGAACCTAAACTAGATTTTACTGTTGATAATTTTCCTCTAGGAGAATATTTTCTAGAACATTTTAAGAGTGTACCTCATGTTTTATTCATTGATAAAAAACATTCTATAAAAGTAGGAGAATGGTTAAAAATGAATTATCAGTTAGTTCATGAAATAAAGGCGTTAATTAAAGACCAAATAATACCACAAACCAAACTCTATAGGTATGAAACCTTACAAGGAAGTGTAATGATAGAGTTAAAATATGACATTCCTTATATTTTTAATACTGAAAGAGAAGAGGTAGAGTTAGAAAGAGAAAATATAAATGTAGAGGACATGTCTGTTAGTGTTAAATGTTTTTATCAAAATATTGAGATTCTCCAACCTTTTTTAACTTTTTTAAACAAAGATAAGTTTAAAGACAAACATTCACATCGCTTATCTATTATTGCTAAAGATGAGTTTGGGTTAAGGTTAAGAGAATTTAAGTTAGATTCCCATAAGGACTTAGACTTACCTCTTAATTACGGTAAAACTTTTATAACGACTCATAAGGAGGTTATTAAAGGGTTAGAAAGAGAAGAGAGTGGCTTAATATTGTTACATGGTAAACCAGGTACAGGAAAAACTACTTACATTAGACATTTAATTAGTGTATTAAATTGTAAAATAATATTTGTTCCTCCTTTTATGGCTACGGTTCTTACGAGTCCAGAATTTATTCCTTTTCTTATGAACCACCCAAATAGTGTGTTAGTGATAGAGGACGCAGAAAAGGTAGTAGGGGACAGAAAAAACGGAACTACACATGAAGGAGTAGCTAATATATTAAATCTTACAGATGGATTATTAAGTGATTGTTTAAAAGTAAAAATTTTGGCAACCTTCAATATGGAAAAACGACATATAGATGAAGCATTAATGAGAAAAGGGAGATTAATTGCTGAATATAAATTTAATGAGCTACCTGTAGAGAATGTAAAGAAGATATTTAAAAAATTAAAAATAAAGGAAAAACCGACGAGCCCTATGATTTTATCAGATATTTATAACTATAATAAAAAGGACTATAAACTCACCCAAAAAACAATAGGGTTTAAAACATAAAGTATGGTATTAACACAAGATAATTTTGACAAAACATTAGAAAACAATAAAGTAGTTATGGTAGATTTTTGGGCACCATGGTGTGGACCCTGTAGAATGTTAGGTCCTACTATAGAAGAGATAGAAAAAGAATATGCAGATAAAGCAATAGTGGCCAAAGTTAATGTAGATGAACAAAACACCTTAGGTAGTAAATTTGGAATAATGGGCATCCCAGCTGTTCTTTTCTTTAAAAATGGTGAACTCATTGATAGACTCCAAGGAGTTTACCCTAAATCTTATTATACAGATAAGATAAATTATTATTTAAATTAAATTATGATGAATACCGTTTTAGTATACAGTGAAGAAGGATGTCCGTGGTGTACGGACATTAAAAAACAATTAGCAGAAAATAACATTCTATTTTTAGAGAGAGATGTTCAGAAATATAAGAAAGAGTGGGAATTAATTACTACTATTACTGAAAATGAGTATGTGCCTGCACTTTGTTTATTAAATTATGACACCAAAGAAAAGACATATTTAGTTCCGGATAGGGATTTTGAAGATATAAATGAAGCTGTAAGCAAATTAAAAGAAATATTATAACATGGGATTAGACATCAGTGCCGTATCTAAACTAAAACCAGTAGAAATACCTGAAGGTATAGAAAAATGGTCAGATGAGTATTATGATTGGGAAAGAGATATAGGTGGAAATGTATGGAACATCAACCCCAACTCATGGTTCCCTGAACAATCAGAAGGTGTGCCAGACGGTACAAGCCAAGCAGAAGGAGAATACTTTGGGTTTAGAGCAGGTTCATATAGTGGATATGGTGAATGGAGAGAGGATTTAGCTCTTGCTGCTGGATATATTGGAGGAGCACAAGAGGTGTGGTCGGAGTTTGAAAATGACCCATCAGGTGATGTTTACTCTAAACCTTTTACAGATTTAATTAACTTTTCTGATGCAGACGGTGTGATAGGACCTATAGTTAGTGAAAAACTATATAATGATTTTGTTACCTATGAAGACGATGTAATGAAAATAGTTGACCATTGGTATTTAAAGATGGACCCAAACAAAGAATACGACACTGATTCAGTCCAGTGGTTTAGAGCTAAATATAAGGACTGGAAAAAAGCATTTAATATTGCACGGGATAATGGAGCCGTAATCTTCCATTAAAATTTAATTTTAATTTATGACAGACAACAAACTAGAGCATTGACTCAGCTGGTGCCAAGAATATTGGTATATTATTTTGATTTCCTATTTATTTTTATGTATTATTTTAATCATAAAAGATTATAATAAATGAAAACAGTAATATGTGACATAGACGGTACATTAGTTACCTATAGAAAAGACTCAAAAGGCATTATAAGCCATACACATGAAGAATTACCAGGAGTGGTAGAAAAAATAAATCGTTGGGAAAACAAAGGATGTAGAATAATTCTTATTACCGGTAGAAGAGAAAGTTTAAGACAAGTAACAGAGGAAGCGTTAGTGGATTTAGGTATTCCATTTGACATGCTACTAATGGGATTTGCTGATACCGGAAGAGTATTAATAAATGACCAAGGAACTAAAGTTAAAGCTCATTCCGTTTCCTTACAAAGAAATGAGGGATTTAATGATTTTGATTGGGAAACTGTTGGGTTAAGTAATTAACAAAATGGGATTTAATAAAAGATATATCGATAAAGAAAGGATTGTTTATTCATTTGGACGTAGAGGAATTTTAGGTGTTAGAGAATTAATAGGTCTTGAAGGATTAGGAAAGATAGAAGCAATAATTACCACGGATGATTTTAGTGACAGAGTAGTGACAGCCTACCAAGAAGGAAAAGAAAATGATGTTGCTATGGAAATAACGGAGGAGGTTATAAAAAAAAATAATGAAAAAGATAATTGATAAAATAATAAAGGCAGTACCACTAAAGGTATGGAAAAAGATACCAAAGGTTTATCGTTTATTGTTATGGGCAAAATTAAGATTAAAATGAGAAAATTTTGGACAATATGGAAATTCACGATAGGGTCTTTTAGTGACGAAAGAACAAAAGAACATGACAACTCAGTAGCAATAATAAGAACTGCTATTGTAGTGATAAATGTTCTTACTTGCTTAATCATAGTCGCAAACATAATACATAATTGGTAATAAAATAAAAAAGTCATCTCAGGGGCTTGACAACCCTACTTTTTTATTATATGTTTTAAGAACATTTGGCTTTTTAAAGTCATATACATACTTATAATACTAAACTTTTTAAAATATAATCATGAATCTAATCGACGCCATACAACAACAAAACACATTGACTGAGAACGGGATGACAACAAACTCATCCTCCCTTAACCATTGTGTTAATCTATTTTTTCAAATAGGAGCAATGCGTGGTGCGAGCAAAGACAAACTTTTCGCCAAGGTTTCGAAAGCTTTTAATGAAGACCCTCTTACAACAATTAGAATTATTTTTTGGGCACGTGATGTCC
>Ga0080013_1000486_pt1 | contig 56149 bp, 77 predicted proteins | sample ETNvirenome_6_85_FD_69236 | JGI IMG/M metagenome (GOLD analysis project Ga0080013, IMG submission 69236) | Marine viral communities from the Pacific Ocean - ETNP_6_85 (SPADES assembly) (version 2) | ecosystem: Environmental > Aquatic > Marine > Oceanic | place: Pacific Ocean | collected 2013-06-19 | reverse complement strand
CTATATCTAAGAAAAACCCTGTAGGGTTTGTAATAAGATTACATATCTTAGGGGATTTCTACTCTGTGTCTTATGTTCTGTGGTGGAAACGTATGTTAGAAACATATACAAATATGAGAATATACGGATATTCTCGCTGGCATCCTCACACAGGCATAGGTAAAGCGTTGGAATGGCTACGTAAAAAGTATCCAGACAGGTTTAAGATTAGGTTTAGCAACCTACCTAGTGACAACCTGTCAGCTAATAGTGAGGAAATTACAAGTGAAGGTATCACTTGCCCTGTGCAAGTAAATAAAACTAAATCTTGTGGCACTTGTGGATTATGTTGGACTACAAAGAAACCAATAAGGTTTCTAACGCATTAAAAAAACAGCCTAGTAATGAGATATATTTAATTAATTTAACGACCGTTGTATTTATACAACACTATTTAGGCAATCCTGCCTATTACTTGAAGGTAATTACCTTCTGTATAAACTTCCAATGAAAGGAAAATACTATGTCTAAATCTTGGCAATACCAAACAAAGGGTAACAAATGGGTTGAACTTATCAAGGATAAGTATCAAGAAAAGCTTGATGCTCAACGCCCTATTCGTATCCTCTTTGAAACTGGTAACTACAAGGTAGTTAAAAATACTGAGTTTCTCCCTGAAGGTCATCCAACCTTTTCTGTAAACCATCATCCCATTACAAAGCTTAGTAATTAACTAATGGACATAATTAAGGCTGTGTAGTAGAGTATCTTACGATACTACACAGTCTTAATTAGTTATAGTGCAACTTATCAAGGATAAGTAAGGAGATCCCAGATCATGAGTCTTGAACAGAAAACCATGCAGAATATCATGCAACTTCTCTCGCAGGTAGATGGGAGTGCCACAGCTAAAAAGCTACGCCCACTCTCTAAAGAGATTGATGTAGAAACTGGTGAAGAAATACAGGAGAGTGATGATGACAATATCTAAACATACATCGCAAGAAGTTGAAGCAATAAAAGATTATGTGGTTGACCATTATGAACATTTTAGTTGCTATCCTATTGATGTTGAAATTGACAATACTGTTTATTCTTTTGAAGAATACTGGACTATCTTAGATAAGGAGTTTCCCAATGGCTAAAAATAAATACACAGTGGTGTGGTGGCCTGATTATGAAGTGAACACCTATGTGTCATGGATTGAATTAGATTTTGAAGTTCACCAATATATAGATTCTTCTCTGTGGAAAGAGATGTTACAAGCTCTTCTTGATGTAGAAGAATTACCCTCCCCTGATGTTGAGAGCATTTGGCAGAGCACCTTTGAAATTTACGCAGTATTTGAAGGACATCTTGATTGTAAATGGAGTAATATATAATGAATTTTGATGAATACCAAGATAAAGCAGAAGAAACTGCTATCTACAAAAACAAAGATAAACTTTTATATACAGCATTAGGTCTCTCTGGAGAGGCAGGAGAGATCGCTAACAAAGTGAAGAAGATTATTAGAGATAAAGATTTTACTGATGATGCTGTGAGTTTACTCAGTAAAGAAGAAAAAGACTCTTTAATAAAAGAATTAGGTGATGTGCTTTGGTATGTGAGTGCCATCGCAAGTGATCTTGATGTGTGTTTAAGCACTGTCGCAGACATCAATTATAAAAAATTAAAAGACAGAGCAGTTCGTAACCAAATTGGAGGATCAGGAGATGATCGCTAACCATTTAAAATCATTTGATAATACTGAAGAAGCTAAGTTTCATGTTACCAGTTTGCCTATAGGTCATACAGTCAATGGTGAATGGATGCAAGCACCTAACAAAAGAATGTTGGTGAGAGAGGATACATTAGACTATGTGTCTGTAGTCAATGATACCTACCATGTCATCCAAAATAGAGAGCTGATAGATACTATCAATGACCAACTTCTAAATGCATTTGGTTCTCGAATGTTTGATGGTTCATCAGATTCCTGTCAGACAAAAACATCTATCTCCTCAAAAGGTTCTCACACCTTTGTCTATTATGATTTTCCTCACATCTCTACTGAGATCAAAACAAACAATGGACACCAAACTAATCTTAAATTCAGAGTTATTCTAAAGAATACCTTTGATGGTTCAAGCAAGGTTAGACTATATGTTGGTCATATAGATTCGTTCTGTGAGAATGGAATGATTGCTGGCGAGTATTCAATAGTATCACAATCACATAGATGTGCATTGAAGATCAACGATTTTACAAAGAAGTTTGAAGAATCTTTGAATAATTATCAAGAATCAACTCGTCAGTATCGTCAGATGGCACAACATCAACTTATTTCTTCAGCAGATGTTAGGCGTTTGTTTAGCAAACTAACTAACAAGAAGAAGAAAATGTCTTATGAAGATGAGTGGGTTATGTATCTTAATAATTACAACAAAGGAAAAAAGAGTAAAAATACTTTGTCAGATAAACTTTATGAAAGGTGGTGGAATGTTGATCTCCCTGAGAGAGGGAATAATGTCTACAGTGTATTGTCCACATTAACTTTTTATGGTAGTCATAATTCTAAATGGTTTCCATTACGAAAAAGTAAGGGAGAAACAAATGATAATCAACAACAGAGATTACATAAAAGAAACGAACAGGTAACACAGTGGTTGCGGAGTGATACTTGGAACAAGTTTGCTAAAGTTGCATGATTAAAGTAGGTGCTCGCGTAGCTCAATGGATAGAGCGACAGCCTTCTAAGCTGTAGGTTCTAGGTTCGAGTCCTAGCGTGAGCACCAATCTTAAATGGAGAATTAAAATGATTGATATAAAAACAGGCGATTGCACAAACGTATTAAAAACCATTGAAGAAAATACTTTCCATACATGTGTCACCTCACCTCCGTATTGGGGATTGAGAGATTATGGTGAAGATGCACAGCTAGGATTAGAACAAACACCAGAAGAATACGTAGAGAATATGGTTAAAGTTTTTAGCGAAGTGAAAAGAGTATTACGTGATGATGGAACACTATGGTTAAATCTTGGTGATAGTTATTATAACTATAGACCAGGCAAAGGACAGTATGTTCCTAAACAAACAGTGTCTAAGACCAGACAGGATTTTCCTGTAGAGGTAGGGCGTAGAGCTAACAAACAACAAGGACTAAAAGAAAAAGATTTAGTAGGTATCCCTTGGAGAGTTGCCTTTGCACTACAGGCAGATGGATGGTATCTCAGACAGGATATTATCTGGCACAAGCCTAACCCTATGCCTGAGAGCGTAAGGGATAGATGCACCAAAGCCCATGAGTATATATTTTTACTCAGTAAGAACAAGAAGTATTACTATGACAATGAGGCTATCAAAGAACCTACTAAAACCAAAGATAACTCCCATAGAAACAGAGACATAACAAAATTAAACAACACACCTGGTCGTTCTAAAATGAAAGGATTAAAAACAAATCACTATGATAAAAGAAACAAGCGATCAGTTTGGACTGTCACAACTAAGCCTTATAGAGAAGCACACTTTGCTACCTACCCACCTGATCTTATTGAACCCTGCATACTGGCAGGATGTCCAGAGGGTGGTCATGTGTTAGATCCTTTTGGAGGATCTGGAACAACAGGAATGGTAGCTGAAAGAAACAATAGAAACTGCACCCTTATTGATTTGAATGGAGATTATATAGAAATAGCTAGAAATAGAATTAAAAATGATGTAGAATTAAGGCAGAGGAAGTTGTTATGAAAAAGAAATATAACTTTAAAAGCTACGATGAAATAGATGATATAAATAAAGACTATATTTTATCAGTGAGTAACTGCAAAAATATTGTAGACATACCCTTAGAAGGTATTAATGATTTTTTAAATCACCAAGAAGAGTGGTGGAGAGAGCAGCAGGGAAAAGAAAAACTCCCTGAATTTTGGGAACATTACTGCACCAAAGAAGAAACCATCATGGGAATGGAAAGAGGTTCAGCTTGTAACTGGTGTGGATTAACTGAAGAAGAATTGTTTGATTCTTTGGAGGATTCTAACAATGCCAATAGTATCTTTTGAAGTTACAGACATTGATGGATTGCCTTTCCTTCTGGAAGCACATGGAACTGTGACAAGAGAAGAGTTTGGTGCTCCATATCATATAGAAATAGATTCTTTCTATATTAGTTTTGAGGGAGAAGAATGGATAGAAGTAACAGAAAGTTTTTTATCAGAAAATTTAGAAAGAGATGCGTTTATTACCTTGTGTGACGAGCTAGAAGAAGCTATGATTGAATCATTTCAAACAGAAGAAGGACTAGAAAGTGATGACAAAAGAATACATTAACACACCTGATCTTGAACAACACATCCTAGATTTAATGAAGCAGGGGAAAGAATCCTCCCTGCGTGGATGGACAATGGACGATATCCTCAAAGATGTATTAGAGAATTGGGGAGTCCCTGCCAGAGACTATGCCTATAAATATATTGTAGATAATTTTTCTACTAAGAAAGGATGAGTCCTATGTCAGATCAACTGAGTTTAGAAACTACAATATCTTCTTTAAAAGCTGATAACTTACAACTAACTAAAGAATTATATGCGTGTTATCAACAACGAAAAGAATTAACAGCTCAAGTTGAATATCTTAAAAAAACAATGCAAGGAATAGAAAATCAATTAGAATTATTTTCAGTTGATAAATTAAACCAATGAGAATACTTACAATTTTAGTTTGTTTGTTGGCTACAGCGTTTAGCGTAGCACATCAGACTGCCGTAGCTTCACATGATTATTATTTAGTGGAGGAAGATAGTCTTTATTACTCTGAGGTAGAGGAATGGACTGAACAGGAACAGTGTTTAATAGAAACTATATACTTTGAAGCAAGAGGAGAACCTTTCTTAGGACAGGTGGGAGTTGGAGTTGTTGTTATGAGAAGAGTCCAATCCAATAAATTTCCTGATAACATTTGTGATGTTGTGCATGATGGAGTTTATTGGAAAGGAAATCCTGTAAGAAATAGATGTGCGTTTTCTTATTTCTGTGATGGTAAATCAGAAACCATGTTAGATGAAGAAGGATATTTCACAGCTATAGAAGCAGCTAAACTCGTTCTTATGGGTATCGTTCTCGACAATATGGAAAATGTAGTATATTATCATGCTACTTATGTCAATCCCTCTTGGGCTAAACATAAGAAGAAAGCTTTTCAAATAGGTAAACATATTTTCTATAAGGAAAAGTGATGACTAATACACCAAGAAAAAAGGATCAAAAAAATTTATTTAAAGAACTCGTATCGCAATATCAAAGACAAGGATACTCAATCAAAGAAGCTAGGCGATACGCATCCCAAGACATGGATGAGTTGATGATTGAGAAAAAATTAAAACCAATAAAAAGAAAGGTAAACTAATGTATTATCTATATGTAGGGCTTTCTAAATCAGTCTTAATGTCTTCACGAACAAAGAAACCTTTACAAGATCAAATAGATATGCGTGAAGGGGTAGTAAGATACTTAGGATACAAGACTACTCCCTATTACATTTCCTCTAACCGAAAGTAAAATTATGTGGGAAGAAAAATCTAATTTTATTAAGCACTTACCCTGTGATAAGTGTGGATCAAGCGATGCCAACTCTCTTTATGAGGATGGTAATCAATATTGTTTTTCGTGTGAAAATTTTATACCAGCAAAAGGAAATCAGAGTATGGTTGAAACCAGTGTTCAAAAAGCTCCCATTCAAGGAGTCATTAACAATGTATTCTCTCAAGGAGAATATGCTCCTTTGCCTAACAGGTCTATCAAAGCAGAAGTATGTAAAAAGTTTGGAGTAACTGTTCTTGGTGGTGGTCAAAAGCATATCTATCCCTACTACGACCAAGATAAAACTCATGTAGGAAACAAACTTCGTGATGTAGCTAACAAAAAGTTTTTTGTGGAGGGTAGCACTTCCAAAGCTCAGTTGTTTGGACAGCATTTGTTTCCTGCAAAAGGAAAATTTATTACAGTTACAGAAGGTGAGGTAGATGCCTTGTCTATCTATCAAATGTTTGGTGAGAAATGGCCTGTAGTATCTGTAAGACATGGATCTGCATCAGCTCACAAAGACTGTCAGCAAGAACTGGAATACCTTAACTCTTTTGAGAATGTTATTTTGTGTTTTGATAATGATGCAGCAGGTCGTAAAGCTGCTGACAAAGTTGCTGTATTGTTTGAACCCCATAAATGTAAGATTGTAAATCTGGATTACAAAGATGCGAATGAGTATCTGGTGAGAGGACAAGCTCAAGCATTTGTCAGTAAGTGGTGGGAAGCTAAAGAATATACACCAGCAGGTATCAAGAACCTTAAAGATTTAGGAGAAGATTTATATAAAGATACAGAGTGTGAGTCTGTAGCCTTTCCTTGGGTTGGTATGAATGATAAATTATATGGTATCAGAACAGGAGAGCTGGTTACTTTTACCAGTGGTGCAGGAATGGGTAAGTCCAGTGTCATGCGAGAGTTGATGCACCACATCATGCTTCACACTGAAGATAACATTGGAGTGTTAGCATTAGAAGAATCTGTGCGTAACACAGCCTTCAATATTATGTCTGTTGAAGCAGATGCAAGACTATACATTAAAGAAGTGCGTGATACTTTCTCAAGAGATCAACTCAGAGCATGGGAAGAACGCACCATTGGAACAGGAAGGTTCTTTGCCTTCGATCACTTTGGTTCTATAAGTAACGATGAAATACTTAATCGTGTAAGACATATGGCTAAAGCATTAGATTGTAAATGGATCTTTCTTGACCATCTTTCTATACTGGTTTCAGGTCAGGAAGATATGGGAGATGAAAGAAAAAGTATTGATTTACTTATGACAAAGTTACGATCTCTCGTAGAGGAAACACAAATTGCACTCATGCTTGTATCACATCTACGGAGAGCAAGTGGTGACAAGGGGCATGAAGATGGAAGAGAAATATCTCTTTCCCATCTAAGAGGTTCACAAAGTATAGCTCATCTCAGTGATGCTGTGATTGCTATGGAACGTAACCAACAAGAGGAAGATGAGAAACTTGCTAACACTTCTACAGTGCGTATATTGAAGAACAGATATACAGGAGATACAGGTATTGCTACCTACTTGCATTACAATAGGGAAACTGGTAGAATGACTGAAGTTTCTAATCCTTTTGAGATTGAAGAAGGTGAGGAAAATCCCTTTCAAATAGAAGGATAATGAGATGAATAACAATCGTAGATATTCTCCAGCGTTAAGGAAAACCATAAACGAATACCTTAAAAAAGGTAGAGAGGTGGAAGAAAATTTTGCCTCTCAGCTTTTATCAGAGGTGGTGTGGGCTACAAGGCAACAGGATTGGAGAGAACATTGGGATGTAAGTGGTATTCTTCCTTCTGAGTATGGAATAAAAGGATCACAAAAGTTTGATGTAAAATCTATTAAGAAAGTTAATCGTTCTGATTCTAATACTCAAGATGAATTTACATGGGTAGAAGCCAAGAATACTCAGGGACATATTGGATGGATACTTGGTAAAGCAGACTATATTGTTTTTGAAAGATTTAAATCATGGTTACTTGTAAATAGAAAAGAATTACTTGATCTGGTAAATGATAAAGTTAAATCTCTAGGTTATGTTGAAGGTAAAAAACCCTATCATGTTTACAGCAGACCCTCAATGAAAGACAAGCTTACTCTTGTTCCATTTAAAGATATAGAAAGTCTTTCATCCACACAAGATATACCTAAAGGAACAGCCAATGAGGTGCATAGTTGATATAGAAACAGATGGATTTGTTGATAATGTTCAGAAAATTCACTGTATTGTAGCTAAAGATATACAAACCAATAAGGTTTTTTCATTTATTCAAGATGAATGTTACACCAAATTCCCTGAGTTCTCTAAACAAATAGATAATTTTATTATGCACAATGGAGTTAGTTTTGATGCTAGGATACTTAACAACTTTAATCTTACGACAATCACCCCCACTAAAGTCACAGATACATTGTTACTCTCTCAGTTACTGTATCCAGAAATTGAAGGTGGTCATTCGCTCGAAGCATGGGGAGAAAGATTTAAATCTCCCAAACAAGATCATACAGATTTTACTACATATTCCCCACAGATGTTGGAGTATTGTAAACAAGATGTGGAAATAACACATAAGCTTGTAAAGTATATAGGTTCTCATATGTTTGGTTGTCCATCTCAAGCCATTGAGTTAGAGCACCAAGTAAGAGCTATAGTAGATCAACAAGAAGTAAATGGTTTTATGTTAGATGAACAGAAAGCTAGTGTGTTAGTAGCTCAGTTTATGGATGAAACAGCAGAGATAGAAAATAATTTACAAAAAGTTTTTCCTCCTATCACACATGAAAGATATTCAGAAAAAACAGGTAAGCGTTTACAAGATAAGATAGAAATATTTAATCCTGCCTCTCGTAAACAGATTGCAAGTAGGCTACAAACTTTAGGATGGAAACCTAAAAAGCATACAGAAAAAGGAAACGTAATAGTAGATGAAAAAGTTTTAAATACTATTGATATTCCAGAAGCTAAACTTATATCTAGGTATCTTCTTTTACAAAAAAGAACAGTCCAGATTAATTCTTGGCGAGAGTTAGCTGATAGTAAAGGAAGAGTTCATGGAAGAGTAATGACTCTAAAGACTGTTACTGGTCGCATGGCACATCACTCTCCCAATATGGCACAAGTTCCAGCATCTTATTCTCCCTACGGAAAAGAATGTAGAGAGTGTTGGACTGTTTCAGATCCCATACGATACTCTCTTGTAGGAACTGATGCATCTCAATTAGAGATTAGATGTCTAGCTCATTATATGAATGATCCTTATTTCACTAAAGAAGTTATTGAAGGTGACATCCATACCTATAACCAACATAAAGCAGGGTTGAAAACAAGAGATGAAGCTAAGACATTTATTTATGCTATGATGTATGGTGCAGGTGCATCCAAGATAGGATTAATAGCTGGAAGGTCTAAAATAGGAGGTCAAGAACTAATTGATTCTTTTCTAAGAAACCTTCCCTCCTTCAAGAATCTTCGTGCAGAACTTGAGAGAACATCCAGAAGTGGGAGAATAAAAGGTTTGGATGGTAGACCCTTAAGTGTAAGGTCAAGTCATAAGGCGTTGAATACCTTGATACAAGGTGCAGGAGCTATTATCTGTAAGCACTGGTTGGTATGTATGACTAAGAAAATACACCACCAAAAACTTGATGCACGATTGGTAGCTTCTATTCACGATGAATATCAGTTTGAAGTAAGGAAAGATCACATCAATAAATTCTGTAACATAACAAAGGAGGCGATGAAAGAAACAGAAAAGATATTAAATTTGAAGTGTCCTATGGACAACGAATTTAAGGTAGGAAAAACTTGGGCTGAAACACATTAAGGTGTTGACATATAGTTCAAGGTATGAGACACTCCTACCACTAACCGTAATGTGTAAAATAACTGTAAGGAGTAAGATTACTATGAGTGTTATAAATGGAACTGCTTATTGGGCTTCAATAACTGCACCCAATACTACTTTTGATAGCGATGGTGTTTACACTATTGATATCTGTCAGCTAGATGAAGAAAATATTGCCATTGTTGAACAAGACCAGTTGACGGTCAAGAACGTAGGTGATGATCGTGGAAACTTTATTACTGCCAAAATGAAAGTCAAGCGTAAGGATGGAATGGTTAATGATCCTCCTAAAGTTGTAGACGCAAAACTTAATCCTATGAAAGATGTTCTCGTAGGTAATGGTTCAAAGGTCAATGTTTCCTACAGGCCTTTTGAGTGGACTTTCGGTAACAAGTCTGGTTTTTCTGCTGGTTTGAACTCTGTTCAAGTTCTTGAATTGATAGAGTATAATCCTAATGGTAACTCAGAGTTTGCTGTAGAAGAAGGATATACTAATAATAGTGGTGAAGACATTCCTTTTGCTGCTGCTTCCTAATTAAGAAAGGAGTATGTAGGGGGTTGGCATAAGAATGTTAGCCCCCTACCTATATCATGAAAAAAATTACATCATTAGTTCAAGATATATATTCTTTATTTACATCTAATGAAGGAGTTGTTGTTCATCAAACACAAGCAAAAGAAATATGTGATAGAGTAGGAAAAAATATTGGACAGCATTTATTTAATGCGGTGTATGAAGAAAGAAAACTTAGAACCTCACTAAGATTATCTCAGATAGGAAAACCCCTCAGACAGATTTGGTATTCCTCCAAAGGTATTCAAGGAGAAGAATTAGATGGTCCTACATATATTAAATTTTTATATGGTAATATTCTTGAAGAACTTTTAATTGGTTTTTCTGAACTGTCAGGACATACAGTAACAGAATCACAAAAAGAATTAAGTGTGAGTGGAGTTAAAGGACACCAAGATGCTAGAGTAGATGGAGTCTTAGTTGATTTTAAGAGTGCATCTAATTTTTCTTTTAATAAGTTTAATATTAATGAGTTAAGAAAGAAAGATCCCTTTGGATATATAGATCAACTAACAGCGTATGCTCAAGATAAAAAAGATAAAGCTGCAGCATGGGTTGTTATTAATAAACAAACAGGTGAGATTGCTGTTGCACATTTGCATGAAATGGAGATGCCTGATGTCTCGCAGAAGATTAAGAAAGTTAAGAATGTGGTGGAGAGAGATACGCCACCCCCTAGATGTTACAATGATATTCCTGACGGTAGCTCTGGCAACAGGCGTTTGGACTTTGGGTGTGTTTATTGTGTATATAAGTTACACTGTTGGTCTGATGCTAATAACGGTAAAGGGTTACGCCAATTTAACTATGCTAATGGTCCGAGATTCTTTACTCACGTTTCTAAAGAACCTAACATTAAAGAGGTAAACCCTTATGAAAGAAACTAGGAACATTAACATTCCACCTCTTAGATATTTTCAATTAATGGAATTGGTAAAATTCTATAAACCCTCTACCCTGTTAGAGGTGGGTTGTTGGAATGGAGAACATGGAGTTCAGATGGCAGAAGCTGCCTTACATTCCCACAACTCCTCTGTCCATTATATAGGGTATGATTTATTTGAAGAAGGAGATTCTGAGCTAGATAAAAAAGAATTAAATAGTAAATCAAGACAGTTTATATCTAAAGTATCTGATAAATTTGCTGTTTTAAAAGAAAAATATAATCATAGATTTACTTATGAATTAATAAAGGGAGATACGAATGAGGTAATGGAAGATCACTCTGTAGATTTTGCGTTCCTTGATGGTGGTCATTCTATAGCTACAGTTCAAAACGACTATGCTAAATCTATAACATCTAAGGTTATAGTTTTTGATGATTACTTTACTCACGATCATAAAGAAAATATTCCAGATGCCCCCTACTTAGGAACGAATGTAGTGGTAGATAACATAATAGATAAAGCAAAATGGATACTCCCTTCAAGTGATCCTGTACGTGAGGGAGGGATTACGCATCTTGCAATAGTGGTTAATGAAGGGAAACCTCCCCACAATAAAGATACATTACTTGTTCCCTTACTCATTTCTTCCAGAGAAGACATACAAAAATGATACGCTTTAGGTCTAAGTCTGAAGAGATCGTATGTGATTTCCTAAAGGAAGCTGGCATACCTATTCGGTATGAAGAAACTAAAGTAGATTATGTATGGAAAGAATACAAAACCTATACCCCTGATTTTCAATTACCTAATGGAATTATTTTAGAAGTAAAAGGTAGATTTGTTTTAGAAGATAGAAAGAAACATATATTTATTCAAGAGCAAAAAAAGGATCTTGATATACGGTTTGTGTTTGACAATCCTAACTCCAAGCTGTATAAAAATGGGAAGATGACCTATGCAAAATGGTGTGAAAAACATGGATTCTTATACTGCAGGAGGAAGGATGGTATTCCTGAAGAGTGGTTAGATGGCAAAAGATCGAGAAAAAAAAGAAAAAACAGAAACCATTTATGACTGGTCTGTAGATATTAACTATGAGATATTTCAATTTAGACAAACTATGAAAGAAGGAGAGTCAGAAAGAAATCTATATCTCGCAGTTATTTTACAGGCTCTATTAGATGCCACTCACCCTCATCCTACTGCCACCTGCTCTATTAGCGAAGCTAACCTCGTAAAAAACCAAGCGTATTCATGGTTCTTTACTTCGGTAACTTCATCTACTTCAGATTTTGAATATGTTTGTGATATGGCTGGACTTGATCCTTCCTACACACGAGGCTTTGCTCATAAGATATTACGATCTAAAGAAGTAACCTTTATAAGGAAAAGAATAAATGCACTTCTATCTTGAAAGAAAACAGTATGAATCTTGGGATGATTATTGTGTGAGATATATGAAAGAAGAAAGGAAACGAAGAGAAATGTCTAATAACCCACTCTCTAAACAGGTTGATGGAACACACTACAAAGAGTGTGCGGTTCAACCTGTAGAATATATTGTGAAGAACAAGCTTGATTTTTTAGAAGGAAATATCGTAAAGTATATTACAAGACATAAAACGAAAGGTGAAGGATCAGCAGATATTAAGAAAGTAATACACTATGCTGAATTAATTTTAGAACTTGTTTATGGGGAAAATAAAACTTAAAGGAGAAAAGGAGCAAGACATGGCACTACCCTCAGATTACCAAACCTTCATACATCTTTCTAGGTATTCTCGTTGGCTTGAAGAAGACAACCGTAGAGAAACTTGGGAAGAAACTATTTCAAGACTTATAAACTATTTTAAATATCATATAGAAGATAATCTTGAAATTAAATTATCTGAAGAAGACGGTGAAATATGGAACGAACTTTACAGAAGTATATATGCTTTAGAAGTTATGCCTAGCATGAGAGCTATGATGGCTGCAGGACCAGCATTAGAAAGAGAAAATATTGCAGGATATAATTGTTCTTATATACCTATAGATAGTCCTCGATCTTTTGATGAAGTGCTGTATATTCTCATGAATGGAACAGGGGTAGGATTCTCTGTAGAAAGACAGTATGTAAATAATCTTCCTACCATTCCTTATACAGAAATGGAAGAGACTGATGATGTAATTAGTGTGGCTGATTCTAAAGAAGGATGGGCTAGAGCATTTAAAGATTTAATATCTTATTTGTACTCAGGAAGAGTTCCTCAAATCAATATGGATAAGGTAAGACCAGCAGGTTCTAGGCTTCATGTCTTTGGAGGAAGAGCGTCAGGGCCAGATCCTCTTAAAGAATTATTTAATTTTACCATCAACAAATTTAAACAAGCAAAGGGTAGAAAACTTACTTCATTAGAGTGCCATGATATTGTTTGTAAGACAGGTGAAGTGGTAGTTGTTGGTGGAGTAAGAAGGTCTGCTTTGATATCTCTTTCTAATGTTTCAGATGATAGACTAAGATCAGCAAAGAAAGGACAGTGGTGGGAAACGAATCCAGAAAGATCACTGGCTAATAACTCTGCTGTCTATACAGATCCACCAGATACAGCTACCTTTATGAAGGAATGGTCTTCTCTTTATGAAAGTAAATCAGGTGAGAGAGGGATGTTTAACAGACAATCTGCTCAACTTAAATCTAAAAGTAATGGAAGAAGGGAATGGGAAATTGACTTTGGAACTAATCCTTGCTCTGAAATTATTCTTCGTCCTAATCAGTTTTGCAACCTAACAGAGGTTGTGTGTAGGGTAGACGATACCAGAGCAACACTTAAAAAGAAAATTAGAATGGCTACCATTTTAGGAACTATCCAAGCTACCATGACAAAGTTTGGCTACTTGAGAAAGAGGTGGCAAACCAATACAGAAGAAGAAAGACTTCTAGGTGTATCACTTACAGGTATCATGGACTGTAAACTTCTTAATGGAACTTATAATAATGAAGTAAAACTAGAAACTTTACTTACTTCTCTTAAAGATTATTCAATAGAAATAAATAAAGAATGGTCTTCTAAATTAAATATACCTCAATCTACTGCAGTTACTTGTGTTAAACCTTCTGGAACAGTGAGTCAGTTAGTAGACAGTGCCTCTGGTATTCATGCAAGACACTCCCCATATTATATAAGAACAGTGCGTGGAGATATTAAAGATCCTCTTACACAGTTTATGATGGCTTCCAATATACCTCATGAACCTGACCAGATGCGACCTGACAGCACCGTAGTATTTTCATTTCCTATGAAGTCTCCTGAAAATGCTATACATAGAAACGATCAAGGTGCTATCCAACAGCTTGAGTTGTGGAAAATGTATGCAGAAAAATGGTGCGAACATAAACCCTCTGTCACCATCTCTGTAAGAGAACATGAGTGGGTGGGTGTAGGTTCATGGTGTTGGGATAACTTCAACTATCTATCAGGAGTATCCTTCCTTCCCCACAGTGACCACAGTTATAAACAAGCACCATATCAAGATATAGCAAAGAAAGAATATGAAAAATATGCTGCTAAATTTCCTACAAATATTGATTGGTCTAAGCTTCCAGAGTGGGAGAAAGAAGATACAACAAAAGGAACACAGCAGTTAGCTTGCACCGCAGGAGTGTGTGAGATTGTAGATATATAAAAAAAATACTTGACTAGAAAGTAAGACTATGAGACAATCTTATTGAAGTGCCTCAATGGGCTTCAAGTTTTAACTCGCTAACAAAGGAGAAATATTATGAATATGCTTATGTCTAGTAACAGAATTAGTCCTGAGTTTTGGAAAGGATACTGGAAACACTCGATTGGTTTTGATAGAATGGTTAATACCATGCTAAATGGTATAGAATCTGATGCTTTTTTTGAGAGTAACTATCCTCCCCACGATATTGTTAAAACATCAGATGTTAATTGGAAAATAATTTTAGCTGTGGCAGGATTTAAAGAAGAAGAAATTACTGTAGAGCAGAAAGAAAATATCCTGACAATCACAGGAGACTCACATACTGACGGTAAGTATGTGTTTAAGGGTATAGCCACACGAAAATTTAGAAAAGTTTTTCCTCTTGTTGAAGCTGCCGAAGTTACCCAAGCTGCGTTAAAAAATGGGTTACTAGAAATTAATATTAATGTAGCAATTCCAGAGGAACAAAAGCCGAAGCTGATCCCCATTAACAACAGCTAAAGCTTTTAGAAAGGGGTGGGGGTTAGCTCCATCCTCACTCCTTTCTTTTATATAGGAATTAAAAATGGGTGATTTACATATTCTTACAAAAAAAGAAGAGCAGGAAGAAGCAGAACCTATAAGTTGTGAGGTGTGTTCTCAGTGGGATACACTCTCAGCTCATTGGTTATTGTATTCAGATAGTAGTATGAGATGTATCACCTGTGGAACACCCTATGATCTCGTAGATGTAGATACAAAAGAGGAAAGTAAATGAATCAACGACTAGATACTATCTACATAGGATATGATAAAAGAGAAAAAATATACTTTGATGTTCTTGTAGAATCTATTAAAAGAAATTGTAAAGATACATATAATATAGTTCCCCTTTATGAAGACAGTTTACGCAGGATGGGTTTGTATTGGAGAGGGTTTGAAGTTCAAGAGGGAGTCAACTATGATCTCCAAAAGTTTGATTATCTTGATAAAAAACCTTTCTCAACTGATTTTAGTTTTACTAGATTTCTTGTTCCCATGCTCAATCAATATGAAGGTTATGCTCTCTTCATGGACTGTGATATGTTTATCAGAGCAGACCTAAAAGAAGTTTTTGATTTAGCAAAAAAAGATAGTGATACACCTTTATGGTGTGTTCACCATGATTATGTTCCCAAAGATAATGTAAAGATGGATAACAAATTACAAGAGTCTTATTCTAAAAAGAATTGGTCAAGTTTTATGCTATGGAATTGTAACCATGATGCACATAAAGAACTAACAGTAGGAGATGTTAATACTAAAACAGGCTGGTGGCTTCATAATTTTCAGTGGCTTGATTGGCGTAATCATAGTAAGAATCCTATTGGACAAATAGCTCCTGAATGGAACTGGTTAGATGGACACTCCGCAGAAACAATTGAACCCTGTAATGTTCACTTTACTACAGGTGGTCCTGCTTTTGAAAACTGGGAATTTAAAAGGGATATTGAAAAAACTTATGTAGAAGAGTGGAGGCAATTATTTAAAGAAATACAAATGGAAGAGGTGATGAGTTAATGTTAAATTTTATTACTACGTTTTCTGAAGACGGTTATGCAACCTATGCCAGAAATATGTTAGAAAGCGTTAAAGAAAATTGGGGAGAAGGACTTCACCTCACAGCTTTTTATCACGATTTTAATATAGCAGATTATGATTATCCTGTTAGTGATAATATTACTTATAGAAATCTAAATGAAATTCAAGACCTTCATGAGTTTAGAAATGAACACAAAGATCATGACGGTACAATGGGAGGTAAAGTTCCCTATAACTGGAGAGTAGATGCTGTAAAGTTTTGTCATAAAGTGTTTGGTCTTACAGAACTAGCATTTGAAATGGCAGAGGAATCAAAAAGTGCAGGGTGGTTGATATGGTTAGACGCTGATACCTATACAATCAAACCTGTTACAGATAAACATTTTATTCCTCATCTTAATCCTAAAGCAGAATTTGTTTATATGGATAGAAAAAACTTTGAGTTTGCAGAAACTTCTTTCATGGCTTTTAATTTAAACTTTAGACCACCCCTTGATTTGTTAGGAGATTTACGAGGGTTTTATATGTCTGGAGAAGTAACCACTTATAGAGAGTGGCATGATGGCTTTGTTATCTCTCGTCTTATTAATATTTATAAAGCTCATGGGTTAAAAGTAGTGGATCTCACAGGGCATTTAGATACTATTGTAAGTCATTTAAGTGGTCCTCAAGCTTTTGATTCTTCTTTCTTAGGAAATATTATGGTTCACCAGAAAGGAGAAAAGAAGCACTCTGAATATGGTAGCCCTGATACACGAAGTAATCTACGATACAAAAAATTAGGTGAGATTATACAATACTGTGCTCCACAAAAAATTGTAGAAGTAGGAGGATGGGATAGTCAAAGAGCAATAGGAAGTTGTAATAAAGCCTTTGAAAAAAATAAATCTGTAACTTATATTTTATTTAATGATTTTAAATCTGTTAATTATAATAAAGCTACTGCTCTTTTTAATTCTTATAAAGAAGATAGAAAGAGTAAAGGATTAGAGTTTAACTTCTCTCTTATAAAAGGAGAGATTGATGAAGAGCTGGTTAAGGATGCAGACTATACATTCATAGGTGGGTTTGATGAACCAGAAGATTTTAATACAGCCTTTGAAAAACTTAGCCACTCTCCCCTTTGTGTATTAGATAAAGTATTTACTCCTGATAAAGATAAAACCTTACCTAATGAAAAATACTTAGCTCCTGTAAAAACTTTAGAAAAGTTTGAAGCAACAAAGAAATACATTCTTCCTTCAGAGGATGAAGTAACAGGAGGAGGTAGATGTCATATAGCAGTTATCATTAATTCAGGTAATATAGACGCATTACCTAGAGAACTTTTACAAGTTCCTATTATTGTTAATCCTAAAGACTGTGTAGAAAAAGAAGATATTATGGGGAACGTAAGAGAAAATATGAAGCTCATACATTCTACACATTGGGTAGACAAAGCAAAGAATACTAAAGATGTAGGTATCATAGTCTCTGGAGGACCAAGCACTGATTGGGATAGATTACGTGAGGTAATAAAAGAAGAAGAAAAACTAGGAATAAAGGCACGTATTATGTGTGTTAAACATTCTCTCCCCTCTCTTGTAAAGAATGGATTTAAACCTTGGGGATGTACTATTCTTGATCCTCGCCCCATTACAGGAAAAAGTACACATGGTATTGTAAGAAAGAGTCTCTTTAAAAAGTTTGATAAAGATACATTATTCTTTGTTGCCTCCATGACTGAACCTTCTGTTACTCGTTACTTGCTTGAGCGTAAGGCTAAAATTATTGGATGGCATGCTTATACTCAAGCTCTTCAACAGAATCTTGATGAACACAAGAAAGCACAGGGTACAGGAAAACCTCCTAAACTTATTGTAGAAAAAGATTTAGGAATAAAAGAAGGTGCAACTCTTATTACAGGAGGAACTTGTGCAGCTATGAGAACGATAGGTATCATGCACACTCTAGGCTTTAGAAGATTTCATCTGTTTGGTTTTGATTGTAATGTTGATGAACCTTCTAAAGAAGATAAGACTGCTTTTGGTGAAGAGGGTGCTCCAAAGTTTATGCAAGTTTCTGTAGATGACCAACCCTTCTGGACTACAGGAGAACTGTTGGCTATGGCACAGGATTGCGAAAAGATATTTGAAAGAGATGATGTAGATATGGATCTTTCCTTTCATGGAGAAAACACTTTAGTTGCTGCGTTATGGAACAAATCAAAAGCACAGCAAAAAGAAACCTATCAAGAACTACTTAATATAGGAGATTAATTATGTTAGGAATTGTAGATACAGTTGCAGGTGTAGTAGATAATGTTCTTGATAAATTTATTGAGGACAAAGACCTTAAAACAAAACTTAATCATGAGCTAAAGAAAAGTGTGCAAGATGCAAACCTTGCTCAGATACAAGCAAACATTGAACAAGCTAAACACGCAAGCATATTTGTAGCTGGAGCTAGACCTGCTATCATGTGGGTCTGTTGTTTTGGTTTGGCATGGCAATTTGTTCTTCAGCCTATTGCTGTATGGGTAATCAATGTAACTGATAATACATTACCCCTCCCATTAATTCCCACTGAAGGACTTCTTCCCCTAACTTTGGCGTTACTTGGCTTGGGTGGAATGAGAACCGCAGAAAAGTGGAAGGGTAAGGCTAGAAACAACATGAAAAACTAAGAAATCTTTCTCAAGGCTGATATAAGCCCATACAGAAAGATCATTATTCTCAGGTATGTTGCCCTACGAACACCTTCAAATCGTTCTGTGTGACGATTTATGGGGCATCTTTTTTAAGGAAATAGCTAATGTTGAATGAAAAGCAGGAAAAATTCGCTCAAGCATACATTATTCATAGAAATGCTACAGAAGCTGCTAAAGCTGCTGGATACTCAGATAGGTCTGCTGCCAATCAAGGTTATAGACTTATAAATAATCCTGCGATTGCAGAACGAATTGAAGATTTAGAAAAAGAACTTCAGACAAATATAGATGTGGTAGATGAAATAGAAAACCAATATACATTTGCAAAAGCAAATGGACATACCAACAGTGCTATCAAAGCACTGGAACTTTTATCGAGAGTGAGGGGATCAAAAGGAGATTCTGAAAAAGAACTTAATAAGAAAGAACTCAAGGAAGAGATCATTAAGTTTATGGAGATTATTGGAAAGGAAGAAGTGGAAGAGATATACAAGAAGTGTGCGTTTGATTAAACACTAAAACTTTCTCCACATCCACACTTGGATTGTGCATTAGGATTCTCAATCTTTAGTATTGCACCAAAGACATCTTTAGAGTAATCTACCACAGCACCTAATACATACATTACAGCAAGAGGATCAATAAATAATGTTCCAGTTGTCAGAGATATTTTTTCATATTCTTCCTTATTATTGGCATCTTCTAACAAAGACCATTCATAAGAAAATCCTGCACATCCTCCTCCTCTTACGGACAACAATACACCCTCGCAATCTTTGGAAGAACTTACGATACTGGATAAATGTTCATTAGCGTTGGGAGTTATCTCTATCATTTATAAGACCATATCCAAGGGCGATGGTGGACTTTACTTTTAACTACATCATCTACATGAATGAAGCGACTTTCATAATCGCCTCGTTGTTGAACTCCAATACCTGTCATGCCATTGTCCATAGCTAGTCTTACTAATGTATAAGCATCTTTTCCATGACATAAAATATCTACAGCTCTTCCTAATAAATGAGGGGAGTGTCTTGCCCCATTGATTGAACTGTTATGAGCTTGACTTCTAAAACCAGAACTTATAATCATTGGTTTATTAAATTTCTTTCTTAATCTTACAAGCTTTTTCATGAACTCTTCATTCATTTCACATTCATCTGTTCCCCTACATGACAATTCTTTTTCACTAAAAAACTCCCATCTATTCATTTAGACAACATCCTTTCTATAAATGCATCCATTTTACTATCTAGTTTATCAAACCTGTTCATTATCTTTTTAACATCTTCTTCTGTTTCTTTTCGAGTAGCATAGTTCTTTGCAAGCTCTTCTCTGGTATCTGCTAATCTACGCTTGGCTTCATTAATCTGTTGACTTACACCTCTTATCCACCACATAAAGCCACCTCCTGCCAGCGTTAATATGAGATTCCATATCATCGTAGGGTCAGTATTCATATTCCTACTCCTCATTCTTTAATCTAATAGCTTTAAAAGAATTATTTAATTGTAATAAATCACTAATAACTTCTCCACTAAGCCCACCCTGCTGATATGCTCTTGTACGAAACAATTTTTCCATTTCAGGAATATCTATAGGAGTAAAGTTTCCATAAACAGCCTGTAAGATTTTATTAAAAGTTGCTTGATCTATAGGAGTTCCTCTTTGACCATACTTTGTTAAAGCTAAACGCAAAGGTTCTAAATCTGTTGTAAAATCCATACCTAAAGTTGCATACTCATCTAATAAATTTTTAAGTCTTAGTTGTCCATCATAAGCTTGTTCATTAGCTTCTGCATACGCATCATAGATACCTTCAGTATATTGTGGTCCTAAATTTTGTTGGTTTAAATACTGATTAAATTCAGAAGTAGCATCATTGGATTCCCTCATAGCTCGTCTAAGTCCTATATCCATACCTCTTGTTAAATCCACCTGTGTAGATTTTAATCCTAAGAAGTCTGCAATATTCATAGACTCAGGATCAGCTAAACTACCTGTATCCCTAAACTCTCTTCCTGTAGGCTCTAGTCCTTCTACCATACCTGTAGGATCAATACCTTCAAAATAAGAAGCAAGGGGAACTTCCATTCCTCGTTCTGCTGCAATAGATTCTTGTTGAGCTACTCTTCTTTCTAAGTAATCTAAAAAGCCAGGTTTAAAAGGTTGTACTGCAAGAGCAGATAAATCTCCAAAGATACCACCTAGATTTCTCTGTAATGCCTCTCCTATAGAACCTTTAGGATAAGGTCTTAAACTATCTTTTTTACCTGTAGCTACATTATAAAAATCTAAAATAGTTTCTGTCAACATTGAAGGACCAACAAAAGGATCAATTTGTTTTTGCAGAACACGTAGAGCTATTGTATTCTCTTCACCTGGTAAAGCTTCTCCTGAGAGATACGCTCTATGTAATCCACGAGCTGCTGTTTTAATATACTCAAAGGGATCAAGTGGTCCTAAGTTTAACATATCAACAGTTTGTGTTCCTGTTTCAGGATTCTTTTTTATTCCCCCTAAATATATTCTTCCTACATCTTGATACCAAGAAGGTAATACATTTTCTAATGCTGATTCTTGCTCTGGACTAATATCATGTTGTGCTGCTGTAAAGCTTTGCATATATTCAGGAACTGCTCCTACTGCTGTCATCCCTGCCAATCTTCTAGCAGCAGCTCTGCGTAATACAGGATTGTCACTAAAAAAATCATCAATGGTATATTTAACCAGGTTCTTTGATATTCTTGTCATTTCAGCAGGGAAAGCTAAAAAATCTCCTACTGGAGAATACCTGAAAGATTTAAATAATTTAGGAACAAGAGCATAGTTAGGCATCATATCTCGTGTTCTTTGTGCTGCCATTTCTGCTATCTCATCTGCACTAGAATTAGGAAAGGCTTTAGCCATCATTTTTTTAGTATCTTCAAAGTGCATAATTTTAAAGATATCATCCTCTGCCTGATACAGATCAACAACTTTATTATTTAATCTTCTAAGTTTATTTCTTTTCTCAAAGGTGCTGGCAAATTTTTTATCACCTTCATTAGCAATAGCTCTCATATTATCTCGTATCAACCCTAAGTCTACACGACTTCCTATAATATTTAAGCGTTGATACTCTGCTAATTTTTTTCCTAATGCTTCATCAGATAATCCTAGTAAACTTTTACCTACTGTTCTGGCTGCATCAAAAGCAGAACCTAAAGGAACAATCCCATTCGCAGCTAAAATAGCTACGTTTCCCATTGTATTACGCCCATGTGTAGTAGGATTATAAATAGTTTTCATAGCTTGGGTTAAACCTTTAGTGGCTCCCCAATACTTTAAAAATTTATTTATATCTTTAGGATTTAAATTATCATTAATAAAATCAGTGTAAGCTTTGTCTACAAAAATTACATTGTCACCTTCTCCACCATTCTTTTTAATAGTGTCTGCTATATGTTTATTAAGTTGACCTACAGCTTCTTTACTTGTACCAAAAACTTTAGCATTTAAGTTTTTCATTACCTCACCAAGATCCCCCTCACCTCGTTGAGGTTTACCTGGTTTAACAGAAGCTACTCCTCTACCAATAAGATCATCTAAAACATCTCTTGAAAAATCTGCTTGAGAACGCATACGAGAAAGATTAGTAAAAGTATTTACATAATTTTGATAAGGGTTTTCTACCTCTCCCCACAATGCTCTAAATTCTTTAGGTATATCTTTTCTCTTTCTTAAAGTGGGAGCGAGTTTAGCATACGACTCAAAAGCATCAAAAGATTCTCTTGTTTGAAAAAGCTCAGACAATTTATTTCTGAGAGCATTGGAGTTAGCTTCAAATCCTCCTTCTTTAATTAGAAAATTTGCTGCATCTTTTACAAGAGAATTTACTTTGGGATCAGTAGGATTATCTATATATTGTTGAACCTGTTTAGAGATTTTCTTTTGAAACTTAGGATCAAGAAAAAATTGATAGGATCTATTTAAATAAGTTTTTAGATTTTCATCTACAGTAGCTTTTAACTTTCCAGTAAAGACATCATCCACTAATGACTCTGAAAGAGTATCTACATTACCACGCATCTTTCCTAGAATTGTTACTACTTCTTCTGACATTTGATCTGGAGATGCTTTATTTTTTAATACATCATCCATATTTTTAACGTAAGCTTTTTTACCTTCACTATCTAATTTTTTATAAGTAGGATCTTTTTTAACTGCTCGTTCTAAGTCCATAGCCAAACCTTCTGCTTCTTCAAAGGCAGCTCTTGCTCCTGCTTTGTTTCTTAAAACTTTAGCTAAGAAAGTATCATCTGTTCCACCCCTAGAAGTAAGATACTTTGAAAGAGGAGTGGTAAGTTTTTTTAAAGCTCTGCTTTTAGAAAGCTTTTTCCAAATAGGAATAAGACCTATTAATCCTCCTGCGATACCACCTTCAAACTGAAGGGTAACTAAAAAATCTTCTAGTGCAGCTTCAGCCTGTGCATCTTCAGGGTTACGAGCAAGTCTTTCCATAAGACTGTTTGCATCTTCATCTTCTAAGATTTCTTGAACTACACGATATGTAGGATCATTTATAGCTACATCAGTAAGTCCACCTGCAACACCATAACCTAAAATTTTAGAAGGTTTAGTTGATAATGCTCTATTTAATTTACTTGCAGTTTTAGCATTTACACCAGGAATACGAGCAATATTAGAAGCACTTCTTGTCATTGCACCTGCTTTAGCAAGTGCTCCTACAGGAAGTACATAAGATAATATTTCACCTGAGATTTGTTCTGCCCCTGAAGGTGTATAAGGATCAAACAGAGCCTGCATATCTTTTTGTCCTTCTTCTCCTAATACTTCTTCATTAATAAATTTATCACCTGCTTCGATAACTTCATCAGGAATAAGCCAACCTAGTGTATTATCATACAACCACTCTCCTGCCTCTGCTGCTCCTCCTAAAGCTATTCCTGATACTCTACCTAATGATCCTATTACTCCTTCACCAGGACTAAGAGCATCATCAAGCTGTTCTCCAGTTAAACCCTTATTCTCAGGATCATCTAAAAAGTTTATATAATCAGTCAGAGCTTTTTGATAATCATCAGGATCAATATTTTTTTGACGCAAAAAATCATCTCTTACATTTTGCTGTGTTTCCACATCAAGAGATTGAATATCCTCTCTTCCATACAATTCATTAACTTGATTGAAAGTATCTTGAAAGGTTTGAGTTCTAATATCTAAAACCATTTTATAAAATATCTTTTCTTATCAATCACTGATTCTTAGGTTTATTTTGTTGTTGGGTTACTTGTGCTCTAATAGCTTCTTTTCCACTTGATCCTGTTCCCTCATTTTTTGGCTCTTCTCCTTTTGGCTCTTTTCCTTTGTCAAAAGTACTGCGAACTTTTTCAAAGCCAGGCTCTTTATTTATTTTCATAATTACTTTCTTTAAAACTAAAGTATCCATTTCAGGACCAAATATAGTTCTTCCTGGTCTAGTTTGAGCTGTTTCTTGTAACTCCGTAATAGCCTCTCCTACTGCCTCTCCATACAGGTCATGAAGTCTCTTTTGCTGTTTACTATTCAAGATTGCCACATTATGACCAGACTCACCTAACTGAGTTTTAAGATTATCAAATCGTAAACTAAAAGTTCCTTGTAGATCAATGCCTTGAGCAGCAGCAAGATCAGCTAAGTAATCTACCATTGTATCATACGCATCATTTTCTAATTTAGCTACAGCTAGTTTATTTCCTAACACAGCTTTTCTATCCTGTGCTCCAAGACCTGCAGCAGCTTCTGTAAGTTTTAATTGAAGATTATCAGACTCTTTACCAATATCTGTTATTGTTTCACTAACTGCAGCTATTTGATCTCCTACTTTTACATCTGCTCCTGCTGAAGCTATCTGTCCTAGCAAGCCTCCTGCTTGAGGATCAAACTTTCCACCCAAACGCATACCTACATCTGTGAGTGTTTTAAAAAATCCTAACCTTGCATTATCAATGTCTTTTTGTTTTTTCTCATCTAATCCTTCTAAACGAGTTGTGATAAGTTCTCTAAACTTTACTTCTTCAGCAGAAGGTTGAGAATATTCCTCCATAAAAGTTTTAAGATCCTCTATATTAGATAGTCTTTTGTCAAGTAAACCTTGAGCTGTTAAGGGTGGTGTAACTAATGGACTTCCTCCAGTACCTCCACCATCTGTAGTATCTGTAATACTAAGCTTTTCTTCTTTCTTAGCAGGTAATGGAGACGATGTAGGTGCTCTAAAGCTCATTTCTAAAAGAGATTGAATATCCTCTCTTGTAGGTACTTCAGTTTCTGTTACACTTACTTCTTCAGCTACTACTGGCTGTTCATTCCGATCACGATCTGGAATATCTACTCTACCTTGTGGTATTACTTGAGCACGATCTAGTTGACCTGCGGTCATCATATCTCTTAGAGCACTTGCATAGGATGCAGAACTTCTATCTTTCCCACCCTTATATCCAGGTATAGTCTCTAAGTATCTATCTGCTTTTTCTATTAGTTCACTAGGAAACTCCCCACCTCTAATTTCATACATTATATCCTCAACTGTCATATCTCCTAATGTTCTAGAAGATTCTACATCTTGATGCTTTTCTAAAGAACTAAGACCTCCTTCAATCTGTCCACCTGATTTTCTATTAAATGCACCCAACTGTCCAGCAATACCTGCACCTGCTGCACCAAGACCCAACAACTGTTGAGAAAGGGGAACAGCAGGAAGAGATTGAACTTCTTGCCTAAAGATATTAGGTTGTATAGGAAAGCCTCTAATAAGAGATTGATATTCCTGTAACTGCCTTGTAGGAAATTCTTGTTCAGTTAAGAAGTCAGACAAAGCAATATCTAATGCTCTTTGATCTACAGCTTTTCTTTGCTCTCCTACAGACTGTAAAGCTCCTAGTTCTCTCATAGCTTGACCAGGAAAAGTTTGAGCAAATCCTGCAAATTGTCCTGCACCTTGAGCTTGTCTTCCTCTTTCAGCCTCAAATTGTCTTGCTGCTAGATCATACGCATCCCTTAAACCTCTGGATTGTATATCACCTAACTGTTGTTGTAAATTTCTCTGAGCTTCTGCCTCTAGTATAGCTTGTCTACTTCCACCAAAACCTCCAGCTCCTGCTGCTTGTGCTCCTATCTGTGGTAAAGTAGTTCCCTCAAACTGTCGTATAGCTTCTTCTTTTTCTAAATCTATTACATTCTGTTGAAAAGGATTGGTTAGCCTTGCCACATCTGCTGCTTCCATTTGTCTTAGACCTTGTTCAGCAGCATCCTGTGCTTGTTGTGCATAAAATGCAGAGGAAGCCATATCAGGATAAGAACCTAACCCTGCTTGAGCTAGTCCTTCAATACCAGTAAAAGCTGTTTCTTCTTCTGTAGTAAAAGGAGCAATACGTGGTCCTTCAAATAATTCAAACTCTCTACCTTCCTGTTGTGCTTTAGCTTTTTCTAAAACATCAGTAATAAAAGGTTGAACCTCTGTTGGAAACTCAGTTGTTTGACTTACAGTTTGAACAGAAGCAGGTGCTTGCTGTTTACTACTACCACCAAAAAGAAAACTCATGATAACTTCCCTTCATATACAGTTCCTATGTTTATTAATTTTATGTTTGCTTTATTAAATTCTCTCATCCAACCTTTACGCCCTATAATCTCTATACATTCACAATCATTAGATATAGCATACTTAGATAATATATCAACCATAGAAGGAAACCATTTATGAAGTTGATTATTTTTAGATGCTAAAAATCCCCACCACAAAACTTTTTTATCAGGATACTCTATTACTTTAGTAGTAACAATTCCTTCAATATTATTAATATCTTTCCACAGTATCCATAAGATTATTTCTTTATCTTCAATTTTTTTTCTAATGGATTCTACAGTTTCTCTACCAAAAGTAGTGGGTATAACTTTTTCTAATAAGGGTTCTATCTGATCCCAAAAAGCACTCATCCCTACAGGATGAACAGGTGTGCAATTTATGTTTTCATTAGCGATTGTAAAGCACTCCTTCCATTCATTTCAGGTGGCTGTGTTGGCCTCCCATATTTTACCATTCTAAAATCTTCTATAAAACTATCCATTTCTTTAGCCCCATCATCTGCATTACCATTTCCTATCATAGCCATAACATCAGCAGGAACTACATATTCTTTAGGACTAACTGCTGCAACTCCCCCTCTATCCAGAATAGGCATTACAACATTATCTTCCATACCATGTCCTTGACCTGGTATCTTACCTTCAAAAGGTGTTTGACTGATCCCCACTTGTTCTGATATACTAATCAAATCTTCTATACCCCCACCTTCTTGAGCAGCAATAGGTCTATAAACATCTTTTCCTCTTCCTGTACCTTCATAGAATCTTCTATCTACACCACCTCTTTGATAAAGCTCACTTATTTGTCGAGGTGTTAATCCATCAATAAAGCTAGGTCTTTTTCTTTTATAGACATAATCTAATTCACGAGGAACATACTCTTCTCTTTCTTCTAGTTTAATTTCTTCCTGTTCTTCAGGAACTAAGAGTCCTGCACCTGCTGCTCCTGCTAATGAAGCTAAACTTGTTTTATCAAATAATCTATCTTTAAATCCATCAAGCATAGATGTTTCTGTAACTGTATCTGTAATTGTATCTGTAATTGTATCAGTACCCATTACAGGTGAAGAACGCTCAACAAAGGGTGGCACGTTTTTACCACCTGGATATTCTCCTGTTCTAAAACTATGTGTCTGATATGGAGTAAGAGATTCAACTACATTTAATCCATCTCTTCGTGGTCTAAAGATGTCCAACTCCATAGACCTCTCTTGAACATCAAGAGGAAGTTTGCTAAAGTTTGCTGTTGTATCAGGATCATAAAAAGTAAAAGCATCATAGCCTGTTCCTCTTACATTTCCTGTAGGTAGTCCTGCTGAAGGTAAGTTACTAAACTCTCCTACATTTCTACCAAACGCATCATATCCTGTTCCTGCTCCTGCTTCAGCAGATAAACCTGGATTTGGAACACCTTTTCCTACAGCACTTTGACCATACCCAAAGGTTTCAGGAAATGCACTTCCTAATCCATAAGTTAAACCACCACCAATTAGTCCTTTTGTTAAAGCTTCAGCAGGATCTTCTCCTGTTATAATTCCTCCAAATGCTGTTCCTAGTCCTCCAGCAATAGCATTACCAACAAGAGCTGAACTTCCTAAAGCTCCTGCTATAGAAGGTCCAAGTAAGGCAGGAAAGGCTACACCAGCAATCATTGGAATAAGAGACTTTAATATACCTCCTCCTTTAGCAAACTGTGGTAAACCTGTTTCTTTATTCATGGACATAAGACCAGTATTAGCCAAGAGTTTAACCTCTGGCTTAGTCATATGAACTAATTCAGTATCTCCTCTCGTTCCTTGAAGAGCTAAGAGAGAAGCTATACCACTTTCAGGAGCGTTTCTATTAATATATAATGCCATATTATGTTACCCTATTCATGTTAGGCATCGCATAAAACGATTGTGCCTTAGAAAAATCTGCATATTGTGTATTATCATTATTCATTTGTCCACCAGAAGGAAAGGGATCAAAAGGTTTAGTAGGTTGTTGAGCACTGTGCATCCCCATAGGAACAGTATGTCCTTGCATAATATTATCTACATAACTACTATTCATTAATTCTTGATTAGGTGTAAATCCTTTACGTTCAAAAGCATCTTTACCAGGTATAAATGAATCCTGATTAGCTACTCCATAGTCTTGTTTTTGTCTATTAATAAGACTTTGTATTCCTCCACCAGTTTGAGCAGTTACTGGAGATCCTACATACTGACCTAGTATTCCTCCTAAAGAAGTAGGAACTTGAGATATAGTTTCTTGTCCTTCTACAACTGTAGTTGTTTCAGGTGTAATAGTAGGAGAAGAAACAGCTTGTTGAACTATAGGACTTAGTTGAGGAGAAGTAGGTCCAATTGATGAAGAACTTGTTAAAGAAGGAGATAGTGTTTTAGAAGTTGTTGGAGAACTTGTTAAAGAAGGAGATACTTTACCTTGTGAAGTAGAAGTGTTTTCTCCACTACTAAACACATTTCCTAAACTAGATAAACCTTTACTTACCGCATTTCCAATATCTTTTGATACATTTCCTAATCCTAATGCTTGACTTATTCTTCCCATTCCAAAAGGATTATTTCCTTGTCCTGCCATTTCACCTATACTTGCTGCATAACCTATTGGTGCAAGAGCAGGGATACCCATAGACATAACATTACCAGCTATTGTTGCTGCTAAACCAAAAGGACTGTCCATCTGTCCTATATTAGTCCTAGAGTACATAGGAGTTGCTATAGGGCTATCAGCTTGAGCAGGAGTTAATCCTGTAACATGACCAAATCTACTACCTGGTAGTCCATGTACTGTTACATCTTTATAACCTTGATCTAAAGCTGATCTTACTTTACCCTGAGTATCTCCAAAAAATCCTTTAGTCATTGTTGCTACAGGATTATCTAACATACTTTGAAGAGATTTAGGGTTTATGTTTTGTCTATCTTCAGCAGAAAAAAGACTCATTACACTTGCTGGAGTTGCAGTATCTACACTAAATCTTCCTTCACCAAATGATTCTGTACCAGGAACATTTCCATGTACACCTCCATACCCTGAAGGTCCACTAGGTCCACTAGGAGCACCTATACCACCTCCAAAAGGAGAATTACCTGCTTCTCCCCCCTGTCCAGTACCATAAAAAGCAGGAACTCCACCAGGACCACGATACTGTCCACCAGTAGGTGTTACACCCCCACCCTGCTGACGCAACATCTGTGCCTCTTGTGGAGTAATATAAGACAACATATGATCTTGTCCACCAAGAGTTGTTCTTTTAGGTATAGAAGAAAGACCCCCACCAGTATTATATTTATATTTCATTATGGTCCTCCTAAATCATACCACGCTGCTGTGGTAGCAATACTAACATAACCTTTAAATTTTCCTGCACTTGCTGCATATACTATATCTCCTGCTTTAGGCCTTCCTATCTCACTTACTGTTACTACTGCATAAACATTAGTTGCAGGTGTTGCTTCTACTTCTGAATCTCTTAAATCTAATTCATTAATAAGAGCAGCTCCCCATTGTTGTAGTAACCTATATACTTCTTCTTGAGTATATGAATCTTTTCCAGGTGTCTGTGCAAAAAATAAAGAAGGTATCTCTGGATAACGAGCCATTATCTTCTACCATCAGGCTGCATCGCTAATCTTAAAGAACCATATCTCCATGAAGTTCCTTTAGAATCACAAGATACTCTAATTTTTGCTTGCCTTCCTCTTAATCTAAAATCTACTTTTTGAGTAGTCTTACTTATATTAAATGGTCCTTTTGTTACTGCTCCATTAACAGGAAAAGACTGTCCTGTTACATCCATCGTAATATCACCATCATTAATTTCAAAGTCAGGAATAATTCTATCCATAAACATCATAACATCTCCATCTTCAATATCAAAGTCAGCAGACTCTATAAACGATGTTAAGGCTTCACCATCCCCTGTAAAAATACCAGCAGGTTCATTATCAAAAAGATAAGAATCACTACCAGTAGTTATAGTATTATCAAACGCTACTTTATCATCCCAAGTTGTCCATATAGCTGATCCATATGTCCAATAGTTTTCATCAGGACTCCAGATAACATAACTATCACATTCTTCGTTTGCTCCTTCATTAGAAGCGTAGAGCCAGATCACCTCCTTAAATTCAGAATTAACCCCTGCATAAACTTTATCTGATTGATCTATATTTAATCTATCAAAAACATACTTACGAACTGTACAGTCTAAATTTCTTACCTGACCATCAAACATATAAAAATTATCTCTTCCCATCCATACAGCACGACCATCATAATCAACTCCTGCATGAGGACCAATTAATCCACAGTTTGTCCCCATCTGTTGAAACTTAAATGTAAATGGTGGACCTACAAACTGCATTAACCAGAGGGAATTATCTGTCCATATATTAATAGCATTACGTGATCTTACTGATCCCATAATCTCTGTTCCATCAGCAAGAAGATTTTCACCAGATGTAGAACTTACTGAAGGAGTAAAGTTATTGTAATCATTTTGATCTGACCACCTTACCAACATAGGCTGGTATTCACCTGTTCCAAACTCATTTGTTCCTAAAGCAATAAGATGTCTATCATTAGGGGAAACAACAATATAATTAGTTGCTGTAGGGGAAGCACTTATTAAAGTAGCTCGTTCTGGAGTTGTATCAGAAGAATCAAAATAATAAATTCTTCCTCCACGCCTACAAGCAACAAGGTCTTCTCCCCAATTATCTATGCTCCATTGAGTAATTCTAAATGTAATATTAGAAGAAGAAGCTGGTTGATTCCAAGCTCTCATTCCTGTAGTGGATACTCCTGCATTGTAAATTCCTGCACCATACCCTAATCCCTGAATAGCTACATTTGTTCCTGTATGAAGAAGAAATTTAGCTGTGGCTGTTCCTACATGAGAATCACTAGCAGCAGCAGTTGTTGAAGCAGCAAATGAAAATTGACTATTACTTAATACAGAAACTTGGAAGGTTCCACCTGTAAGCAATATCCCTGGAGAACCACCGATTGTAGTTGCAGAAGTAAATGTAACGTAGTCTCCTGTAACTGCCCCATGTGTTGAGACAGAAACTGAAACCCTAGTTGAACCTGCTGTTGTATAAAATCCATTGTTTGTTCCATCAATAGTTACAATCGCCAGAGTATTGTCACCCACACTTGACTTTCCTCTAATAGGGGTAATGTCGTAAAGTGCTCCATTGTCAAATTCGTAAAGCTTATCTTCAGTTCCCCAAGATGCCCTTTCAATAGTGTCATTATCACTCCATGTCTTTAAATCTCTACCAGTTCCATCAAAAGAACTAGATATTTTTTTAACATATCCCCTTAAATTTTCAGGTCTACCTTCTCTAAAGCGAACTCTATCAGTATCATACCATGATCCTTCTTCCGCATATTGAGTAGATTCCCTACGAATACCAGGAGTAAAATTTAACTTTACATTTTTTGATAAACTCGATGTCATGAGTTTTATTTACCTCTATAATCATACCAGCCAGTGGTTTGAAAAGCGTTCTTATCACTACCATCAGCAGAACCACCTGTCACTTGTGTGCGTACACCTATTTGACCTTTAAGGTCTGTCTCACATTTTATACTCCATGCAAAATCCCTTATTCTAGCATTATCTCCAAACTCTACATATCCTGCACCTCGTTGTCCTAATGATCCCATAGCTGCTGAAGTTGGTGCTGTATTAGTAGCATTATCTACAACAGAAACATCTGTCATAGAAAGAGGTCTATAGACATAAGCTGCTTCTGTAAAGTAACCCCATTTAAGATGAGTAAACATAGCTTCTACAGATACAGAAACAGGCACATCAAACCCAATAGTAGTACGAGCAGTACTTCCAATATTTACTGAGGTATAAGTAAGAATAGGTTGATCTAAAAGAAAACTATCTTGAGTTTGTTTAAATTGTCTAATATTAGCACTGGCATCTGTAAGAACTGAACCAATTCTTCTAAAGGCTGTAGCACTATGATCTGAAACAAGATTGGCAGCAGTAGGTGAAGTATCAAAACCTGCATCTGCTGATCCACTTACAACGATTGCAAAAACATGGTAGGTAGTATTAGCAGCTAAAGTTAAAGAACTTGCAAGTCCTCCATTACCTGTTCCTGCTACCCATGAAGCATCAATTCTTTTTACTATTGCTGAAGATAATTCAATAGAGGAGGCATTAGTGGAGTTTTTACAAATACCTGCATCTATACCAACATCATGTTCTGTATCTCCACTATCATTGGATAAAGTTAATCCTGATAAATAATTTTGAGGAACAACATTAGTAAGAGCAGAACCATCTCCTGCAAAGGTAGAAGCTGAAACATTTCCTGAGAACACACCCCCTACTGCAAATATAGAAGTTCCTACACATACAGTAGAACTAAATTCTGCAGCTACACCTGATACTTTCGTAGTAAAAGAACCTGTGGCTGCAACAAGATTAGTAGCACTAAGACAGGTAGCTACATGAATATTTGTAGCAAATAAATCTGTAGTACATACTGTTGCACCTACTGTATCAGTTTCAAAAACACTTACTGAGTCACAAAGAACTGCTCGTGTAGCACTGGCTTCTAATGTTAGTCCTGATCCTGCTGCTGTTTTTATTGTAATTGTAGAATCGTTTTGTCTTACACTTTTATCTTTTACAAAATAAAATTTAGAAACACCAGGAATAATAAGATTAACATCTGCACTTACAGTTCCTACAACTTCTATTATGGCAGAACGTGCTTGATCTGTTGATCCATCATTAGTAGTTAGAGTATAATCAGCAGAAGAAAGAGTTACAGAAGTGTATGCTGCAATCGCATCATCAACTAACTGTATAACATTATTATTAAGAATATCACCCCAACTATTAGGGTTTTCTCCATCTGCTTGTAACTCTAAATTTATCCTAGTCGTATAGCTTGATGCCATTTCCTCTACTCCTTAAAAATTCCATTTCTTCTTCAGTGTAAGGCCACATTTATATTTACTCCTACTTTTGTTTTACTACGATATTATCTACAATATTAACATACTTTCCCATACCTTGGCTTGACTCGAAGTTTGCACAAACTAATATTACAGCTTCTCTATCCATCCTCTTTAAAAACTTAAGAGTTTTAGAACAACATATAAATATGTAGCCTATACTACCACCACCCTTTTTTATACGTTTTAAAATATAACGCTTAATTTCTTTTATAGAGGGGTTAGATTTCCAAGTCATTTCTTTTACCTCTAGTAGGGCTTTATATACACAAGCAGTTTTAACAGAGTCTAAATCTTTCAAAAACTTATTTCTTGAACTAAGAGCTGTTCCTTCAAACCTAATAGTAGGAGCTATTATAGCTTTTATGTTTGGCCTTATATCCTCTAAAATAGCCTTAACTATTAAGCTTTGACAAAAATCCTTTTCTCCTAACATCACAACATCAGCAGAAACTGCGTCTGTTTCTTGTAGTATCTCTCCTAAAATCTTTACATCATAAATATTTTTACTCATAAGTTGTTCTATATTATTATTGGTCTTATCAAGATAATAAGAAGAAGGCTTATCCTTTATTAAATCCTCTAAAAAACTTACTTTATGGCTCCACGATCCTTGAGGCACATGCATTACTGCATCTATATTATGCTGCTCACACTTCTTAATATCAGAGGCAAACACTTGTTTTTTATAGTTAGCTAAAAATCTCTGATAAGATTTCTCAGGCATTCTTGATTCTTGTTGGGAATGTCCCAAGGTAATTACTACGATGTCTGCATTCTCTTTAGCTATTTCTGATAGAGAAAAATGTCCTTCATGTAAGTCAGCATCAGTAGGTATGACAGCTATGGTTTTACCTTGTGACTTTATCTCCCTACTATAAGCTTGCATCTCCTCAACTGATTCTATTACTTTCATTTTGAATTTATAACTATATTATCTATAATACCTACATTTCCAAAAACTGCACTTACTACTATAACTGCTTTTTCACTAATAGTATCTAAAGGTTGTAATGTATTTTCAGAACACACATCTATATATTGAATACTTCCTCTTGATCTAATTACATTCTTTTTTATATACTCTTTTATTTTAGTTACAGTAGGATAAGAATCTAATTCTAAAATTTCTTTTAATACTCTATATACTACTGTAGCTCTTTTTCTTTCTCCATCACTTAGTTCTTTGTTACGAGAACTAGCTGCTAATCCATCACTCTCTCTTATTAAAGGAACACCAACAACTTGTATAGATAATCCTAATCCCTCAATTATTTTTTCAAATACTTTCTTTTGATAAAAATCTTTTTCTCCACATATATCAAAAGTAGGCTGTAATTCTTTCATTAAATGTGTCCATTCCTGAATAGTTTTTTTATGACATCTAACAGGAATAATGGTTTTAATAGTATCAGTTACAAAACTAAAATCTTCATTTAAATCCCAAGTAGTATCAGGAATATGGGAAACTGCATCTACACCTTTTAATTCACAAAATTTTAAATCAGATACATAAGTAGTTTTTTTATAATGATCTAAAAATTTAGAATATTTTTCAGAACTATATCTTTCATAGTGAGGCATATGATCTATAGTTACCAAAGTTTTATCAGCTATTTCATTAGCTTTAGTAATTAAAGATCCATGACCATCATGAAAGTCACCATATGTATCTATAGAGGCTAAAGTTTCACCATTATTTTTTAAGCTAGTAGAATAAGTTTTTAGTTCCTCTAATGATTCTATAATTTTCATTTACTTATAATCCTACCAAGTAACTTCTTGAGCATCAATCCAATCATCATCTAAAATAGTATGATTAAAAGTTGAAGTTTTACCTACAAGTGCATCAGCTTCTGTTTTTATTGCAGAGATATTAGGTTTATTTTTTTCTATCTTTTCCCAATTATCTAAGTCTGCTCTAAAATTAATTAGTATATCTTCTAATAATTTAGAATCTGTAAAAGTAGGCACACCTAAACTAGTAGGATAAGGCATAGAAACTACACCAGAGTAACCCTCCTTATCAACACATGATAATTTAATTCGGAGTCTTTGATTTGTAAAATCATGAGCCTCTATACTATATTTATATTTCATCTAAATCTTGGGCCTCCTACCCATACAACAATCGTTTTTCTTATGCCTTTAGTAACTGGTGTAACTCTATGTAAAGTCCAACTAGGAAATGCTATAACTCTTCCTTTTTTTGCTGGCAAGACTTGGCTTTCTACTCCTGTTTTTATTTCAAACTCTCCACCTTCATAATCATCAGGATTCATTAAATGAAGAACCATACTTAATTTTCTAGGTGGTCTGGATTCTCCTGGTCCTTTATCTAAGTGCCATGAATATTCAGCTATTCTTTTATCTTCAGCAACTATATTTCCTTGATCGTCATGAGCATCAGAAGGATCATAGGTGGTATATTGAAACGGTTCATGAAACCCACTTAAATCAAAATTAAAATAACTTCCATTTAGTTGTCTACATACAAAACTTAACTTATGAATTAAAAAAGGAATGTTCTTTACTATTAATTCATCATCCATAAAGTTTACTAAACTACGCCTAATCTCTTCTACATACTCTCCGTTCACTCCAACTACTGCATATTTTTTAGGACGAGAATCTCCTAAATTAATTATTTGTTGTAGTTCTTCTTCTGTAAACGCATCATCCCAATAAGCCCATTGTTCTTCTCCTGAACCATCAGGGGAGGGAGGCAATAACCAATTCATTTCTTCACCCATAACTCATCCCTATAGTAGCTTTCATGTGATGCTCTTTTTCTTCTCGTTAAGTTAAGCTCCTCTATTTCTTTTGTTGTCTGTTGTCTACATTTAAAATCTTTTTTTAACATGCTTCTTTTAAAAGGTATAACTTGGATTAGTGGTGTACCTGCTTTTATTATACCATCAAAACAGGGCTTTTTCCAAATAAAAGGAAAATTAATATATTCAGGATACTTATCACACTCTACTATTCCTGAGATACACTCAAATTCTTCATTCCCCCTATTCATAGGTGGTAAAAATAAACAAGACCACCCTGATTTTACTTTTATCTGCCAGTAATTTAAAAACTTCATTGGATGAGCAGGGTATGTAGGATGTTTAACTTTTCCTGATAATTGCTCTAGAGAATGATTTTCTACTAATGGTTTATGATATGTCCACTCATAAGTTACTCCTGAACAATCTTCATTTACTTTAAAATATACATCTCCTGCTAATGGTATAATCCATCCTACTTGCATAGCATCTAAGAAGGGAGGACATCTTTTTATAGTACTTGCACTAAATCCTGTATTTAACTTACTGTCTAATTTTTTAAACCAATCAGGCATAAATTTTCTTGAAAGATATGGTTGAGGAATAGCACGATAATCATCTGCTGCTGCTATAAATTCTATTGAGGAGGCCATGAAACTGTTACCGTTCCTCCTCCACCACTCCCCACTGTGATAGTATAATCATTTTGTTCTTTCAAAAAGTCCTCTACATTTCCACTTGTACCTGCATTACCAGGATTACCTGCATTGCCTGGATTACCTGCTGAACCAGGTCCACCTGATCCTCCTGCACCACCTGATCCTCCAGATCCACCAGGATTAGCATTACCACTTGCTCCTGTATTACCAGGATTACCTGATGCTCCTGCATTACCTGCGTTACCTGCACCTCCAGATCCTGCTGTTGGTCCACTACTTCCACCATTACCACCAGAGTCATTAGAGGCAGAACCTGCAACACCTGATGCTCCTGGTCCTGCACCAGGTCCAGTGCCTGATGCACCACCTCCACCTCCACCACCTCCTCCAGAGGTTCCAGAGTTACCTGAGTTACCTGCGTTACCATCAGCACCTGGATTTCCTGTTCCAGCACTACCTGCGTTTCCTGCTGCTCCTGCGTTTCCTGCTGCTCCTCCTGCCCCACCAGTGCCACCATTTCCACCAGTGCCACCATTTCCTGCTGCGAAAGAAGCAATAGTTCCATCACCACTATGAGTCATGGTAGTAGCATTTCCTGCACTTCCACTAGAACCTGCACTTCCTGCACTTCCTGTATTCCCTGCTGAACCAGGATTACCAGTGCTTCCTGCATTTCCTGCATTACCATTATTACCTGCATTACCTGATCCCCCTGAACCTCCAGAGCCTCCTGCAGAAGCTACTCCTCCAGAGCCACCTCCACCACCTCCTGAACCTCCTATGCCAGGTGTGGGAGGGTTTGAACCACCTTTAACAGTAGGATTACCAGGTGTAGGATTTCCTGCTCCTCCAGAACCTCCTGCTCCACCTGATCCACCAGGTGAGGTTGCACCTCCACCACTCCCACCTGTACCTGCACTTGCTCCTGATCTAGGATTACCAGCAGCTCCTGGTGAAGACGGTCCAGGATTTCCTCCTGCTCCTGCATTACCACCTGCATTATTAGAACCAGCACCACCTGCTCCACCACCGTTTCCAGCAGCACCTGCATTACCAGCAGATCCAGCACTTCCTCCATTACCTGCTGTACCTGCATTACCAGGATTACCATCACTACCAGGATTTCCTGCTGATCCAGTATTTCCTGTTCCACCAGCATTTCCTGCATTACCAGCAGAACCTGATCCACCAGTTCCAGAAATAACTACATAATGAATACCTGGTGGCATACTAAAAGTTCCAGAAGAATTAAAAGTTTCTGAACCACCTGGTCTTACGGTAAGTTGTTGACGAAAAGTAAACACTATTTAAGTTCCTTATCCTTTTTAATATTATCTAAAGTGCGGTGAATAGTTGCTACTCTAGCTAAATATGTAACTTCATCTGTAGGATCATCATAGATAGTAAGATAAGTAAGAATAGGTAAGGTAGTAATTTTAGGTTCATTTTTTATCCATGTAGAAATAGGATCATAAAGTTGATTCATATCATGAGTCTTAGGATCATATTTAAGTTTCTTATAAACAATATTTAAAGAATCTAAATATTCTTCCCATTTATCTGCTTCATTATCATTTATAAATCTATATAAACATATATCGTCTATTTTCATTTTTTATCACCATTAAGCTGCTACTGTTGTTGCGTCAAGGAAAGAAGAAGCGGTGTAAAAACTAGTTCCTCCATCAACAGTAAACATAGTCAAAACATCCGTTCTTCCAGATGTCGTTCCTAGTCCTAATGTAACTCCACCTGCTGTTAAAACAATGGGATCAAAAGATACCGAAGCTACAGCAGTTCGTCTAATAATCACAGTAAAGTCCTGTGCTCTTCCAGCAGGGGCAACATTGGAAAAGGCTAACGAACAATCATTTAAAAAAGTTAAGTCATAAACATTGGCTTTAGATAAATCTACTGTATGAGTAGCAGAAGATACAGAAGCACTTATAACCTGCTGCTCATAAATAAAGCCTTTAATACGAGTTGTATCATCTCCTGCATCAACTTTTAAAATATCAGTAATACTATTTGATTCAACTCTAAAATCTACATCTGCTCCTGGCTCATTAAATATAACTCCACCATTTAGCCATGAACCACCTTCTACAGATAATGTTCCAGTAATAGAGGCTGCAGTAACTACATGAAGTCTGTTAATAGTATAAGAAGCAGCAGAAGTTCCAGTAGTTATTCCTGTTAAATTACTACCATCACCATAATATTCTGATGCACAAACATTACCACTAAATTCTGCTGCAACTCCTGATACCTTTGTAGTAAAAGAACCATGAGGAGCTACAAGAGAGGTAATAGATGCAGCAGTTACTACACCTAACTGATTTACTGTAAAGGAAGCTACTGATGTAGGAGCACTAGGTAAATTAGTTAAGTTAGAGCCATCACCATAATATTCAGAGGCACATACATTTCCTGAAAACTCAGCAGCTACACCTGAAACTTTAGTTGTAAAGGAACCAAATGGTGCAACAAGAGAAGTAATAGATGCAGCAGTAACTACTCCTAATGTATTGATAGTCATTGAGGCTACTGAAGTAGCAGCAGCTATGTTAGTTAGATTAGAACCATCACCATAAAATTCTGAAGCACATACATTGCCACTAAACTCAGCAGCAACCCCTGATACTTTAGTGGTAAATGATCCTGTGGGAGCTACAAGATTAGCTAAAGAAGCACAAGCTTTAACTTCTAATACTTGAATTGAAGCTGCTGTTACAACATGAAGTCTATTAGCTGTAAAAGAATCAATGGAAGTAGAAAATAAAGCAGCAGATACACTTGTTAAATGAGCACCACTTCCATAAAAACGAGTGGCACATACATTCCCTCCAGAGTGAATATCCCCTGTAGCAGAAATATTTCCATCTACTTCTACAGCTCCTGTAGATCGTATAGCTGTAGTAGAAAGTTGCATCGCAGAGTTTGTTCCATCACCACTTTGAATAGTTTGAGATGTTGCACATACTCCACTATTTGTAGATACATTAACTTTTAAAAGTTGTTTGTATGTATTCGCAATTTGTTTACCAGTTAGTTGTGTCATATCAGATTCCAATAATTCGTTTCATCTTCCCAATTAACATTTACATTCTCCCATAAAAGATTTCTGCCTCCAGGTAAAGGTTCTGGTCTAGGATTGGGAATATTAGGATTATCCCTTACATCTGGAACTTTGTTTTGGGGATTATTTTTTAAATCAAAAGCCCCTTCAAAATCTTCTGGACATACTAACAACCCATAACTATTAAGTTGCATTACAGCATGTTTGTATCTCCAACCACATATATCACATATAGCCCATGAATTTTTTCCACTTGCCATAACTTTTCCCTAATACCAACGTAGTCTAGGTTTAATATACATAGATACTCGTTCTCTATTTTCTTCCATAGCTCTATTTAACAGTTCTTCATAATTTTGTTTTAACATGGCTATGCGTGATTCAGGTACACCTGGTCTTTTCATTCCTAAATAATAGGCTAGTCCACAAGTAAGAGGAGGTAGAAAATATTTAGGAACTTCTGCATTTTGTATGGCTGATTGATTGACATCTTGTATCTCACTGATAGTTTCAATTTTTAATACATCAGTAGAGTTTTCAGGAATAGGCCATAAAGAGACAGTAGGATTATTTAAATTACGTTTTACAGTAAATTGACTAGCCCTACCTGTTTGACCTTTTCTAGGAATAAGTTGATATTCTTCAAAAGAAATTCTTTGAGCTTGTAAATCTACTTCATCTCTATTAACTACTAATTCCATTACATCTAAAATATTATCACTAAGATCATAACTTGTAACACTTGAAGTAACAGTTACCAAAGTAACTGCTGTAGTCCATAAAAATACACCACGATTTTGCCAATCTCTTAACATCAAGTTTATAGAACGCCTAGCAGAGGCTGGTTCGTGACCTAAAATTTGTTCGCCACCAACCATCTCTGAGGCTTCTTGTATTACCTCATCAATATCAAGATTAAAATTATATGTACCTGAAACAGCCATAACTAAACTAATCCTTATACGTTAATCTTTCCTCCACCTCTAGGCTTACGCTTCTTACTACCGAAGCGACCATAGGATTCATCCCTAGAAGCTTTTAGTTGAGCAGGAGTTCTTTTCTTGCGTCTACGCATAGCAATAGATTCATCCTTACGATCTTTATAACCCTGTTGCTTTTTACGAGCAGAAGGTTTTGCTTTACCTTTGCCTTTATTTCTATTAGCTTGATTTGCTCTACTTGGTGAAACTCTTCCTGGCATTTTTTTGCCTCCTTTTTTTCCTGCGGTTGATAGTGCAATCGCTATTGATTGTTCTATGGGTCTACCTTCTCTTTTTAAAATTCTTACATTTTCAGAAATAACTTCTTCTGAAGTTCCTTTTTTTAATGGCATTACCTACATCTCCATCTTTTTCTAGCTTGTCGTAATCTACTATTAGGATTCTTAGCAGCTTTAGGAAACTTTTTCATTTGTCCTGCTGATCTTGCACAATAACTTTTTCTACGTTTAGCTCTTTTACCTGTAGGTTTTGCTTCAGTAACAGCAGTTTTAAGTTTACTTCCAGGATTTTGTCTACGATACTTGGCTACTCCTTTAGCACTTAACCCTGCACCTGACTTAGTAGGGCGTTTGTATCCACCCTTTATAGTCAATCCCTTCATATTACTTTTTTTTCTAGGCATTATTCCCCCAAGATTTTTTAGCCTTTTGTTTGGCTTTAGCAGATAGTTGTCCATAATGAAAAAGTTTTTTAGAAGATTTAGTCATAGTTTTTCCTGTCATTAGTGTACCATCAGGATGCTTATGAGTTCCTCCTTTTTTATGAACTGACCCATCTTTAAAATAATGTTTTACACCTTTTGCCATTATTATGTCCTATATTTTTTTGTTTTCTTAGCAATTCTAGCAGGTTGTTTTACAAACTGTTTACCTTGTTTAGTTCCTTTACGTTTAGCTCTAGTAGTTGCTGCATACTCTTTAGGAGATAAAGCTTTAATGGCTTTTTCAGGTAAGTATCTTTCACCTGTTTTACCAGATGGTTTACCTGACTTAGTTCTCCATTTTTGTTTACTCCATTTAGAAAGTTTATTAGACTTTTTCTTTTTACCTGAATATGTGCCACCTGCATCCTTATAATACTTTACAGCTAATTGCATCGCTCTTGCAGAGTGTTTACCACCCATCTTAGCTTTTGCTCTTGCTTTAGCTGCTGCCCATTTTTTAGGATCACGTTTAGTAGCAGTTGACATTTAATGTCTCCCTGTTGCTCCCCAACCACGTTGAGCAGCACCTACACCTTTAGGTCGAGAACTTTTTATCTGACCACCACCTTTTCTAAATTGCATTTCTAAACTTTTCTTTTTAGTAGGTGATACAGCTAAATCATCTGTAGAATATACTAAATCTTCTCTCTTTTTTCTAGCTTGTTTAAGTTTTTTTAAAACTTTAGGATCTTTAAACTTTCGTTGCATAGCTGAAATTTCTTTACCTGTAAATTTCATAGCAATATCTGAAGAACTCATTTTATCTATAGCTGTTTTACGAGCAGGAGTTGAAGGTAAAAGCCTTTTTTCAGTAGCCTCTACTTTATCTGCTTGTACTCCACGTTTAGCTTTTTTAGCTTTAGATGTTGCTTCACGTTGAGGACTTGTTGATCGTTGAAGCTGAATTATTGACTTCTCTTGTGAAGGCTTTTTTCTTGCTCTTGTTTTTTTTGCTCCTCGTGCAACTGATTTTATTAAACTGCCTAATGCCATAATAATCTCCTTTATCTTTTTCTCTTAGAACCTACTACACAACCTCCACCTCTTAAAGCTTGTCCAGTACCCCTACCTATTTTACCACCCTTTTTACGAATTTCAAAACCACCCATTTTAATAAGGTCTTCTTCAGAAGGAACAACTCCTCTACCAGACAAGCCCATAGCTTCTGCTGTCATACTACGAGGATCAGCAAAAGTACCTGTATCTTTAATTCTACCACTAGGAGTAATTCCCTGTAATCCTGCCATTACTCGTCTACGCTTTGCAGCAGCAGATTGTTTTTGAGGAGGGGGAGTTTTAGAACGAGGGAATCCAGCCTCTACTTGTTGACCAGCTACAGAACTTCTACGAGGAGCATCTACCATTGTTCTTCGCATAGTAGAAGCACGAGGAGCTAGATCCATACTATCTCTAGTTTGTTCTTGAATAAGCTTTCTAAGTTCTGCTCTTTCTTTTCTAGTACGTTTAGGAGCAGTTTCTTTCTTTTTCTTAGCAGGTTTTTTTTGACCTTTAGCTTTTCTTTTTCTCAGTTCAAGAACTGTAATACCTAACTCTTTAGCTTCTGCTTTTTCAGCTTTAGTGCCAGGTTTACGACCCCTTTTAGATTTACGACCAGGTTTTATTTTTGGCATAATCTTAATCCTTATATTCTATAATCTTACCAGGCTCAAAATCAACTACAACATTTTCTTCAGGTCCAACAACATCTGGTCCTTTTCGTGCAGCCCCATAACCCTGACCAGTTGGCTTACCAGTAAATGACTGAACAAAGTCATGACAAGCCTCCTTGCCTTTAGGAGTATTAGGGTAATTTCTAAATCCTACTACTGGCATCTAACTTCTCCTCATTTTTTTAAGTGTTAAAGCAAGCCTTGCTCTACGAGCATTTGCTCCATCTCCTTTTGCAGCTTTCTTTAGTTTACTTATAGGAATTGTTTTTCCTTTTTTAACTCCTAAAGATTTTCTTAGTGCTCCAGGTTTTTTAATTGCTTTTTGAATCCAATTCTTATCTTTTTTCTTTTTGCTCTTTGCCATTTTAATTTCCTTTGGAATACTAGCTCTATTAATAGCCATTAGACCTGACCACCTTTTTTATAACCCTGCATAACTTTACTACGAGGACCAATCATTCCACCTCCACGCTTATAAGTTTTTTTAGGTCTTTTACGAGGTTTGGGTATATCTTTAGGAGGATTACCTCTTTCCTCTAATTCTTCAAGATATTTTTTTTGGTCGTCTCTTTCTTCACCCTCTAGTTCTTCAGGGTTTGGTCCTCTTGTAGCCATTTTAATTACTCCCTTTTATTAATGGATCGTCAGCACCTACAGGACTGTATGGTGTATTCATATCATCCTGTCTAGTTCTTCTTGCTTGGTTACGCAACCCATCAATAGCTGCGGTATATTCTGATTGCCATGCTTGAATATCATTAAAGCTTTTCATAAAAAAAGATGCTTCTATCATACTTGCATAAAATAGAGCATCATAACAAAAGTCACTATAATAATTATTAGGAGCAACAGAACTTAAAGTTGTAGGTCTATTAACATGAGCTATCTGTCCATCTAATGTAGAAACAGGAGTAGGAGCGATTAGAACACTAGTGTTCGTTCTCCTAGCATAATACTTAGGAGTTCCTACTGAAGTACTTACATAAGGCCAGTAGTCATGTATAAATTCATCAGTTCGTTGTAGAAGACTTGTCCTTTCTCCACTTACCATGACATTAAAATTTTTAACAATTCTAGTTCCAGATGGTAATGTGATATAAGGATTATTTGCAGATACAGCTATAGATGTGAAAGTTACTAAACCGTAATCATCTAAATCTCTAGTTAAACGATTTTCAGCTTTATTTACAAACTTACTAATCTGATTACTAAATTCAGTAGAATCATTTTCAGCAGTATCTTGAATATCTGCTACAAGATAAGTATAGTCAGCCATGCGGTGGCCTCCTTACTAACCGTAAAAAACAGTAATGGCAGTAGCTGATGCAGCAGCCGAAACTTTTACAACACCTCTAACTCTTGGTCCAATATCTCCTAAATAAATATCGGTAGGTGAGCCAGCTTCATCTGTCCATTTTACAGCAACTCCAGCACTTCCAGATGCTCCACCTTTGGCAATAATTTGTTTTTCACCTGTAATTAGACATATACCATCACCATGTCCATTTGAATGAATAGCATATACTCTAATAAAATCATCCATACCGTTTGTTTTATTTAAAGTTACAGAAGTTGTAATATCTACTAAAACACCACTTCCAGTTCCTCCAGCATCTACAGTTGCTGTCTTAATATTTGAAGCCATTGTTTACTCCTTAAAATTAGAAATAGAGTGAAGGGGAAAACTAATCCCCCTCCACACTATGATATTAAGATTAACCAGCGTTACCGAAGAACCCTCTCCAATCAGACCAGCCAAAGCTATAACGCTCACGAGCCTTAAATCGAAGATTGCCAGTATCAAAATCAGGCTCCATCTTAGTCTGCAATGGAGTCCGATTAAACATCTTAGTACCGTTAGGAACATTAGTCTTAACGAACCAAGCGTCTGTATCAGTAAATCTACGGTTAATATACACTCCCTTTGGAAGCATTGACATACTCTGAATAGAGTTAATGTCATTCCAACCAGAAGGATTGGTAACTGCAGCACCCATAGCTCCACCTTCACCAGATGCTGGTAGATAAGTAGAGTTAAGAACAGAATTAGAAGTAGCCCAATTATCAGGAGATACGTGCAAAGAAACTGCTGCACCACCTGTTAGAATACCCCTATCATCCTTAATCTTTTGTATGGTTGTCAATGCCGCTTCCAACGAGGAGAACGAAAGGTCAGCAGCAGCCAAAACATTTGACTGATTGCCATCGCCTACTGTTGGATGAGCTGCTGAGAATAGCGGCTCACCGTCACCACCTTGATATGGTGCAGTATCAGTAAATCCATTATTGAAAATATCTGCACCTTTAACCTGTTTAGTATTTGCCATAGCACGAGCAAGACCTCTTGCACGTAGTTTAGCAAATGTGTCATAAAGATTATCTTCCATAGCTTCTTCAGTAACAGCAAAGGCAAGAGCTACAGTCTCAGCAACATAACGTGCTGTATAGCTTTCCTGTGCGTTATCATAACTAATGGAAGCACCTTCGTTCTTTACTGGTGCTGTACCGAAACCAGTAAACAACACTTCCTCTTCAAAAGCTCGATCTGAATTTTCAATCTCGAAAAGAGGTTCGTGTTCATTATCAACTTCTCCGTATTCTATGCCGAAAACAGCATTCAGTCCAGGGAGAAGTTCTTTGGCAATACTTGCTCTGTTAATAGCCATAATTTATTACTCCCTAAGATGCTCTTGCTGAAACGCCAATAGAACCGAAACGATCTATATGCTGAATAAGTTTGACTTCTACAACTTCAAAAGCCCTTTCAGCAGATACATCAATATTGTTTCCTGGTTCATCAACCCAACCAACTACACGAGTCATTCTCTGAGCTGGATTGCGAGTACCTGCTGCAATACCAAATCCAGAATTACCTGTAACAGTTGAGCCACTACCTAGCGTAACATCAAAGTTTTGTGAACGTATATCCCCTGCACTAATAGAGGCATCAGCTTGAATCTCATAAACAGTCTGAGGATCATCACTGATAATTCCATAAGCATTAGAGGCAGATGTACTAGCTGGCCAATAGCGTGACCAACGAGGCTCACCATCAGTTTCGTAGTAACATCCTTGAAAAACGCCCCACACGTATTCAGTTGTCGTAGCAATCACATTTAAATTTCCTGCACTTACCCTGACCAAATCACCAGTAAAAATATTACTAGCGTAACCGCTTGAAATAACATACTGGCTGTCAGTGCCTGTAGAATTTGGCCTTGAACCATACCTACGTGAAGGAGTGAAGCCTGACAAAGCTTTACTTGTAGTCATTTTGCTTCTCCTATAAAGTTAAACCTAGTAAGTCTAATTGGAAAAAGAAGGTTGTCTTCCTTTAATAATTTGTGACTTACTATTGTTGGAAATAGGCATTTTAGAATCAGAAGCTTTATCAAGTTGCACATCAATAGCATGCATCAAGTCTGCACTCTTCTTCTGAAAATGCTTTGTTCTGGCGTCATGTCTACCTTTTTGAATTTTGGCTAGGGCGAGATCGCCACGAGATACTACACCTGCATAACGGCCTTCCTCCAACACGATTGAGGTTGTAGACATTTCAGGAACTTCATTAGGAGTGACAAAGACCCAACCTTCATTTAGTTTTTTTCCTACGTTAATGTAATCATCTTTCCCTCTGGTCTGGATTCTTACCCAACGTAAAACCATATCTTCAGCGTTAAATCTTTCCATTACAATATCTGGAATATCAAGAGCATCTGGCTCTTCATATGTCCATTCTTGTTCCCTAGTATTATTTTCCCTAGACTCTACGGTACGTGTCTTTTCCAATGGCATATTTTTATCCTCCACGTTTAGTTAAAACATCTGTATAACCACCGTCAGACTGAGTAACTTTCATCTTCTCAGCAGCATACATCTCAAGCGGTATTTTCCATTTAGCAGCTAACTGCATATCTTCTTGTGTTAGCTTTATTTTTTTACCTGAAGTGGCAGGGGAACGTGACCCACCTGCTACAACTTGAGCAGCCTGTTTCGTAGGCTGTTGTCGAATTTGTTGTTCCGTTACGACTACTTCCTCAGTAAACTTATGTGGAAATTCTTTACGAATCCTTCTATCAACTTCCCCATAAAATTCATCATCTGTAGGATTTAGTCCTAAATTTTTTAACTCACCATCAATCGCTAAAGCAGCAGCAGTCATAACTGTATCTTTTCCAAACCATTCATTATCTGAAGCCCAAGCGATAGCTTTGGGATCAGCTTTAGGTTGTTGCTGTTGAGGAGCAGCTTTTTGTATCTCCTCTTGTTCTGCCACAGCTTCTTTATATTTATTTAAAGCTACCTTTGTTGATTCTATATTTTGTAAATCAAGTTGGCTTTGATTGAGAGCTTGTTGTGCTTGTAATACTTTTTGAGCATCTCCACTTTGATATGCTTCTACATAATTACTTTTAGCTAACTCAAAGCGATCTTTTAATTGTTTTTCAGATGTTTCTGTTGAAACTGTTTGAGCTTGCGTAAATTCTTTTTCTCTCTCTAATATCTTACTAGTTAAAGTTTCATTTTGCTCAATCAGTTTTTGTATCTGTTCATCACGTTCTTTACGTTGTTTTACAAGCTGTCTAATTCTTTTTTGAGCACCCTTTGTTTCTACACCTTCAAGTTCTTTGGGTTCTTCTTTTTTCTCTTCTGCTTCTTCAGAAGCTTCAATCCAAGAAGATTCTTTACTAGCTGTTTCTACTACTTCTTCCTTTTGTTCAGGTTCTGGAGAAACTGCTACAGGTTTTTGTTCTTCTTCTTGACCTTCAATCTCGTATTCTACTTTTTCTTGAGGTTCTTGATTACTACCTTTTACTGTAATATCAGACCATGCATTATCACTCATTATTTTTCCTTTCTACCTCGTTGCTACGAAATCAACGATTACGTTTATATAAATATAACACAAGTATTTTACTTATCCAAATTAATTTGATAAATTAAATGTAGGATCTAAATCTTTAGGATTTTCTACCTTCATCATAATTTGGTCATCAAACAATACTAGTAGCTTAATTCCTTTATAAAATAGCTTTGTTCCTGTATGTTTACCATAACATACATAATCACCTACTTCACACCAAGCTCCATTAGGAAACTTGATTTCATCTTGATAGGCTACTTCTCCTACTGCAATTACTCTTCCTACAGTAGTTAGATATGCCATATCATCTCTAGTTGAGTCTGGTATAAAAATACCACCCTTTGTTACATTTTTAATGGATACAGGTCTAATTAATATATTATATCCAGGTAAAGAAGGGAGAACCTCTGGATCAGGAATATCTTCTTCATTAGAAATCCATTGATCGTTTTTTACTGCTTTACCCATTGCTAATTGTCTCACTTAAAAATCCTCCTCGTCATCTATTCCATGATTACGTTTGGTTATAATTGAAGTAAAGGTGTGCCTCGCAAACATAATCCCCTTACAATATCCAACGAGGTTTTGATACTCACTGAAGTTAGACGGTCCCCCTTCTGAAATAACTTCTTTAACTTGATCTAGTTCTTTATTCAGCTCCAGAATAATTTCATCCCAAGCTTCCATCAGTATTATTCAACTCCTGTACTAATATCAGTAGGATTTCCCCCAATCCACCAGTATCCTATTGCCATGCCTACAACTACCCATACAGGTGCAGTTGTCCAAAACCATCGACTGCATCCACAGCCAACACAGTCGCACCCAAGTTTTATGATACGTTGTATGCGACTAATTGTATTATGTATTGGTCCGCAACTCATTCGTTAATCTCCTTTATGTTAATTATTTCATTTACTCTAGCAGGAAGTTTAGTGGAAATACTTTCTGAATCTTCAGCCATTTTTGCTAGTTCCATAAGCATTTCCATTCCTTTAAGTTCTTTATCTCTATTATCAGAGTTTACCATTCCTGCTAATTTAGTTACAACTTCTAACACTTTTAATTTTTCATTTGATTCAAGTTTTGCTTGATCCGTTGCAACTTTCGTTAAGATATCAATCGCTTTCATTGATTGTTTAGCAATACGATCTCTTTCATCCTTCTCCATCTTTACTTGCTCTTTCATACCACCCTGTAAAATTTTAGCTTGTAATTCAGCTTCTTCTAAATCAAGCTTTCTATTTTCTAGGGCGGCATCGGCATTATCAGTAGCTGCTTTAAGTTGCAACTTCTGTTGCTCTAAAGCTACTCGTGCCTGTTCTAATTGAACCATCTGTTGTTCAGGAGACATCTGTTTTCCTGCCATTGACTGATTAGCTTTAAGAACTTGTTGAGCTGCTCTAGCTTGAGCCATTTCAATAATATTATCAGAAGATGCTGTTTCAGGAGGAACACGTTTCATAATCTCATTGGTCATACCACCCACCTGTTCTTGATATTTAAGAACTGAGTGTTCTTGAATATTTGCTTGAAGAACAGGAATAATCCTTTTCATTACAGGATTAGCTCCATTTACAGGATCTTGAATATAAGACATCTTTACCTGCATATGAGCATCATGATCTTGACCAGGAAATGCCTGAATAGGAATACCCTTAGTAGCTGCTAGAATATCTGAAACAGGGTCTAAAGGTTTTGCTACTTTTTTAGGAGGCAGTATCTGATTAAGATTTGGCATATTCGCACTCTCTAAAATTGTTCTGTTAAGAGCTTCGAGATTAAACATACCAGGTGGAGACTGTTGAGCTAACTGAAGTGTCATCTGTGCCAACATCATCCTATGAGCGTTAGAAGGAATATTAGGATCACTAACAGGAATAATATCAACTTTACCATCGAAATCATCCTTAAAAATAGTTTTACTAATTCCTGGCATATCATAAGGATATTCCTGGGGCATGAAGTCTGCATCTATTCTCGCTAATATTTTAAATTCATCTCGTTGAGCTTTATGCAAACGCTTATGCACCGCAGAAAAGAACTTACTTGATGCCTCAAGTAACGCCATTGTAGTTCCAACAGGTCCATAAGAAGAAGCATCAGATACAATCTTTTCTGTATTATCAGCAAACTTCTGTCCTGTTGCAGCTACAAACTGTAACATATTATATAAAGTTTGAGAAGGTTCTTTATACGGTAGATTAACAATAGCTTTATTTAAATCCATTCCTGTAGCTTCTACTTCCTTAAACTCACCAGGAGAAATCGGATCATTATCACCTACAATTCTTACACCCTTAGCTTTAAAACCACCAGGTAGATTAGCAAACTGACCTGCATCAACTAATGCTCTCATAGCTGCAGTAGCTGTCATTGTCAAATTTCCTAAGAAATGAATTAAACCTAATCCGTAGAAACCGAAACCTGGAACGAATCTATAATGAACAAAATGTAATGTTTTTGATTTCGTGGGATCGTTTGGTTTGTAGTTTCTACGGATACTTAGAATCTGTCGAGAGTTTTCCTCAACAGTTACAATGTATGGAAGAGCTACTCCATCCTCATCTGCAAAAGGTTTGGGTAGCTCCAGATAACAATGTTGTTCTAGTATCGTATATTGTGGATCATTATCACCTGAAGGATTAAGTCCTAAAATTTGATCCATTTTAGAAGTAATCGGTGACATTACAGGAATAGTAGGTAAAGGTAAATCGACATCTCTATACATATCAGAGGCAATTTCCCTTGCCATATCCACAGGATTCCTATAAATTACATGAGTGTATCTATCAGCCCTTCTTAAATCACTAGCATAATAAGATACATAAAACTGGTCAATAGGTACAAATTCGGAACAGGGGCGTTTCAATGCAGGATCATAATATACTTTTTTAAATGCTGATCCTATAAGAGGCAAATGAAATAACATTCTTTCAAACTCATCAAAATACTCAGGCATCTGCTCAGTAAGTTGGTAGTTCATAAAATCTTCTACTCTATTTGCCTGTTGTATCTTAGCTACTGTTTCATCCCCCATGATCTGGGCTTTAACAGGACCAGCAGGAGGGAAGAGTTCCTGAGAAGCTTTGGACTGAAACTTTACAGCAGACTCAATAAGAAGAGGATGAACAGCAGTACATGCTCCTTCAAAAGGTTCAGCAGTTGTTTCCAGCTTGAGTCCCAAGAGATCAAAGCCTCGCTCAAACATAGACTCCCACTCTTCTCTCGAATCTTTATCTGTCTGATATTTGTCTATAACATCAGAAGCAATTTCTTCTAAAAGGTCATCATCAAGTTTATCAGCTATATTTTCATACCAGTTTTCTTCTTCTGTAAAATTAGATTCATCAAACTCCATAATAGTTTCAGATGATTCTTCAAAATTAACTGTCAGACCACCATCTTCATCCAGTTCAAAGGTTGGTCCTTCTGACTCAGATACTGTTACTCCACCAATAGGAATTATATTTCCACCTTGTTCTTTTTCAGATTGCATTATTTCCTTAAAAGGATTGCGTTCAATAGCCATTTATTTCTTCCCTATTATTCTTTAAAAATCTTTGTATTCCATAAACTAAACAAGGATTTTGTTTTTTCATCAGTGCTTGATTTAAGTGCATCAAGATCCGCACGTAACTTTACTACTTGTGTATAAGTATCACGTTTATTTATATCATCTACATCTTTTCGTAATTCTGCTACTGCACTCTTGAGTTTTACAAACATTACAATAATTGCTACTATTGCTAAAACTTGAGGCCAATAGGCTGTTATCTGATCTGCCATAATACAGCCCTCCCCATTAGCTGTAATATATTATTATAGGCAATACTACCTTATTATGCAAATTTTAATTAGGAGGGTTTACAAGCAGTAAGGTATATCCTATCTCAGCTCCCATTACTTGAGACTTAAACATAACTACGTGAAAGAGTTTACCATCGCTCACAATCTCAGATATTACTTTAACAGGTGTACCCCATATAGGTAAATGATGCGGAACCCAATGACATCCTGCTTCCCACAAGTCTTTTAAACTTGTAGTTGGTTTTAAAAGCAACTCAAATATCTGTTCAGCTTTATCACACCATTGAATTACAGCAACAGGCATCATAATTATCTTGTTCCTTTAAAATATTAAGTATATCATTTATACATTCCAATATGCAACCCTTTTCTTTTCTCGTGGTGGGTCTTCCCAATCTGCATCCTCTGGATGGGTTAATCGCCACGACTCTCTCATATAGTGAATAGCCATTGTTAAAGCATCTACCTGATCGTCATGAGCAGAGTGAGGAAACTGAATAAGTTCTTGAATAAGCTCCTCTCCCCACTTTTTATTCTTTGGTATCCAAATACGACCTGCTTCAATCATAGGACTTGCAGCATATACTCGTGCTACCTTATCTCTATCAGGGAGATACTCCATGACAGGTAAGCCAGCCCTTCTCATGTCCTGAATCAACGATTGCCCACTTGCCTTCTTTTCTATGATACACACATCTGGTCTATGCTCTTCATATAGAAGTTGAGCCAATCTTCTCAACTCAGGATACTCGTATCTCCCTTTCATATTCCCTAGTAAAATTAAATTTCCTTTATAATCTTCTGATCCATCATCTTCTACTTCATACCCACTAAAGATTCCCCATGTCTGGATAACACTAAAGTCTGCTGTAGTTTTTGTAGAAAAGGCTGTATCGTAAGTTTGAATAATAAAATCACAGTAAGGAGGCTCTTGATACTCCCATTCCTGCAACCATCTCTTTTTAATTAAGCCACCTTCCTCTGGTGTAGGGTTCTGCATATAGAGAGCTTCCCAATAACGAGAACCATTACTTGCTTTGATCTCTTGTTCGTCTACTCTTAATACCTCATCTGACTTCCACTCAGGAAAATAAGAACTCCCAACTGGTAAGTCAAGTAGTTCACTTGATTCTTCATCTACCCATGCAGGTATCTTTACTATTTCCCAAGGTTCAATGCCCTGTTCACTTAGTTCTTCTTCTTGTTTTAGTAACCATCCACACAAATCATCATAATGATAGCGTGTATTAATAATAACTATAGAACCATTAGGCATTATACGAGTTCTCAAACCAGCAGGATACCACTCTTTTACATATCTTCTACCTGCAGCAGAGAAAGAGTCCTCTTCAGACATCACATCATCTAATATGGCTATATGTGCTCCTCGACCTGCAATTTGTGACCTAACACCTGCTGCATAGTAGGTTCCACCTGCGTTTGTTTTCCATTTACCTGCTGCTCTTACATCTGCTCGTAGGGATACAGCAGGGAATATACTAGAGAACTTGTCTGTATTTACAATATCCCTTACTGATCTACCAAAATCACTAGATAGTTGGTCACTATGGGATACAGTCAGTATCTCATGCTGTGGATTTCTACCAATATACCATGCAGGAAAGAGTTTAGAACAAATAACAGACTTAGACGAGCGAGGAGGAAGGAATACCATCAACCTTTTAAGTTCCCCACTCTCTATTTGCTGTAATTTATCAGAAATAATTTTGATATGTCTCCCCATTTTCCAATCATGAACCAAATCAGGAGCAACATACCTTACAAATGATAGAAAATCTGTATTCGTTTTTGTTAAAACTCTACGCTTGAGAAGATCGTGCATACATAGATAACCTTCTAACTTACTAATGTCTCCAAGAGACTCTGTAATATTAGAAATTTCTGTATTTATTTCTACCATATTTATATATTATAACCTTTATTATTAATAATAATAATTATTTAAGTACATAACTTATATATCTTATATATCTATATAGATTATACAGTTCCCCCTTTACCCTTTGCAAGGATTTTTTTAATATTTTTTTATTTTGATGATAAACCCTTGATTTTGGCTACATATTCGAGAGGGTCTTTTTATATATATGTGTCCACGCACGTTTTTTGGGGTGGGGGGTCAACCCAAAGGGTTGATTTTTTTTTGTTGTAAAAATGCAACAACGTAGTTGTTGATAGTTTTTTGTTGCATTTCTGCAACAGCGAAGCTGTTGTTTAGCTATCTTTGATAGCTAGATCCTATTAACCTATTGGTTAATAGCTTACCCTAACTACTACTTAGCTTTCTATGAAAGCAGTAGTTAGGGTAGAGGAAATGGGAGGGATTTGAGGGAAGGCTGTTGTATTTATACAACACTATAAGGTCTAAGTAGACCTTCCCCTAAAATTCTCTCCCTCTTTATTCTAAAGAGTTGTATCTTTGCAACACTAGCTACTAAGCATTTCAACTACTAAGTAGTTGATCTAATTAGTAAAACAAAAGTATTTGTTATTTGTTGCACAAATATCACACACGATGATTTGCAGTAGCAAATGATGAGGCTTGACAATTCAACGATGAACTAATTAATATCTCTCTACTTAGCTTCTTTAGAAGCAGAGAGAGATTAATTAATATTGAAAGGAACTTGGTTATGTCGAATGATTGGATGTTTAAAAATAATGGTTGGATAACTCTGAGAGAGTTACCAAAAAATGAATTTTTCAAAAGAAAAGAAAACTCAAAGAAAGTTTATAAAAAGGAATTTTTTAATAGAGATATTAAAAAATGGACATGTAGTGATTACGAAAATGTGGGAAATGATTTATTCCTAAAATCTGATACTAAAGTTTTTGTGAATTTTACCTACTAATTAATATCTCTATCTTGAAGAATGAAAGATAGAGAGATTAATTAAAATACCAATGAAAGGAACTGGTTATGTCTAATATTACAGTCGCTCAAGATTATCTCGATAACACCTTTGGTCAAAATAAATTTATAGTCTATACTTCCATAGGAAGTGATGGTATAGAAGTGCATGATGCCCAAGGGGATTATGTGGAGTGGTTTGATAATCAAGCAGAGCTTGAAGGAGGGATGAAATAATGTTTCCAGAAGGCTTAGAATTAGCAGCTATGGTCTTATCTCCTGTATTCTTAGGGGCTGTTATATTTTATATTGTGCTAAGAATTTGTGCATACTTGACTCTGAGAGGAATTAAGAAATAATTATTATATCTACTACTTAGCTTCTTTAGAAGCAGTAGATAGAATAATTAAATAACCCAAGGAAAGGGAAACCATGCCATGAAAGACACAATCCAAGTTGAAGTAGTTTCTAAATGGGGTAGAGAGTTATACTACCCTGAATGTGATCTATCTAAAATGTTTTGCAAACTCGCAAAGACTGAGACTGTTACCCAAGATATGATGAAGATTATATCTTCTTATGGAATCAAGATTGAGGATGCTACACCAAGAAAAACTTTCAATTAGTGAGGCTAACATGCGATTAAAACCAGAACACCCTGCACTAGCTGAGTCTAGGACAATACATAAAAAATATGTATTTGATGCTGCAGATTATAAATTTGATATAATCAAAAAGGTTAATAATGTAAAACTTCTGGATAAAAAAGATAAGGTTATTACCAAAGGTATTTGGAAAACCCTCCCCATGTTTACGCTAACTCTTGAAGAGAGAGCTACCTGTTCCAGTGATTGTGAGCATTGGGATGATTGTTATGGTAACAATGTTGGCATGGCACATAGGTTTAAAGCTAATCAAGCCTTGATGGATAAAATGGAGATACAACTTGAATCTATATCTAAGAAAAACCCTTTAGGGTTTGTAATAAGATTACATATCTTAGGGGATTTCTACTCTGTGTCTTATGTTCTGTGGTGGAAACGTATGTTAGAAACATATACAAATATGCGAATATATGGATATTCTCGCTGGCATCCTCACACAGGCATAGGTAAAGCGTTGGAATGGCTACGTAAAAAGTATCCAGATAGGTTTAAGATTAGGTTTAGTAACCTACCTAGTGACAACCTGTCAGCTAATAGTGAAGAGATTACAAGTGAAGGTATCACTTGCCCTGTCCAAGTAAATA
>Ga0080013_1000485_pt1 | contig 56178 bp, 40 predicted proteins | sample ETNvirenome_6_85_FD_69236 | JGI IMG/M metagenome (GOLD analysis project Ga0080013, IMG submission 69236) | Marine viral communities from the Pacific Ocean - ETNP_6_85 (SPADES assembly) (version 2) | ecosystem: Environmental > Aquatic > Marine > Oceanic | place: Pacific Ocean | collected 2013-06-19 | reverse complement strand
TCGACCATATTATCTCGGACCCAGGCCGACATTGTTACACAGAATCACAGTAGTGTTGCGGCAACGTCGGACTCGGATGTTCAAAAAACACTACCCGGCAACGAGTATAAAAATAAAGGGGCCCACCAAAGTTACATATTTCAAAGAAGCCACCCCATGGGCGCCCCGTTCCAACAGGAGATGGTTGAACAGCGGAAATTTAGTACCACATCCCACGAACATCCTTTAAATCTTTTGTTTCTTTCTGAACCAAATCACCAGTATGTAATGGGAGCGGCAAAATATACACCACAGATAGACACGAGCGCGCTGATTGATGCATGTGATGTATCAATGTTTCCTCTGATGGCATTAGAGAGCGGCGTCAATGAGTACGGGTGGTATACTCCCCACAAGGGCTATACTGAGATAACAGACCTAGAGGCGAACCCCTCTTTGGGTCTTTTTGCGAATGCTATTTATAATCCCTTTAAGAGTCTAATATTAAAACATTCTACTGAATATACGGGATCGTTCGGCGCTGACCCGGACCCTGCCAAGTCTATGGAGGATTTTTACAATCGACTAAAATATCAATATTTTTATACCGCGAACGATTATTTAATTAAACGCCTTTCTGATTATGTTACGTCGCCGGGTGCCGGCATGTTTAGCCTAGAAAAGGTTGCTAACGCTGTTTTTGTTAAAGACAATGCCGGCGAGTCTGCTGAAAATGTGGGCGATCTCTTGGATTTTGATGGGCTTGTAAAAGAGGCCCAGGCTGAATTTTATGAAAGCAGTTGCTATGATGATCTAGACCCTTACGTAGTTGTTACCAACTCGGTTATATATGCCACTCTTCTTATAACAATTCAATCTCACTTAACCGCCTTCTTGCTCCAAAACGTATTTGTTCTCTCGGCTTTTAAGTTGGAAGAAGTTTTTAAAATGGATTCGGTTCTTCAGTTTGCTTTTGAACAGATGTTAGAACATATGGATGATGTTATCAGCGCTGTAAATCGGAAAACCGGCACCCTTATACCCGGCATGCACAAACTAGGCGATATACACTATAACTATAAGACTCTATTTGAAAGAGAGGTGAATAACTATATGCGCCGAAAGATCGCGAGATCGGGCGCCCCATCCCCCCCGGGACTAGACATTGAGGTATTAACTGCCATGAAGTCAACACCGGCAAAGATGTATGAAGCGTCCGTAGCGAATGACGAAGATGCATTTTTCCGATTAAGCTTAAAATATTTAATTGCCAAGAGAATGAAGGACTCTGCCACTGTAGTCTCGAATATAATTTCTCCGTGTGCTACGATGTCTTTTGATGAAATTTTTGTTAAGCACGTTATTGGTAGCTCTAAGCCTTTCATGGGCACTTTGCATTCCGACGGGATGATAGCAAATGTTGATAGTCCGGAGGTTTTTTGGGGTGGTTTTTCGGGTGGAGCCAACCGCCGCGGCATGCTCTCGCTTGATGAATCCAATATATTGGCCTATGGCGGCTTTAAAATAGAAAAGGTGTTTAGGTGGAATAATCCCGAATATGTTGAGACACTGTCCGTGCACCCCACCAACGAACATGTTCGCATTTTTCGATCGAAGCCTCAAATAGGAACGCGCGAAGCGACCGAAGGCTTCACCATTAAAGAGGGGGGTTCGTGGGCCAACTACTATGTGGACTCTTACTTTAAAGTAAACAATAGTAATGCCGACCTCACCTCGGCGGGCGTTGACAATAGATTTGCATCGCTGGACACCTTACAGCAGGTTCTGTCCTCCGCGGAGTTTGATGCAATCGAAGCCGACGGCGATAAATATCTATATCTACCGGCTTTGAAGATGTATTATCGAATCGTTTATTACCCCCCTCATGATAGTAGTGCCACTGGAGAAGGACACACCAGTTCGTGGTCCAAGGTATATGAGAACGCTTTTCCTAACGGGAGTGACACCGACTCCCGCAGGAAGATTACGGATTCTCGCAATGACATTCTTCGACTTCGGGAGGCCTTCTTATTACTCAATCCGGCCGACATGACTGTTGCAGACATCGACGTAGACATGAGCGCCTACCTCGGTGATCCCGGCACCACCATTGGATATACCACCAGTATTCCCGTGGCGGAAATAGAATCAGGCATGGCCTTCCCCTCTATCGGCGAGGTAGGCGGGGTAAAGAGCCTGCTCAACAACATCACCGATGAATTAACAGATTCTGATGTTGCTACCATCTTGGCATCCCCGCAGTTTGACGTGTTATTTGGCAAAGCTTTGGATCGGCAGATTGTCTTCCAGACGCTCCTTTTAAATAATTTTTTCTTGACGAAGAAATTTTTTCCGAAGGTTCAAGATTTATTTAGTTTTAATTTTGATTCTTTAGCGGATATGCTCTATCGCGCCACTGAGGATAATTTTACTTCGCCTCCCACGGACGCCGGCCCAATAGGCCTTAGGGCGATACAAGAGAGTCTAGGTAACGAGGGCCAGAACCCGGGCCCCGATATAGCGGCGTATATTTTGAAAATGTTGTTGCTTACACCACTTAAAATACTTAAAGGTCTTGCTGAGTTACTGGATCCTCACGTGGCGATTTGGAGGATAGTTAAGTTGGCAACGGCTCAGGTGGTACAGCAAATAGCCAGCACAGTTGAGGACGCATTGAACAAGGTACCCGTTGTTGGCGCCTTGGATATTCAGATGGACAAGTTATTTGAATTTGCGTTTTGTGAATTGAATTCAAAATTTAGCGCAGCAAACGAAGCTATGAAAGATTTACTGCCTGACCTTCCTGAAGATGACCCGGACACAGCGTTGGACGAGCGCGCCACGGCCCAGTCTGCACGCGATGCGCTGCCAAATCTCTTCCCAGAGATGACCATGCAGGGCTTTGATCTTACGGGCACTATTCCAGGAATAATTGGTATTCTCCCGGGACCTTTGGGAATTTTTTATCTCATCTTTAGTTTGGTTGAGGCGCTTATTGAAGGAGGCACCGATCAGATGGCAGCCGACCTTGCCGCGCTTAATGACAGTGGGGAAGCAGATGATGCTGCGCAGCTCTGCGCGCCCGAGGAAGAAGGGTAACTGGAATAGGTGAAAACATAAAGCTTAATTAACTTAATATAAGTCTAATTATAACAACGAGGAAGATCATATGGCTAGTGGAATGGCAGTAAAACTCCCCCTTACGAAGGATCCCACCTTCGGGGCTTATAATTTAATCACCGACTTTGAGACGTTAGCAAGACAAAATTTAAAAATGCTAATCCTTACCAATCCGGGGGAGCGCATGATGGACCCCGATTTTGGGGTTGGCTTGAGTCGATTTTTATTTGAACCCAATACAACACTTGTTTTTGATGATATTAAAGAAGAAATTGATCGACAGGTAAAAAAACATCTTCCGTATATAGGGATTAACTCTATAAATGTAATACAGAGCGCTGAAGGCGCCGTATTAGATCCGGCCCACGTGGTTGTGGCAATGAGTTTTACAATTTTACCAATTAGGAAACGAGCGGAATTAATTATTGGTTGAGACACCTAATTATAGCGCTAGAGGGTATTAAAATTTAATGGCTAAAAAACAACAACCAATTAAGTATACAAGCAGAGACTTTGATAGTATTCGGCGCGATCTGGAGAACTATGCAAAAAGGTATTACCCAGACACATATCAAGATTTTAATGAAGCCTCTTTCGGCTCGTTAATGCTCGATACGGTGTCATACGTTGGTGACATCCTTTCCTTTTACTTAGACTATCAGGTAAATGAATCGTTTTTAGACTCCGCTAATGAATATGGCAACGTTATACGACTTGCGCGCCAGATGGGCTTTAAGCTTAATAGCAGCCCGTCGTCTTATGGAGTCTTGTCTTTTTATATCGAGGTTCCCGCCTCGACGGATTCAGAGGGTCCCGACTTGGCCTATGCCCCGGTCCTTGAGGCCGGCTCACAATTTGGCTCTTCTGGTGGAGGAATGTATACTTTGCTGGCGGATGTTGACTTTGCTCAGCCGGCTAATCATGTGGTAGTGGGCACCATTAGCGGCGAAATCCCCTCTAGCTATATCATTCGAGGCCAAGGCCGCGTTGTTTCGGGGCGCTCATCCAGGGAATATAGAGAAGCAGGGCCCTTTAGACGATTTAAGAAAATTTTACTGTCTTCTAATACGGTTGCTGAGATTTTGTCGGTGGTGGATTCGGACGGTCATGAATATTTTGAGGTAGACAATCTTTCGCAAAATATCATTTATAAGGCGATTCGTAATAACAATATTGATAAAAATACAGCGCCCTCGATTTTGAAAGCTATCCCCGTAGCACGACGTTTTGTGGTAGAACGCACCGCCAATCGTACATACTTGCAGTTTGGCTATGGCTCAGACAGCGAACTGTTGTCTAGCGCAATTGCTGAACCTTCCAATGTCGTATTAAACCTACATGGTAGAAGTTATATCACCGAACCGGATTTTGACCCCACAAAGCTTATAAGCACTGACAAGTTTGGCATTGCGCCCGCCAATACTAATTTAACTATATCCTATCGAGTTAACACGACACGAGATGTAAATGCAGCCACAGACACGGTGGTAAATATTCTCAAGCCGTCGATTAAATTTACTAACGCGGCCTCCTTAAATGCCGGCAAACGCAGCACCGTGGTGGCCTCTTTAGAGTGCACCAATGCGGCCCCAATAACAGGAGATATTTCGTTGCCGTCGGCCACAGAAGTTCGTCAAAGGGTGATATCGCATTTCGCAGCTCAAAATAGAGCAGTAACAGCTGAGGACTATAAGACCATGGTATATGGCATGCCAACCGAGTTTGGCGCTATAAAGAGGTGTGCCGTGGTCAGGGACTTTTCCGAGTTCAAGAGAAATATCAATGTTTACCTCATCTCTGAAAACACTCAGACGGGTAAATTAGTTCCCACCAACTCTACAATTAAAATAAATCTTAAGACGTGGATAGACAACCATCGTATGATTAATGACACTGTAGATCTTTTAGATGCGTCCGTGGTAAATTATGCCGTTAAATATTTAGCGGTAGCAGATTATAATACCAACAGGTTTACTGTTCTTAGTAGAGCGAACTCTGCGTTAACTAGAGCACTGGGCGTTACCCGAGATATTGGAGAGCCCATATATATTAGTGACGTTTTTAAGACACTTCAGGATGTGGAAGGAATTATAGACGTGGTTAGTGTAACAGTTGAGGGGCGCTCTGGCGGTATTTACTCCGAAGTAGAATATGATTTCGATCAACATATGTCTAATGATGGAAGGTTTATTTCGGCTGACTCTAATATAGTTTTTGAATTAAAATACCCCAATGTGGATATTGTAGGATCGATTACCTAATGGGCATACGACGATATACCGCAATTGCCGACAACACTATTACTAATGCGTATGAGGCAAATTTAGTTACTAAAGGGACTGGTTCTAATATGGGCGCCGCAGATTCCTTAGCTGTTTTTACTATTTATGGCCAGGAATCCGGCAGCTCAACGGGCCAAAGTCGTGAAATTAGTCGTATGTTGCTTCAGTTTCCTGTTACGAGCACAGCCGGTATTAGTGCTGACCGAACTGCTGGAAAAATACCGGCTAGCGGAAGCGTCAACTTCTATCTTAAAATGTTTAATGCCGAACATCCTTTTACGTTAGCGCGCGATTTTACATTGCGAGTGAACCCGGTCTCTTCTTCGTGGCAGGAAGGCTATGGCCTGGATATGGAGGAATATAAGGACGTTACTTATAACGGTACGGGGTCTAATTGGATTCGCGCCGGAGGACCCTCTGTGGCGGCCTCTGCTAGCATTACGATCACAGACTATGATTCGCTTGCAAGTGCGGTTGTAGTGACTCTCACGCCGCTCCAGGGGGCTGCAATCACGTTTACAGAGGGCACTGATTGGGATGCGGAGGAAAGCAATGCTCAGACCGCCACGAATCTAGCAACGGCAATTGATGACAATGCCAACTATGCAGCGTCTGGTTCGGGCGCCTCCGTAATTATTACCGCAAAGGGGGTCTCCTCGGCTGGCACTTTCGGCAATTCTGATATCATTGCCCTAACCTCGGACGCGAACTGGTCCGAAGTGGGATTTGCAGGAGGCTCTGGCCTAGGCCGTTGGACCACATATGGTGGAGATTATTTAGACGCGCGCGAGGTTACTGCTCCCTTCCGAGAGGGGTGGGAGAATTTAGAAGTCGATGTGACTAAGTTTGTAGAATCATGGATTATTGGAGATTCGGCGGGTCACTATGATGATCACGGAGTCGGCGTGAGGCTAACCGCAACCCAAGAGTCGGCAAGTTTGTCTTATTATACTAAGAAGTTTTTTGCCCGGTCGTCACAATTTTTCTTTAAACGGCCGGTAATTGAGGCAAGATGGGATTCGCGAAAGGATGACAAGAGGGGAAGCTTTTATTATAGCAGCTCTTTGGCGCCAACTAGTAAAAATCTTAGTACCCTATACATGTATAATTATGTGGATGGGGTTTTGGCGAACATTCCCGCGGTGGGAACTAATAATATCTTAGTTAGTCTTTATTCTGGTTCCTCAGCACCAACGGGGTCTGCACTCCTTCTGTATAACAGCGGTTACAATATTACGGGAGGGCACGTATCGACTGGTATTTATAGCGCATCTATGGGTATCACCGCATCATCAACCCCTCTCACGAAACTTTTTGATGTGTGGCATAGCAGCTCGGTTCAATATTTTACAAGTTCTTTCGCCCCCAAGGTTCGTGCAGCATTCAATAATGCTCCTACTTTTGAATATGTTACCGCGGTTAAGAACTTGAAGCCAACATACGCCACCACTGAAGAAAGTAGATTTAGATTTTTTATTCGAGATAAAGACTGGAATCCTAACATCTATACGATAGCCACGACTAATATACCAAACAAGACTTTAGTGAGCGCGTCATATCAAATAATACGATTAACAGACGAGCTAGCAGTTATTCCTTATGGAACCGGCAGCGATTACTCTACCTATCTTTCACTAGACGTCTCGGGCAATTATTTTGATTTGGATATGAGTTTGCTGGAAAAAGATTATTCATATGGAATTAAACTAGCCTATTATAACCCCTCAATTCAGGGATGGATTGAGCAATCGGAGATGTTTAGGTTTAGAGTAGAGTAGCAACATGGGTATAAAAGACAAGTTTACACGCGGGTTTAAAGATCAGGTCCTCTCCAATATCAGCGAAGAGCGCGTAGCGGCCGAGGTTGAATCGGTAGGGTATCACACAGCAGATCTTAAAAAAGAGCGTCGGTTTATTCCTGCGGTTGATTACTATTATCCTCGGAATTTTGCTGTCTATGGCCTAGCTGAAGAATATTATAAAGAGTCTGTTGAGAGGGTTTATAAGACCTACCCATATGATGGGTCATTAAAGGAGAGGCTGCAGTGGGAAAACGACTCTTCGTATTTAGATTTATATATTTTAAACAAGCGATATCCCCGAACTCACGGATATATAACCTTTTGCGCCAAGGGGTGGGGATCGTTAAGCGCTTCAGCGGGCGCAGAAGGATATGGCGCACCAGATAGCTTAGAGTATATTTCATTTGTCGGCGGTCCCCACAGCAATCCCGGGGGCATCTTACCCTACAACACCCAGTTTACCGGCTCAAATTATTATGATACGGGCTCCAATCGACAATCCAATCTGCGCTTTGATTTAGAAAGCAATGGTGCTACCATTGAATTCTGGCTTAAAAAAGAGAACTTTAACACCGGCTCCACATCTAAAGAAGTAATTTTTGATCTTTGGAACGGGCACCATAGCAGCTCCGACGACTACGGCCGCTGTACTTTAATGTTCACTTCTAGCCTCGATGGAACGAGACCGGTCAGGTTGTCTATTAATTCTGGCTCTACGGCAATCGTTTCTGCTTCTATAGCCACATCTTCTTTTACCACTGCGTCTCTAGCAGACGGCTTATGGCATCATTATGCCGTTACATTAAAATCAGCTTCCGCTGGTGTTACGACTAGGTTTTATGTGGACGGGGATTTAAACAATAGTACCGTTATCAATGTCAGTGGCACTTCAGGGGGAATTAATTTAATAACAGGCACTATGCAGGCTTATATAGGCGCCTTAATAACACCCCCCTACGTTAAGCCGGCCCAGTCGAGTCCCCTTTCCACCTTGGTGGCCGGCGCCGGAAAAATGTCGGCCTCTATGGATGAGTTTAGATATTGGAAAACACAAAGAAGTTCCAAGGACATAGGAAGGTATTGGTTCGATCAGGTGGGCGGAGGTTCCAACACCGACCCGCCCATCACGCCCGAGAGTACAGAGATAAACAGCGTTAACACCCTTTTGGGGGTTTATTATAAATTTAATGAAGGGATTACTGGTATCAACGATACTGATAGTGTCGTTTTAGATTATTCCGGTAGGGTAACCAACGGCGCCTGGGTTGGGTATCTTTCTGGTTCCCGGGCAACCGGCTCGGCTATGATAATTTCAAAAGCCTCCCCTAGAGAATTTAAAGACCCCATTATTTATTCTTCGCACCCAAGAGTGCAAAGGCTTCAGGCCACGCTTCAGGCGTCTGGATCGAATCACGATGTTAGGAACAACTCCAACATTTATAGCTCCATCCCTACTTGGGTTTTAGAAGAAGATGAAGAGGGTGAAGGGCATATTAAGAGGCTCACTCAGATATTGAGCAGCTACTTAGATACTTTACAACTACAGATCCAGTCTATTAATCGCCTGAAAGACGTTTCCTATCCCAACCCCGGCGAGAAACCGATTCCTTTTGCTAATCATTTATTAGAATCATGTGGACTTATTTCACCCGAGGTCTTTTTGGATGCGGACGTTTTTGAGCGCTTGGCCGATCGAAGCGAAGACCGCCTTTATGAAGACACCTTGAATGATATTAAAAATATTATTTATAAGAACGTCTACAACAACTTATCTTATATCTACAAGTCCAAGGGCACCCTGAAGGCTTTTAGAAATTTAATTCGGTGTTATGGAATTGATGAAGATCTTGTTAGGTTTAATTTATATGCCAACAATATTAAATATAAATTACGAAACAATAGTACTACTCGCGTTATACCCAAGCGGATGGTTAATTTTAATACGAGCGGCTCAACTGAGGGCACTGTTTTTCAGTATGCGCCTGCCGGAAACGCCAACGCTGCTTCGTTTATTTCGGGCGCATCTGAACTAACCGGAGGGTTTGCATTTACATGTGAAGCCAATGTGGTATTCCCTCCCAAAAAATCAGAGTCTTCAAACAATTATTTGAACACGGCGTTCGTAAAAAGTTCTTTATTTGGTGTCCACGGCGCCACAAAGGACAACACCGATACGACTTGGGATAACGTTGATGGGACTAATTTCCAAGTCTATGCCATCAAGGAAGATATTACCTCTCCCAATGTTCGATTCTCGCTAGAAAATATGAATGGCGGCGTCGCAGTCGGTGGCATCCTGGGGGACGCCGCAAAAGAGCTTACTACCCAGTACTATCAAAATGTTTATGACAATACAGCCTGGAATTTTGCAGTTATTGTGCGGCCGACAAATTATCCTTATGACAGTTGGGTTTCGGGTTCGGACACCACCACGAGAGTAGTTGAATTTCATGGGATCAACACGATTGGGAGTACCATAATTGACAGATTTTCACTATCTCAGTCGGTTGACATAACCAATCTTAGTATGATTACCGGTTCCCGACGCGTTTATGCCGGATCACATCGAACCAATTTTACCGGGAACGTCCTTCATTATAGTGACGCGAAGATATCCGATGTTAGATATTGGCTTACAAAACTAAGCCCCACCGCATTAGAGTATCACGCCAGAGACTTTACCAATTATGGAATTGATCGCCCCAATGAATATGCTTTCCCGTTTCTTTCTGGTGCGGCATATGGTGAGATACCGCTTCAAGACACCCTAATTTTAAATTGGGACTTCAACGAGAATACCGGCTCTGATGGTGCCGGCCAGATTACAGTTGCCGATTTTTCTTCTGGCTCTGCAGCGGATGCCGCGCGCGCCGGCTTCTTGGGAAATATTTTATACTTACAGCACCCGGCCTCGGGAACGGGCTTTGACCCCAACACTACAAATATTATTGATAAGGAATATCTGTCTGTCTTACATCAGAACAATCCTGAGAATTTATATTCTGACGACATGGTTTCTGTTTTAACACAGGAAAGAGAGGAAGTATTTAGTCGCGATTCACGACCGATTAACTATTTCTTTGCTTTTGAAAAGAGTATGTATCAAACCATTTCGGAACAGATGCTTAATTTCTTTGCCACGATGGAAGACATTCATACCATGGTGGGCGCCCCGGTTAACAGGTATAGAATAGAGTATAAAGCGTTGGCTAAGGCGCGAAATGCATTCTTTGCCCGCGTACAAAATCCGGTAATTGATTTCGATAAATTTTATGAATATTATAAGTGGTTTGATAGCACCCTGTCGGTGATGCTCCAACAACTCGTTCCAGCCTCAGCCGACGTGGCACACGATGTACGTACGGTGGTGGAAAGTCACGTACTGGAAAGAAATAAATATCATCGCAAATTTCCCACCATTGAATTTGTAGACCCCGAAACAGAAGCGGCTATCCAGACTCTATTAAATGCCAGTCCGGGCTGGAAATATAGTCATCATCCGCCTGACGGCCTAGAATCAAAAAATCAAAACTGGTGGTTAAATTTTCCGAACCGTAGTCAGCCCGGGCTAGTTCTATCCGCCTCTAATCCGGATGTAAATATTTCTCGCGAGGCCATATTTTTAATTTCTAATCGGGCGCCATATGTCAGAAGGCGCACCACGCCCTATCGATTAAGTTTTGCCAAGTCAAAAAATACTATGGAGTATCATGGGGGTATTAATTACAATCCCATTAAACGACGTGATTTAGTATTTTCGATGACTTATCCGTTGGGGCCCGGGTATACTGGGTCTGTGGCTCATCCTAAAAATATAATGTTGGGATTCGAACAAGATGTTCAAAGATTCCCACATGTATTAGACGACGAGGAACTACACCCACAACGTCGAGTCGGCTTTGGTCTTAGTGCGGTTATTAATAAGAGTGACTCTGGCTCATTAGATTATGAGATCGCTAACGGTGAAATCTTGGCGCCCTTTAGTCTTTACAGTGCTTCCGTGACTACGGGCTATAATGCCAAGGTGGTGGAACAATTTACTACAGGTGTGATTGTAACCAATATACATTCTGACACATATGGACCCCACCCGGCAGTTCCCATGCAAAGTCACATCACAGAACGGTGGGTTGGCGGCCGCGAGTATCGACATGTCCGAGTAAACCAGCACAATCCCGATCTATCAACGCCCAACATGTTAGATTCGGCCGATACGCGCCCTGAGGGCTTTAAGATATTTATGGGCAAGTGTAGCGGTAAGACAGCTTCTTCGGGGGCGATAGGGATTGTAGATCCACAGTACCCCGATCCGTCCTCCCCGTCCGTACGTACTAACTTACATCGGCCGAAGGGCAACATGCTTCGTTCAGAGGTCGCCAAGCGCCCTGTTAATATTAAAAATATTCGGATGACATGTTCTCACGGAACCGTTATTGGTAATTTTTCACACAATTATCAATATCTGAATAGTGTTTCTCGCACCGCAAACGATTTTTTCTTTGTAAAGCAGGTTTTTGATTTTGCCCTTTATCCGGAAACCCTGGCAACCCGAGGCCGAATTCCATTGACAGCCTCAAATACGGCCAATCCCGGCGGAGTTTTGAATTATGCGCTCCCGGAACGGACCGGCTCGGACTCCACCCAGTGTATTTTTGTAGAGCGATTTTCGTCGCCGGGAGGATTCCAGGTTCAGTCCCGTGGATATTTGGCCCCCCCACACGAAGAATATAGCGTCTATAACAACTTAAATTATCGTAATACACTGGTTCGAGGCCTGATAGGCTTTAGCATGCTAAGCGGTTCTACAAAGGACACCTTAGGTTACAGGGTGGTAGATCAGTTGGGTCGGTATAGGGGGCTCAAAACGTTGTTAACTAATCATTGTGGACCTTTTGGCTCTGATTCTGTGTTTGGGACAGTGTTTCCTGATGGATACGTAACAAAGCCGTCGTTCCACAAGGTTCCGCGCAATCCAAGAAGTCGCATGCAATTTAGTGGCTCTAGCACCGGCTCTTTTGTTACGGGAACGGTTTATGACAACTGGTGGATTCAACATTCGATCCCGAGAAGCACCCGGCAATACGCGTGGGTAACTGCTAGTTTAAGCTCTTATGGGCCTGATCTGTTCGGGTATGTAATGCACAGCGGTGTCTGTGGTAATTTTGCCGGGGTTCTAAATTTGCCAAGTCGATCAGCCGCATACGCCGATGAGCCCTTTATTCCTATGGTTCATAGAGTTAAAGATGGGGTGACAGCTTCCGCTAATCAATTGGGATATCCGCTTGGTGCTCCTAGCGGAGCCTACATAAACCCGTCTTATTGGCAGTCTCCGACTTTCAACAACAGCGCAGATTGGTTTAACACTCTTATGTTAAATCGCAACGGCCCTTATCAATATCCATCCTGGAAACAGATTAGAGGTCGTGAATCCAGAGTAATCGCCAAACAAAAGAAAACCAACATAATGTCTGTGGTGGATAAGCCCAGTAGCTTTTTGTATACTTGGCCCAAGCTAGGCCAATCTCGGATGATATATCCCAAGCAGCCCACGTCCTTTACACAATATATTGAGCAGCCCATCAGTAGTCGTTATTTCCCCATTCAATTTATATTTGACGCTGTGGATAATAGTAGCCTAACCTCGATGAACAGTCAGGTTGCGAAGGTCGCATGGGCCAATAAATTAGATCATTTTTCTCACGATCCACTAAACACTCAGTTGGGAATTCAGCCGAATGTGATCCTTAACGAGCCCTATAAGTTTTTTGTTGACTACTCAATCTCATCGAGCGTCGCGGGCAGGAAAAACGCCGTTCTTTATAAAGAACAAATATATCCTCGCGAGGTAAATGCATATCGTTCGCGTACGCGCACAAGAACTCAGTATACTATTGATAATATCTGGAACAAGAGTCGTAAAAAGAGAAGCGCGCTGGCGGTGACTGATGGGCGACCTCAATACAATTCTCAAGGATTTATAATAGTAAGTCAAAGCGTGCATGCACTTGATGCTCACGATAACTTTAATGGTCAGGTGCCACAACTAGGACTCTCCGGCTCCTCCGGAGAATTGCAAAATAATTATAATAGGTACGGCCTCACCGGTAGTAATAGTATCACCGCTAGCGCCCTTTATGCTATGAGAGTGCTGGTAGGGTTTGAAGGAGATAAGCCGGTTTATGGAGGAGACGCTCTTTCCTCGGTTGCCTATTCTTCTTCACGAGAGCCGTTCCTCCCATATGATGAATTCGGGATTTATACACGCCTCGTGGGCCCAGACTATACTATAGTTCCAGAGTTTAGAATTAGTGAACATTTGGAAAATTATCTAGATGGGGGGGGCGGCGATTGGTTAATGGACTTGGATGCTGCCTCTCCGGGTGTCTTTAGCCTGACGGGCTCTGAGATACCAGACAGTAGTCTTGTGAACGACGCGGGGGAAGACTTTTATCAGGTATATGGGTATACGGACTTTCTTAAATATTTTAAGGTTGTGGATAATGATATTAATATGCGTACCACCAATGCGGGACAATCAATAGAAAGAAACTCTTTAGATATAGAGTGTACCGCACTTCTTAAGTTTTTGCCTTATAAGGGCTTTTATCCGTTTGAGCGGCCAACTGCACTAGCTGAAAGATTTTCTGCTTCATATGGAGATTTTATTTCTTCTAGTTACCCGGCTGCTTATCGAGCGGCGATTGAGCCTATTTTAGCGCCCGGGGTGTGCAACAATACAATAAAGTCGGGAATTGCGGTGGGGAGCTTTATCGCAGTTAAGCAGCCTGGATCTTTTGGTGGAAAGAGTGCTGATATATCTTTGAACCAGGGAAAGGATAGCACCAACACCACCCTGCCGGAGGGCACTATTAATTTTGGTTCGGGAAGCATCTTGTGGGCAGCTCCACGCCGAGAAGTGAATGAATATAATTTTGATAGGGTACCGTGGGAAGCCTTCCTAGACCCCGGCAAGTATCTGAACCCTAAGAGTATCACCGGTTCGTATATTTGGGATAACGGAGTTGGGACGTATGCTGCTCTATCTGGAAACACAGACGGCAAGTTGCTTAATAAGGTTTTGTGGAACTCGACAGAAGGAAAACTCTACAGATTGGCCGCAGACAATTTTGCTTGTGCGGTAACAGATATTTGGATGACATCATCAAACGGTGGCCCATTAAGTTATGTTTCTAAGCCTCAAAGCCAATTTGGCTCTGTTGAAAAGGGCGCCTATTATGCTCTTACTTTGAATTTAGATCGAACACTTAGAAAAGACAGTTCTCCCGATTATAACATTCAATATAATAGAGCCAGCGCCTTTGGGCCTCCATTTGCTTTAGATACGGGATCGCTCGCAGTCGAGATACCCGGAGTCCAGGCCACGGGGTATATTGATTTGACGGCGAGTGTTGTTCAAGCTGGTGGCGCAGCGTCTGGTAACATTAGGATTATTGACAGTTATGATGAATTGGTGGGCAACGGCGCCATGGTTCGGCTAACGACATCAGCGGGCAACGGCTATGGTTTTAAATACTGGAATAAACATTATAATCAAGCCGGTAATCCGACGAGTTACGTTATTACCGGAGGCAGCTCGCAGGCCGCGGCATTTAATCTTTATGTGACAATTACTGAGTCGGCGGCATATGCTGAGGGCTTTAAACCAAATTGGCAGTCGGGAAAAAATGTAGTGGATCTAACTCAAAGCGCAACTGGAAGCACCTTTGGGGGACGGTTGACCGCATCCCATATGGCTGCAGGTTCTCAAATTGGACTGTCTGGTGGTTATGATGCTATATATTCTTTCTACACCGCCAGTGGTGAGGGGGCCGACAACTGGACCATTAGTGATGGTGGCACGGACGGCGGCGCCGCAACTGAGGTTACCTTTGCCATGGCAGCAGAAGGTGCAGGCTGCGCCTTTGACGTATGTTTTGATGTGACCTCGTCTCGCGCAGACCTTACGGTTCAAAATTTTGTTAACGCGATCAATGACTATGGGGAATTAAATGTCGCTGCCACTATGGTGTCGGGCTCCACAACCAAAGCGCGCGTTTCGTTACAGAATGCTGGCACCGGGACGATTGGGAATGTACTCATTTCGTCCGTAACCTCCTCATACGGCACCGGCTCTTATGCTTCTGGGGGCATGGCTGGAGGTACCGTAGCCTCATATGCAGTTAAATATTCAGCTAGCTTTGCTCCCGTGACACCTTCTTATTTCTATGGTACAAGTTCCGTGACGTTGCTGTTTAAGGCTCCGTATACTGGCCAGCCCAGCTTAGCTGACATTTTCTCTCCAGCTAACACAGAATTTATTTATAAGAGAAGCATGGACGCTGCTAATTTTGCTTCTGGTGCCCTCGGCCCCAGGTTCGCCATGCAGATTTCAGAAAGCTTTGATCTAACAGATATAATAGAAAGCCCTCCTTCGATTGGCGCGGCCCTCTCTCAGGATCGATGGCTGATTCAGAGTAAGTTCGATTGTCCTGTATTAGATTTTACAAATGTTACGGTCACCCCTTCTCAGCCTGCGACGACGGCTGTCAAACCGGGCGCCGATACCAGAATTACAAGTCGTGGTATGGGACACCAGTCGGGATCTTTATTTGGTAAGTCGTCTCGTGGAGTTTTCACATCGATTACTACACCCTCTACTGTGTCGGGTTCACGAGCTGGAATCGTACCTGATGGTAAATTAAATTCCTTAGCGAGCATAGTAGGATGGGACAGCGCTGTCAAACAGCGCATTGGGCAGATAAAAGACAGCCACCAATTTGAAGAGGCTATTATCATGGTGCCCTTTGTGGTGAAAAAGAACCGACGAAAGTTCTTTGCGCTGGACCCGCATAGTGGTGAATATGCAAAGATTAAGGCTGTTTTAGAAAAATATATATTACCGCCAAAGTTTGACTTTGTTCATAACAACACATCTCCTATATTGTTTTATTCTATCCAGTTTGGCATAAATCTTACCAAACACGATCTGGCCAACATGTGGCAAGGCCTGCCACCGAAGATGGGAACAAAATTTGAAGTTGGGAAGGACACTGTTACCGACAGAGCACTTCTTGAGAAGATGTTTGATTGTGTCGACGAACTTCAGTGGCTTGTTTTTAAGGCTAAGAAACGAGTACCCCAGGATTATACGCGCCTTAGAAAAGAATCTCTTGTGGAAGACCTGTCCTCTGTGGTTTCGAACATAGACTCTAAATATTCTTATAACTGGCCTAACGATGATTTTTCATTGATCGAATTAATTAGATTAGATGCCGAGGTTAGTTACGTGTCACAAAACTTAGGAGCACCGGGCTGGATACCCAGCAGCCCGATACCGGCCCCAGGAGGGCCTCCGGCGACGTCAGGGATGACGGTCGTAGAGGCGCCCCCCCTCGGGCAGCAAATGCGCTTTGAGGAGGCTCCACGGATGGGTCTCGGCAGCATAGTCTCTAAAGATGGGCCCATAATGGGGAGTACACCGCCCACGACCAAGTTAGCTTCGGGCGCTCGAACGACTACCACTAAAAAAGCAAAGAGCACCACCAGAAAGACTAAAAGGAAGAGTTAGAACATGACAGTATTTTTTAATAAAAAAGAAGAAGTGATCGATATCCGGATAACCGAATATGGAAAACATTTGTTATCTCTGGGATTGATGAAGCCGGTCTACTATGCTTTTTTTGATGATGAGATTTTGTATGATCCTGCGTGTGCTGGCTTCTCTGAACATCAAAACAAAGCCGATAAGAGAATTAAAGAAGAGACTCCCGCATTGAAAGTTATCGCCTCCCGAACAAGCGCGGAGGACAGGGTAAATACATTTACTGCTAATGTCGAAGTCACGCTCGCCTCGCTGTTCAGCCCCGGGCCAGCAATTCCCATGGCTAGTTCTGAAATAGCTTTTGCTTTTCAAGAACAGCAGCCCTATGCCGACAAGGTTGCAACTTTCAATACTCCGCTGGGGAACAGTTCACTTACTTCACAGTACGATCCTTCTTGGTCTCTTCTTACGGCTAAAAATGAGATGGTCAGCTCGTCACATTATTTATCCAACACCGACGGCGTTATAGAACAAATCCCTCAAGTAGATATAATACTGGATTATAAGACCTATGCTCGAAGCGGTTCTATGGTGACAGCTCGCGCAATTAGTGATTTTCTTGATGTGGGCACGCAGGCGGTTCATCCCAAAACATTTATTTGTTTGAAACAGAATTATGTACTTATTGATTTGTTAGAAGAAAACACAACCTACCTTAAAGAAAATTTTGATGTTGAAGTAATTTATATGGGGCCATCTGGTTCCACAGCAACCACCGAGGACATTCAGATGTCATTCGCCCGGAGCGGCAGCACCGACGTCCCCCACTATATTAATTCTCCCTCTAGTAGCGTTCCCGGGGTGGAATATTATATGTCCGTGCATCTAGATAAAGAAATAGACCTAGACCTCCTTGAAGACGCCGGCCTTGAGCTGGGCGCCCCGGTGGGACTTTCTTCGAAGCGTCTTGATTTTAGTAGAAACCTTTATATGACCGATGAGGAGGATCCCTGCTAATGCCAGTATCTTTTAGTGCCGCGGCCTTTGCGGCCAATTCGTTTCCAAATGTTTATGTTAATAAAGTTACTTTGACTCCGACGAGCCTTGTAGAGGATGACAACAGGGTCCAGGTAAAGGTCGACTATTCTTTAAAAAAGATTAAAAATAATGACACACTTGACCCCTGGTTCGTAGATGACGGTTTAAAGGGCGTCCTTCGCGTGGCTATATTTATTCTTACGGACCCAAACCAGACGCGGAAATTATTATCCTCTAGAGAGTATTTGAGAGAACATATAGTCGCCACCCGTCCGCCAAGAGGTATGTTTCGAGCGTATGTACCATTTGAGAATTCCTCAGTGTTACCCTTTAAGCATGCGGTTAAAAGGAAGGCGACGGGCTTAAACGAGGAGGGCTTTAATATTACTAATTTACAGGCTCTCGGTAGCAATGCTCTTCCCGTTGAGGGGCTTAATTATTCTTATACTTTTACTTTGGCCGATGACCAATCTCTTAATTATTTAAGCTGTGTGTTGGTACCCTATCAAGCGGATTTGGACGAGTGTCACACCAACTCGGGCCTCAATAAGTTAAACCGTAGTTTTCCAGTGGGTTCTCCTCTTGTAGAAAACATTTTTAGTAGTAGGGCGCCTTATCCGACGAGCTTTATTTTTAAGCTTAAGAGCGGCGATTCGAAAGTTGGCCCCCGCGGCTCGATATGGGCCGGCCACGTACATCGACACGGCGGACAGTTTTTAGGGGGTGCCCATCACGGGGGTAAGAAAATACCTTTAGAGCCCATTATCGTGGCCAACAAAAAAATAATAGATCATAGAATAATTAAACAATTCTGGCAAGAAGAAAATAAACAGCTTTATAATAGTGAAAATTTTTCTCTTGGCAATATGGTGAACTCTCTGGTGTGGCGCAAGCTCATACAGGATTTTGTGTGGGACTATAAGGGATCTTATTACACTCCGATGTGGACTAGCCGAAAATCCGATAATTCGGTGAATTTAGTTTTTGGTTGTAACGTGGGCGCCATCATCAGACACAATACTAGGTTTTCTTATTTGTATAAAAATACAGCCGAACTGCTTAATGCTGTTGATATGGGAGATATTTCTTTGTATCGCCGGCGAGTACACCACGAAACTCTAGGCAATAAGTTAACGATGTGTCCAACACCATCACTCCCGATAGAGAGTTGTGAAATTGATCATCTGGTGGGAACCCTAGGAGATGGGGCCCTGAGTTCATTAGGAATAAATATAAATTCTGATGTGAAACATTTTATTGCTCACGATGGCGATATGGCCTCCATTAATGACGGGGTATATCAGTATTTCATAAAAATGGAATTTTTTGATAACAGTTCCACTAAATTAATTTCCATTATTAATAGCCTAAAACTTGAAGTGGAGAAGTATAACAAATTTGTTGCAGAAGCAGAAGTGCCCGGCCGATATGATTATTACACTCGGTCTTTTACACCCAACGCGATAAAAAAGCTCTATCTTGTTTCAAACGCCTGGAAGGAGCTTGTCAATAGTTATATTGCTGCCGTTACAACCATTTTGGGCGCCCAGGCCTTTATGAAATATAGAGCAGCTGCGTGGTATAGAAGCTTTCTTATAATGACGGATCCTTATTCGGCCACTCTTGATACGATGGTGGAGTTTGGTAATTTTGTTGAAACGTTCCTTGGAAAATTACAAAAAATTGTAGACACGGCGCCAGTTACTGGGATGTCCCCTACGCCGGCGATTCCCGGATCCACAATCGAGAGTATCGCCGTAGGGCGCCCCCTTATCACGGTCGACCATAATTTTATGGAATCTTATAATGCCCGCGGTAAACAGGGTTTGGGATTTGTCTACGTTCCGGACCACGGCGCGATGGGACACGGGCTGGCCTCCTTTACCGCTGACACCTGGAGAAGTCGAATTCGAGCAGAAAGTGTGCGTTACGAAATGCCACTGCTCCCACCAGCAGAACTCCCTAGTCGGATAGATATAGACCCCAATGCATTTTTAAGCGTTATTGGCATCCGCACTCCCCAGCACATGCACAAACAACAGGTTGCTTATTTGCCTGTTACTTTAGATATGAAGCTAGATGATCTTTTGCCACTGCTACATTCTAAGCTAGGGCCCATGTCACAGTATAATCTGGGATATGGTGGCCCCACAACGAATTCTGGGCTGTTACGGAGTTCTATTATGTCTTTTGAGGGGGTTACTGTTGCTGCTCTTAAGCGCTCTGTGGGAGAGTATATTTATGGCGTAGGGAAGCCGAGCTTGTGTGAAGATGATATGGTAGATGCTGGTTTTGTATTGGGGGACGATTCTCGGTTTGTGTTACCCAGTGCCGTCTCGGCAGCAACCTCGGAGAACTCCTCGCTTGACATTGTGGGGGGTGTAAACCCGGACGAGAATGTTTATTATGGAGAATTAGCAACTCGGCTACTAAGCGAAATAGTAGAGGGATATAAGGCTAAAAGCCTTTCGCGCTCGGAGTTGATAAAGGGATCATATGCATATCAAAAATTATCTCAATTAAATTTTGATATAGAAGACATAACGTCTTATAATTTTAATTTAAATTATAATGCACTTAAAAGAGTAGAGTGCTTGATAGGCTATCGTGTCGGGACCGATGAGCACGTTATTTCTTCTTCTCCTATATGGGCGCCCCTAAATTCCTCATTGATTCGCGCCGCCGGCGCATCCGACCAGGGTTTGTTGTGTCGCCTTAGGAGTCTGAGTTCCATTTTAGATCGGGAAAACATGTATGATCTTCCAGCCTACGATCAATATTTTACTCTGGGTCGCATCCCCCGAGCTGACTCTTTAGAGACCATGGGCGCGTCTACATCCTATCCAACTGCTCAGAAAAAACTAAGCGATTTAAGGGGCAGCCCGGGCGTTAACAAAAAGATAGAATCGGTGCCAGTGGAGTATCTAGCTTCTATGGAGGTGATGCATAATTTGGGGTCTGCTGCTGATTCTGTTCGGGCACGTGTGGACAACAAGGGGGGATCTGGGCCTTCGCCTTCCGCGACCGGCCGTTCGGGCCTCGCAAAACAAAGCGCCACTAAAACGCGCCGCAGGACCCGGAAGCGCGCCGGAAAGAAGTCGGGCGGCTCTTATTAATTTTGTTGAGAGAGTAATTATAAAGAACACAAGCGATGAAAGATAAACTTTACATTCTAAATTATACTCGTGCTAGCATTTATTATGATGCTCCCGGGACGACGTTGCCGGGTGCCGCCCCGAACGCAATAAAAAATAATTATATCCACCAAGAATGGGGCATGCCTGATTCTTTTATGAATTCTCAGGGATATTTTATTTCATTTCACCTTCAACCGGAGTCGTCGGAGACGGCCGCCTCTCAGATGCTACCAATATTAGAGCGCGGTAGTACGCACTGGTCCCAGAACTACGACGACTTCCCTCTAAGCGCGGACCCCGCCGGTGGCTATGGCGAGAGGTCTATATTTACCAGCAATTATAATGGATTTGCCTCTTTGGGGAGACGCCTTGACATAACTTTTAGACCTTATGTCTGGAACACTCAAAATCTCTCTTCGGCCCCCCCGGCGATGGACAATTTGTTAGAGAAAGAGGTGGTGGGCATCCCTTACTTTAAGCAATATTTAAAAAGTGGGTTTACGACGGGCGATATGGAACTAGAAGGAACCCCCTACGGGACTCATATTGTGAACGCCAATGTTCCTCCCCTGGCTGACGAATCAATTCGTCATTATGACTACAGGACAGAAATCCCCCTCCCTCAGCAAGCAGACCTAGAAAACGCTGACATTATGGCCAATGTGACGAGCGAATACTCTTTTTATCAGCCCTTTTTTGAAGATCAGGCCCTGAACGATGGCGTTGATGAATATATGTTGCCCAACTATTATGTAATGAAGCACTATTTTTTCAATATGGACATTCCGAATTCCTTGATGCCTCCTAGGTATTTCGACTCGGTCACTTTGAATTCTGAGGTGGTCAGTCAGACGGCACCAACATATGCCACCGGGTCATCTGAATACTATCGGCTGTGGGCCGAGACGGTGGAGGCACATAGTAACGCCGGCACATTGGAAGGAATCAGGACTAGCTTCGCCGCCAAGCGACTCAATCACGTGGCTATAAACCACAGTCAGCGCTTGTTACTTGAGCAGGCAAGCTCGGATGATGCCCGTTCGTTCCCCATGCATGTTAATATACAGATTCAATGTAATCCCCACCAAGAGTGCGTTAACGTCCCCGGATACGACGCGCCAGAGGCCTCCTTGGATCAGAGGGAAAGCACGACGTTGGCATTTGGAGAGTCTATGGCCGAAGCCCCGCCGCATGGGGCGGCGTACCTATATGACTGGCTTCTGCATCGGCTAATTCATGCGGACAGCGCCGGTGTTCGGCAGACTTTGCCTGGGGGGAATTCTACGTATCTTTTTGAGAGAGAAGGCCTCAACGGAAATATGACTTACCAAGAAGTTTCCAATCAGCAGCTAGCAGCCTACTCCTTTAATCCGATAGCCAGCAATTGGGATTTCAACTTAATGTCTCAGATTGGTTCGGATTTTAGCGCTCTAACAAACCCAGACACCTCGGTCGGGCACAGTCGTTATGCCCCCAACGCTTTGGCGCTTTATTCTGAGCGTACTGGTATCTGGAGCGCCGGCGCCGCTACCGACCAGATGCAGGGTCTTAATTTGCTCAATCCTGAGAATTGGGATCCATATGCCGGCTCTGGGGCGCCCTCCAGTGGTGATTGGAAAGACTACGACGGCGACTTACAGGTATTGCAGCCCGGGTCCGCAGAGAGCATCAGGGCGCTTCAGTGGTACAACAACACTTATAAAAATGATGGCTTCGCCCAGCCGACTTCTTGGGCGCCTACCGGCTCGGTTAATGGAGGATCTCCATATCAGAGGTTAGAGTTTCGTTTGGCGCGCAACCCCCATGAACTATTAATGCTTATGAACCCCGGGTATACAGAACCTCTTGTTTATAAGATCGAAAAAAGACGTATAGACTATGATCCTGCGGATGACGTAAGCACCCTGTTCTATCCCTTGGCAGATATTCTCAATAACAGCGGAGTCCCGAATCCAGTACAGACTTTTTATTTGCCGGCGTTGCCCGAATCGCGCATCGATGAGACAAACAGCAGCCTCATGACTTATATTGATACTCAGGTTAAATATGGACAGATGTACCAGTATAATATATCTCAAATACGATTGGTGGATGCGTCCTCGTATCAGTATCAAACAGAAATTATTGACGATATCGGAGGATTTGGTCACGCTTTAGGAAACGCTTTGGGATTTTACCGAGAAACAGAAAATTACGGAGGACAATATCCTATTCTGGGTGATCACTGGTGGGCCTCGCTGCCCTGGTCTGTCCCGGAGGGCATTGACGCAGGCGAGGGCCCCTATTATCTTGACAATGAGGATACGGTTGTTAGTGATCTGCATGAAGGTAACTATGTGTATCCGCTTGGACTAGCAACGACGGACACGCTTTATAATAGTTTTGGAGTGATGAAGGCGGCTGCAGATTACGAGTTTGCTCAGTGGACCATAGAGTACGGTATCGCCCCATCCTTCGAACAGATGGTAGAATATTATCATCAGCGCTTTGGTGATTATGTGAGCATTAAGCTTATACCCGGCCATGGCGTTTTTAACAATGATGATGGCGGCGCATATCCGAATGGTGTGACGACCCCCACCATTCCAATAGCAAAAGACGCCACGTACCTGCCGCCGCTGTCCATGGAGTCCCTTCCCGACCAGCAGGCAGGCCCGGAGATAGATCTCGTAGCTGATTTTGTTAAAGAATTTGAAGAGACACACGAGAGGATGGATGAGTTTGATCAGTGGGTAATTGATACTATTACGGCTAAGACGTCGGGGATGATGGACGAGTTTGCCGCTGGCTCGCAGACCGGCCCGGGCCAAACACGCATAGGCAACATCCTTATTCAGACTTCCGTCGAAGGGCCCGGTGGGTTCCAGGGCATGCCTCAGTTTGGCGCGCTCGGAAATATAAATCCGGGAAATTATATTTCCACGTTTTTAGCATTTGTAAGCCAACAGGGAATTAATATTACGGGCCTTAGTTCACGAAGCAGCGCAGCTGCTATTTATACTAGGATTAATAGTCAAGCAACCAGTTTGGGTCTTAAGAGAGGAGCAGAGGGCCTACTACAAACCCTTAATGATCAACTACAGCCTTCTCAAATTAATACGAATTTTGTTACTCGCATGACGGACGTCGGCGCCATGGTCAGCTTCAACATCCATCAAGCTTGGACTGCTTACTAGGAGGAAAATAAGAAAATGCCAGGAGAACAGACAGGCCAGCGCGTTAATGCGGGCAACCCACCAACAGTTAATAAGGGCGACGATGAGGGAATTGTCGTCCCGCAAGGTGGCATTGCAGGGACTGATGACGATCCTTTCGCCAGACCCGGCACTGCCATCGCGGGTACTGCCGATCCAAATGTAGATTTCATGTTCGGTAAAGACGGGCCCGGAGTTGAAGAGCTGTGTAACAAAGTTGGGCCTACAAACTCGAATCCCAATTTGGGGTGGTATTTTGATATAAGAGAGTACGAAGTCCGCGACGTCGCCGGGTCGATATCGTATCAGGGTAACTTTATCCAGCAACTTTCTATTGGTTTAGATTTTAGAGAGGGCGAAGAGCTGACCATTAATGAGTTTGTTGATAGGATACAGTGTAAATTTTTCTTCGCCTATCAAATTGGCCTTACGGACAGACTATATCAGATCCGGGCCCACTTTCTACCCATGGGTGGCCCCAACACGGAGGCCTCCGCGCTCACCATCCCAGCGATGGGGGACACCGCCTCCATTACAGAGTTAACGGTCCAATATTCAATTTTTTGTAACGCCGCCAAAGGAGAGTTCTCGATAGACTTTGTTACGGGCCCCCACGGACATCATCCGGGCGGAGTTCCCGATACGGTATCCGGCGTTGTTATTCCCTGGACTACGGCTCTTCCCGTTGCGATTGAAACTCCATTTTTTCACAAAACGGCTATGATTTTAGATAAGCCGCCAATGCCCCCTGAAGTAAATATAGTTCCCTTTAAAGAGACCAACAATCGTGCGTTAATACTTCTTAATACTGGGGCCGGTTCATTAGATTTGAAGCCGGAAATAATTGATCCGGCCACGGACGTAGAACAGTTTAAGCAGCAATATGTGGCACAGGGGATGTTAACCACCTCATTGGACAGTATTAGCAGTGATACAATTTTAGAGATGGTGAACACGACGGAGATTACTTTCCGTATGGACGACTCATCGACCACTTATGAAATTTATCGAACCACAGCACCCCCGACTGCGTATACCGATTTTGCGGGCCAGAAGCGCGCTGATGTTATGGAAACCTATATGTCCGAACACTATGCAGCACCCGCATCGTTTGTGGATACTCTGACTCCCAATGTTACTTATTATTATTGTTTCAGGGTATACGATCAACATGGACATGTATCAAACCCCACGACAGTTTTTGAGGTTCAGCTTGTGGACAATAATGGTCAAATTTTTATGATTTATAAACCATATTATTTCCCGACGGATATTCAACATCAGTATGTTAGGCAGTGCCGAAGATACCTATATGTTGCTCCTAACTGGCCCCAAACTTATTTCGATCAGGCAGCTTTTGCTCCTACAGTGGCGGTGGTTGCTGGTTCGGATTTGGGCTCCCAACCACCAGAAAATAATATATTGGGAGTGTCCACCCTTAATGATAAAGTGTGGGACAAAGTGTTTAAAATCAGGTTGTCAAGTAAGAAGACTGGAAAGAAGTTAGATCTTAATTTAACGTTTAAAAATACTGGTGTGCAAAATCCATAGGATTCTTATTGAATTGGTAACTATTTAAAGAGAGAGGATAAATTTATGGCTTTTTTAGATAACTCAGGAGATATCATCTTAGACGCTGTGTTAACCAAGGCTGGCGCCGAGCGCCTCGCCCGGGCTGATGGGAGCTTTAGGATTGCGAAATTTGCATTAGCAGATGATGAGATTGATTATGGTTTGTATGATAAGGAACATGCCAGCGGGTCGGCATACTATGCATTAAAGATTTTACAAACTCCCGTCTTAGAGGCTTTCACAAACGTGCAAGGCGCTTCTGGAAAATCTAAATTAATCAACATTCCTCGAAATAACGTGCTTTACATGCCGGAATTGATCAAATTTACCGGCGAAGGGTTTGCACAACACGCTGATGGGGTTTATTATCTTGCGGCAGATAAAACTACTGTTGATAAGTGGACTGGGAGCGGTGAGTCGGGCTCTCTTGGCGCTGGCATTCTTAATGCTGCCAATGTTGGCCGCGGCGTGAGCAGCATCGCGATGGATCAGGGAATTAATAACGTTAATGCCGGCACTGTTGACGACGCCCTTCCAATTGATTTAATGGAGACGTCCTATATGATAGAAATGGATAATCGCTTGGGATACATTTTTCCTCCCTACGGAGGCCGAGCCGCAGCCGCACAGGGCGCCGCAGCTTCTCCCATTCGGTGGTCTTTCCTGGATGATAACAATATTGCAACATATTATGTTTCTCGGAAAACGGCGGGAGGAATGGTGACGCCGCTCTCCCGCGGTAGTGACACGGACTCTTCTATTTCAAAGGGCCCGCGTGGCACTCGATTAGCGTTTAGGGTCGGGTCTTCCCTTGATCTTAAATCTGGAACATCTTTGACGAACAGACTGGGAAGAACCAACACGGCTATAATTACTAATAGTGATTCGGGAGATACTCCAATTGCTATTGGTAAGGCTAGGCTGATCGACACAAAAATTCGCATTACTGGAGTAACTACTGGGTATAGATTAGATATACCTGTAACATATGTGAAATACATATTATAATAAGGATCTAAGAATGGCTAGTACATATAAAACATTAACTAATAAAGACATGGTTTCAACCAAAACCTTGCTCCACGAGGCAATCCCAGTAACGGGCGCCATCGTGTCGGGGACATACGGCGTAAACAACATTAAAAATTATGTACACGGAATGTTTCAGTCGGTATACGACTACCCCTACCTAAGCTCTTCCGCTAATCATATTTTTGATCTAACCGTAGGGCTAGCCTCCGGGTCGCAACTATCTGCCTCTAGCACTCCGGTCCCCACCCAACTAGCAAAAAAATGCAATATGTATAATGAAATGGCGCAGGTGCTGGTTGGGTTTAACGATTCCAACAGCATTGAACAATTTGATAAGAACGGGGTTCAGGTTGGCGGAACAAAAATGAAGGATGTTTTCTTTGTTAACCTAGCGCGACTTTTGTCGAAGGATGAAATTAAAAAGGGCACCTTCCAGATGTCCATGTTAACGGGCGGAACGTGCGTTACTCCCACGGGCCCCTTTACTGTTTATGACTCGACAGCCCTCACGTATTTAACTAATTCACCAGCCGGTGAATATACGGTACTCCACACCTCGTCGGTTCTCGTCGGTGGTGACTATGGCGACCCCGTGGGTCTTCTATACTATCAGGCGGGAATCGTGGTGCTAACGGCATCAGTTTTTGGTCATATGAATACAGCCAATTATTTCGGTCCCAACGATGCCTCGTCCGGTCCAAACTATAAGTCGGTACGGGGTTCCTTAGTATCGGGATCTATTAGTGGATCATGCGCCGGCTTTAGAAATCGCATTACCAATATTCAGTTTAACAACACCACGGAGTTAAATTCTACAATTTATTTCTGTCGCGTTAATCATAATGATTTTAATTATAGCTCTAATCCTACTTATTTGTCAGAGAGCAAGATTCGAGTTAAGACCGACGCGTCGGATACCCCGAAGACTTTTATCACGAAAGGTATTTTATTGTCTCCCGACAATGTGCCCATGGCCACGTTTAGTCTCTCGAATGGCATAGAGAACGACAGCAATACCGAATTTTCACTAAGAGTAAGGTTGGACTATTAAGGGATGACGCGTGCCTCTATACAAGTTCGCAGATAATGATGTATTCGCCAATACAATCGTCACCTACCCGCAAGTAAATTTTTTAATTTATAGTGGGAGCCTGTTCTATAACGATCAGCCCAACATTTCAGGTGCCGCGGCTGGTAACATTAAGCTTGTTCCGAATGGAAATTTGAGCCTTTATGAATATAATATTAATAGAGCAACTATTCCTGTTGCCGATCAGACTACATTTTTAAACTCTAATGTATTAAATACTGGTCTTATTCATCCCTTTTTTGTTAAGGATGGATCACGCATAGCCTTTAGAACGGTCACGCGCAATGCATATAACACATCCAGCCTCGGAGGTATTATAACTGGCTCTTATCCTATGTCGGCCAGTATTTATAAAGAATTTTATGGTGTAAATACGCCGCGGTATGTAAGTGCGGGTATCGTGCCGTGCACGCCGGCCTCGACTGCTCCTGCACCTCCTGCGCCCGCAGGCGAATGTGCTAGCGACGGCTACCAGATCAGTGCGCAAGCCCAGACTAGCCACCTTTATGCTTTGCGCAATATTTTAAACTACTATACTTTTATTAGTCCCCATTATGCATTTTCATCTTCTTTAATTAATGCCCCAACGGGTCGTTCGCTGGATAGTGGATCTCAGGTGGGCCTCATTTCTATTCCTTCTATATTTTATGGTTCTGAAATAAAGAGGGGGTCAGTCAAATTAAGTTATTATATAACAGGAACCCTTATAGGTGAACTAAGGGATAGAAATGTAAATGGCGAACTTATAGAAACCTATGGCCCGAACTCCGGTTCAGTTGCGGGAGTGATTCTCTACAACGAGGGGTTTGTTATATTGACGGGAAGTTATGATTTGGCTAGTGGAGTTAAGGATTATTATACTAGCTCGGCGGGTACGGATAGCCCCTCTTGGATTATGTTTGGCCAACCGCTATCTGGTACTATTGTGGCGCCATCCTCTTCGTTTGCTATACAGTTTTCTGGCACCACTGAGGTTCAATCGCTAAGTATGTTTGTGACGGCGCCCAAGGGCGAGCTGAATCATTCGAATAATCCTAGCTATCGTGCCTACACGACGGCCACATTAACGGAAACTGGCTCTCGTGGATATGTCGAATACAATGAAAAAGAGATTAAAAATATTGTTAGTTCGTCGTATAATGACCCTACAGGAAGTTTTCAGAAGACAACTTATATTTCTAAAGTGGGCATATATGACGAGAATAGAAACCTTATAGCAATTGCCAAGGTGGCTACCCCGGTGAAGAAGACAGAAAATAAGGACTTCACTCTCAAGCTCAAGCTTGACATTTAATGACGCGCGACAAGATCATCCAAACCATATATAGATCATTGAGGGATTCGATAAACACTCCTGCGCAGCACGTTGCGCGCGAGAAGAATTCGGTTGTTTTTTATGTTGAAGGCAAAAAGGTGAGTGTTTCGTTTCGCATAAAACAGGAGCCGGGACCACCGAAAATAGCGTGGACGAAGAAAGAGGAGCAATAAAGTGTTTTTAGGATTAGATGTAAGTACTAGCATTATAGGGGTTAGTTTAATAAATAAGACGGGCGATGTCTTGTTGTGCGATCACATTGATTTGCGCAAACATAAAAATTTATTTGACAAGGCCGAGGTGGTAAGAGAATATTTTGGTTTGCATCGCTATACCCAGGCGGCCGTGGAAGAGGTTTGGATTGAACAGCCTTTTACCTTTTTCAATAGCGGGGGCTCTTCCGCCAAAACAATGGCGCTTTTACAAAGTTTTAACGGGATTGTGTCGTGGCTTGTTTATCAAGCTTATGGCTACTATCCTGAATACATCGGTGCGCGTAGTGCACGGAAGATTAATGAAGTAAACATAAAGCGTGGAGAAAACTCAAAACAGAAAGTATTAGAATTTTTACTTGACACCGAGTCGTCTTTTAGTGTAGAATATACTAGACATGGAAATCCGAAGCCGGGATATTATGATCGTGCGGATAGTCTAATTATTGCTAAAGCGGCAAGGGAGCTATGGAAGCAAAAAAACTTAGAATCTTAAAAGACATACTGGGAAGCCACTATCGATCTAGCGACGAGTATTTATTTTACTGCCCCTATTGCGATCATCACAAAAGAAAGTTTTCTGTAAATATAGAAAAAAATGTATATAAGTGCTGGGTGTGCGATACACGCGGCGCCAACGTTCAGCGGGTCGTCAGAAGGTTTGGGTCTTATAAGCAGCGACAAGAGTGGTCTAGGCTTGAAGCAACAGTTGACTATTCGCTGTTAGAGACGCTGTTCGACATTCCTAAAGAAATAAAACAGACAGTAGAGCTGCCCAAAGAGTTTTTATCTTTGGGTAACCATGATACTCCGGCCACCGGATTTTTGGCTCGAAAATATTTGAAAGAGCGCGGCCTGACCAAGAAGGACATAATTTGGTGGAAGGCGGGATACTGCTCTTCTGGGGACTATGAAAATAGAATTATTATTCCCTCTTTTGATGAAGACGGTGATGTAAATTACTTTATTGCGCGGTCATATGTTGGAGATTTCCCAAAATATAAGAATCCCCCGACTGGGCGCGATATCGTATTTAATGATCTTTTTGTGGACTGGACATCAGATGTCGTACTGGTAGAGGGGACGTTTGATGCTATAAAGGTGGGGCACAACGCCATACCTCTTTTGGGGTCCACCATGAGGGAAGAGTCAAAATTATTTCAGAAGATAGTACGCAACGATACCCCTGTTTATATAGCCCTCGACCCTGATGCAGAAAAAAAATCTTTAGAAATAATAAAAAAACTGTTGACATATGACGTAGAGTTGTATAAGATAGAAGTGTATCCCCATGCAGATGTGGGTGAGATGACCAAGGAACAATTCATCGAGCGTAAAAAAAGAGCGAAGCGAATGAGTTTCGATGAATATATGATTTCCAAAACCAACACCATTCGATAATATTATGTATAAAATAGCCCATTGTGCCGACGTGCACATTAAAAATTTAAAGTATCACTGGGAGTATAAGAAGATCTTTGATCAAATGTATGAGACGCTACGAGATGAAAAAGTAGATTACATCTATATTGGCGGAGATACTGCTCACACGAAGACACAGATATCACCAGAGTTTGTAGATATGTGTTCTAATTTCTTAAGTAAATTGGCGGGTATAGCGCCCACATATGTCATTTTAGGCAACCATGATGGAAACTTAAGGAATTCCTCTAGGCAAGATGCCATTACTCCGATTGTAGAAGCCTTAAATCATCCCAATCTTCATTTATTAAAAAATGCCGGCGAGGTCCATGTTAATGATGACCTGTGTTTTAATGTATTGAGTATATTTGATGAAGACAACTGGGTTAAGCCGACGATTGCAGACAAAATAAATATTGCACTCTATCATGGATCGGTTTCGGGAGTTCAAACAGATATAGGCTGGGTCATGGATCACGGCGATCATGACATATCTATATTTGAAGGGTTTGATTATGCGATGTTGGGAGATATTCACAAGACTAATCAGACTTTGGACGAAGAGGGTCGTATAAGATATAGCGGCTCGATTGTACAACAAAATCATGGCGAGACCAACGACAAGGGATTCTTGATTTGGGAAATTGAAAGTAAAGACGATTTTCTAGTTCGACATATTCTCCTTTCTAATCCTAAGCCATTTATCACCATTGAGTTAACGCCCAAGGGAAGAATGCCTAAGGGAGTGGCTGTTCCACGTGGCGCACGGTTGCGTTTGGTTTCTAACAACAATCTCCCTCTGAACATGATGAAGAGAGCCGTGGATATAGCGCGCCATCGTTTTAAGCCAGAGAGCATAACATTTTTAAATCGCGCCGCAGGCCAGCGAGGGAGCATCAACACAAATGGGCAAACGTTTCTAAAAGAAAATTTGCGTGATATCACCATCCAAGAGAAATTAATGCGGGAGTATCTTGAAGGTTTTGAAGCGTCCGAGGAGATGCTGCAGCGCGTCTACAACCTTAATCTGAAGTATAATAAGATGGCCGAGGAAAACGAAGATGTGGCACGCAACATAAATTGGAAACTTAAGTCATTTAAGTGGGACAATCTCTTTAACTATGGAGACAACAACCAAGTAGACTTTGAAAACTTAAACGGCATTGTGGGAATATTCGGCAAGAACTACTCAGGAAAATCAAGCATTATAGATGGCCTGTTATATACAATGTTCAATACCACATCAAAAAACGAGCGCAAGAACCTTAATGTGATTAATCAGAATAAGCCATCTTGTAAGGGTACCGTAGAACTTTTAATTGGCAACGATGTTTATACGATCGAACGTACATCAGAAAAATATATTAAACGCCTCAAAGGAGAGGAAACTCTTGAGGCAAAAACCGATTTAGACTTTAGTAGATACGATCCGGTGATGGACGAGTCGATTAGTTTAAATGGCACAAGCCGCACACAAACGGATGCAAACATTCGAAAGAATTTTGGCGCTATTGATGATTTTCTTTTAACCTCTATGGCTAGCCAGCTAGATTCCCTGCAGTTCATCAAAGAGGGGTCCACGCGTCGAAAAGAAATTTTAGCCAAGTTCTTAGATTTAGAAGTTTTTGAAAAAAAGTTTCGGTATGCTAAGGATGATAGTTCTGATTTAAAGGCCCTTGTGCGCCGACACCAAGATCGCAACTTCGATGAAGAAATAGAAGCCGCGAAAAGGGATATCGGCGCTAACAAGACTGAACTCGAACAGCACCAAGCTCATTGTGATGAACTTCAACAAATTTTAGTCGAGCACGAGGAGACCCTCGCAGAAATAAATGAAACCATAAAATCGATTCCCGAAGATATTATTGATATTTTAGATGTCCGACAAAAGAAGGAGGACCTTCTGCACCGAATCGCCACAGAGGAAGATAACAAGTTGGCACATGACCAAAAAATTAAAAAAACAAGGAAGACACTTTCTCGTTTAGAGACGGTGATTGGCGAGTTTGATATTGAAGGTCTTAATGAAAAGCAGACGGAAATAGATACGAGGTCTAAAGACTTGGAGGTCGTAGTTGCGTCTGCGCGTTTACTGCAAAGGGATTATGCTTCGAAGAGTAAAAAATTGCAGCTTCTTGATGAGGTCCCCTGCGGAGATCAGTTTCCTAAGTGTAAGTTTATTAAAGATGCCCACTCGGTAAAAGATGAGGTCCCGGCTCTGCAGCTCGACATTCTTTCAAAGATTGAATCTGCGAAAAATATCAAAGAGTATATTGTATCTTTAGATGGCACAAGAACAAGTAAACAAATTGCCAAGTATAATGACGCCCTAATGACGTATGCCAATTTGGGCACCGTTCTAAAAGATGCAGAGTTGGGCTATGAAAGATCGAAGGCTTCCGTGCTCGAAAGCCAAAGCGAGTTGAATTTATTAGAAAGTGATATCTTTATTTACGAGGAAAACAAAGAGGCTATAGAGAATTTTGAATGCTTAATGAGCCAGCGCAAGGGGGCCCAAAAACAAATCACTGATGTGAATCAAGAGTGCACGGAGTGCAACGAAGAAACATTAGAATTGTATGAAGTCAAGGGGTCTTTAGAACAGAAGCTGGAGAACATTAAATTTCAGAGAAAAGAATATCAGAACATTCAGTTAGAATATGCAGCCTATGATTTGTATCTACGTTGCATGCATTCAAACGGCATAGCTTATGATATTATTAAGAAGCAGCTTCCTGTTATTAATGAAGAGGTGGCTAAGGTTCTGGCCAACATTGTAACGTTCGAGGTGTTTTTTGAAGATGACGGCAAGCGCCTTAATATCTTTATTAAACACCCCAAGCATGAGCCAAGACCGCTTGAGATGGGCTCGGGCGCCGAAAAAACAATTGCAGCTATGGCCATTCGTTTGGCACTATTGTCCGTTTCGAGCCTTCCCAAGGCAGACATATTTATATTGGACGAGCCGGGCACTGCGCTAGATGCTGAAAACATGGAAGGATTTGTCCGCATTTTGGAACTGATCAAGTCATATTTTAAAACCGTAGTGCTAATTTCTCATTTGGATAATCTTAAGGACTGTGTGGATACACAAATTGTGATAGAGAAGAGCGGCCACTATGCCACCGTTCAAGTATAAAATCTAAAAAGTTGTTTTGACACGCTTTGTACTTAATAACTAATTAGAGTAAAGGGGGTACAAAGTGATGAGACATCTTATAGATAAGGGAATGGAAAAGCTAGTGTCAAGAAAGCTCTTGGCATGGGCTACGGCTACTTGTTTATTATTATTTTCTGATTTAACATCTGGCGACTGGGTGATTATAACGACGGTATATATCGGAGGGCAGACTGTAATAGACACCGTTGCGAGGCTTAGGGGCGCTAAATAAAATGAAGTGGCCACTTTTTAAAAGCAGAGTAAAGAAGACATGGCTTTGGATTAAGCATCATTGGTATGTACCTTTGGTGGTGATGGGACTTATTATTGCTCTATTGGTGTGGATGGTTACTAAAAATGGAGCATTCGTGGCGGCCCTCATGGGTGTATTGGAAAACTCTCAAGAGGCACATAAGAAAGAAATAGAGAAGCTAAATCAAATTGATAGCGAAGCCACCGAAAAAAGAAAACATATTTTGGATGAGTACAATAAGAATATAGAAAGACTGGAAAAGGAATATGCTGACCGAAATGAGTCGCTAGCCGACGACAAGAAAAAAGAAATTAAAAAGCTTGTAGAAGAAAGCTATAATGATCCAGAGAAGCTTTCCCGAGAGCTAGCTCGTCTGTATGGGCTTGAACATGGTTAGAAAATTATTATCTTTATTTTTAGTTGCGTTGTTGGCATTTCCTTCTTTGGCTCTCGCTGATGATACCGAAGAGGTCAGCTATCAGGTGGTAACAATCAAAGCCGGCGAGGTTGCTCCATTCGATGGAGTTTTATTAACACCCGCGGCAGCTGCTAAGATCGCGGTAGATAAAAAATTTGAAGATGCTGAGTGTGACCTACGCATAGGCTATGAGCTGCTTATGCAAGAAGAACGATTTACTTTACAATTAGATTTAAAGGATGTTGAGATACATTCATGGAAAGATAAATATGAGTCAATGATGATCCTCAAGGTCGCAGAAAATCAGAGGCTACAAGAATTGGTTCTAAGCCAAAAACCAGCTACAGGCCCGTTCTTGGTGGCTCTGGGCTTTGGAATCGGGACACTTACATCTTTGGGCATTTTTGCTATTTCGACGGAGATTGTGCAGTGAGTCAGAAGCCCATTCCGGAGGTTTATGACCGCGGCCGGCTTATAAATTTTTTAGAGTCGGACGTTGGATTCCTTACTGCATCGGCTCCTGGCGGTTCGGATACTCAGGTTCAATATAATGATGCAGGGTCTTTTGGAGGCTCTACTAATTTCAAATGGACCGGCACGGCGGTGGAGATTACTGGCGCCGTCGTTGTAAATTCTGGTGACAAGGGGCTTCATATATCCGGCACAGTGAATGCTACGTTGTTGGATATTACTTATGATGGTGCTGGTGCTTCGTCCCCTGCGCTTACGGTTACTGGCAACAATGTGGGGATTGGAGTGTCTGATCCCGATTGCGCCCTAGAGATATTTGCGGGATCCGGAAATCAGCTAAAGTTGTCCGAAAATGGAACAGACAATACGACCTTTGATCATCGCAATGAGGTTTTGACCATTAGTGTGGACGGCGGCGGCAATGCCATGTTTATGGATACCAAGGGACTACAGGTGGGCAAAGCGACCTTTGGTGTTAATAGTCCGAAAACAGCATTTGAAGTACACTTTAGTGGCGCCGAGGGCAATCTAGATCCCGCGAAGCCCGGCAATCTTGCAGATAACGAGGGCGGCGGAGAAGTAATTTATTTTGGCGTCGAAGCCGGCGGAACAACACTGACAGCAGGGAAGATGTATTATCTCAACGCAAGCGGGATTTGGGCAGAGACAGACGCATCAGCCACCGGCTCCGGCGGAGACCAGCTGTTGGCCATATCTCTCGGCACAGAGGCGACGTCTAGTGGGATGCTTATACGGGGGTTTTTTGATGCAGCTACTTATTTGACCGGCGCGTTTACACCGGGCGCCCCGGTTTATGTTTGTCCGGATGCTGGCTATATGGATGCAGCTGACCCGCCTGGAGGGTCAGGGGAGTTTGTAAGAGTGGTGGGCTATTGTACCACGTTGGCTAATGTTATTTATTTTAATCCGAGCACCACCTATGTGGAAATTTCATAATGTCTGAAGTTAGTAAAGTTAATGCAGTCGCGATCGCTGATATAGAATCTATCAATGGCGTCGACGCAGATGATATAGAATCTATCAATGGCGTGGATTTTGTGACGGGGTTTGCTAATACGTATTCTATACACATTGGTAACAATGGGGGATCCCCTGATTATTCCTACTTAAAAGTAGCCAACCCAAGCAGTTATAATTTTACATCTAGTACTGGCGGCGGAATCACGGCTCCCGGCGGCGACAGTCCTTTTAGTATTAGTATGTGGTTTCAGCAGGATACCTTCGTTGCATCTCCTTTTATATCTAAGGCCAGCCCATCCGGCGGCGGCGCCTACCGTGAATGGCAGATGAACTTTCACGGCGGGAAGTATGTGTTCTTTAAACTTCTGGATACAAGCGCCAACTATATAGCCATATATGATACAACTGAGGATTGGTCGGCTCTTTCTAGTGGCTGGCACCATTTGGTTCTTAAATATGGCGCACCGTCTGGGTCTGCTGCCGGCGCCGGCTCAGGCCGAGCGGGCGGCCTCGCCCGTCGCGACTCGATGTACTATTATATGGATGGAGTCCGCTATGATAACGGCAGCACGGCGTATCCGATGTGCTGGGACGCCGGCGCTGGCGTATATGTTCCTTGCTATAGTGGTCTCAGGACGTCCGCCGCTGCTACGGTTAATATCGGCGGGTTTAATCCGGGATCCAATCAAACTTTTCGAGGGAGACTGGACGAAGTGAGCATATGGTCTAAGGCCCTAACCGATGCGGATGTGACGGATATATATAATTCCGGTACTCCGGGTGATCTATCTACGTCGGGCTCGCTCTTGTCATGGTGGCGAATGGGTGATAACGATGGTGGCACCGGCACCACTGTTACCGATGTGATGGGCGTAGGAGACGGAGACGCTTATGAGGGGACAACCCCGGGCTGGAGCGCAACTTCTGGTTTTGATACGGATGTGCCGTAGTGACTAAAAAAGATCCTAACTATGTTGCTAAATTAGAAAAAGCCATCTCACAGAAATATGGAGACGAGGCGATTACTAATCCTAGAAAATTTTGGGACGAGGAAAAAGAGAAAAAATACATCGAACAATCAAAAGAATTTTTACAGAAAAGTGAACATTTGGCCGGCCAAAAGGAGAAAGTTGATTTTGCTGGATTTTTAGTTAATAAAAAACTACTTACTAAGAATACAAATAGGGTTTGCTCTGTTTGTGAAAAGTATTCGTTTGACGTATACGACGCGGTGTATGTGAATAAATTTCAAACATGCCGCTCGTGTTACATTAAGTGGATTGAGAGTAGAGAAGAAAGATGGGCAACAGGATGGCGCCCGCATAAAGAGGAATAATAATGGCGACAACACTAGAAATTATTAGAGGAATTGCGCAGGCGGCCGCTAATGTGCACGACGGAGGTCATGACGAAAATATCGCTTATGACGGGAAGGCCCGTAAGACAGGCCTGAAAAGAGAAGAGGGTCATGTAATTAATGATCGTCGCGTCATCGACGGCTTCAAAGTTCGTATCGGGGGCCCGATCCTTACTATACTCTATCAATCGGAAACGAGACTTAAAGACGTCGCGGCCAAGGGCTTTGAAAACGATATTGTCGGCACGATCGCCAAGGTTGCTTCTTTTTTGAAGAAAGAATATAAGTCTATCACCGGTAATGCACTCACATTAACGAAGGTTGGTGACCCTGATATTCTAGTACAAAAATTATCGAACTATCGTACTGATGTGCGCGCCACATGTGACTATAAGATTGGTGGCCTAGGGGACGTAGAAGAGGTTAAGGGAGACCCCAAGGATCAGCTAAATAAGGCAGTTAAAGACTTTCTTGCCCTCGGGCCCAAGAACAAAAGGCCCAAAAACGATAGTCGCAAAGGCAAGTAAGACGTGCCATTATGGGATATAGTCTCTCTAAACAGGAGGTCTTAAAAGAGTTGGTAAAAGCCGGTAAAGATCCGGTCTATTTTACTACGAACTATTGCCGCATATCTCACCCCCAAAAGGGGATTATTCCCTTTAAGGCTTATGACTATCAGCAAGAGCTGTTACGAGATTTTAACGATTATCGCTTTAATGTCATTTTAAAAGCAAGACAGCTCGGAATTTCTACTATTACGGCGGCCTATATTGTATGGCTGATGTTGTTCCACCGCGACAAAAATATTTTAGTGGTGGCCACCAAACTACAAACAGCCACAAATTTAGTGCGCAAGGTTAAAAAAATAATGAAAAATGTGCCCGACTGGATGCAGATTTCTACTATTAGTATTGACAACCGAACCTCTTTTGAGCTTAGTAATGGGTCGCAAATTAAAGCAGCTTCAACCTCCGGCGATGCCGGCCGTTCCGAGGCTCTCTCTCTTTTGGTTGTTGATGAGGCCGCACATGTTGAAAAGTTAGAAGATATCTGGACAGCTCTCTACCCCACTCTTTCAACGGGCGGGGGGTGTATTGCACTTTCTACTCCGAATGGCGTAGGAAACTGGTTTCATAAAAACTGTATTGAGGCCGAGAACGGCATAAATAATTTTCATATGACGAAGTTGTTGTGGGATGTACACCCCGACAGAGACCAGAGGTGGTATGAAAAAGAGACCCAAAATATGTCTCGCCGTCAAATTGCACAGGAGCTGGAATGTAATTTTAATGTTTCGGGCGAGACAGTCGTTCACCCTGATGATCTTGCGTGGTATTTGGAACAAGCCACAGAGCCTAAATATCGTACAGGCCTTGATAGAAATTTGTGGATATGGGAAGAGTTTGATCCCGAAAAATCTTATTTATTATCTGCTGATGTTGCCCGTGGAGATGGCGCTGACAATTCCGCATTTCATATTTTTGAATTGAGCGAACTATCGGTTGTAGCAGAGTATATAGGAAAGCCCAATCCGGATGATTATGCTGATATTCTATATAACGCCGGCAAAGAATATGGCACGTGCATGATTGTAGCTGAAAATAATAATATAGGGTACGCTGTGCTTAAAAAACTTTTAGATAAGGGATATACTAATGTATATCATTCTACTAAGACGTCCCATGAATTTATCGATCCAGTCAGTGCACAATGGCAAACCAATGCGATACCCGGGTTTACCACATCTTCTAAGACGAGGCCTTTAGTAATAGCCAAAATGGAAGAGTTTATTAGAAATAAACTAATTAAGTTACATTCTAATCGTTTATTATCAGAGATGAAAACGTTTATTTGGCATCATGGGCGTGCCCAGGCGATGAGATCTTATAATGACGATTTGGTGATGTCTTTTGCGATTGGATGTTGGGTGAGGGACACGGTGATGATCGAGAACCAGAGGTCGTCTGAGTATAACAAGAGCTTTATGTCGGCCATTTCTACCGCGCACACCACCCTCAGTACAACCATTCCGGGGATGCACGGCCATAAGACAATTCAAAACAAGCAACAGGAAACCATCGCCAAAGAATTTAATGACCAATATTTAAGTATTATTAAGGGATAAATGAATGCCAGACCAGAAGACCAACCCAGCTACGAGTAGAAACAACCCTAGAAACCCCGCGTCTCCTTTATTTAAGAGACTGACGCGCCTCTTCTCGGGTCCTCTAATCAATTACCGCGCGCAGTTTACGCGCGAAGAGCGCCGCACAGCTCTAGACAAATATAGATATAGGTTCAAGAGCCTAAGTGGTCAGCAGTTTAAAGCCACGCAGGACAATTTATCTCGGAACTACAATCTTTTAACATCTCACGCCATGCGGAATCAAAACCGCAACGAGAGATATATTGATTTTGACCAGATGGAGTACATGCCGGAGATTGCCTCCGCATTGGATATTTATTCCGATGAGATGACCACATCTAATGAGTATCACCAGTTATTAAATATTGACTGTCGGAACGATGAGATTAAAGCTATTTTGCATAGTCTGTTTTATGACTCATTGAACATTGAATTTAATTGTTTCGGCTGGGCGAGAACAATGTGCAAATACGGTGACTTTTTTCTTTACTTGGATATCGACGAGGTGCTCGGCATTAAGTCGGTGATTGGACTACCGTCGAATGAAATAGAAAGATTGGAGGGCCAAGATCCGACCAACCCCAATTATGTTCAGTACCAGTGGAACTCCGCTCAGATGACTTTTGAAAATTGGCAAGTGGCACACTTTAGGGTATTGGGAAATGATAGAAATGCTCCATATGGAACCTCTTGCTTAGAGCCGGCGCGCCGAATTTGGCGACAGCTTGTTCTCATTGAAGATGCTATGCTTGCGTACCGTGTGGTCCGCGCCCCGGAACGACGAATGTTTAAAATTGATGTGGGGAATATTCCACCTCAAGATGTAGAACAGTACATGGAAAAGGTTAAGACGCAACTTAAGCGCAACTCGGTTGTGGATGCTGGAACGGGTCGCGTCGATCTACGGTACAACCCCCTTTCGGTGGAGGAGGATTATTTTATCCCCATCAGAGGTGGCGTAGGGTCAGATATTACCACCCTGGCTGGAGCGGCTAGTTTAAATGATATTGACGATGTTAAATATATTAGAGACAAGCTTTTTTCCGCTATTAAAATTCCTCAATCTTATCTAACAATGGGCGAGGGTGCCGACGAAGACAAGACGACGTTGGCCCAGAAAGACATTCGTTTTTCTCGTACCATTCAGCGCCTGCAGCGTTCGCTGGTTTCTGAGTTGGAAAAGATAGCAGTAGTACATTTGTACACTTTAGGATTTCGCGGCCAGGACCTTATTTCTTTTAAATTAATTTTGAACAACCCCTCCAAATTAGCAGAAATGCAGGAACTAGAGCATCTCCGGAGCAAGTTTGATATTGCTAGCAGTGCTACTGAGGGGATGTTTAGTAAGCATTGGCTGGCAAAGAATGTCTTTAATATGTCAGATGAAGAGTTCCTTCGCAATCAGCGTGAAGCCTTTTATGATCGTAAATATCAGGCTTCGTTGGAGGCCGTCGCAGAACAGGCCGCAGCTGAGGCTGCTGGTGGGGCTATGGGCGCCGGTGCCGCAGCGGCTGGCGGAGAAGATCTTTTGGGAGCCGAGGGAGGCGCCGACGACTTGGGCCTAGGCGGAGAAGAGGGGGCTGACCTGGGCCTTGGTGGAGACGAAGCCGCGGCACCCGAAGGCGGCGACGACAGCGCCCTTCTGGCATCACCCGCGCGCAAAGAAGATAATGCAGCCTATGCTGACCCCAGGCGACAAAAGCAGCTACGTAAATATAAAAAGAGTTCATACAATGCGGTGAAGAAGTCGTCCGACCGCCGTAAAACGGCAGGCCCTTTCACCAGGAAAATGAAGAGTGATCTGCGGCCACTTAAGACGAGTCCCAAGCGGGATGTTTTTAAGGGGAAAGACCTCCTAAATCCAAATAGTCTTTATGAAGAGCTGCAGCCTAGTTATAAAGGCGAAGAACAAGAAGAAGAAATAGCTCTGTTGGAGAACACAACAGCCATTAAGAGGCTAATTAAAGAGCTGGAAGAGAAGCAAAATGATGGAGAGAGGGATGGCGGTGAAGAAAAGGCACAATAAAAAGCGCAACACTGCATTTTTGTACGAGATCTTAGTAAGGGAACTTACGAAAGCAATAGTGGAAAACGATTCTCGTAGAAAAAAAAGTGTACTGCGACTTATAAAAGAATTTTATTATGAAGGGTCGGCTCTGCATAAAGAGCTAGACCTCTATCATGCGTTACTAGATCAGTCTGGCGTAGAAGAGAAGATGGCAGAAAAAATTCTGTACGAAACCAAGTTCACACACAGCAGGCTGAATACTAAAGTAATTTTTGAAGAGCAGAGCCGGCTCATCGGCCGCATTAATAAAGAATTTGGGAAAGAGGTTTGGAACACTTTTGTTCCTAATTTTAAATTTTTGGCATCGGTCTCTTCTATATTTGGTGTCTCTACGAAAGTTAAGCAGCGCGTTCTTTATGAAGATAGAGTCGTTAAGCGAATGTCTGGAGTCACCCCCGGAGAACAGAATTTAAAATCTATAGATAATATTGTTTTTTATTCTTTTGTTACCAAGTTTAACGATAAGTACAGTAGCCTGTTGGAAGAGCAGAAAACCTTACTGAATAAATATATTGGATCTTTTGCTGACAACGGCCTTGAACTAAAAGTCTATTTAAATGAAGAGGTGGCTCGACTTAAGAAAGAGGTGCTTGATTCTCTTACTGCGGAAGAGGTCCGCGGAGACGAAGAGATGACTGCAAAAACCCAGTCAGTGTTGAAACTTTTAGAGGGATATAAGAGCCTCCCTGTAGGTGAGGGCACAGTTACCTCCATTCTTCAAATACAAGAATTGGTCCAGGAAATTAATTCCGATGATTAAGATTGAAGTTGGTGGCCCCCAGGCAACAGTAGAATTAAACGCCAGAAAGACTCTGGATGGTAAGCTGTTGATTATGGACCACGAGCAGATAGACATTGTTTTAATGCCGGAAGACAATAAAGTCGTGGTGTTCCCTAAAGATATTACCATGGAAGACACCTACTCAACTCAATCTCGATTTTTTGAGTATATGAGTGATAAAGGAATTGTACAGCGCTCAAGTGTACAGGGGGGAAATATTTTTAATTCCCTAGAGGGACTCATTCCCGAATCAAAACAATCTAATTCTTTACAGGCAGCCGTATATGTAATTTCGGAATTCCTAAAAGAAGAGTCAGAGCTGCGCGCCGTTGTTGATAAGTATGAACAAGAGTTGGAAGATTATTATCTCAAGCCGCCCGATCAAGATAGCACCGAGCTGGGCGAAGTTCCGCAGGCTGCGGAGAAGGGGGCCATGCGTCCTGGATATTATTATATTCCATTAAGATATAGGTATTAAGGATGTCTATTGAGATGATAATGTGGCCTGCTTTAGAAAGCCTTCTTTTATTTGTTTTATGTGCATATGGACTCACACAACTTCTTTGTTTTTCGAAGCTTTTAGACCGAATTCGCCCTAAGCATTATTTTTTTTCGTGCCCCATGTGTGTAGGTTTTTGGGTTGGTGTATTTCTATGGGGCGTTAATGGATATACTGAACTATTTAGTTTTGATAATGGGAGCTTAGTGTCTGGATTTTTGTTAGGATGCTTAAGCTCCGGGACATCATACGCATTGAGCGTGATTATTTGTGATGATGGAATACAAATTGGAAGAGGAGAACGACATGACTAAGTGGATGTTACAACCAGTGCGTCGCTGCTGTAAAGGCAGTTGACTACTTTACGAGGAATAAAATTATGACACGTAGAAAAAATGTAAAACGAATAGACCCAAGATACTTCTTGCACGAGACAGTGAATCGAGGAGAAGAGCTTAATGAAGGCCCCCCACCTCCCGGCGTTGCCACTACTGTAGACGTGCCGCCGGTGAGTGTAATAGCTCCTGAAGAATCAGAGTCGCGTCTAGATAGGTTTATCGACTGGATCGGCGGTATTCTGTCGCGCCACATGACGGGTCTGACCGATGAAGAGATTGCGGTTTTGAATGACCTAGAAATAAGGGACTTACTCCGTGGAACTGGCGGAGATCCTACCGGGGGCTTCCGCGGCGGGCCCGAAAGTATGCTTGAAGAGGAATAAACTATGGCACGTAGAAAAAATGTAAAAAGAATTGACCCGAGATACTTCTTGCACGAGACCGCAAATCGCAACGATGATGGTTCTGTATTGGAAGAGGTAGCCGGCGTCCATCACTATATCGCCCAAGGGGAAGGACTGAAAGATATGCACGGTGATGTATTGGTTAAACGCGGAGGCAGCTTCGCCGTACAAAAGGGCCAACAACCGGGAAGCATTATGGTGGGTGTGAGACACGGTACCGGAACCGAGTCTTGGTTCGATCGCCCCGTTGACGCGCAAGAGCTAAATAATCATCACCCGGACCCAGGCTATCGGCCGCCGCCGCAGCAACGCCGCCCTGGCGGTCCCATCCCCCAGAGCATGCTCCGGGAAGGGGATGAGGCTGAACTTGCCCAAGCCGGCGAGGAAGTACTCGCAGATATGGGTGAAGAGGGAGTCCTTGCCCAATTGGCACAGCTTCCACCAGAGGTTCAGGCAGAAGTTGAAGCCGCTGCTGCTGCGACGGCAGACGAAGCCTCGCAAATGAATGAAGGCTACGGTGAATATGCCATCGAGGCCGGCCCCACTATGGCCAAGGCCATGGTCGGCGGCTCGATCGCTGGCGGCGCAGCCGGCGGCGTATACGCATCTCTTATGAATCTTGCCACAGCCAATGCGCTGGGAACTGTGTTTGCCGGCGCCTCCGCCGTCGGCAGTGGTGCAATTATTGCAGCTGCCGTCTATGTTCTGGCTAAGAGGCTGCTTCAAGAGAAATAAACAATGGTACAACTTCTCCGAGAATACTATGAACTTTGTGATGGGGGTGCCTGTCAGGATCTCCTCACAGAAGATGAAAAACGTTTTGTAAAAGACGGTGGTATGATGTTGTCGGGGATGATGCAGATGGCAGAGACCCAAAACGGCAATGGACGAGTATACCCTCAAAAAATTCTTGAGAGAGAAGTCAAAAATTATAAAAAACTAGTAAAAGACAACCGAGCACTGGGCGAACTCGACCATCCAGAAGATTCGGTTATTAATCTTAGAAACGTTTCTCATCAAATAACAGATATTTGGATGGAGAATAACAAAGTAATGGGAAAAATGAAGGTTCTTGACACACCGTCGGGAGGCATTCTCCGATCGCTAGTCGATGGGGGTGTTTCTATAGGTATTTCGTCTAGGGGACTGGGGTCTGTTACTGAGAATTCGGGCCAAACTATTGTTGAAGATGATTTCCAATTAATTTGCTTTGATATGGTTTCTGAGCCCTCGACCCCGGGCGCTTTTATGATGAGAGAAAACAAAAATCGCTTAAATGAGGTTTTTACCAAAACGGATCGGATCAATCGTGCATTAAATGCAGTATTAGAGGACAAAAAAAATGAGTAGCACACGCAAAAAAATATTAACCGAAGCTCAAACCAAGGCGCTTCTCAAAGAGCTTATAATTCATGAAGAATTATATGATGCGGGATACCTTCAGGAGGGTATTTGGGATACTATTAAGTACGGCTTGAGTAAGCTAGGCTCCCTGGAGAAAGGTGGCAAGCTAGCATGGCGCCCCGGGATGACCAAGGATGAAAAAGCAGCTGCTAAAAAGATTGAAGATATCCTCAACAAAGCCTCGAACAATATGATTAAGCAGCTCGATGGAGCCCTTAAGCAAAACTTTAAGGGCTTCCCAAACATGAAAGACAACGGTGTATTTGTCGATGCGCTCAGCGAAATTTTTGCAGTTTACGCCGGTCTTAAGATGGGAGTTGAAAAGGGGGAGATCCCCTGTCCAGAGGCTAATGTCATTATTGATGATTTGAGTAATTATACGCGCCATGTTTTGGATTATAAGCTAGCGGACGTATATAAGCACTTCAGAGAGAACCAAGAACGCGATGGTGTTTTATTAGAGAAGGGGGCCGAAGACACAGAGGGAACATTTGGCGGCGCCGGCGGAAAGTCGTCCACCATAAAGGGGCTCAAGTCTCGTTTGGCTCCTGCAATTTTAGCGCTCGGTGGGGCAACGGCCGCACTTGGTAGTGTGCTGCTCCAGCAGCCCTGGTTTATTAAATTAATTACGGGCCCCGGCTCGACAACCACGGCGCCGAAGACCATTTCTAATATTCTCTCGGTTGATTCCGGAGAGGGCCCCACCCAAATGATGGGTAGAATTATACACGGAAACGCGGGGCACTACGGTCCTAATGTGCCCTTGGGAGATATGTTGAAAGATATGAGCGCTGCTGGTATTACGGGCCAAGATTTATCCAAGCTCGGCGCCAACCCGTCTACATGGCTTTCAACATGGAATTCCCTCACGGGCGCCCCCGGCGCCTCGGGTCAGACCATGGCGAAGGTTTTCGGAGCCGCGCCAAAGGGCGGCCTCTTGTGGCACCCCACTCTTCCGGGAGCCGGGATTAAAGTATCTAAAGTTATTGCCGGCACAGCTCTTGGTAAGGGCGCCGCTGTAGCGACTGCCGGCCAATTGGGCGCCGTCGCCACGGGGATTTTAGCCCCGCTGGGCATTGGATTGGCTTTGTCTGCGGGAGCCGTATTGTGGCTCCGCAAGAAGGGCGAGAAGTCTTCACGCGCACAGCTATTGCAGGCGCTTCTAGATGAAATGAAGCCCCTAGAGTGTCAGGACAAGCCTGATGATGAGGACAAGTGCAAGGATAAGCCCGGCACCACTTGGGACCCCGAAAGCGGAGAGTGTGTGTGCCCCGAAGGCATGGAATGGTCTGAAAAGGAAAACAAGTGCATTAAGATGCGGCCGCCACCTCCCAAGGTAACGCGGATTGGCTTAGTGAATCTAGATAATGATGAGTCGGATCTTTATTTGAGCACCTCTCGTAGTGAGAAGAACCGTGAGCGAGACATCGAAAAGATGGCATCCGCTCAAGCCGCCGGCGTAATCGGTAACCCCGCAAAAACCCCGGGGATTGATGACAAGGGAGACATTCAGAGAAGCTTTGGCCAGACTAAGTCACACCCGGATCCCGAAACGTCGGATTATGCAGATTATTTGCGCGCCCTTAAGGGCAAAAGCAAGCGAAATCCCGAGCCCTACTTTAGTGTAGACGGTTCCGTGATTAGTGACGCCGTGGCAGCCCTGAAGGGTGTAAAGCTACGGGGTAAAAAGAAGGCTGTATTGAATCTGACCAAAGATTTGGTTAACCGGTTTGCCAAGACGGAGCGCAAAGCCGATCGGGCTAGGTTTAGAAAATTGGCTAAGAAATATATTACTGCTCCTTTGAGCAAGAAGCAGCGCGCCAATTTGTATAATGTATACGCAGATTATGGATTGACAGCGCCGGCTGGCATCCGCGAAGCTAAGGAGCTACAGCGCTGGAAGGTGCTAGCGGGCATTAAAAAGGAGACTCTATAAAATGCAAATTTCACAAAACGAATTGCAACAAATTATTAACGAAGAGATTGACGCAGCGATAGAGGAGGGTTTGTTCACCCAGGCCATGGCCGGCTTAAAGAGTAAGACGACGGGCGCCAAAGGAGCGCTCCAGCGTAAGAAAGCCCAACTAGCCACCAAAATGAAGTCTGGGGCCCAGCGCATGGCCGGTAAGGCCGTTGGTGCACTTGGAGCTACAAAGGCTGGAGCAGAGATAGCCAAGCAGGCTGACAAGCGCGACAAGGCTACTGAAAAGGAAGTGGGTAAGATGGCATCAGCCACTCAAAAACGTCAAAAGGCTCAACAGATTTCTACTATTTTGGGAGCCGACCTTAAAGAACTGACTGCCGATTTGGGTAAGTTTGGTCTCACGGACGAGCCTCTAATCAAGGGAGCGCTGCGCAACTTGCAAAAGGCTTTAGACAAAGCGTTAACCCAGGCCGCCGCGAAAGAATAGGAAATGAATAAATCAGAGTTAAAAAAAGTTTTAAAACCTCTTATAAAAGAATGCATTAAGGAGGTGATGTTTGAAGATGGCATTCTTTCGGGGATCATTTCAGAGGTGGCTGTGGGAATTAGTCGAGTACCAACTGTTGACGCCGCCCCGGCACCAACCAATGAAGAAGAAAATTTTGAGAAGATTCGTCAAAAGTCTTTGCAAGAGCGTAAAGAAAAATTTAATACTCATAGAAAACAACTGTTGAGCGCCATTGGCACAGAAGCCTATAATGGAATTGATTTGTTTGAGGGAACGAGCCCCCTAAAGGACGGTGGCTCAGCGCCCGGCTCGTCTCCTTCGCCTCAAGGGCCACTGTCCGGAGTCTCTGCTGGAGACTCGGGGGTGGATATAACTAATCTTTTTGGCTCGGTAGGGGGGCATTGGAAAGCCCACATGGACGGTAAGTAACTCGGGGTATCGCATGGCTATTAATGTAAGTGTACGCGCGCATCCTCGGGAAAGCACTGAGCGTCTAATCCGACGGTTTATAAAAAAAGTTAAGAAGGAAAAGGTGCTTGAAACGTATCGCCAGAGATGCTCTTATTACATCAAGCCCTCGGTCAAGAGAAAGATGAAACGCAAAAAGGCGCAGGCTGAGAGAGAACGTTTAGAAAGAAAGATGAATAAAAGGAAATAGTTATAGTAAGATACTATTTAGATTGAATGGAGAAGAAGAATGGGATTAAAAACTAACGACCCGAGAGCATATCAGCCCCGAGCCGGGCTGTCGAACGTCGGATCATATCAGGTTTCGGGCATGCCTTTTGCTACCGGCAGCATCCAAGCTCATGGCGCCGGAGGCGCTTCTGTTTCTTTTGACCGGGTAACGAGCTGGGTGATGGTAGAAAACGACAGCGCGGAGAATCTGCGGGTGGGCTTTTCTTCAAACGGGATCCTCGGGTTGAACGAAAATTGGTATTATACGATGCGACCCAGCTCCAGCTTGGGCCCCTTGGATCTCAAAGTAACTCAATTACACCTCAGCGGAGGCGCTGCCGCCGGCAATGTTTCTGTTATGGCGGGCCTTACGTTTATTTCTTCAACTGCTATTAATAATAATACTACTTCAATAAGCGGAACTAATTGGTCTGGTTCGAATGGCGTAGGGTAGGACCCAGAGATGGCTTGGGTATACGCAGACTGTGCGGACGTTAGTGCCAGCTATCCAGCAACGGGGCCTACCGGCTCGTTACAGTACCAAACAGGAGGGGGCAACTTTAGTGGTAGCGCCCAACTTCTTTTTTTAAGCAGCAGCAATACACTTATCTTAACGGGTACGCTCGATGTTTCGGGTACCGTTATAGCGAAAAATTTTGATGTTATCAACCACACAGTAACTTATTTGTCGTCTAGTGGTGACTCCAAGTTTGGAGATACCGGAGGCGATGTCCATCAAATGACGGGGACTCTGGTGGTCAGCTCCAGTCTTGATGGGGCAACCCCAGCCTTATTTGTTACCGGATCCGGTCGAGTGGGAGTTGGCGATCGTCAACCATCTGCTAGCGTTCATATTAGTGGTTCATTCGCCGCTAATTATATTAGAGTCACCGCGGCTACGTATGGGGTTCAACAAAGCGACTATATTGTGGGATACTCGGCCTCTACGACTACCAATATTACTTTAATGACAGCGGCGAATGCGGGCAAGGGGCGTACCATTGTGATTAAGGATGAATGGAAATTTGCGGGCAACCGCGCACAAGCTGATGCGATTACTGCTAGCGCACGGGGGAGTGACAAAATAGACGGGGCTGCCGATCTAGAGATATATGGAGGCGACATGCAGTCATATACCTTTTATTCGGATGGTGTAGATAAGTGGTTCAACATCTAATTAAGAGGTAGGGGCATGCAACAGCAATGGCATATAATGTACTCACCGGATCGATCTTCAGAATACCCAGTAGTAGTCTCACTATTACAGGTGCTTTCGCAGGCGATGGCGGCGAATTAACAAACCTCCCCATTCAGACAACGTCTGATGCTGCCGCTACTAGAATTATTACCTTCACCAACGGGATAGGTAATGCGGTCCAGGGAGAAGAAAATTTAACATTTAACGGCAGTCTTCTGTCGGTGGCGGGTAATGTAACCGCTTCGATAAATGTATCGGCCTCGGGTTTCTATGGTGACGGACAAAATTTAACTAATTTACCAGCGGCCGCTATCTCGTCCTATACAAACGCAGCCGACAATAGAATCATAACCTCTGTTAACTCATCTACAGTTAATGCGGAAGGCAATCTAACTTTTAATTCAGCCTCTAGTCTTCTAACGGTGGGGGGCGCCTCACATCTTTCCGGAGGCGTTGCTCATAAGAGAATTGCAGTAATTAATGATTATGGTGTAACCTTGGCAGATTATTATTTAGGTGTAGATACCACCTCGAATACTGTAAAGCTAACCTTACCCGCCGCCTCTAGTGCGCAGGTTGGTCAAACATTTGTAATTAAAGACGAGGGTGCGAATACAGAAGCAAACCCCATTACTGTTTCTGGTTCAGGTGCGGACACCATCGATGGAGAGACGCAAGTACAAATTGAATCTCCGTATGGCGCTTTGAGTCTTTATACAAACGGGTCTCACTGGTTTATATATTAAATTTCAATGAGTTGAAAAAATAAAAGAATTTTGGCTCATAAAAAGATCTTTTGGGCCGTCTAAAAACTAAGTGTAAGTAAAGAGTGCGTATACTGAATACGCTCCCTTGAGCTTATTTTGGAGGGATTTATTAAATGGCTTACAAGTTTCAGGTGGGCAAATTTGTTGCCTCGGGATCGATTGTCGGAGAACACGGCATTAGTGGTTCTAAAGGTTTAAGCGGCTCGACACAGCTGCAAATTGGCAGTATAAAATTAAATGGGGCCGCGGTCACCGCAACAGCTGCGCAACTCAACTATGTTGCCGCTGTCGCTGGTGCGGCGACTGCCTCTGTGGCAGTTGTTCTGAGCACTAACAAGAATATTGCGGGCATTGGCGCGGTTACCGCGTCTTCGCTTAGCGCTTCGTTTGTATATGGCGATGGTTCTAACTTGACTAATGTGGCCAGTAGTGTAAAAGCCAATGATATTAATGCGGGTGACGACGGAAGTAGAGTTGAACTGCGCGCAGTCGGAACTGGTAATATTCAGATTATTAGTACCGGCTCAACCGGAGTTCAGATCCTCGTTAACGACACCGACACCGGTGAGAACAAGGGGCTACAAGTTTCCGGCACCGCGGGCGGGGTATTCCTTGGTTATGCGGAGGGCGGCGGCGACGATCTCAATCTCATGAGACTGTCTGATGGTTCGGTTACGATCAATGGTGCGCTTACCGCATCCTTTGTTTCAGGAGCCAAGGGGCTTTTCCAACAGACTCTAGAAGTTCGAGGGAAGTCGACGGTAGCTGAAGTTAGTAGTTCGTTGAGCGGCGGATTCTTGAACGTGTCTGCTTCGAAGAACATTATGGCCGGCGGCGACCTTATAATACCGAAGGCCGGCGTTTTATACTTGAGCGGCGACGGGGGACAAAACAAGATATCTTGTAATGGTGGCAATGCTATGAACATTATGGGTCAGGACGAGATCGTCATCAAGCCGGGCGGTGGCGCCGCCGTGCGTCCCGATGGGGATTTGACCTACGATTTTGGCGAGTCCGACCAGCGTTGGGCAACCATATGGGCTGGTACTGTTACCAGCTCCTACATGAACGTATCGCAGTCTAGCCACCGCCAAGACGCTCTGCGCGTCAACGGCGCCTCCTATTTCGCTGGATCCATTGGCTATTTCTCTAGCGCTATTAAGACTACTGGAAGCGGGGATCCGGACGTAACAACCACAGTGGTTACGGGCGCGCTCAACGGTTCGGAACACATTGTAGTCGTTTCTGGCGCGGGGCCGTTTGTTCTCGAATTGCCCGCCTACGCCAACACCGCCGGAATGTCGTTAGTTGTTAAGCGATCGCATAAGATGAAGCCAACGGCGACGTGGAGCAACGGCCCTGTGGTGTACCTAGCCACGACGGCGTCGGGTGAAACGATTGATGGGGAGATTACGGCATCTCTCGAAAGTGCGGGCGCCTCTGTGAACCTTGTTTGTCACAGTTCGTCTATGCTGGGAGCCGGATGGTGCGTCTACTAAGATGAAGTGATTCTTCTTTGTGAGAAAATAATTAATTGGGGGGCTATCTTTCGCGGTGGCTCCCCTTTTATATTCTATAAACTATTTAATGTAAGATGGCATATAAATACACACAAGGTAAAGTTTTTCGAGGCGATATCTATAACGAAGACGACACCCAGAAAAATACTTATTTAGATTGGAGCGAGGATGCACTTGGCGTGGTTGTCGGCGGCACCACGAATTTTGTTGTTTCGTCTTCTACGGTCGGCATCGGCACCGCAAGCCCTACACATGAGTTTGAGGTTTATCCGGATACCGATGTGACTGCTGAAATTGGGCGCGCCTTTGTTGGCCATAACGGCTTCAATGATGGCGCAGCAACGTTCGGCCACAGAGATCTGCAGGGCTCGGCTTATGCGTTGTACCAGAATGCTGCTGGCATGACTATCCTGAATACGGGTGTGAGCGAACCCATATATTTCCGAATTGATAATAGTAACAAAGCGATCCTAGACAGTAGCGGACAATTTGGCATTGGAACAACAACACCCAACTCCACCTTTCAAGTTAGTGGCTCTCAGGCCGGAAACCTTCTTACTGTCGGCGACGCCAATGCCACTCTCGATGAAACACATCACATAGTTCAATTTACTGACGCAACCGGGGGGCAAAAGTGTATGCTTCCTGCGGCCAATACTTGTGGCGGCCGCACATATCACATCTTTAATCAAACGGGCGGAGAAGAAGGCGGCACGATTAGTGTCAACCCCGCCGAGGGCAGCGGCGATACCATTGATGGCAATGAGTCGATTGACTTAGATTCATCGGAAGGGAACATGAGCATATCAGTAGTTAGCAATGGCAGCGATCGATGGATGATTTTTGGACAGTATAGTCAGCACGAAGAAGGGGGCTAGGAGGAAAAATAAATGGCAATAAATGGTTTCTACTTCACGATGGGCGAGAGCACGACTAGTGGACTATTTATTATGTTGGGAGATATAAATGGGTTACAACCGAAGTATCGCATGTGATCTTGGGTCAGATCAGCAAATTGCGGGAACAAAAACTTTTTTAAATGAGGTCAGAGCACCGGCGTTTGTTTTACAAGGGGGAGAATCCCTTAAGCCCACCGCAGTTACTGAAATAAAGGCCAATAAGTCTCAACGTTTGTTGATGAGCCGCGGCAATAGCACTTTAGAGGCCATCTCGGCACTTACATTTATTGATAAAACTCTCACTGTGGGGGGCCACCTTACAGCACAGACCCTGGAGGGAGATGGCGCTAAAATACACAACATTTCTTTTGAAGGGGTGGAGGGATTTTTGCCCTTAGATAAATTAAAACTTAATTCATCTCTAGCGGTTGACGGCGACAGCCTAGCGGTAAGAATAAAGCCCCATGCCGGCCTTCGAAGCGATGACGAGGGCGTGTCCCTGGACACCAACAGCATTCGGGTGAGCCGAAATGCCAGTTCGAGTGATTTTGTTGTTCTTCACCAGACCAATACTCAAGACCATTTGACTCGGATGCCCGTAACTAACTTTTTTTCTTTGATTGGGCCACAAAATGGTGTTTTATTTGATTTTATCAATGATGGAAAAAATAGTGGTGATGGACTCAAGCTCTTAAAAAACAAAACTATTCGGCCACGAGAGTGTATTCTTCACTTTAGAACCCTTAAGGTGGGTGAAGGGCTTATAGGAACGGAGAACGACAGCCATGTTTCTATTAATTTGGCTCCCCAGCGCACTTTAGAAGACCTAACAGTAACAGAAAATTTTATTGCCCCCCATAAGGATTTAGAAAGCATAGAAAATCCCGTTAATGGTATGGTGATATACAATATAGCAGATGATAGACTTTATACCTATGCAAAAAGCCGCTGGATAGGATTACACCGCGGATAAAAAAGTCTTTTAGTGTTTGTAATCACTAATTAAAACGATTACATATCTGTTTTTTAGGAGTAATTTATGTCATCTTTATTAGAACAGGCCATAGTGGATGCATCGGCCCTTAAAGACGCGGCTATGAAAAACGCCGAGGGTCTCGTATTGGAAAAATATTCCGACGAGGTTAAAAACGCCCTTAGTACGTTATTAGAGCAGGAAGTCGAGGGCGCCGAAGCAATTGCTGTAGACAGTTCGTTTATAGACGATGTTCCTTTGGCTCATGAAGACGCAGAGCTGGATGGACCTCAAGACGAAGAAGAAATTGAAATCGATCTTGACGACATCCGCGCGCGGCTTCATGCAGAAGAGGAAGAAGAAGGTATTGATGCCGGCGAAATTTTAGATACGGAAGAAACAGCTGAGGACCTCTTAGCTACCCCAGAGACAACCGAGATGCCAGATGAATTGGCAGCGGCAGCAGAACCTGCCGGAGATCTTGGTGATGAACTGGCTTTAACCGAGGACCTTTTGGATGCTGTGGTTGAACAACTTGCCGTAGATATTGAGCCCACCCTTCATGGCTGGTCGTCTCTCGCTAGTGCAGACACTGCCGAGCATGAAATCGAAACTGATGAAATTATTGCTGCCAAAGAGGCAGAATCCGATGAAGCTCGTGATGAGCTTGAACACAATTTGAAACTTGCTGAAGACCAAAATAAATCCCTAGATCAAGAAATTACTGAACTAAAAAGTATTCTATCTGAAGCAAAAGTTCAATTAAGTAAATTAATTCTGGTGAACACCAAATTAGTATACCAGAATAAGGCACTGAATAGTCCCTCCTTGAATGAGCGACAAAAGGAAAAAATTGTTGACGCTGTTCGTAATGCCAAGTCGTTAGAAGAAGTGAAAGTGTTGTATGACGCGTTTCAAAGCACAGTGAGGCCCACCAGGGGTTACCGAAATAATTCACTGAGCGAAGCGGTTAGTCGTCCGACAACTTCAATGCTTCTCGGCACTCGCAGAAGCCAGTCTTCTGCTCCAGCAGAAGATCCCAACATGCAACGTATGTTGCGTTTGGCGGGATTGAAGAGTTAAGAGACAATTAATTACAATTATTTAAGGAGGTTATTAAAAAATGTCTATAGTAGAAAAATTAACCGAGGGTATTGTTAACCGCGATCTCGGGAAGGAAGGTGACGCACTTATTACTAAGTGGCAACGTACTGGACTTCTAGAGGGTGTCGGTTCCGATCATCTTCGGAACGGAATGGCTCGATTGCTTGAGAATCAGGCAAAAGAACTACTCCGAGAGTCTTCCACCATGGCGAGTGGAGACGTTGAGGGCTTTGCGGCTGTCGCATTCCCCCTCGTACGCCGAGTTTTCGGCAATCTCATCGCTAACGATCTCGTTAGCGTCCAGCCTATGAGCCTGCCTTCAGGTCTTATTTTCTTCCTCGATTTCGTGGTTGGAAATACGGTTGCTGATGGCGTTACGGCTACTCAGAGGCTTGGTTACCCGACCGCTAGTTCCTTTTACGGGGGCAACGTGGTTGGTTCGCAGATCACTGGTGGTGTAGACCTCAGTGGCAAGTGGGCCGAGCAGGGTCCTTATGGGTTGAATAATGGTTATTCATCTCCGACGGGCTCATCTGCATTGCCGCTAACTATGGTTACTTCTGGTACCTTCGGGATGGAGAATGTTGGCCTGAACGCTGCATGCGGGTTTGATCCGGATCTTATTTCCGGTTCGTCGCGAGTTGCTGTTTACAGCATCCCAGTTGTTGATCTGTCTAATTCGGTGGGTAACCTATTGAATCTTGATGATTTGGTGGCGCTTAACTTTACGCGCGGGCCGACCTACCCCGGCCTGGGCGCTCAAGCTCAGACCACTGAGGTTTCAGGTACACACATACGTCGTTTGACGCAGTTCTCCTCTTCAACGGGTGCTGGACCGCTTAACGATCGTTCTAGCGCGAACATTCTTGTGGTGTTCGAGGCGGCCACCAGTACGAACCTAGGTTTGGGTATCCTCACGCAGTCGATCGAGCAGGGACGCGTCGGGTTCGACCCCGCTGGTAACAGCGGTAAGCTAACCGCTTCCTTCACCATCGACGATGATTTCGCGAATGGTGGGGCCCTAGGGTCTGTTATTGGTAGCCCTGATTGGGGTCTAGAGAATGCTAAGGACATTCCCGAGATCGATATCAAGATCGACTCCGTGGCCGTTACGGCGATCACGAAGAAGCTCAAGGCCAAGTGGACTCCAGAGTTGGGACAGGATCTTAATGCCTATCACAATCTGGATGCCGAGGTCGAGTTGACTCAGATTTTGTCTGAGCAGATCGCTCTTGAGATTGATCGTGAGATCATGGAAGATCTGGTACGTGGTGCTACCGCGGCAGTTCGCTACTGGTCCCGTAATCCTGGGAAGTTCGTTGATCGCGAAAGGGGTGGTCCTATCACTCCGCAGAACTTCCCGCCCGATTTCACAGGCAATGTGAGCGAGTGGTATGAGACTCTCATTGAGACCGTCAATGACGTTTCAGCACAAATCCACCGCAAGACCCTACGGGGTGGTGCTAACTTCATCGTCTGCGGACCTGAAGTTGCCAACATCCTTGAGTTTACTGCCGGCTTCCGTGCAAACGTGACAGCTGATAGTGAGCGTGGGGACGCCGGTGCCGTTAAGGTGGGTAGTCTGTCCAAG
>Ga0080013_1000484_pt1 | contig 56213 bp, 52 predicted proteins | sample ETNvirenome_6_85_FD_69236 | JGI IMG/M metagenome (GOLD analysis project Ga0080013, IMG submission 69236) | Marine viral communities from the Pacific Ocean - ETNP_6_85 (SPADES assembly) (version 2) | ecosystem: Environmental > Aquatic > Marine > Oceanic | place: Pacific Ocean | collected 2013-06-19 | reverse complement strand
AAACAATGTTTAGTAGATTAAAAACAACTTTGAGGCTGGGCATTGCCAGTATATTTCCTAAGTTCTGTACAGTCATATATGTTATGGCTCTAGCCTCGATAATATTTGAGAGTAAGTAAGTAAATGCTACTTAAGTTATTTATACAGAATAACCTCTAACAGAGCGATGTTATTTACTCTCATAATTATGGGTGCCGTAGCGTGCTAAAGGCATAAAGGATGTAGTCTGACGCTATGCATCCACCCATAAAATTGGAGTTTAGCAGACATTAGTACTTGTGGTCTTGCACATAAAGGTCAGCCCTTTATCTCCAACTATAGACCGAGTTCCCCATCAAGGTCGACCCAAACAATAACGCAAGTAGCTGGCGGTTCTTGGTCTAAAATTTACAAATGTAGTATAATTCGCACAAAAGGAGACAATTATGAAACCTATTCAAGGTTCAAGAGATTATTGGGAAGCTGAAATACCTAAAAAACAATCTCAAAAACTAATGATATTAAATGCTTTAAAGAACGGTGCTGTTCTTAGTCAACTGGATGTATATCAAGAACCATACAGATGTACAAGATTAGCAGCAGTCGTTAATGTTTTAAGAAACGAAGGCTATAACATAATTACAAAGACAAAGAAAAATAATGGTAAATCATATGGACAATATAGGTTGATTCCTACTTGTAGGTAATTTACCCATTGTTTATATCCCTTATTATTGTTAACTTTAGACTCTTTGGAAGGACGAAATATGATTGATATAGAATCTGTCTATCATACTTATCTACAGTTCGTACAAGACTTGCATGGACAGAAGTATGAGAAACATAAAGGATGGTTTAGTGCATCTTCTGCTGGTTCTTGTTATAGAAAACAATTACACAGAACTAGGGGAGATAAGAAAACTGATTTAAAACCTCGTAACATGAGATTGTTAAGGCTTGGAACAATAGTACATAATGACATTGAAAAAGCTTTTAAATATTGGTGTGAGGTAACACAACCAGTACATCAAAGAGTATTAATCGAACATACAATAGAATTGAAAGAATTAAATGTTATTGGACATTTGGATTTATGCTCATATGATGAAAACGATGGATTAGTGTCAAACCTTGAGGTTTGGGATTATAAAACGTGTGGTACGTATGCATGGAGATTAAAGTATGGTAAAGGTGTAACTAATAAAATTAATTCAAGATATGCTATGCAGGTGGCTACGTATGGTATGGGTATGCTTAAAGAACTAGGAGTTGACGATGTTACTTTAGGACTGTTATGGTATAATAAAGATACAAGTACTGTCCGTAAAGAATACATACCTGATACATGGATAGATGATGCTCTTAGATACTGGCTTGAATTAAATGAAATAACTGAAGACATTGACGAGCCTGAAGAAATGCAAGTAGGTGATGTTGGTGTACCATTTGAAAACTGGGAATGTAAATATTGTGAATATCAAGGTGTTTATTGTCCTGGATTAACCAAATAGGAGGAATTATGCCAAAGAAAAAATGTAGCATATGTAATGAAGTTATATTCCCGACTAAATACTGGAATGGGACTCATAATGCTCAGCCTGTAAATGATGGTGTATGTTGTCGTGGCTGCGATATAAACGTAGTTATGCCCGCTAGACTATCTGAGCATGGTTTTGGTGACCTTGAAATCAAAGAAATTATCAAATTAATAATAAAAAAGGAGACTAGTTATGGGATTTGATTTATATGGATTAAAACCTACAGAAAATACAGAAAGACCACCAATATTATCTAAATTTAAAGACAATGATGGATGGAATAACTGGAAAAAGATGACAGAAGAAGATAAAGATGCATATTGCAAAGCTGACACAGCTCACCAAGAAGAAAATCCTGGAATATATTTCAGAGCCAATGTATGGTGGTGGAGACCTATATGGATGTTTGTTTGTTATTCTTGTGATTTCTTAAGTGCTAAAGATTGCGATAAAGGTGGACATAATGGTGGAGAGACTATAAGTAAGACTAAATCATTAAGAATTGCTTCTAGGCTACGCAAATTAGACAAAACAGGTGTTATAGATGCTTGGGTTGATGAATATATGAAGAAATATGAGAAAGCTGAGAAATATAATAAAACTGTACAAAAACGGCTTGATTATCTTCAAGATGTAGTAAAGGTTAAATTTGGTGATAATATAGTTCCATCTGATTATCCTGAACCTTATAAAACTCAATGGAATAACATTTATGATGAAAAGAGTTGGGGGTCTAGTTACCCAACTAATAAAGATGTAATCATGCAATTTGCAGACTTTTGCGAACAATCAGGAGGATTTGAAATATGTTAGAAGAAGAAAACACTATGCAAGAAGATGAAAAGTTAGTATTTGAAGATGAATATAAAGAAATACCTGTCCCAGTACATGATTTAATAGGTGATGTTGAAAATATCAAAACAGACTTACTTAAATTAATAACTGTAGTGGATGGACTTGAACAAAGAATCGTGAATGTAGATGCTAAATATAAGATGAAACTTAGAACTGTCAACAGTGAACTTGCTGAAAAATCAACAGTTAGTATTAGAGATATAAATAAAGAAATAGCAAAAGAAATGAAAGCTACAACTGATAAAATTAGTGCAGCATCTGTCGGAATTAGAGATAAGGAGCAGAAATAATGTGGATAGCTGAATGTCCTATAGACACTAGAGGTAGAATAACTCTGCCTTCATCATTTATGAAAGCTAATAAACTAAATACACATACTAAGATATTCATTCAAGCAATCGCTAACAATGAAAATACTGTTAAGATGGTATTTATAAAGGAGGAAACAAATGGACAATGCAGAAATATTTCGAAATCTGAATGAACTAAATGTTAATGAATACACAGCTAAGAAAGGTAATTTTACTTATCTTAGTTGGGCTTGGGCTGTTCGTGAGTTACTTAAGGTTGCGCCTAATGCAACGTGGGTAGTACATGAATTTGAAGAATGGCATGAACATGGTAGCTCAAAACAACCTTACATGAAAACAGATACTGGATATTTTGTTCAAGTAACCGTTACAGTTAATATGGTTGATAGAACTCAAGTGCATCCCGTATTAGATAATCGCAATCAAACCATAGATGAACCAAATGCTTTTCAGATTAATACTTCTATTCAAAGATGTCTTGCAAAAGCTATTGCCTTACATGGATTAGGTTTATATATCTATGCAGGTGAGGATTTACCAGTAGATGACCCTTTGACAACAGAAGAAATCAATAAAATAACTGAAATAGCTAAAACTATTGACAAATCTAAATCAAATGGAATACAAACAATGCTGGATGATGGTAGTATTAATAGAACAAATTATGCTGCTTCTCTTGCTAAACTGGAAAGATTGCAATCTGAAAAGGAGAAGAAAGTTGAAACCTCTACCAAATAATGACAGTTTTGATGAAAACATTTTTGTCGAAGGACAAGAATATATCGTTGGCACAAATGACGCTAGACTCTTTAAGGATGTTTCGTTTTTAGGAACTAAATATTATGAAGGTAAAGCTATTATGGTGTTTAAAACGAATACGGGACAGCAATTAACAATTAACCCTAGTTATCATAGTTTTACATTGGAAAGTCCTGAAACATTGTTATTTCCAGTGAATGATGACAAACCTTATGAGGAGAATGAAAATGGGAAAAATAACACTAACTGAAGCCGAAAGTCTTGTAAAGAAAGGTGTTCTATCTAAAACAGCATTTAGTAAAATGCAAAAAGATGGTTTAGTAGGCACTCGTAAACGTGGTGAAAAGCGTTATATCAAGACAGCTGAGAATACTTGGGTGTCACCTCAGTTTTACTTTCAAGGTCTAAATAATAAGACTGAGAGTGAAGAAATGAAGACACTTAGGAATGCAGTTAATGACGTTATTAAGAAACATACTGTAACAAGACAACCAAGTAAATAAGGAGTAAACAATAATGAAAAATGTAGAAGCAACATTTGACGAAGCAAGAGATGGCTTTCAACCAGTTGCTGAAGGTACATATCCTGCACATTGCAGTAGCTTTGGTGTTAATGATTGGAAGAATAGTAAAATATTCAACCTTGAATTTACCATCGCTGATGAGGCTCAAAGCTTAATGGTGTCCAAGATGAGGAGTTCTGGCAATGGAGGATTTATACAAGAAGTTGACGGAGATGGAGTTCCTGTAACTATATCTGCCCTTTATATGGTAGGTAAAAAGTTCAAGAATAATGGTGTTTGGTTAACTCCAAAACCAGCTAAAGGTGAAAGTTGGAAGAATCGTCGCTATAAGGAGTTCTTTGAGGCTCTTGGAGTTGATTTTCCATCTGAAGGTGGGCAAGTAAGCCTAGCTGAAGTGGAAGAACATGATGTTCTTGGTTTACCATGTTTGGTGAATATTAAGCAACAGACATTCAAGAACAAAGAAGGTGAAGAACGCACAGCTATGAAAGTATCATCCGTTTTCCCGTGGGTAGATGGAAAGAAACTTTCAGCTGATGAATTATCAAGTGATGTGCCATTCTAAATGAATAAAAAAGAGGAGAGCAGGAATTATAAATATTACTTTCCTGTTCTCTTCTCTAGTTTTAAATTCTAGACATGGGGAGGAACTGCACTCTTTCTTTATGCGTCCTTCCACATCCAAACGTATCCAACGTTGGTTTCTCCCCATTTTTAATAAGGAGCATAAAATGATACAAACAATATCAGAAATATTGCATAATTTTCTAATACTGGGAATTGCTACATTAATTTGGTCAATAGCTATATTCTTTGGAACATTGACAATATTTACAATCTGGGAAAGATATAATGGAAAATATAACTAATGATAGCATAGTAACCATTAATGTAAAATATACAGATTCTGAAATCAATTTATTAATCAACAGTTTAATAATGACCTGTACAACACAAATACCTACAGAAGATAATGGTGCATGGAAAAAACCTTATGAACAATTACTTAAAGATTTGAAAAAAATTAAGGGTAAAGCCTTAACACTTAAAGAGAAAGGAGAAGTTAATGAAAAAATCTACCAAGCTGAAAAGAAGGCTAAAACAGAGCCAGGACCTTGCGACTAAAGCACTTAAAGATAAACCAGAATGGAAAGCCGCAAAAGGATATAAGTACCTTGAAGATTGTAAACCGGGTACTCAAATTACAACAAGCATATCTGAAGCAATACTTATAAATATTGGCATTGGCAGTTGTACTGTAATCGTAACTGAGTGGTATGGTCGTCCAAAGGATGCTGCTTCTCATACAGGCAAAAAACAGTGGGCGTTACAAACAGAAGTAAAGGAGGTATCATGAGTAGAATGCCGTACATAGCATATTTAGCAGAAAAAGGTGACTTAAAAGAACTTACTGAAGAAGTTGGAAGTTATGAAGTAGCTAAAGGATTCATAGATGCTGTGGAACAAATGAGAGATAATAAAGATAATCCAGCATATAAAAAGTTAAATGAAATACAGGACAGGATGGTAAAAGTCGGTAAAAAAGATAAATCATGAAATGTCCTTGTTGTGGATATAATCAAAAACTAGAGTATAATCCTTCTGCGAATATACAGAAATTGCTCAACGAAAGAACTAAAGCAACAAGAAAATTAATTAGAAAAGCAGGAAAACTAATAAAACATAATGTACCAAGTGATAATAATATTCTAACCTATTTTAAGTTTTTACAGGGTATTTCACATATAGAAGATAAACTTGTAAGAAAGGGTATAGAAGATTACATATTTCATAAAAGGTTTGATAATATGTACGGTTTTGCTTATCTGGGTGGTATTATAAGACGAATGGATACAAATGCTGTTAAACAGTTAGAAAATGAAATAAAGAAATATGGTAAAACACCTTCAATTAAGGAGGTAATTAAAAAGGAGTATAAAGATGGCTGAAGTTACATTACAAGATTCATTGTTCTCAGTTTCCGAAGTTCCAGCAATAGGAGTTCCTACGGGAATAGATACTAAAGAGATTGATAGCACTGGATACAAATTCATTGTTAGAGATGATACTGGGGCTGTTTTGAGTTGCATGACAGATGAATACAGGCTCGTAGATAATACTACAATATATGAAACAGCTAAACCTATAATGAAAGATATTGGAGCTGTCCTTAATGAAGTTCAAACATTTTCAGATGGTGCAAAAACATCATGGAGATGGACATTAAAAGATGTCAAAGTTGATTTAGGAGATGGAGATATATTAAATCCTGAAATAACCATAAAGAACAGCTATAATGGACAATGGGGATTACATATCCTTGCTGGTGCATTTAGACTTGTTTGTTCAAACGGTATGATTATAGGAGTAGTAATATCAAGAAAGAATTATAAACATAGTATTTACAATGTTTCTCTTGATGATATTGCTCCAAGTATTAATGATACTGTATTGGCTACTCAAGGAATATTTAACACTGAGTTACCAATATTAAAAGAAACTCAAGTAAAAGAAGAACATATTGTTGAACTGATTAAAATGATTCCGTCTACACACATGGAAGCATTTACGCAATATTTGATGACACATAAACCAGCAAACTATTGGGAATTATTAAATGCTGCTACTTGGATTGCTACGCATAGTATGGCTAGAAGGAACGAAGCAACTCATAAACTTGAACAACAAATCTATCCAAAGATAACCAAATGGGCTGGAGTTAAGTCAATAGCTAAAGCATAATGGATTTTAGATGGTTAGAATGTCCTGTTATCATCCCATACATGGGTGGAAAATTCGAACTTTCTAGGAAATTAGTACCTATGATTCCATATCATGAAAGATACATAGAAGTTTTCGCAGGTGGAGCTTCTATGTTCTTTCGTAAGGTTAAAACAGATTTCTCTGTATTGAACGATAAGGACAATGATATAGTGAATTTATATATGTCAGTAGCAGACCGCTATGATGAATTCATTAATCACGCTAAATGGTTAGTAAAATCTCGTGAACTGTTTGATAAGTATAGAAAAAGTATTATGAACAGTAAGAAAATAAACATACCTGACCCTAAAAGAGCAGCCTGTTATTATTATGTTATAAAATGTGCATTTAATAATAGCTGTCATAATCCTATATCAAAAGAAGCTGACTGGAATGGAAAAATGTTAGAAGATTTGAAATATACTAGAAAGAAATTAGACAATGTAATGATTGAAAATCTTGACTTTAGAGACCTTACAACTAGGTATCCTCCAAAACCAACTGACTTTTGGTATCTGGACCCTCCTTATGTTATAGCAGGAGAAAGAAAAGACTATTATTTCTTCTCATTTAGCGATGAAGACCACAAGGATTTTGTTAAAATGTGTGATGAAATAAACGAGTTAGGTGGTAAGTTTATGGTCTCCTATGACGATAGGAAGGAAGTTATGGATGCATATAAAAATTACAATATAATGAAAATACCCACTAGATATTCTGGGCAATTATATAACAAAAACTACAAAAATGAATTAGTAATTACAAATTATGAACAAGCTGGACAAGAATCCTTATTTTGAATAATAACAAGGAGAAGGATATGGCTAAATTAACAGTTCAGCCTAGTGCAGTAGACGCAGAAGAAGCTATTTTAGGTTCTATATTACTAAACAATACATTGCTTCCAACAGTAGAAGCGTGGATTAGACATGATGATGCTTTCTATTCTTCGGCTAATAAGAAGATATGGAAATGTATGAAGAAACTGTACAGGCAAAGTGAACCGATTGATATTATATTATTATCGGCTCAATTAAAAGACGATTTTGACAATCAACTCAATGCTTATTATCTATCTGGATTACCTGACCTTGTTGCTGCTCCTTCTGGAGTAGAACATTGGTGTAGGATAGTTTGGCAGAGATATTTGCAAAGAGAAGCAGTCAAATCTGCACATAAACTATATGATACATCGTTGGATGATTCAATGGATGTTACTGAAATACTTCATGAACATGAGAGAACTATTGAAGAACTGAAAGCTATAACACCAGCACAGAAAACTGAAACATCTGATATAATAGACCATACTGTAACAGCATTGAAAAGTGAAACAAATATAATAAACTTTGGAATAGAACAATTAGACGAATCAGCTGGAGGTATGACGCGACAGGAAGTAACCGTTGTTGGCGGTAGACCGGGACACGGTAAAACTACCTTAGTTCTCAACATAGCTCGTAGATTAATTGAACAGGGATACAAGGTGTGTATGTTCAATAGAGAAATGAGCAATATTGAAATGTTTAAAAAGATAATTGTTATGGAACATGAGGAACTTTCTTATGCTAGAATTAGAAAGTCCACTGACCTAAATGGTGAGCTTGCTACAATCGAATTAAGTTTAGACAAGATGAAGGAAAAGTATAAGAATCTTATCATGTATGATGATATTCGTACTCTTGCTGAAGCCATGAAGGAACTGGGAAAGGAAAAACCTGATGTTGTCATTGACGATTATATTCAACTGATTCGTTTAGACGAAGCGAAATCCGATAGAAGATTTGAACTGGAAGAGATAATGCTGGATTATAAATGGCTTTGTAAAAAGCTTGATTGTGCAGCTATTCTTGTAAGCCAGTTGAATCGTGAAATCGAAAGACGCTTGGATGGAAAGCCTAAATTAAGTGACTTTGCCGAGAGCGGGGTCATTGAACAAACGGCTGAATCTGCTTTCTTTGTCTATTACGCTTATGCGGTAAATGATGAAGATGAAGACCCATATGAAACTGAGATTATCTGTCAGAAATCTAGATACGGACAGTTAGGCTCATATGTAATGGGTTTTAATGGAGATAAATGTCGTATGTACTTTAGTAGAGCTGAGGCAGTTAAGGTAGCTGCAAAGCATCTAAAGGCTGCTACATCTTAATGAATGAATACCCTGAAGCGGTGCGTTAGTAAAACAACAAGCTGCTCAGGGTGTTTGTTATACAGAGAGAGTTTATATGAGAGCAAAATTAATATCAATAGACCCGGGATGGAGTGGTGCTATGGCAGTATTCGAGAATGGGCTTTTAAAAACAACACATAGATGTCAACCTACATCAACAGAAACTTATGAATTAATACAACATGATTTATTGGAAGCTAACATAGCAGTTATAGAATGGGTACACAGTTTTCCGGGTCAAGGAGTGGTCAGCACGTTCAAATTTGGATATAATTATGGGATGTGGCAGGGATTTCTTGCATCTGCACGTAAAGAGACAACCTTAGTATCGCCTCAGGTGTGGCAGAAGGGGTGGTCTAATGTACCTAAAGTAAAGAAAGACAGAAAGAACTATTTCAAGCAGATAGCAATGGATATAGCTGACGTTGCTGTGAGTCCAGAGATTAATAAACAGGCTCACTGGTTTGAAAAGGTTAAAGTAACTAATTATGATGCAGATGCTATTTGCATTGGACAATGGTATATTAATAAGGAGTAAATATGAAAGATAAGAAATTGAGTAATTATTTGAAAATGAGTACAAATGAAAGAAGAGAATATTTAGATTTATTAGTAGGTCTGAAAATGTTAGAAGACCATTGTAAAGACTCCTATAAAAGAATTAATAAAATGAATTTACCCAGCTATGAAGACATCTCTAAACACAATAAAATTTATGGTTCAGAAAATAGTAGGTATTTGAATTAGCCTATCTGGGCTATTAACGAGGGAAGAAGGGTGTTATTCTAGTGACTGTAGAGATTCCATAATTTCTTTTTCTTTATTAGACTTCACTAGAGTAGCACCTTCTCTTCTTTGATACATTCTTAATTTTTCAGTTTTTGTTGGTGCTTTATATTTATCGTATAAAGGTTTTAATGGAGACCACTTACTTCCCTGTATTATAGCTTGTTTTTGTTTATTTGCTTTTGAATTATAAAGTGCAAGTTCATCTGTAATTATATTACCAAAATTCCCACCACTAACAGTACTAGGTAAATGACCATATAAAAATCTTCCAGCACCAGTTTGTAGTGTCTTTACTACAGCTTCTACTTTAGCATCCTTAGTTTGGGTAGCAAAGTTTTCATATCCAAATATATAACTCCTCCAATCATCCTCAGACATTTCAAACATACCAGCAACCTGACCCATCCTAACAGCATCACTTATTGTTGGACCAGCAAGGCTACTTAAACCTCTTCCAAACATAGCTCTTTGTCTATCTTCTGCATCCCCAGTTCCAAACTTATGCCAACCTTGTAATTTTTCAAGCGTATCGTTCTGAACTAGCGTAGTCAAGTCCGTATTCAATAATGGTGACATAATGCCTCCTACGGCTAAATATAGCATCCCTAACCTATACATACGCTGAGCACCTTCCCCGTTCCACATTCCCGACATAACTTCGTTTTTTCCAGCCTTTACTATCTTTCTTTGGTAATTAAAAAAGTTCCATGAATAAGTCTGAAACTGTGTTAAGACAGAACCAGTTGGGGTTGTCATTATTTTAGGCTTACCACTAGCATCATAATCATAATGAAGCTCTGTTACAGCCTCATTCCCTGCTCTTTCAGCCCTCTTTCTTCTAAACATCTCAAAATCTCTATCATATTTCGATGCCTTTTCCCCAAACAGAGGTGCTTCTAATTCTTTTAAATCCTTTATAATATCTTCGCCCTTATATTCCTTACCTAAATATTTCTTTGGATTTCTTAGTACTCTTCTTTCAAATGTTCTACTAAGATATGCCATATCTTGAGAATCAGCTTGCCACTTCTTTGTATATCCTATTTTAAATGTAGAACGTCTATTAATTTTATTTTCTACCCACGTCATTGGCTTATTAAGAGTTTTAGCGACAGACTCAAGTCTTTGAAAAAATATCTCACCAGCACCTGGGTTTATATCTTCATAGTATAACCCAGTTGATTCATCTTTAATTCTTTTAGGTGCATAATTTTGATATATTTCAGTTATCTCTGGAAATAATATACCATTATCAGCTAGACCATCATTGACTCTTTGCAACATCCTATCATTATTCATAAGTCGGTTGGTCTCTTTCATACCTTTAATTCCAAAATACACAACATTCTGTAAAAACTGTGTAGCATTTCTAGCAGGAGACCTTAAATTAGGGAAACCTAGTTTGCTAATTGCCTGCCAAGCAGTTAATCCTCTAGCTATCTTACTTGTATTAGCATCTGCATTTTGACCTGTCATATTCGCATAGCTATCTGCCATATATTCAACCATCCCATCAATACCCTTTGATAAATCTGCATCAGTAGTCTTTTCTGCCATTTTATGAAAGCCCGCTAAACCTTCCAAATAAGCATTTGTATTCTTAGAAACATAATTAAATCTGCTAACAGCTTTTGTATATGCATCCATTATACCTAATACATTGTAAGAAACTTCCCCTTCCCCACTTCCCTTCCTTCTCATCAACGCCTGATTAATATTTACATCCCTGACTATTACATTCTCTATTAAGTTGTCTAACAGATTCCCAGCCTCTCTCATTGATTCCATATCAGCCTTCTGCAGCAATTCATTTGCTTTTCCCAATGTAGGAACAATATCTAAATTTTTAACTGGAAATGATGCACCGTCAGCACCTATCTTATCGACATATTCCTTAACTTTTAAGATTTTTGCCTCTATTTCATTAAAATTCTTAAAGTCTCCGAAAGTACCCTTTGCTTTTCTAAAGCCCCACAAATAATTATCAACACCAGTTTTTAGAAGATTATTAAGCTTAGGTAACATTTGTTTACGCCAAATTGTTGCAGCTTCTACAATATTACCAGAGTAAGAATCTTGTTTAGTATCCCAAATTTTATCATTGGTAACCAAATCATAAAAATCTTTAAAGACTTGTCCTTCACCAGATTTTATAAAAGGCTCAATGTGTTCCCTCCTGTAAGACAGTGCTAAATCATGGTTGCCTTCATTAATTAATTTTGTATACTCCTGCTCTCTCTTAATAATTTCTTTTTCTGCTCTTACTTTTGAACTTATACCTAAGAAGTTAGCAATAGAGCTACTACCTGCTTCTCTTCCTAAGAACCCATGTACATCTCTAAGCATAGCAGTAAATCCTTGTTGGTTTCCCTTATAAAAAGCATTTGCATTCTCAACTGCATTATACCACTTCTCAGACGCTGGATATTTCTTTGTATACTCTTTAGGGAGGTAAAATAACTTCTGAGCCTTTGAATAATCGCCTTTATTTAAATGATTTAGAAAATCATCTACATTTCTTTTCAATAATTTAAGATGCTCAACAGATGGAGTATTATTTCCATTATAAAACTCACCAGTTGTTTGCTTATATAATTTATCAAATTGACCAGCATCTAATCTAAATTGTTGAACAGCGGTATTTCTATCAAACTCTAAACTTCTTTTTATAAGTTCTTCATGCCTATCCTGTTCTGATGCATTTTTAGGTATACAAATTTTTCCCATTGTTATTGCCTACAGTTAGCCCTTCTTCTTTCAATTCTTTCAGTAGCGGTCTCTCTTCTTCTTGTCTCAGCGATGGGATTGATACTTTCAGTCGGTCCATTACCTAAGAAACCGTCTCTTACATGATTATCACCAATTAAACCATAATGCCCTCTATCAAGTGCCTTCATATAAGAACCCATACCATTTATAGCATAATGATAACCATATTTACTATAATCAGACATAGTACCCTTAGGTACAAACCCTATATTCATGCTCTCAGCTATATTTTGTATAGAACCTGTACCAAATAACTTACGCATAGTCTCGTAATGCGTGATACTGCTAGAACCTTCAGATATTCTATTCATTAAAGACGGATTTAAATTCTGCATTAACTCATTAATAGAACCAGACTTAGCATATTGAAGAGGATTGTTGCTTTCATAGAAAACATTAGTATTATCTATAACATCACGAAGTTCGCCATGCATATCATGACCTTCATAAATTATATTACCCTTTTTATCAATCTTAACTTTTCCTCCATTAAAAGCTGGACCTGCTTTAATACCATGTATCTTTAGGTATGCATTATTAGTAGAGTTTGATACTTGTGAAAAGAATAAATCCTTTTCAGATTCAGTAAAGAATCCTTTAGAGTCATTAACAAACTTTAAACCTGCTTTAACATTTGTCCCAAAACTTCTAGGATTTTCTGGTGATAAATACCACTTATCATGCAACTTCATAAACTTTCCCGGTGATATTCTAGGAGTCATAAATTTATACAAGAACAAATTAGCCACAGCTGGGTTTTGGTTATACAAAGTAGTGTAATACTCATTTATTCTATGAGATATTTCTTCTTGAATCCTATTTTCATTTTCGTATTTATTTCCTTTTTGTCTGAAATTAGCCCAAGCCTCCTTTACAAATTTTGATAATTCTTTTGCATATGCATCAGCGGTTTTATGAACATCTCTTAACTCTGTCCTTGAGCCTACATTATTTAACATTTCAATATTCGCAAGACCACCAAATGCATCTATCATAGCAACAGCTGATATTTGCTCATTAAATTCCATACTCTCAAATTGAAGACCATCCTTCTTTATCTTTTCGAGTACAAGTTTATCACCCTTATTATCTTTATTAAACTGTTCAATAGCAGCCTTTCTTTCTTCGTGATTCTTTGTATCCTTAATCATTTCTTTAAACAGGGATTTCTTTGTCTCTTTCATAAGAGCTTTCCAGAGCCTTGATTCTTCTCTAGTTGCTTTCTTCTTTTTATCAGTTACCCATTCTGCTCTACCTGCAACCCATTTACCATCTTTTTTATGACCTGAAATCCATTCTTTTCTTATAGCGTAGCCATCCTTATCTATTTTATAAGTAAGAGTCTCTATAGCTTGTTTTCTATATTTCCTGTATGCTTCCTTGCTTCTTTCAATAGATTCCCTAGCACCAGTATCTTCAACCTTTCTCCCGTATGATGTTAAATTCTTAATCTTATAATCCAAAAATCCTATAAAATCTGCTTTTTGTGCATGGGTCTTTACACTCTTATTTAACACTTTAAATAAGTCCTGAACATTTGGATTAGATATAGTAGTACTAGCTTCTAATTCAGCTATTCCTTCTTCCCATACATATTCATGTTCCAGCACACTAGCTGGCGGCTTAACCCTAGCCCTAGAAGACAAATTATACATCAACTTCATAGACCTATCATAGTTAGTTAACCTATCTTGTTGACCAGCTGTTAATTTATTAAGTATCTGCATCTCATTATTCAATCCACTAAATGCACTATTTTCTTTTAACCATTTATACGCAGGAGAATCTTTTCCTGCAATACTAGCAACTGTTTTTAAAGCAACTCTTTCTGCGTTAAATAAATCTGAATTAAACTTAGAAACGCCATCTCTAAATTGTTCAAATGTAACATTTTGTCTACTTCCAGTTTCCCAAGTACCTGTTGACAATCCATTCAAGGCTTTGTATGGCTTTATAAGTGCCTCCATAACCATCCTCTCTCCATGAACAGGAATTGTACCCGATGATTTTTCCCATCGTTTTGTTTCTGGAGTGTATTTAACTAATTCAAACACCCCATTTTTTCCAAACCAAAAATCAGTCTCCCAATTTTGAAAATAAGAATGGTCAAACTCTCCTTTTGAATCAAGTATCCCCTGTATATCATCAGCTAATCTTTGCATGAGTTCATTCTTATTCTCGTTCCTAACCCTAAGAGCAGTACCTTGTTCTAATGTTATCAACTGGCTACCTTCATTTGGACCAGTTGGTACTGTATGACTACCTTTATAATGCAACATAGCTTCTAAAGTCTTTTGAGTAGCCATAATTGTGCCTCTCTGTACCTTAGCCTGCTTCTGCTTTGACAGCAATGCATGATAAGACTTAGCGTCATGAAAATTAGTACCTTCCCAAGAACTTCTACCTAAACCTTCTGCTAATGCACCTGATGGATTTGAATCAGAAACGATACCTCTTTGTTTCCAATAACCATCTCGCACTCCAGCACCCATATCCCAATAGAAGTTACCTGTGTCTAAATCATGGTCACCTTCTAAGGCTCTTTTTAAATCAGCTGCGTTAACAGTTGCGTTGGCACCATCAGATTCCGCTTTAAAGCCTCTTAGCCTCTGTAATATAGCTGAGTCCGGTTTAGTATGAGGATTTCTTTCAACAGCTATAAGAACATCATACCCCATAGCTTCAGCCTTATCATATAACTGACCTAAATTAGTAAGACCTTCAAATTCTTTTCCCATCTTAGAAACACGCGTCATAGCTTCTGTTGAATCCTCAAGATGAGCCTTCTTTCCTCCTTTAGCTCCTATCTTTATACCAGTCTCAATTATCTTATGACCTACATGATGACTTATCCATTCACCAGTCCCAAGAGAAGAAATCTTATCTCCTTTTAACATAAATTCAACAGGAATCAATCCTACTTTTGGTTTTAAACTCGCACTATAAGTTTTCCCATCAAGAGTAATTCCTAAATCTCCAAGACTTCTACTTCCTGCTTCTTCCCACTTGTTCTTACCAACACCCATAAATCTGGCAAACAAATTTGCAGCTTCAGCCTTTGTCACAAAATAAGTTATAGTAGATTTCTTTTTCGGTCCTGGTCCTTTACCAGTTTTAGGTACTTTAAATCTAGTTGTACTAGTACCATCTACTACATATTCACTACCCTGCTCAGTTTTAAAACCAGTTCCTCCTTCAAAACTAGGTTCTGAACCTTCAGAAATCTTAGGTATTACTGATGTTAAATTTGGGTCAAATGTCTCAATCTTTGAATGAAATGGTAATTTGCTCTCACCTATAACTATAAGACGATTTCTAGCATACTCACCAGCTTCTGCTCTCTCTCTTCCTAATATAGAACCCTTTAGGTCACCCATCATATCAGGAGATAGTGTAGCCTGAACGCCATTAACCTTTAATGAAAGAAGAGTATCCATGTATCTTTTCTTTAAAAAATTATTGAATTCAGTATTAAATGGTGATATTTGTGGATTCATATTATGTTTGGCAAGTCTCTGCCCCACTCCAATATGAGAACCAGTATTAATAGCATCTGCATACATATCATGGTTTCTAGCCCTATTAAGACCAATAGCCTTCATATATTGAGCAGGATTTGAAAATTCCGATAAAGCTGTTAATGACTTTTCGTACTGAGGCTGTATATGTTGTTGAAAATATTGCTTTTGTGCCGCTGGGTCCATCCCAACAGTATGATTAGGAGCAAGAGTAGCCTCTACATTAATTCCTTTTTGAGACAATATTTGTATATCTTCTGGTCTTATAGAAATTGCTTTACCTGTATAGTGCTTCGGCTTCAGGTCACCCCACTTTCCTTTATAATCAACTATCTTACTTTCCATCCACGGATGATAACTGCCATCTTTTGTAACTGTTTTGCTTGCAGAAGTAAATGTAATAAAACCTACCCCAGGATTTGCATCAAAAATTTTCTTAAACTGAGCGTCTTTTTGGAACGCTGTCTTACTGACGAAGAACTGGTCACCCTTTCGAAGCATTACTGGTTTGATTGCCCCTATACCGTCCGATGCAGTTGCACCTTGAAGTGAACTCAAGGCATCAAACAACCTGTCTTCTACTACAGTAAATCCATTGACCATGCTCTCTTTATCAAATTTACCTTTAACATACTTTATCTCTCTATCTATGTCTTTATATTGGTCACTTAAATTATCATACATATCTCTTTGAGCTGTCAAATCAGCAATCATCCTCTGCTTCAAATCCATAAACCCTTCAGACATTTCATCTCTTATAACAATCTTTTTATACTTACCTTCAGCTAATTTTTTCAAACTACTTACATTATCTTTGGTAAAAAGACCAGAACTTTCTCTCCTACCCGCAATGGCTAACAAATCTGACTTGGAATAAATTGAGCTATCATAATTGTTAAATAAGCTCAAACGCTTAACAAGATTAGACATCTCAGCACCTTCGTAATTCCTCATCTCATTAAACCACATATCTTTACCTAATAAATCACTAAAGATTCTGTCGTCCATAATTCTTTTAACGCTTTGCATCATATTATCAGCAGTCTTTCTCTCGAATGACATCTCCCCATCTCTATTGACTACTATCCCAGCTTCTTTTAAATATTCAACTATCTGAGCCTTCTTAAATCCCTGCTTAGCTAAATAAGAAGCATAATTATTTATAATAGTTTGTGATTGATGTGGATTCATACTTATGGCAAAGCCATGTTCTCCTCCATATAGATATAAAACCTTCGAATCTGGTGGTAGAATAGGAGACTTAGACATATCATAGCCATGCAAAGAAGATAATTTCATATCTTTCTCTAGCTGTATTGTATTGCCCTCATAAAGACGTTGATTTACATCTGTAGCATTTTTACCACCATTACCTACCAAATCACCCGGGTTACCATTCTCAAGTTTAATTTTCTTATCAACAAACGTAAGAGGTATAATTCCATCTCCATCCTTGTTAACTAAGCCACCAACAATATCAGTCATCGCTTTTATTACATCAGTATTCTTTAGTCTATGCTGAGAGTCAATTACGTCAGCTATTCTTCTATTAAGACCTACCTCTAAGTTAGGCACTTGTATTGAATGAGTAATATCATGTAAAAGTTTATCTACTACTGTATGTAGCTTCTCAGCATTAGGCAACTCCTGTCCCTTAGCTTCAGAATTTTGGTTTATTACCTTTATTAATTCCTTATGAAATTGATTTTTCCCATCCTGTCCATGAGAAGCAAAGGTATCAAATATGTCACTTATCTGTCTGTCTACTGGCGTTTCTGACCTATTATTAACTATATGCACTCCTCCCTTCATATCATTGAGAGGTATACCAGTTATATCATAATCTTTAGATATATTAGAAAAATTTATTGTATGAAATTTATTAGGGTGACCTTCCTCTGCAAGAAAATCTCTATAATTATTAAAATAATCCTTAAGCTGTTCTACACTTCCATATCCATTCCTTCTAGAAATAGACTCCATAAAAAGGTTAATTCTTTCCTCTGGAGACCCTTCTTTCGTATCCACTACAAATTTATTTGTTTGACCATCATATATCTTGTGTCTATTGGCAAGTTCTAAAAACCTAACAGCATTCTCACTGCTTGCTGCTAATTCATTGAGCAACATATTAGAGAACCCATAATAATCACTATCTGGATTCTTAGATGCATTCTCTAAAGTCTTTATCCATTTTTCTGTATCTTTATTAATTTTCTTTGTCTTAACATACTGAAGCTGAGCGGTTAACGACATGAGTTGAAGCCTATCCATATGTACTGGCTGAGTTTTATTCAAATGAAGTATCCCACCAGTTTGACCATCGACAGTCTTAATTAAGTAAGGCTGAATAACTTCATTCCAATCTCTCATCACATTGTCTATCTCATTGGCAACGTGCTTTCTAGCATCCTTTATATTATTAATACCAATATTAGCATCATTAACCATTAAATGAGCTTGGTCGTTCAAATATTTATGAAGACCATCAATCTTCTCACCTTCTCCAGATACTTTAATCTTTGCTGACCACTCTGCTATTTCCTTAGGAGTCATCTCCCCTTTGCGACCAAAAGCCTTTAAAAATTCAGACGTTTGAGGAAGATTAGCCTTATTATTTAAATCTCCCCATATCTGTTGGATATGATGAGCAGTTAGATACTCATTAACTATACCAGCATCTATAAGTTTAGCAACAGCTTCAACATCACCTTCCGTTACATCTCTTAGAGTGCCATCCTTTTCCCATACCTTTCCCTTAAGCTTATCCTTTATAGTCTTTCTTTTTAAATTATATATAAACTCTTCTCTTACTTGAGAATTTCTATTATCAAATAAGGTTATATCTTCACTGACTAATAAATCACGAAGTTCATTTACTTCTGCCTTAGTAACTTTTTTAGGTTTTGTGGTAGTTATTTCTTTACCTATAGTGCTTCTTGAAACACCATGAAATTTTATTATTTCATGTAAACCATCTACAAATCTTTGCTGAGAATAAGTATTTGCCCCATCAACCTCTACTAAGTCATGTGTTACATTTTTATCATCTCTATATATTTTATTAATTAAATCATATGCTCTCTCAACTTTAGGAATACTAAAATTAGCTTTAGTATTTGAGTCCGAATGAATAGCCTTCATTAAGAAGTCTCTAGCTCTGTTTATATTACTAAACATAGAAGCAAAGCCGTTGAAAGAAGTAAACACCTGTTCCATAGGGTCTATTCTATAGCCCTTATTTAAATCTATTCCTAAATCTTGATTGAAAGTATGGTAAATATCAGTTATATCGCCTATAAATTCTTTTATGCCCTCAGTTTCTGTGTGAACCTTCGTCCCTACATCAACAGCATCCCTAGAATACCACTCTGCTACTCCCTTATCAACAAGCATATCAACAAATTCATTATATTTATCGATTACTTCCTTATCTTTCGTATCTAATTTTCTATTGGTATCAACATCAGGTCTAATATGAGGAAATTTTACTCTACCCTCAGCTGGTACCTGCCAAAGAGGCTGTCCACTATCGTCTACACCATCCTTCTTTAGCTTCTTTAAGGCAGTTATAAGATAATCTTTAACTCTCATTTGAGCGCCATTAATAACATCAATATTGGCTTCTGCAACTATATCTATAAGGTCATTCTCATGCTTTATATTATTCTTTGACATTCTTTTTTGGAAATCTCTCTTCTGTTTAATCGTTAGAGAATCCCATTCTTTTACATATAGAGGCTTTTCATTCTCTCTTTCAGATAGATTTCTATTACCATTATATTCCTTAAATACTTCGTATAACTGTCTTGTCTCTAATAACTCAGGGGAATCAGTCTTGGGCTTTACATCTCCCTGTTCTTTTGTTGTGAAATAAACTCCCTTACCCTTTTCTTCTCTAAGAAACTCTTCCCTTAGGGCTTCTGTGCCTTCAGTTGATTTAGCATTTTTATTTATAGAATCGAAATAAAACAGTAAAGACTTTGAAGAGTTAGACTGTAGCTCTGCCCAGTCAGCGTGCAATGCAGGTTCTCCACCAAGCAATTTCATATGATTTGTTATTTCATTAAATGTGTCACTATATGTCCAAGGCTTAGGTCTGCCAAAGAATCCACCTTCATTAATCACTTCTCGACCTGACTTAGTATGCCATTTTAGTTCCTTGCCCCTCTTCATCATGAAAGCACCTAAAGACAGATGAAATAGTTTATCTGTCATATCAATGTTATCATCGAAGACAATGCCCGGTCCACCAGACATAGCTATGCCTCCTATAAACATTCTAGGAGAACTTGCAACAAAATCTTTAGCATAGTCCTTAAAGAATTCTCCAGACCATCTACCTCTAAACTGCCTATAGACATCATCTAATCCATCAGCCATAACCTCAGCGATAGCTGTTTTTTGATTTACTTTCTTACCCTTTATCATTCTGATACCAGTACCGGGTTGGTCAAGTACTTGTCTAATAGACGCAGGATTCCATGATTTTATACCAACATAATTCTTACCACGAACTCCACCAAACACACCATTCATAGTATGTTTATGATTAGCTGCTGTTCTAGTTACAATATCTAATAAGGGTGCTCCTGCCCCATCCTTTAAGTCATTCTTTGCAAAATGATTCCATAGTTTGAATATCCCTTCTCTTTCTGTCGCTTTAGTAAAATCTGTTCTTCCATTAAAGGGTCTTCTAGACATAATTAATCTATTAAACTGCGCTAAACCACCTTCTTTTCCAGTAAGCAATGTGTTACCATATTGTTTTCCACCCGGTATAAGCCTAACTGCTCCTAATATAGCACCCATCCCCATAGCGTGTTTAACTGTATCAAAGTAATGAGAAGGTCTCTCTTCTGCAGCTGCGTTAAATGTCTCAAATATAGTTTCTACACCTGAAAATAATATAGCCTCTTCCATGAGCAACGAAGCGGCTGCGCCTAGTTTACTATCAATGCCTATTCTCCTAGCAATAAGGTCTGATATTGTGGAAACAGGTAGCCTTCTTCCGTCTTTAAATGCTTTAGTGTAAGCTGTAGTTAACATTTCAACAGCATCATCACCTATATGGAGATTATCTAATGCCATATCTTCCTTAACTCTTTGACCAAAATTCTTCTTTACACTCTTTTGAAATACATTCTTCTGAGCGCTTTTTCTAAATGCATGACTAAAATTCTCTACAGGTTTGACCCATTGCTTTTCCATCGTCTTAACAAACTGCTTAGACGCTGCTTGCTCAGTCATACCCTTAATTTCTGACTTGGTAAATGTCTCTCCAGCCTTACTAATCCATCCTATTTCACCTTTAGTAGCTGCAGCTTTTGCAATAGTATCTGATAATTCTTTAGCTACCTTCTTACTTCCATATTTAGTAAATCCCTTAACACCAAATGACGCAACCTTACCCACTGTGCTAAAAGGAACAAGGAAACCAGCTGCTTCACCTATGGCTTCACCGTATTTACCTGCCCTAGTCTCAGATTTTCCCATCATGTGGTCAGCTAACGACTCACCTTTATCAGTAACCAATAGCCTAGATGCATGAAACGTAGCAGAATCAAGAGCAGACCATACTCCCCTTCCTATTGCTTCTTGAAGAGTCCCTTTCTCTCTTGTTTCAGGAGGAAATGGGGCATGGGCTTCATTAAGTAAAAATTGTTTTCTTAAATAATCTTGTCCACTTGATGGAGCCCCAGTGTCAGGCTCACTTAAATCCATAAAGTCACCAGAGTACTTACCAAGATTCATGAAGTCAGGTTGACCTGATGAAGATAGAGTAGTAAAAGGTCCACCAGTAGTTGAATTAACAGACTTCACAGTCTGTCCTACTTTTTGTTTTACTCCTGTGCTAAATAATGATTGTGCCATTAAGGTTTATAAAATTTAGGTGTCTTGAATGGTACTAAAAACTCTCCTGTTTGATAAAGTCCTCGACCCATATTTTCAATGCCTTGACCCATTACTTGACCAAAAGACCTTCTTGTATTAGGCGATGGCTGAGTCTCTTCTACGGGAGGTACAACTGCCTTAGCTATTGGTTGACCTAAGTAGTCCTCTAAAGAAGCACCCGGGCTATTTTGGAAGAACCTCATCTTCTCTCCGTCCATTGGACCAAGCATTCCTTTACCTGCTGTAAAATTTCTACCTTCTTCGTATTTAGAATACCTTCTAGCACGCTCAGTATCCGTGAGCATAGAACCCGGAAGAGTCTCTCTTAATCCATAAGCACTAGAAGCATCAGTCCATGGAAATGCCTTTGTCCAACTATCCCACTGACCAGTTGTAACTTGCATAACTGTTTGATTTAATTTCATTTGTTCTTCATTTAACATTCTTAATCTTTCTGTTTCTCTCCATAAATCAACGTCCCTACCTCTAGCTTGAGATGGGTCTTCAGCTAAACCTACAAGAGTAGACCTAGCTGCTATAGTGACTCCCTCAGATTGTAATCTATTTATTTCCTTTCTAGTATCTCGTATCTCTTTAACTAAATTTTCCCTATGTTCATCAAGAGTATCGTATATGGATTGTTCTGTACCCTTTAAGTCTCCCTGCTTAAAGCTAAAATCAAATGCCCCAGTACCTCCAGATACATCTTGTTGTCTTTGAACTATAGGTTTAGAATAATCATAACCAGTAACGTCTCCTTTATCATCAAATACAGGGTCATACCCTACATATCCACTCATTAGACTAGCATAGTCCTCTCCATATTCATAATCACCAGCATCCCTAGCATTGTTTATTTTCTGGACTGCATCAGCTGCTGGAATTTGGTCATTTGGACCAAACGAAGGTCTATTAGGATTAAATGCTGTTTGTTTATCGTCGGCTACATCATCGGCTAGAGCAGTAATACCTTCTAAATTTTCAGGAGCCTGGAATTCATATCTTATTTCTCTTTCATAATCTACAGACTCACCTTCTTTAGCCTGATATGTGAGCTCAGCTCGTTCTTTATTCAGATAGGCTTTATAATCTCTCAATTTTCTTGATTTATCAAGCATATTATAAGCATTAGTAAATTCTCTTGCTTTCCCCTTATCCCCTTTAACCTCATCAATGTCAACTATCATACCAGCATTAGCAGCAGCTTTTAGAAAATGATGATGTCTTGTTGGATTTGCAGGGTCTATTTCCATCTTGGTAGCAAATTCTTGAGCAAATTTCATCATAATTGTAGGATTCTTCTTCTGCATAGAACCATAACCAAGAATCATGTCTGCTATATCTTGTGCATCCCCTACTTTAAATGATACCTTGCCTCCAGAAAGATACTTTACTAATTCTTCATGATGAGAAGCTTCAATATCTTTACCACCCGTAGGGGCAAATTGACTATACATTCTATCTAAACCCATTGAGAACCATATATTATTAGCTAATTCCACAGCAACATCATCCAATCCTGAATCTATAGTTTCAAGATTCTTAAGCATAATCCCCTGCTGAGCAGCTTCTCTCTGTATAGATGATGTTTTCCTCTTTTCTATACCCATCAGCTGTGTCTCTGCAAGTTGACCTGCTTGAATGAATTCAGTAGCTCTTCTATGTCTAGCTAAATCCTCAGCTTGTCTTTCCTTGAGAGCTAATTCCATCCCTCCTAGAGATGCTTGTATGTCTGCCTGTTGCCTTCTCTCTTGAGAAGACAATAACATATTAAGTGCTTGTAGTGTTGCTGCTGCGTTTGCCATTATAAATCCTTAACCAAATATATTTTCCCAAAATGAGTCAGTGTGCTTATTAGCATCAATAGATGCACGTAACCCATCTTTCTCACTCTTCAGTCGAGCCCTTTCAGCCCCTTTCCATTCTGTAATAGCTGCTAATGAGTTGTCTAAGCTCTTTTCCCCCATTTTCTTAGTCTCTTCAAAGCCTAAATCTATATCCTCAACTGCATCAGTTAGTTTCTGCTCGGACTCGCCAAAGAAAGAAAACTCAGTGTTCAACTCCTCACCTTGTTTTACAAGCTTAGTCTTCTCCCTACCCTGTTGCTTACCCTTCATAGTTAACCCCTCCAGCATATCCATTTCAGCAACTTCCCTTTTGGCTGCAGCTGTACCTTCTAACTTACCTAGAGCTATATCAAGTCTTCTAATAGACCTTTTGTCTGATGCTATTTGAGAACGACTTTGGGCAGCTCCTCTTCTAGCTCCTCCTACCATATTTAAAGCAGTTAAGCCTACGCCTATTCCAGCTACGACTATACTCATCCTAAGTCCTCATATGTATTAACAGTTACATCTTTTATTACTTCATCAGGGTCTTTCTTATCCGTGGGGTGTACAGTAATAAAGATACAATCCGTATGTGCGAATATAATTCTTTTAGTACCAGCTTTGGTAATACCATAATGAGGGGCAACTATTCGTTCCTCGCCTTCTTCTGTCATAATAGACATCTCACCTTTAAGTAAGAAATATGGATGTGAAATCTTATGTATTGCAGTAACCAATAACTCTCCTGCTGGATTAAATATCTCTCTAACAAGCTGTCCATCTGTAAATACATTCTTAACGGGATTATAAGAATGAATATCCTTTATTCTATTCTCATTATCCAACATCATCTTTTGTACTTTCATTACACCTTTTCTAAATTGTTCTTTAGTGTAATCAACTGGATATGAAGCAGTAGGGTCTTTAACAAGCTGTATAGCTCTCTTATAGCTCATAAAATCCCAAGCCTCATCAAAGGAAAACGTATGCTTTAGACCTAACTCTTCAGTCATCTCATCAAATTGTTTCTTTGCTGATACTTTATCCATATTATCCTGCTAATGCTAACATTTGTTTTTGCAACTTTTCCATATAATCTTGGGTCATACCACTAGGATTGTATAAATTTCCTAGTTCGTTCCACTTCTTTAAAGATGGATTAATATTGGTCATCTCTCTGGTTGCCTGACCTTTGTCATCTAATTTGACAGTCATAGCATTTTCAACCATAACATTCCCAGCCTCCCCATAAAGATTAAACTGAGCCTGACCTCCTTCCTTATCAATATAAGAAGGAGCTAATGTAAGACCCTCAGATGAAATAGTATTATCAAAAGCATATTCTCTATCTATATAACCTTGAGTTCTTTTTATCCCACTAGCAGCTAATCCTTTTGGTTTAGGCTTAGTATCTGGCTTAGGAGCTTCAGCTTTAATTTTCTTTTCTGGTTTCATAGCAGCAAGAGGAAGTCTTGAAGCAAGTCTATCCTTCTCAATAGTGTCCCAATCTGGTCCATCTTCCCCTACATCTTTAGGAGCATATGCTGTGTCTGATTCTGGATACGAAGTATCTGCATTAAGAGCTTCTCCAACCTCACTTTTAGCTGATGTTTCTTTAGTTAAATTCTTAAAGATATTAAGTTTACCGCCATATTCTTTAATATTTTTAATCATATCTTCAAATTTAGAAGGCTGAGGTTCTTCATCTGTGCCTTCCTTCATATATGGATTCTCTTTTATAAAATCTGCTCTATCTCTTTTAAGGTCTTTTGTTTGTTCTGTACTACCGTATTCTTGTTCATAAGCACCCATAAGTTTATCAAAGTCTTTACCGGGTTTACCAGACATAGCGATTACTTGCTCATATGCCTTCCCTCTTCCTACTCTCCACGCCTGATTAGCGAGGGCTTTGTTGTGGAGTTTGAGGTCGTGAGCCTTTTTCTTACGGTCTTCTAAGTATTCCGTTCCTTTTTCATAAAGATACTCTCCTCCCTTTTTAGCTCCGTATAATCCAGCCGCACCTGCTGCTATTGCTGGATTAGTAACAGCAACTCCAACTGCCCCCGCAGCTAATGCTCCTTTTTTAACTGTCCCACCATGTTCTTCTTTCCACTGTTGCATATCTTGAGACCTTTGTTGTTTCTCTTGATACCTTTCTAATCTTTTCTCTCCCCTTTCAACTTGCTTAGCAGTCTTTCTAATAGCTTTCTGTTTACCATAGCTCCATCCTGCTCCATATTCTTCCTCTATGTCTTTAGTAGAACCTGATATTGAATATGCCTTGCTTAATTCTTCTTTCTTTATACCCGGAATTTTTTTCTCAACAACTTCACCTTTCACAGCATCAACAACTGTATCAGTCTTCATGTCTTCACCAATATGACCCTCCCACTTATTCTTCATCTCAAACTTATCATAAGCCAACATATCTGCTCTATCAAACTGTTGCCCACCAATAGACCAAGACTCCTTTCCTAACTCAGAGAACTTTGAATCTCCCTTTAACCAATCACCTATATTAGACTTCTTATAAGATACTTCCCCTCCCTGCTTACTTGCCATAGATGTAACAGATTTTTCAATCTTAGCATCTTGTTTCTTCTTTGCAGACATCTTATCAATGACACCAAGAGCTTGTGTAGCAAATGCAAACATATCATCAATAGATTTCTCTCTCTTTTCAAAAGCACTTTGTAGTATTTCCTTTCTACGCATCTCATTACGAACTGCGTATTGAGAACTGATATAGTCTACTGACTTAAGTGCAGCCTGCTGTTTAGTGGATGAACGTCTAGCCATAATGATTCAAATTTACTGCTTTATGCCTTCTAATAATAACAAGTTCCATAATCAATCCCCACAATTTTATTCACCCGTCCAATATAATCTAGGCATTAATAGTTTACCATTGTATATACGAACTACAGCTACACACTCTGTGCCAACTGGGACATCACTAACATCAACAGAAATACTAAATATTTCAGTTGCAGTAGCAGTGTGACTTGCATCTGTTGTTCCACTTATGGTGCTATCAGCTCTAGAGCTTCCACTCCACGCCTCTATTCTTAAGGAATATACAGCAGTACCAGTATGCTTACCAGTAGATGTAAGCCACATTTTCTTCATACTTCTAACCCTAATAAAAGGACAAACAATAGCATCAGACCAAGAACCCTGCAAATGCTTAAACCAATATGAATCACTTCCATCAAAAGTGGTTGGTACATTTTCGTTACTATCATCATATGGTATAGTTGGAATATCTGCATAAATTGTATTTTGCTTTGGGATTCCAAATGTAGAACTAAAAATTAATTCCTCATTTGAAGCAGAAATTGCATCAAAAGTGGGATAGGAGAGTTTCATTCCATATAAACTTCCATCATTAGTAGAACTAATATCACCAAGAACAAGTCTATCATTACTACCATCATTAACTACTATCTTATCACTATCTAAATCAAAATATGTTTTAGTATCACTAGACTGTATAGAACCAGTAGTTATTTGAGAAGCAGTTAAGTTTCCTGTGTATATTCCACCGCTATCTATATAAGTACCAGCAGTATCAGCTGATAAATCTCCAACCATTACAAAATCGACCTCAAACGTATCCGTCGGGTAAGCCCCAAAATCAAATCTTATTCGACTTATATCAGTATCATCTTTCCACGCATCTCCACCTGCTGTTAAATCCCACATATCAAGTAACACAACAGACCAATCTTCACTAATTGGTAATTGATTAGGAAAAGTTGCTCCTGGGGGGATAGTAAAATCTTTTCTATAACTACCAGACTCTGTAACCGTATCTCCTGTCCAATATACAGTTCCATCCCAAAAAGAGCCTGCAGTTCTTCTCATTCTAATTTTTATATATCTATCTCTAAGCCCATCTAAACCTAAATTGGATGGAGTTCTCCATTTTGGGTCAAAATTGGTTGAATCTAATTCAATATAATATGCATAATTAGTTTGTGTTAATTGGTTAACAGTAAACCCATGATTAGTATTTCTAAATACCCATGATTTAGTAGGTCTAAATGCACTGCCTGCAGTTTGAATTTGACCAGCAGTTAAGGTACCAGCATATACCCATCCAGCGGAAACAGTAGCTGCGTTTACATTTAAAGCATCTATATAACCAGTGGTAACTGTGTTTCCTATTATTGTAGTTGTATTAGTATCGGGGTCAGGAGTAGCTGCTACCCAATTACCAGTACCAGTTGCTGAAGCCCTCCACATTTTATTATTATTATCTGTTTCTATCCATAAATCCCCTACTGTTACAGCCGATGGAGCAGCATCCTGTATAAAAGTTTGAGTTTTCGTGCCTGCTAAATCATCATTTGTAGAACCCGGAGTAGCAGCTAGTTCTAATGGGACAGGGTCAAACAACCCACCACTTACGATAAGGTCTGAAGTGCTAGTCTCTAGCCAACCTATTGCTACCATTTCAACATCTGGGGTAAACTCTGTTGGAGTTTGACTATTATTATCATAGTACCAACCAGTAGTCGAATCATCATCTCTCCATCCAAACACTACTGCTCTATTTCTGCCATTAGCAGTAAACGATTCATCATCTGTGTCAAATACTATAAAACCAGTCTGATTTACCATGCCCGTTACTATTGTATGACCATCAGTATTAGTAGATGGTTCATGAGGGACTGTTATTTGATTCCCATCCCATATAATAAACCCATTTTGACCATATACAGGAGTACCATCTTGGTCTATTTGAACAATTGCAGCTTCTCCATTATTTGCTGAACCATCTTGAGATTTTGTATTTACAACCAATGCACATGAATTAAGACCAAATGCATTGGGATTAGCAAAATCAGTAGGATTTGTTACAGTTATACCTCCTTTAATCGCTAATGTATTAGTAGATGAAGTCCACGATAAACTTCCAGCACCTGATTGACCTGTGTCTCTCAAAACGAAGTTACCAGAACTATCCAAATATGTATTGAAAGTTGCATCTACCTGAGGTTGGGTCATCAGTGATGTTATAGCATCATGATACCCAAGATAATTAGCAGTCATATGTAATCCTTCAGATGTGTTCGTTCCAAGTAAATCAGAAGTGTTACCTTCTAAAAATGGGAAGTCTTGATTATCTGCCCCATCTGAACCATCAGCTCCATCTGCCCCGTCAGCACCGTCAGCACCATCATTACCATCAGCACCATCATCACCATCCGTGCCTTTAGATGCAATTAACTGGGGAGATGACCAGTCTGTAGTACCAGTAACGGAATCATCAGCAGTCTGACTACTAGCAACTGCAGTACAAGCATAAAGTTCATCAGTACCAGTAGGTACTAGTCCGGTGAAACTATTACCGAGGTCGTTATTGCTCCAGGTACCGGTAGCAAAAGTCCATGTTCTGGTCGTAGTAGGTGTCTCAGTAGTCAAAGCGGTGGATGACCTTCTATATCCATAAACTACCGCTGTATTGTAACCATCCGCTCCGTCGCTACCATCAGCACCATCATCACCATCTGAACCGTCAATACCATCAGAACCGTCAATACCATCAGAACCATTTGAACCTAATAACTGAGCACTAGACCAGTCTGCCTCAACTACACTGTCTGTAGTAGAAGTACTGGATGCAACTGCAGCACATAGGTATAAATGGTCGGAACCAGCAGGTACCACTCCGGACCAGGAATTACCTAAGTCATTATTATCCCATTCTCCAGTTGAAAAAGTATAATTTCTAGTAGTGACAGGTTTATTACCAGGGGCACTAGCAGACCTTTTGTATGCATAGACAGGAGCAGTATTTAGACCGTCTCCTCCATCAGTACCGTCTGCACCGTCACTACCGTCAACACCATCAATACCATCAGACCCGTCAGTACCATCAGACCCAGTTATGCTCTTTGATATACTATAAACTAATGTTGAAGTCACTCCTCCATGGATTCCCCTAACTGTAAAATTTTCTAAAGTTGTTGACCAAGAGTCAGTAGTAACACTAGATATAACATAAACACCAGTAGCCTGTGTAATTGTGAATACCAATCCATTTTTAGTCTCTGTTAAAGCAGTTCCAGATTCTCCAGTATAATAAGTTGTTGCACTACCAGTTACATTTGTAGCACCATCATACATAGTAAATGTTCCACCAGCACCTGTGAGACTATATCCAGACCCATCAGCTAAAGCAGCTACCGAATGAGCTGCGTTAGTAAGAAATCCAGTATGAGCATCATCCCCATCAGAACCATCTGCCCCATCATCTCCGTCTGCACCATCATCCCCTGGACTAACCATTAGATTCCAATAAGTTCCATTTGTAGGTACGTTACCAGTAGATGCTAAAATACATACATAGCTTCCACCTTGATATGTTACAGCATCATTCACAGCATAGGCAGTGCCACCTGCATAAGCACCTCTATGGTTTATTGGAGCACCATCAGAACCATCTGCCCCGTCATTCCCATCGGAACCGTCTGAGCCATCCGCTCCATCTGCTCCATCTGAACCATCGCTTCCATCAGAGCCATCGCTTCCATCAGAGCCGGGTTGTACTCCAACTATTGTTACAGAATCATGTGCTAATTCATTTTGGTCTCCATCCGATATACCAACTCTAATTGTCTGAGGAGTAGAAAAGTATGCAGCTGGAACAGACCATGTTAATGTATCAGAATCACCAGTGCCATCAGTATATGTTCCTTCATCCGTTAATCCATCTCCAGTAAACTTAAAAAATGCATCATCAAAATTCTGACTAGTAGCAGTTAATACTATAGTACTAGCAGGATTAGGGCTTCCACCAGCAGCATTATATACAACTACATAAACAGCAGATGTTAAAATTGCTACCCTCGCATCAGTACCAGAAGAGCCATCAGCTCCATCTGAACCGTCAGCACCATCGGCTCCATCAGCTCCATCAGCTCCATCTGAACCATCGGCACCATCAGAACCGTCAGCACCTTGAGCAGCCATAACATCCCAATAGGTAACATTTGGAGGCTCATTGTCTGTAGTAACAGCTGTGCATATATAACTCACTCCATTATTTTCTACCCCATCATTAACAGCATAAGTAGTTCCTGAATCCCACGCCCCAAGCCAATTCATACCAGCCCCTACTACTTCTGTGCCATCGGAAAGCTGAATAGTCCCTTTAATACTTAAAGTACTTCCATTATAATGAAGATATTGAGTATCCTCTTTACCTACAAAGAACTCATAATCACTGCCATCCTTACCCATATAAATACCACTTAATGTATTAGTATCATTAGTAAAGTCAGTAACAGTACCTAATTGTAATGTCTCATTCTCAGCATCTAATTTAAAATTTCCATTATGTATAGTATTACCAGTTATAGTAAAGCCATGGTCAGTAGTACCTATGTATCCACTCGTAGCAGTTATATTACCAGTAAGAAATACTCTATCGCTAAATAAACCATAATCAGTTAAAGCTGTGCCATTATGTGTAATCCCAGTAAGTTTACCCAACCTAGCCTTTGTCTTATCTATGTGTCTCCAATCTGCCCACTCATCCACCCCATCAAATATATCTATAAAGGGTGCTCCACTATCTTCAGAAGTTAAATATATACCTCCCTGCCTATCAGGGTCACTAGTATTCCCTATCCTAACAAAGTCTAATGGCAAATCTGTGCTAGATACTGTATCCGTAGAATAGAGTGTAGCCTCAAATTCTTCACTAGTTAATTTAGATTTAAAAGTTAAAGTTACAGTTGCAGATGCAGTAGCTGCGGTATCTAATTCAAATTCCGTTGAACTAGTAATAGAATCAATTCTAGTCCCTACAGGTATCCCATCACCACTAACCTGTAAACCTGCTACAATTATAGCATTGGCGGTATGAGTAATAGTTTTATCAGTATCAGTCGTAACACAACTAGCTTCAGACCCTATTGTTGTAAGAGATGTCTCATTAACTGTTGCTCTTACTCTTTTTACTGGACTATAAGGAGGTTCTCCGCTTGTTCCAGCCCATTTCTGAGCTATAATTAAATCATCTTCAGTAAAATGTATAAATGATTCACTATCATCCGATTCAATAGTAAACTTATATCTTGCCCCAGCTACTTGAGAGACTTCATCTACTTTATCTGCGCTTCCTATAATTAAACTACCATTTGTAGCTCTTATTTGTTGGATAAGAAGCTCATATACTGACATCGTACCTCGTACAATAAGGTTATCAAACTCTGCATTGTATTCATTAGCCGCATCCTTCGTAACTCTCCATCCACTACCAGCGAATCCACTAACAAATGAAGTCCCCCCAAAATGGTTATCTGCGTGTATAGTTACTCCTTGACTTGTAGGAGCTGTCAATATTATATCACCAGCATTTGTTGTACCTATATACGACATAGCATCAGATGCAGTATCTTGGAAACTAATTTTTGTTTCAGTATTTGCCTTTAAATATAACCCAGGAGCTTCTACATCTTCACTAGCAGTCCATCTATCCGTAGCACTATACCAAACGAAATGTTTATCTTCCGCAGCTTTAAGACTTACTCCTCCAGCATTAGCCGCAGCGTTCTGAGCTGCATCATCCCCAGTCGTATTGTTATAAGCAAGGTATATATTTTGGTCTTCAACCTGCACAGTTGCCGTATCCATAGTAACAGTAGCTCCTGAGACAGTTAAATCCCCAGGAATTGTAACATCATTACCACTAAAAGTTGTCCCTTCTATAAGGGTGTCTCCTCCTGATGATATAGTTAAGTCACCAGCAGCTGCAGCATCTCCTGTAATAGAACCTGTTATGGTCATATTACCATTTACATCAAGAGTAGTGCCTGTTAATGTAGTAAAGCTACCAGTCGTAGATGTTGTGCCGCCTATTGCTAAAGGAGCATCCCAATCAGCCCCACTCAAAGCAGCTGCGTTTAGATTTTCAACCTCATAAGTTGAGTCAACTGTGAAAGGAGCTGACGTACCTGATACACCTCCACTAAAGGCTGGTATCCCAGTGACTAATTCATTATCTGCTAACTTAAAAAAGACTGTATCATTTTGTCCTAAGAATAATGCACTATCAACTACTCTTGTATTGCCATCATAATATGCAATATCACCAGCTGTAGTTCCAGGCTGTATACCATCAACAAGTTGACTATCAACAACTCTACCATTACCATCGTAGTAAGCTATATCTCCTATATCAGTACCCGGCTGTTTATCGTCCAACTTATCTACATTTAAATTAGCTACTTTAGTAGTTCCTGTAACTGTAAATGGAGTACCTGCCTTAGTAAATGAAGGTTGACCCGAGAAGGCTGGATTACCAGAAAAGGTATGACCAGCACTTACTGCCCTTGCTATTGTATTATGAACATATTGAGAATGGTCATCATTTCCAAGCTCAGTTAATTCATAGTGAGCAGTTGCTGTCCCATCTGTTCCTGCTTCAGCTTCATTAACAGTAATGTTTTGTATAGTAGTAGCACTAGCAGAGCTTGTTCCTTTCTTACCTGCCCTTCGCTTACCATCACCAGCCCCTCTTCCTGTTAATAAAGAAACCCAATTTCCGTCTTGTTTTACAAACTCCTCAGTAGTATTAGTCTTATCATCTTTTACATAAATCTTATCCCCATTTTTACCATAATCACTTGTAGGGATATAACTAAGAGTAGCTACTTGTGTTAAATGTCTTACTCGTTTATCGCCTATCATTTTACTACCTTTGTACGATAAACAAATGTTATGTCATTTATTTCAAAGTTATGTGGGACTACAGTTGTGCCAGAAACCACTGGTTCTATTTTAATCTTAATAGTATATGCAGTTACTCCTATAGGAAACCCGGTAGTATTCCAAGTTGAAGCATCGCTAAAAGCAGGAGATGTTATCGCCTGCCATCCTAATTCTCCAGAGTCAGACACTCCATTATAATATATTATTAACTTTGAAGCACCTGCATTTCTATAGGTGACGTATACCTTCTTCCACTTCTTTTCTACATTAGGAGTGCCAGCGTCTAATTCTCTTGTTACAATCCTCAAATTTTTACTTCCACCAGTAGTAGAATTAGAAGTAGCTTTTAAAGGTTGTACATTTAAAGCACCGCTACCATTATCAGAGCCTAATAGTAATTCACCATCCCAAACATTAACTAAATTGGTCTTTTCTTCAGCAGATACCCTAGCTTCTCCCTCAACAAAAGAGTTAGTAACTAAATCATGTACAAACCAATCCCCTCCATCATTAATAAATACTATCTGATTTTCATTAGGAAAGAACCCTGTTCTAACAGTTGTACTAGCAAAAGTAGTCCAAGTATCTGGTTTTATTCTCTTCAAGCCCCTTTTAATGAACAAATCTTTTACTTCTCTACCATCAAAAAAGTAACAACCATGCTTATTAGCCCATGCTATACCAAAAGAAGTAGTACACACAGACGCTGGACTGTCTACTCCCTTAAACTTATAAGTACCCTCTAAAAATTCAGAAGCCCCTGAGCAATTAATAATATGTAATGTTGTCTGTTTAAATTGTAATAGCATATCTGCAAAATGAGCTAGTGCTGTTATATCTTCACCATCACCTATAGCTACATCAATCCTTCTGTCCTTACTGAAAGAATCAAACTTATTAGTTCTAGATTTAAATACTGAATCTGATAGTATCTCTACATTACCATCGTAACTATGCATCTCTACATTACCAACATAGGCTCTTCTATTAAACATTACTGCGTGTTTCCATCTTAAATGTTTTATCTCATTCTCGTCCCTATACTCTTCATTATGATAAGGAGGAAAATCAAAAGAAAAACCTAAATGATAACGACCTGGATTGATTGCTGATTTTTTACCCATTATAACTTTGTATTTGTAAACTCCATACCCATTAATCCTCTTGCTCTATACTTAGGCGAAACTACTAGCACCCTTTTTCTCCATAAATTTCCACAAGCCCTACTATATTTAGAATATTCCCTATTCTCAGGTATACCTGTATGATATACATATTTATATATATTTTGATTCGCTATTTTTCTAACTGTATCACCGCTGAGTTTAAATAATCTCCTATAAGCAGGTACTATTTGGGCATCAACCTTGAGCCCATCAACATCTTTATCTTCAAAGTGTTTTAAAATCTTTTCCCATTCTTTTAACTGCACCTTTCCCTTCTTAGGTATAATACCTATATCAATATCATTAGGTCGTGGACTTAATCTTGCCATAGAGCCTACAATATAAAACTCATAAGTAGGAAACTTCTCCTTAACATCTTTAACTAGAGTCTTGGTCACCATCATACGTTGGAGGTGGAGCGTTGCCTGAGTCTTGAATTGTAATTTTGACTTTAGTAGATTGAGCAACCACATTAAATGTTTCATCAAGAAGCTCAACTTGAAATTCCCTTTTCCCATCTGCTGGAGTTGTTATACTAATACTATGACTTGCTGATGTTAAAGCAATAGGAGTACCATCATCATTTACATTTTTCCATATAGGCTCATTGTATGGACCCCATAATCTTAAAAATCCATATCTATTATCAAACCCACTAGCACTATTAGTAACAGTAAATGTAGCATTTGTCGCTTTGAAAGACTTTATCCGAGCTGGTAAATCATTGAAGGTTAAAGTAGCATTAGTTGCCTCATCTGAAGTTTCTTTAGGCGCTATAGAAAATGAAGTAGGGCTTAGAATCTCAGTAATATTAGCTATATTACCACTATTAGGAATATCTGTTCCCGTTACACGTAATCCTAATATTATCTTATTATCAGCAGTATGGTTTATCGTAGAAGAATTATCGTCATAAGAACAAGACTTTGTATAATTTGTTAAAGTATTATTTGCTAAAACAACATCAGATATGCTACCATCAAATATACCATAAGCCTTATCAGTGTCTCCATCATAAGTGTCCCAATTAAATTTCCCTCCTTTTAACATATCATAATCTTTTAATTTATGCCACTTATCAGAGCCGTGACTTCTAAAGAATACTCTTACTCCCTCTATCCTATCATCACCAAATGGATGAACTGTGGCACTCTCACTGCTTGTGTCTGTTCTACTAATATGTAATTGAAAAGACACTTTGTTTTCATGAAAATTAATAGTAGTGGCGAATTTTGATATCGGTCCAATACCTCCTTGATGATAGATTGGAGAAGCAGCAAACTGAAAAGAACCATTCCAATTTCCCTCTTTAGATGTCCAATACGATAATATAACTTTTCCTATAGCATCACCTAGAGCAGTTTCATCTGGACCTTCAGCATCTGACTTGTCAATAACTAGAGTTTTTCCTAAATCATCAAATGATTTTAATTCTTGGGGTGATTGTACCCATCCCTGTCTTGTAACGATTGCTCTATTAGTAAATATTATATCACCATCATTTTCAGCAACTGAATTAGTTGGAACATTAGATAACATACATTGATTACCTGCGATTTCTAATACTGTAGTATTCTTAGGTATCCCCTCACCTTCAGCGGTATCTCCTACTACCAAAGCTGTGGTACTAAGTAAATCCGTAACAATATTACTTGCATCAGACCAATCCCCCTTAGTTTCTAAATGAGCAGTGACAGAAGGCTTCTCAAAGAACCCTTTATCAATATATTGATGAACTCTATTACCAGTTGCTGCTGTGAAGTCACCATTAGAGTACCTTAATATACCATCAGCTACAAAGAAAGATGGTTTAGCAGTAGTCTTCTTACCAGCATCGACAAATGTATCCTCTATAGAAGAAACAGCAGGGGTAGACCCTTGTTTATCTCTATAATAAAACTGAACCTTACCATCCCCAGAATCATATAACGCTAACCAATCTTCAGATAGTTGTTTACCATCTTTATCTCTGTCCGAACTGAAATAAAACATTCCATAATCCTTGACAGGATTGATAGCTGCTGCGCTTAGATTACCTAAAGCAGTATCAGAGCCACCTATGATTCCTATTCTACCAACCCTACTAACAGAACAATCTATGGCAGATGATAATTCGTCTTCAGCTATATCTTTAGCGTCAGAGTTATTGTTTAGCCCTCCGTGGAAAGCTACCAGCTTTTCTGACTTGTTCGCCATTTATACTGTTCAACTCTTAACAGCTTTTTTAACAGCTTTGGCTTTCTTGACTACCTTCTTAACCTCATCTTCTACGTTTGCTAACGCTTTTTTGACTTTAGCTACGACTTCATCATCTTTTTTACTTGGTGTTAGAGAAGTGGCAAATTCTGCGTATTCAATAATAGATTCTACCATTCCCTTTTGTGCAACAAGTCTCTTTACGAACTTTCGTGCTATTTTAAAACTTAGTGCCATTTTACTTATCCTTTCCTGCTAACTTCATTATTGCTCCCTTTACAGATGCCCATATTAGGTCATCCTGTTTCATAGGTGATAGTGCTACTGCTTTATCTAGCAGGAGAATACCAATAGCAACCATTTGCCAATGGTCCATTAACCACTGTGATATGTCCATTACGACTCCTTTATCTTTTTTGTTTTTGTGTACAAGTAATAAATCTGTGCTATAAACATTACACACATCAATACCCCTGATATAATATCTGTCCAATACACCAAACCTAGACTTGTACTTATTGTTGTTACTTTTAAACTGTCCATAATCATTTACCGTTAATTCTCGACACAGAACCTTTAACTTCCATCATAACATCAGATAAATCATTTATCTTTTTAATCATATCTTCGTGTCTCCTGTCTCTAGTCTCATCTGATTTATTCCATCTGTCTATAAGTTTAATTATCATGCGTTCCATGTTTTCTAAAGTTTCTTCCTGTCCTTTATTAATAACTTGTAATTCTTCAATAGATTCTGCTTGTTTATCTGAGCGTCTAGCATTTTGATAGACCATGTAAATGAACATTGCACCAACAACGCCTACCATCCCAGCTTCTGCATATATTGCTAAAAACTCTTCCATTCCCAAATAATTAGGGGAGTAGTAGAAGTCGTGCTAGTAGCATAACTAACCACTACTCCTCCCTTCTTTGTACTAGCCTTGCGTTTGCGTCGAGGCATCTTTTGGTGGTCTCAACTCAAATCCGCCTTCTTTAAGCGAATTTAAATAGTTATGAATACCACGAAGTTCAGCAATCTGACCTTCAATAGCCTTCATCTGTTCTACTAAGTTAACAGGTGAAGCTTGGACAGGTTGTTTTTCAACTCCATTTTTACTTTTAGCCATGTTTGACTCCTTGTTGTTATTAATTAAGCTTCTACTGCAGCTTTGATTTTAGCCATATCAGCTTCTAAAGCAGACTTCTGTTCACCCAATGATACAACTTGTGCATCAATGCTTTCGACCTGACTCTCCAACTGTCTATACGTTTGCACAGACTTAACCTCTGCTGGTTGATGCTCTTTTTCAACTTTAGTATCTTTCCAAGCATCGGCTGGGTCTACAGGAGAGACAGGTGAATCTACTGCTACTTTTGTGAATTTATCAGCCATGATTTATTATACCCATTCTCCCCAATAACTTTCCAAATCGAGTTTCCAATTAGAGCTTATATAAAAATCATTAGCACCGGTTACATTTTGGTCAGATTGAAAAGAGATTAAAACTATTTGACCCGCCAGTATATGACAATCAGGTCTACCATCTTCACTTGAACTTTGCATCACCATACTCATTTGACTCTGATGACACACGGCTGGGGTTTCATCAACAAAAAATTCCAAATATCCAGTCCCCACTAATGATGTAGTATTATAAGTTGGGTGTATTCGATAAACCTTAGCTGTTATTATCGCATCTGTATTTGACTGTGGCAAATCTCCTATCCTACACGTTATTCTATCTAATAGCATATTATATGGAGCCACAAATCCATGTATCCCCGTAGAGAGTCCAGACGCTACAGCGTCTGCCCATGGTATATAAGCTTCGGTTTGCCATAAATCTCCCCAATCTATCGTACTATTATGGCAAAAGAATTGGTTTGTATACCCAATCTGATATTGGTTACTTATTTGACGTTCATTACCTGCACCGTCCTTAAAATACATTTCATTATCAGATTTATTGTATATCTGTCCATAATTTGCAACAGTAGTTGGTGCATTTGTTCTCTCTCCAGCAATAATAACTCCGCCACCTGAACCAACTTCTAATGTCAAACCTGTTGATGCTATATTGCCTCTAAATAATCCATTCCCATCTGTGTCTAATTCGAAATCTCCTGTAGTAGCAAGCGTCGTTGTAGAATGTATCTTAAATTTAGGGTCTGCGTCGGTATCGGTAGTATCCATACCAATACTCCAATCATCTCCTGAATCACTATCTGTAAAAATTATTTTAGGGTCTTTAGAATCGTCATGGTCATTTCTTATTGTGAGTAAGGAAGTATCTGTGTTGAAATTAAATGTATCTGACCCCCCACTGGACTCTAGAATTACATTTCCACCCTCTGGTTTTAAGTATATATCAGCGGATGACCCTACATTTGTTATTCTAAATGAATTACCGTTTCCGCCAGGACCAGTAACAGTTAATAAAGGAGAACTATCCATATTAAATTCATAAAACAAAGATGAGGAAGAATTCATGAATTTTATTTCATTCCCATCAGCCATTAGAGATAAATCTAATTTAGAATAAATTTTTAGATAATTATCGGGTGCAGTAATCCACGAATCTGTTGAGTTTGCATATATTGATATATATGGAAAATTAATACTTCCATATAAGCCATCTTGATTTTCATCGCTTGTTGCAATGCTTGGAACATCGAATGTTATAATATCTGATTCTAAATCAAATGTCCCATAACCAGCCCCAGAATTAAGAGCTTCCATGCTAAATTCTCTGGAACTACCAGAATTTGCCCTCATAGATATATTAGTAGTATCTGTGCTATCTATAGAAAGCGTCGTTGAGTCTAAATCTGTATTCCCCCCTTCTATATCTAATGCCCCAACAGCGGTAATAGATATACTACCATCGGCATCCATGTCTAAATTCCCCACTCCAACACCATCATTAGTTGAGACTATGGAGAATGTTTTATTCCCAGCATCATTTGAGGTCATAGATATATTAGTTGTGCCTGTACTATCAATAGAAAGAGGTCCAGTGTCCCAATCAGTATTTCCACTTTCCATATCTAATGCCCCAACAGCGGTGAGACTTATATCTCCATCTGCTTCTAAATCCAAATGCCCAACTCCAACACCAGCATTACTCGATTCTATAGAAAGGGTTTTATTCCCAGCGTCATTGGATGTCATTGTTAAATTTGTAGTGCCTTTACTGTCAATGGAAAGAGCATCGCTATCTATTGTCATATTGCCAACAGCAGTTATATCTATAAGCCCATCAGCATCTATATCTATGTTGCCTACTCCAGCCCCAATATTGTAAGCGTCGATTACAAGCGTTTTATTCCCAGCATCGTTAACAGCCATTCTAAAACGTGAAGATGAATCAGAATCTAATTGCATAACTCCAACGCTATTAACTTTAAAACCTGCAACCCCAGCATTAAAATCCATAAGACCAGCATTTAATTCAAGCTCGGTTCTAATACTTGTTTCTCCACCTATTAGAATCCTTTGAGCAACAGCGTCTTCACCTATCTTAATTTCACCACCAGAAGAATCAATATTAATTCCACCAGTTCCGTTTAAAATAAATTCATCATCAGTATTGATTTCTGTAATATCCAAGACTAACGTTCCTATATTTTCTAAACTTGCATCTGAAACTGTTCCATCTAAATTATTTCCAGATTTATCATACCAGGTTGTTCCTGATGCACTAGACCCATCATATTCTGCGACTGCACCGATTCGGACTACCGTAGATGAATTTGTCCATGTTGTTGGAGTTGTTCCTGTGGCTACAAATTCATTCCCATCCTCATTCGTTCCACCAATGTTTGTAAAATCATCATTGGTAATCCAGTCATTAATACGATATTTCTTACCAATAGTTAAAGTTCCACTTGTGAAATACCATTGGGACGCACCTTTATACTTGTAAGGTACTGATGCTCCAGAGTAGAGTTCTTTTACTTCGGTGGCTGATAATTCAAGATTATGGATTTTTAAATTACTTATTGAACCTTGTGAGTAAGAAATATCGTTGTAATTACCAATTCTTACTTCGTTAGTAAGATTTTCCATTGCTACATAAGTACCATTATCAGCCAATGAAACTGCTTGCGAAACTCCATTTACATAAAGTGTAATTCCTTCATTTGCACTTGTACCACCTACACCATTATATGTTGCACAAACATGAATCCATTGATTTTCTAATGATTCTATGTCGGCAGTCGTATACGCCCCTTCATAAGTAGATGCAACATCATTATCATATAACCATAACCCTAATTGTTCGCTTCCTCCTGACTCAAATCTCCATTCAGCATCAACATTGTATGAACCTTTGTTTATAATGTCAAAACTTGTTGCATCTTCCATATTAATCCATGCTGATATAGAAAATGGACTATCACTTGTACCATCACCAAAACTCAAATTATATGAATCTGCTACATCAATCGTATCATCCACCCCATTAAACCGATAATAAGGAGATGACATTGTATTCGCTACATGGTTTTGGCGACCTTGTTCTTCAAGGATGTAGTTACCACCAACACCTATGTTATTATCGAGAACGATTCCACTATGAGGAATTTGAAAATCCGAGCATTCAATCGAATCCGATACTAGATGGTCGTCAACATTAAGCGTGGTCGTAGCAATGTTACCAGCCCCTGTTGTTCCTATATTATTTACATCAATACTAGCTACTGACAATTCACCGGCAATTTCACAAGCAGTTGCACTAACTGTTCCATCAACTGTTAATTCATTTGCAGGAGTCGTGTCCCCGATGCCGAGTCTTTTAGTGGTATTATCCCAAAATAAATCATTATCACCATCCATTGTACTGCCATTACTGAACAGCACTTGACCTGCACTAGTTCCAGGACTAGATAAAAATTCTACTACACTATTTCCAGAGTTCTTAAAGAATAACTTACCATCAGCGTAGTTGATAGCAAGTTCACCGTGAAGCAGCTCACCCGATGTGGGAGTTTCACTAGCTGTACCACTCTTTTTTAAGAGAAGTGTATTCGCCATTTAATACTCCCTTGTTAAAATGCTCCGCCGTCTATAGTTGCATCACTTATTGTTGAAGCACTTACGTCATTAAATACCACACTACCAACTGAACCAGAGAATACCTCTGAAGCATTTGTTGCATCTGGTATAAACTTAAACTTACCATCACTTTCGTCCATCCCAAAGAATCCGAGTTTAGCTACAGTGCCATTATGCCACTGGAACTCTACTCCTCTATCTTTGCTATCATTACTTCCAGCAGCTGTATCGCCACCTAAAGTAAAAATAGGGTCATCAATAGTAACAGTTGTACTGTTTACAGTTGTAGTTGTACCGCTTACAGTTAAATTACCTGCAATAGTAACGTCGGTTGCTAAACCTATTGTTACTTCACCCGCTGACTCTGTAACCGCTGTTTCATTAGAAACACCTGTAAATGTAGCCGTTCCTCCCAATGCAATATCGCTTGAGCCACTACCAGTAGCTGAAACAACCCATTTAGGATTAGCTAACCTATCATTTGCTATAGTACCTGCTGCTATATGAACACTATCAATAGAACCATCTGCATAATGTTCTGAATCTATTGCACCATTTGCTATGTGTTCATTGTCTATGCTACCATCTACATATTGGTCACTATCAACAGAGTCGGCAGACATATGAATTAAATCAATAGAACCATCTACGTATTGGTCACTGTCAACAGATTCGTCAGACATATGGGCAAGGTCTATTGACCCATTCGCTATCTGAGCACTATCAACACTAACATCCAACACATGACTGTTTAATGACAATCCATCACCAGCAACTCCAGATGCTAATACTAATGTTTGACCATTTATAGCAGGGTCGCCACTATCATCATCTGTCATAGCAAAGCTAGTTGTGTTTACGGTTAAGTCAGTAAGTAACGGTAAGTGATATGCTTCTACAGTACCACCACTATTATTCTCCCTGCCGATATAGAGCTTTTTACTGCCCTGAGCTATCGCAAGTTCACCTGCAATAACTGCACTATCTCCGGGAGCGGTAGTACCATTATAAACACTTCGTTTGATTTGTAAGGTATTAGCCATTAGCTATATCCTCCGCCATCTACTGTTCCTGATATGCCACTCACGACTATTTCGTTCCAGCTATCCTCGTCTCTAACGTAGAATTTGTCATCATCGGTATCATACCAAATGTCTCCTTCTACTGGAGATACGGGTGTACCTGGTTGAGCGGCTGTTTTTCCATCCAGTCTTTGTAAGGCATCATTCACATTCTGTGCGCCTGCTAGATTACCTCCCAAATTAACTGGGATTGCACTTGCCTTTATCGAAAACACATCTTGTGTTTTAGAGGCATTTTGTGTGCCAAAGCTTTTACTTGAAGCTTGATTTGTAATTTTTGTTGATATTGCCATAATTATACTGATGCAGTAAATGTGTCTGAAATCCTTGATGCTCCAGCTGACACAACTACATCTCCTTGTACTTGTCTTGTATATACATCATCTTCACCAGTAGTATCCTTTAGAACTAAATCCCATACTCCTTCAAAATCATCTGTAAAATATTGAGTTGCAACACCCGGTAAGGATATTGTAACGGTGTCGGCTGTCCTATCAGCCTCTAACTCTAATTCAACTACATTCATTGCGTCAGAACTAGAGTAACTACCATTAGAAAGATTTGGTCCAGTAAATGTAGAATGTTCCTTATCCTTCGCAATGACTGCGGCAAAATAATGCCCATCCTTTATATCAAGGTCATCAAATGTTATTACCATCTCAAAATCATGATTCTGAAGAATCTGAATATCGGTATAGTTTTCTGAAGTTATCATTTAGTATAACAATACTACGTCAGTTGAACTAGACTTTGTTGCACATATAGGATATGTATGCCCTTTTATCAACCAAAACGCAACAACTGTGTCAGCAACTGTTAAATTAACACTAGCTGATGCGCCTGTCATATGAACCGCTCTACACGGGTCTTGGGCATTTCCTGTTGCTGCGACTGCTTTGATATATGGGGCAACACTCTCCTGAGGAGTGTAATCCTGTATTCCTTTAGCCATGTTTTACTCCTTATTAATTAATCACAAATGCAAGTATACTCTAGAAAGACAGTACCACTGCCTGCTGGAGTCTTAGCTTCAAAAACAGACATAGCCTGTGTTACCTGAGGTATCACGAAAACATCCTTATTCGCTACTGATAATGTAGTAATTAAGGTTGTAGCCCCGGCTGTGCCTACATATATAGAAATATCAGCATTAGCCGCAGCATCTACATCTTTATCTGCTGTTGTCTTACCGCTATTCCTTAATATGAGAGTGCCTGATGTTTTCGCTACACAAGCATCACCTGCATCTACAATCTGCTCAGCAGTATCAGCTGCTAACTCATTACCTGCTACCGAATTGTAGGTTATATCATCATCTGTGGCTATTTCTGTTAGATGAGAACCACCAGTAAAATATCCAGTTGGCAATGCTGATTGTAATAAACCAACAGTTGCATCTGGCTGGTCATTCGCACCTGTGATGTCCATGTAAGTAGAGACTGCTACGTCTACTCTTGTTTTTACACTAAATGTCGCCATTTTTTTCTCCTATCTTATTGCGTAAGGCTGCATTGGTATAGTAACAAAAACATTATTTCTATTACTCTCATTATCAGCCAATTTATTATAAAACTGTTTCATAAAATACTCTTTTGCTTGTACATCTCCCTTTCTTTCTGCCATATGAGCTTTCAAGTATTCTACTACTGCCAACGATAAAACTCTATTCAAATTAACATGAGATAACTCCGTAGGTGAAGTAGCTTCAGTTAAACTTGCATCAGCTGTTGTTTCAGGGTCTTCATCAACAAAAGGCTTCGTTAAAGCAGTATACTCAATCCTCAATCCATCCGTAATTGCTTCATCTGGATAGATAAAATCTGCATTAGCACTATTTACTCTACCATTAGAATCAACTGGACCAAGAGTATTCTTCCTAAATTTATAAAGACGAAGAACCTTACCATGTCTCTTATAATAGTAATTCTTATTAGTATCGTAACTCATTATCCTAAATCTTTATCTTCTGAGACTAACGGGTCATCCATTAATCTTCTAATTCTTTTATATTTATTACCATCTTCTGTATCTAATACAGATACACTATCTAAAGCTATAACATCAGTAGGAAGATTATAATCTCTTTGGTCTTCAACTATACTTTGTTTATCATTTTTAAGAACAACTTCATGGGTACTCTGTATCTGCGTAATAGCATCTTTAACAAAAGCAATAGCTAACTTAGTCTCTCTAGTATTAGCTCTTTCCATCATTTCTAATACTGTCACGATGTAGCCCCCTGTTCTTGTCTTTGACTTTGCTGTTGCTGAGGTGGAGCTGTTGCCGCCCCACTAATAGCTGATAATTCTTGTATAGCTCGTTGATAATAGTCTCTAGAACTTCCAAATACTGCTTGACTCTTATTCATATATGTACCAGCTACCTGCATCCTTGTTCCTGCTTCTTCAAGATAACCTCTTGCTTCTGCTATGTCTGAACCATGCTTTGCAATTTTAGTTTGTACTAGAGCAGAATATTTACCAAGCTTTTGAGTAAAGTTTTGGATATCCTTAGTCATAACTTGTACTGCTTTATTAAGTTCTGCGCTATATCTTCCCATTTCAGAAGTAAACTGAGCATTAGCCTTTTGAACATCTGCTCCGTATATACCTACTGTACTATTAATTCTTTGTATCTCCTTAGTTAACCCTGCATTATAATTAGCAACATCACTATTAACCCTCTGTGCTTCTTTACCAACTTCCTGTTGATATTTACTCATATCACCATTGAACTTTTGTAATATTTTACCCAACTCAGCATTATAGATAGCAACATCAGCATTTACCCTTTGTGACTCTTTAGACAATTCTACATTATATGTAGATGTTCTAGATTGATGCTTTGCAGATTCACCTTGCAATTCTGTGGTATACTTATTAATCCCAGAACCAAATTCTTGTAATATCGTATTAATCTCTGCTGTATACTTACTTAAGTTAGCCTGAATCCTAGCACTCTCAGTTTGCACATCAGCATTATAAGATGTAATAAGGGCTTGATACTCCTGTACTGCCCTTTGGAATTCACTACTCCATATCTTTAATCCAGAATCAACTCTTGTTGTCTCTTTAGCTAACTCTGCTTGATATGCTTGTACATCTACCCCTGCTTTGGCAGCTTCTTTCTCAAATTCTGCCCTGTAAGCATTTAATTCTTCTCTATATCTAGATACTTCAGTTTCCATCTCTATTTGGTATCTCTTAATACCATTTTCAATTCTGCTAGTTTCTTTCTGTATCTCTAGAGCATAGTTCTCTGCTTTTGTCTTATGAATATTAACAGAAGCGTCTAACTCTTTAGTATATCTAGTGGTCTCGGCTTCTATCCTTGTCTTCTCTCCCTCTAATTCTGCACCAAATATCTTAATATCTTGTTCACTCTTACTTGTTACAAATTGAAGTTCTGTTTGATATTTCTGTAACTCGTTCTGTACTCTAACGGATTCCTTATTAACATCCTCTTTCAATCTTGTGAGTTCAGTATTAATTCTTGTTTTCTCTTTATCAAGCTCTAGTTGATACCCCTGAGTTTCAGCAGATATTCTAGTTTGCTCTGCCTGAGACTCTAATTGATACTTTTGTAGTTGAGAATCAATTCTTTTAGCTTCTTTATTAAAATCTCCCATATATTTATCTAATTGGGCTTTAATTCTACTTCCTTCTGCATCTATCTTAGCTTTATATCTTTCGGTATCCGTCTTAACACGCACTGCTTCATTTTGAGCATCAGTAGTATATAGTTGAACCATACTCTGAAATCTTTGTGTCTCCGTACCAACTGAGCTTCTATGATTGTCAATAAGTTGTTGTTGTTTCCCTATCTCTGCATTTGCCCTTTGTAGTTCTGCACTTACACCAGATAAGGTAGTATTTACCATATCAGGGTCTTCATCTTCTAACCAATAGATAGCTGATTTAGAAGTTACATCTTCGTCACTTATAGCATCATTTTCAAATCCAGTTAATAATATAGATTTAGCATTATTTAAAGCAGCATCTACACCTGAATGGTCTATTGAAAAAGAAGCATCATTAATAAATGTAGGTAATGTAGTTGATAATGAAAACCCACCTGGAAATGTTACTCCACTTATATCAAAATCATCTGGAAGAGCAGCCCCAACTGCTAAATCTGTTGGAAACACACTCTGTAATGAAAATGCAGTAGGTAAACTTGCTTCAACCTTTACTGGTCCTGGAACTATTGTTGACAACTGAAAGAGAGGTAAGTCAGTAGTCATCTCATTCTCCATGCTATTAGGTAGACTTTTTATAGTACTAATAGGGGCTGGAGGAACACCATTAAACTCAAAGGTTGGAAAATCTACTGTAATATTCATTTCAGAAGGAAAAGTAGCCTGAACATTAATAGACATAGGAAATGCCCTAGTTAGAACAAAATCTGCAGGTAAGTCCTTTGTCATATTGATTTCATCAGGAAATGCCTTTCCAAAAGAAAAAGTTGGTATAGCACTATCTACACTAAATGTTGCAACATCCGTATCAATATCTGGCAAATCACCTAAAGTAGGCAAGTCTGTGCTTATTACTAAATCAGTAGGCAGTGAACTTGTAACATTAATTGTAGAAGGTTCATCAAGACCAGTAACATCTAAAGAGGGTAAAGTATTGGAAATGCTTATTCCATTTGGAACTGCAGTTGTATAACTAAACTCTGATGGTAAGTCTTTTGTAACACTAAATGTAGGAAGTGCTTCAGACACAACAAGGTCTAAATCAATACTCGGAATAGATATAGGAACACTATTAGTATCCGTTGTTAAATCTAAAGTAGGCATTTTACTTCTAAATAATGCCAATAAACCAGTAGTGGCAGTTGTGATTTCCTTTACTTCGTCCTCACAGCTAGTCCTATAACTACTTACAAGTCGTAAGCAATCAAGAGAAGCAGCATATAGAATAGCTATATTCTCGTATTCTACTAATATCCAACTTTCATCATTCTCATCTACCACAGGAGGAGCAGAATAAACAACCACACCTTTATCTCCAGTTGTAGTTGATAGAGTAGTTTCAGTACCTCCTAAAGGAGTATATGTTTGGTCTCCTGAAGTAGCATTATAATCAGGGTCTGGTTTAATAAAAATCTTTCCTCCTAATTTGTAGTATTTAGGGAACATCTCTGTTGCAGTTAATAAACTACCAGCCTCATCAAAGATATGTATACTTTTGTCTGGTGCTTCTGAGCATACTCTCTTTTTGTCGCTATCATATCTATAAACAGCTAATATCTTATCATATGCTATAGCAGAGCCTGCTCCTAGATTGGAATTATCCGTATCATCAGTATCCCAACCATTTATCTCAGTCTCAGTGGCAACAGTCCATAGAAACTTCTCTGGAAGAGAAGATAGTATGAACTTAGCACCAGCATTAATATACTCTACTAGATGTCTAGCTTTAGTACCGTGACCGGTAATATTATTGACTTTTTCCCAAATCTTCATAAGAAAATAACACGGCTAGGCTCCAAACCGGAGAAAGGAGGGTTAAAAGCGGGAAGGAGCTTCGCCATGTATTTAGTTTAGATTACTTCCAAACTGCGTGTGATTCAGGCATTTGCCACTCGAATCCACATTCTGTAAGAATCATATCTACACGTTTGTCAATACCAGAGTTTTCTAGTGATTGAACACCGGCATAGATAGCAGTATCACGATTAACGCCATTACCGTTTAATGGGCGGTATTTAACATTAGCCAAATTGATACCTAAGATACTTACTGCGGAACCATCAAGAGCAATACAACGAGAAACATTCATGTCCCCATAGACAGTACTAAACGTAGTCATGTCTAATCCGAGAACTTTCTTTCTTCCCGTGATAGCTAAGTCTGCTCTGAATTGGTCACCTATCTCGATATTGTTGTTAAAGAATCCACCGAGTTTGTGCAACCAGTTATAGACTTCAGTACTACATAAGTAGACTGTTGCTTTTGATTGATTGTAACGAGGGTCAACATAACTTGACATATCATCAAGAAAGTCATCAAGAGTCTTCGTTTTATTCCAACTAAAGATGTTACCATACTTCAAGATATAATCAACTGCGCCTTGAGTGTGACCTACACCAGCGGCATCTGAAACCTGCGCTCCGAAAAGCCCAGCATATTCAATTTCCCACTTGTGTTCAATCAACTTATCACGCCAAACACGCGCCCATTCGTTGGGTTCGTATTTAAGTGCAGTTGCTCTTGCAGTATTAGTCATGCCAAATTCAGACCTAAAAATCTGAGTTTGTCCATAACCTGTACTGTATGGATTGTCTTTCCATGATTTACCAAGTAATGAACTTCCTTCTTCATATGAAGTACCTGCTACTTGAACACGCATAGCTTCAAGACTTCCTGAAGAGCCTTCGGCTCCTGAGATTTCCTTGTCGTATACTTGTGTAACAGGGGCATCACTTGAATATGAAGTAAGCTCGCCACTTGCCGCCCTAATCACCTCAGCAGTTACCAGTTTAACCTGCATAGCATTCACAGTTTCCTCTGCACCAACAGCAGAAACTTTAACTAGTGCATAATCACTAATTACAGGTCCACCGCCAGCAGTTGCAGAGAGATTAACTCTAAGTACTTGGTTAGGCATTAGGAATTCTGGAGCAGTTCCGGTCGCACCTATAGCAATCGCTCCATTAGATTGCCCATAGATGTTTTGTAAGTTACCAGCTGACTTATAGTCTGTAGCCATGTACAACTTCACAGTATCGCCAGCAGCAATGGCTTCATTTGCGCCATCGTCAGCATCGTTAAAGTTCTGGAAAGTAGCATCATCAACTGATGGACCTCCTCCAAGAACCTGATGACCTACGATATAACAATATCGTTTCATCCACGATTGTCGTTTTTCTGTGAATTTGAACTGCGGGTCGTCTACTGGTTTTTTAGCAACCATTGACACAAACCGAAAAAACGGTGTTTGGTCAATAGCTAATTCTGAAAACCTCTCGGAGAAGTCATATCGTCTCCTGAGGTCGCCAGTTGACAGACCTGATGCAGATAGGGCTTTACTAGACTCGGTAAGTCCTGAGCTGGTAGCTAGTTTCAGAGGAGTACTCTGAGGATAGCTTGTATCAGCCATTTTGTTTACCTTTTAGTTAAGGGTTATAGTCCTAGTTCGTTGAGACCCTCACCTACACCTAAAAGTTGGTCGAAAACTTGATTATCTAAAGATTGTTCTTCTCTAGACTCATTGCCCACACTGGCGATACTCTGAGGAGTACCGTTCCTGGCGTTTTTCATTTGGTTAACCTGTTCTCTTCTCACGTTGTCCGCAACCACTTGGTCACGTCCTTCACGATTCTTGAGAAAGTAAACATCCTCCAACGTCAACTTATGTCCTTTAGCATAATTTACAAGTTCACTATATTCATCATCACCGACGTTATATTGTTCCCTGAACTTATTTTCATCTGCTACTTTCGCATTTTTAGCGGTCTGCTGTTGTGCGAATTCACCAATCCTGCGTTGAACAACTCCATCTACAGTCGCTGAAAACAATTTAGCACTATCAGACTGTGGGTCTGTAATAGCATCATCATAATCAAACGTAAAATCCTCATTTAACCCAAGTTGTGACTTTAGGTCTTGAGGTGCAGAGCCTCCACCCTGAAAATAGTTTTTCACATGAGAAACTAAATTCGGGTCTTCTTTCATCGCATCGAGAACTGGTAAATATGGTTCTAACTCCGTTAAACGAGTATTAAGTCGTTTAGCTTCACGAGAAGAATCACTATACCTTTTCTCTAAGTTTGCGTAGTCATTACCTACGCTTTCACTCTCAACAGGATTCCCAGTTTGGGAAGTTGTCTGTTGTTCTTGAGCGGGTGACGAAGACTGTTCACTCGGTTCTAAAGCCGACCCCATAACCTGTCTGTCAAGCTGGTCGAAAAAATCTTCTTTACCTGTTTCAAGAGGATTAGCGTCAGGGGGCAGTGCATTAATATCTACTTCTGCGTTCACCTGTTTATCTAATTCACTCATGTTTTTCTCCTTTTTAATTTACTTATTTACTTCCTTGTTTTGCAACTTGTTCTTTCTTGGCACTTGCAAGGTCTGACCTCATAATATTCTGTATGAGTTTTTGCTGTGCAGTAGTTTCAGTAGTTGCTTTCTGAATCTTAACATCAGCATCTTTTATCTTGTCTTTGATTCCTGCCTGTACAACCTGCCTTTGAAGTGTTTGTATAGTTCCTTGTTGGTCTTCTATTGCAGAATTTAACTCTTCTATAGTATTCTGTAATTGAGCATATAGAGACTTTCTAGCCATAATTTGTTTCTTATTTCTGATGTCAGTTTCACCTAACATAGCTATATCATCTATAAGACCAGCCTCGAACCATTTAAAATATTCATCCATTAATGCCCATCTATTGATTGGTTGAGTAGACCCTGCTACTACTCTAACGTCAAACTTGGCACTTGCGTAATCATTCCATCTCTTAATAACCTCTCCAAAATCATTGTAGACAGGTATATTAATTTCTACGGATTCGACTTCTGCGTCGGATTGACCAGCTTCTGGCTGGACTATTCTAAAAACTTTATTTGCATTATATACAATTTGTGCTACCTGTAAAAATACTTTACCTAACTGCTCAAGAGCTGGTTCAACAACATTGTTTGTCCATTGTCTAATACGTCTAGTACCATATTCATCTAATGCCAACATACCACGATAAGTTTCATGTTGAGGTTCACCCACTCCCTGCATTTGTGATGCTATTCCTGAGATGTATTCAATATCTTCCTTGCCTTGCTGGGTTATGGTATAAAAAGCACTGTTAATAGGTATTGGTTGTACCGCAGCTGGTGCTTCAAAACCCTGCCTGTACTTTAATAATGCCCCGGGAGCAGATGAATATTGTTCCCATTCTTCTTCATCAATAGAGCCTTCCGTGTATAAAAATCTCAGATTAGAAGCAAGGTTTGCATTATGTAGCATAACTTGATGAGCTTTATTTATTTCTCTTTGTTTGCCAATCATAGGAGTAACAGCACTCATAGGATAGGGCGTTCCTGTATGTGTATAACATATAGGAATTATTGGGAAATGGTCTATTGATAATCTTTGTTCGTATATGAATGTATCTCCTGCTATGCAAGTGAGCATTATCCTTTGTTGATTAAATACTACAAAATCTTGCACTCTAGCAGCATAAGTCTCGTCATCTAATAGTTTGTCAAAAACAACCTTCTCCATAATGATTGTTTCTGTCGATGTTTTCGCCTCTATGAGGCGAGCTTCCATGCTATTTGCCATCTCCTGAAGTTTCATCTGAGCTTCATCCTGAATCTTCTGCATCTCTAAATCAGCTCTTTCCTGAATCATATCTCCTGACTGGACAGCTTGTTGTAATTCAAGAGCTTGTTCTTTGATTGAGACTTCTAGTTCAGCTTTCATCCTCTCCTGCTCTTTTAAAATCTCTGCTTCAATCTGTTTCATCTCACCCGGAGAAGGAGGGGTTTCTATGATAGCATTAACAAATGCTACCTTTAATCTTTGATAACATTCGTAAAAATCAATAATATCATCGAGTTCAGCAGTATCAGACTTAAAAGTATCTGCAAACTCAATATCTGCGTGTTGAATAGAATAACTAGCATTTTTATCTCTACTTGATGCTTGTTTAGTCTCTGGAGTGCCAGTACATCTTGAAATCTTAGCTTTATACTGAGGCATCAATTTCTTCAAAGCTTCTCTAGACATATTCTTCTGAATAATTATATAGTTAGCATCTGAAAAGAAAAGGTCTCTACTAGTAGGGTCGACATATACATCATAAGGGTCTACAGTAGAAAACATTACTTCTCCCTTACCTCTGTCAGCATCAGCGTCAACGGTAATCGCAAAATATCCAATACCCTTTGTTAAAGCATCATGAACAACTTGACCAAACAATGATTTTCCACCAGATAAATGCCAACAATACTCAGAAATAGCACCATGCACATGAGCTATATCAGAATCACTACCCTCTACTCCTATAGCCTGCCATCTAGGATTATTAGCAGTAACAAAATACTTCATTATATCGACAGCTGGTGTTATTCTATTAATGATAAAATCTGGCATACCAGACTCTTGTAGTGCATCTACTTCATCTTTAGTGAGTTGGTCGTTTAAATAGAAGTCTACAGCTTGTTGACTGTCGCTATACCACTTTCTTCTATGGAATGTATTAGTCTTCTTCCAAAGGTCTCTTACAATATCAGCTTTCTTTTTTCTACCTTTTTTTGCCATTATACTAAATATTTAAGACAAGCATCAATAAAATGCTCTGGGTCTCCTTTACCACCCTCTGTGTTATAATACTTTTTCCAGTAATCAGCCTGACCTTCTATACTACTAGGCATTTTCTTAGGAACTCTCCAATACTTCAGTCGGCAATGAATAATGCCTGCTGCTATGTTCTTTTCTAATATTTCTTCCCATATATTCTCATCAAAATCTTGCCAATGCTTTAAATCTACATAACTAGCATTAGCACACTCTTGCATCAATTTAGGTCGATGTTTAAGATAGTGCATCAAATTATCTACCGCAGTTGCCGCTTCTACCTGCCAGAACGACCTAGCAGGTCCATCTCCCATTTGCCGAATATATTCATACCTACTTTCTACGATACCAGTGGCTAGTACTAGCTTGACAGCATCATCTGAGGCAAATTTGCTCCCCATATCGGTACAAGTTCTCTTTACCAGCGATTTCATCTGAGAAATACTAATCATTTATGCGACTATCCAACTTTTAGCCCTTTTTTTAGTTTTATACCACTTTTTCTCTTTATTTTGCACTAAATTAGCTGGAAATGTGTACAAATTAGCATAATATAGCGCCTCAATGGTATCATCATGAGCCATTCTAGGTCCGAATGTAACAATTTCGTTAATCAAATCAAACTGATTCTCTTTTAAAAATATTGCTCCAAGTGAAAAACGACCAGAAAGACCACTATAAATACGATTTCTCTTCTGAGTCCCCCCAGGTTTCTCTGGAATTACGGAAATATTGAATTTGTTTAGTCTCCTCCTCTCATCATTGAGTGCTTGGAAGACTGACCTGTTCATTGCTACATCCTCCACGGTAGAACTTGTACAACTATACTTCTCATGAAGTTCCATAATATAGTCAACTACTCCCTTTTTGTCTATAATCTTGCCTTCTTTGTCTTTTGCACCTAAGGTTGGTATACTTCTATGTCTTTCATACTCTAATACATAGAGATTATTATTGACATCAACCGCAACAACCATGATAACAGAAAAGTCAGACTCTTTAGTATCAATATCAGTGGCAGGGTCACAGCCAATAAAAGTATTAACAGGCACTCTTTCGCCATCAATACTAATGTAGTTTTGTGAGTCAACTCTCTCATAAAATCCGTCATAGTATTGAATATGTTTGTAAGTCCATACTGCATCTTCTGCACTCATTACCTCCATCATGTATTCTTGATAAAACTTGGAAGGAGTTCCAGAATCTCTGTAAAACTTCTTCTTTTCGTCTAGTTTTGTTAAAGGGAACCAGCTATCCCATAATGCAGTTCCATCAGAACGAATAGCCTTGTAGGTAATAACTTCCCAAGCAAATTCAGTACTACCCTTCCTTGCTTTAGCATGACTAGTGAGAAGATTATTTATAAACGAATCGTAGTGTACTGGAGTTCCATTCACACGCAATCTACCGGTGTGAGGCTCAAGAGCAGGATAAACAACAGCTGTAACCAAATTGGCGTTCTTCGCCCTTGCGTCTTGTGTAATGGTATTCTGCTCATGTTCAAAGTCATCTAGTATTATTAGGTCGTATCTTTTGTGTAGTTTTGCCCCACCCCGTATTCCTGCGACGTTTGACTTTGATATTAGCTTGCACCCGTTTGTTAACTCTATATCTTCTTCTGTCCATTTTCTTCCTTTAAGTTTACCAAAATAATAAATAATACTTTCATTAAACTCAAAGTGATGTTTAATATAATCCATATTACCAACAGACAATCTCTGAGTAGCAGACACCCAAGCATAGAAATGCATATCAGTATCTAAGAAACAGAAGTCTTTAATGATACTTGCCTTCGTAAGCACCGTTTTACCATGACCTCTGGGTAATATAATCGCAAGTTGTTTTATATCTTGATTGTCAATAGCATCAGCCATCTCAAAATGAAAATGAGGTGTTTCACTTCTCAAGAAATCATTAGGAAGAAAAAGCTTACCAAAAGCAATTAAGTCCTTACTGGCTAACAGTAAAGACTCTTCAGCCTTAGATACGTTTTTAGTGTTTATGTTCGCCATCTACTCATCCTTGCGGTGAATATCCTCCTTAATCGCCTCATCCAATACGGTGATTACAGCTTTCTCCACCAACTGTCTTAACTCTTCTTTTGTTAATTCTATTATCATTGTAGCCGAACCATCATTATCTTCAATTATTTCTTTGACCTTCATCTCATTAAGTGGTTAGTCTGACTACCCATTTAAACATACTATTTAGTGATTGTAATCCCATTAAATTATATTACCTTAACATTTTTCCAAATGTATTATATTTCGCACATTTCAAGTGGTTAGTCTGACTACCCATTTGATGTCGCATTTTGAGACATCAAGTTATCTTCCTTCTTCTGTTTTTCTAATTCAGCTTCTATATACTTAGACAATTCTGGACCAGCCTCTATCATATGAAGATAAGCACCAAGCGTATTATCAATTAATTCTAATTTTTCATTAATATTCTTTACCCAGTCTATCACTTCTGTTTGAACTTGTTGCATCCTCAGTACCGTTGACGCAACATCTTTTATGGTTAGCTTTTTCCTTTTTGTCTTCATAATACTCCTTATTGTATTTGTCTGCTGTGGTTGGTTCAACACAGTTATCACAAATACCATCACTATTCATAGTAACACTATCACACTCATGACACATGAAAGGTGTAGGCATTATCCCCAGTAGTCTATCTTTTTTTCTATTCGATTAAGTCTCCATAGAATACTCAGCAACATCATTAACATCATTAACATTGTAAATTCCCAATATGGGAAATACTCTGTGCTAAAAATTGCTTCCCAGTAGTATCTTATCATCTGCTTAACCTCCTTTTATTTAATAAGTCCTGGCTTCTAATGTTTTTTCTATGTCCTCAATAGTTGCACCAAGAGCTGCATCATACGCTGTCAAAATTGCGTACATCTTTGAGTTTTGTGTGGTATGTATCATTGAATAAACATTGTCTTCAATACTTTGTGTTAAGATATTAAC
>Ga0080013_1000483_pt1 | contig 56282 bp, 84 predicted proteins | sample ETNvirenome_6_85_FD_69236 | JGI IMG/M metagenome (GOLD analysis project Ga0080013, IMG submission 69236) | Marine viral communities from the Pacific Ocean - ETNP_6_85 (SPADES assembly) (version 2) | ecosystem: Environmental > Aquatic > Marine > Oceanic | place: Pacific Ocean | collected 2013-06-19 | reverse complement strand
GTCCCTATATAACACCTGTTCACTAAAACAGCCCCTCCCCCCTCTTATATAGACCTAGCCAAGCCTTAGTGTACGTAGTACATTTAGCGGGTATTCCCTACCATAAAATCGATCACCATAAAATCGATTGTATACCATTGATGATATATCATTATTGGTAACACATCAACGCATTAACATGTTATCATATAAGCATACGTTGATATATCATATCAATTCAACGTATCAACACATTAACATATCAACATATTCTGATATGATTGTACCAACATATCAACACATCATCATATGTTAATATCAACATGCATTGATGCAATCATATCAACACATCAACATATCATCATGCTTTGATATTATCATATCTACATATCTTAATACGTTACACTGCTACAACGTATCAGCATATGTAGATATCAGCATATGTTTATGGTATGCCATTATGACATATCAACACATCAGCATACACTTATGGTATGCCATTATGTCATGCTATGGATGGGTGGTCAATTCTTGACGTTGATCAATCCTTGACCACTTGCCATAACGTTATATATAGCAACATGTTACGTCAAGATATTGGCACAATCCCGCAAATGTGGTCAATACCTGACCATGCGGTATATCATATCATGCTTCACATCAGAATTCTCTGATGGGATACCGTTAACGTAACATGTTGATGCATATAGACTTATAACTATTTCTACTTTTATTTTGGATTCTGGAGCGAATGGTACGAAAATCGCAACTAAAAGTAAGCAGTGAACGACACTATCCTGTACCACAATTAAAGGAGGAAACTGCAATGTCATCGGTTGACGACTTTATTGCCGACCTAGACGCTTCGAGAGTCGCTCTTGAGTCTGACTTGGAAGCTGCCATTGAAGAAGCGGAGGCGATTCTCTGGCTGGCGGAGGCGATTCTACGGGAGGAGGAATAGGCACAACCACAATTAAAGGAGACAACACAACACAACGAAACGGGAGATTGAAGTGACAGACTACACGTTTGCAACAGAATCACAAGCTTGGGCGTGCAGAGCTAGACTAATGCGAATGGGATACGTTGTCTGTTGGCCTTATCTGCTGGCCAGTAAACAATGGGCTATTACTGTGGCGTAGGCTTGACGACAAGCCGTTAGACGTTACTGAGTATCTTGATTGAAAGGGTTTGAACGATGAGAGAATTTGGATGCACAGTTGAGATTGAAGTTATCTCCGGCTTGAGATACGAGTACACCAACAAGTCAGCAGATTCTTACAGGCTTAACCAGATGAACGGAGTCTGGCTACCGGCTGGTATGGTGTGCTGTTATTTGGGTATCTCATTAGGTACGTTTGGGGAGACGCAGTCAGTTCGGTTACACTGGACACCACGAGAAAGGAATTGAGCTATGAAAGACAAAGCAAGTAGGCCGTTAAAAGTATCCGGTAAACCACAAAACCGGACGTATCATTTTGAGGTATACACTTGTAATCCTCAAACTGGTGAAGCGGGTTGGGATATTGAGTGTGGAATTGTACATCATGTGCAAAATCGTGCATGGGCAATATCAAAAGTCAAACGACACTACTGTCAAATCGTACATGTTGCTATACAGGTTTATGAAGTGTCAAACGATATCAAACCATGGGACGATTGTATTATTCTTGACGCAAGGGTTTGAGCTATGAAACACACCGATGTGCGATTGCGTTCACTACTCACATGTGATGATTGTGACGAAGCAATCGAAAGTATTGAATCAGATTACCTTAACATCGTAGGGGGACTACGTGCATGGAATTCAGGGTACGAAACTCACCTAGTATTGGGAGCGAAACGGAAGATTGAGGCTATTGATAGACGATGTGAACGATTGCACAGTACGACAACAGCAGACTTTGATTATGATGTTGAACCATACCCTTATATAGAGGATTAGAACCATGAAACTCAGTATTGTTAAGATTAAAGCTACTGTCAAATCGTACATTCTGCGTAAGCTAGGATTAACTGATACGCATGTTGTAATGCAAACTGTAGGCACGTTTGAGAATCTATTGAGTGACTTAACAGAGGTAGTGAACAAACAACAACAAGCTATCGAAGATATGCAAGACAACATAGACACATTAGATTCAAGTATAGACACACTTGATTCAAGTATGTATAAGAGAGAAGCTTCTATTGATGACTTAGAACAGAGACTAGATAACATTGATGCTCATGATATTGACGATATATGTGAAGCAATTGGTGACCGGTTAACCAGAGCAATTCGTAACCTCTGAGGGGAGATTGAACCATGAAACTTACAAACCCCATTTGCATCTCGTCTCGATTGTTTCCCGCCGTTCGCGTTGGTGATCACGCTATGGTATCGATCACCTATGCTGACTATCCTGGAAACAACGGACGAACACGCTACAAGTTTTACATTGATTGCTTCGTGTCTCCAGACGGCTTAGAGTACATCGGAGATGACTTGCAATCAGGTTGCCAAGGCGGAAGCTTACAAGAGGGACTGGAGTCTCTGCTGTCGTTCCTATCGGCTTGTGGAGAGTCGTACGAGTATCAGGAACGTACGGGCAGGGAGTCAGAGAATGCGGACCTATTCCCGGAAGCTATCGCACAGTGGTGTGCTGACAATCAAGATGAGTTGTCAATGTTAGCTTATGAGTTAGAAGAAACACCTAACCTAATTGATGAAAGTGAGTAGTAAACATGTTACCATCAATCTCAAGTTACGGACACTATCGGTCAAACAACTACGGAGTCAACACGTTGCGTGTTGATATCGGTGACCTTACAGTCTGGTATAGCTACCAGACTCCAGTAGCGTTTCGCGTACTAGGCAATGAGTTAGTTATTCGTTACAACAGTTGGGGCCAAACTACAGGGAAGCATCTTAATTGGATAGATGACGATCATAGTAAGCGAGTAGACGCAGAGACGTTTCAGCGACTGTGGAACGAACAAACCGGATGCCTAGTCTGACAGCCGACAGCAACAACCAAAGCCGGTCGCCAAATGGTGACCGGCTTTCTTTGTATACCATGCAATGATATATCATTTAATATAGATTGTTAACGATTAACGATAGGCATGCTCAAAGCATGAACAGATGTGATCCTATCCTCAGACGTTCTAGGATCGTCTGTAACGTCCGTTGTTCTTCTCTGGTGGTAAACTACCTATTCCAGAATTGAACACGTTAGACGTGAATCTGAGGCGTCTGTTGATTCGTTGCCGATAAGCTGTCGTCCAGACGCACAGCATGACGATTGTGGTCGACACTGCGACGATTGCAACCGACAGCATGACGATGTTCTAATAGGCAAGACTAATACCTTATATAGACCTACTGAACATTGTATACTAAGGTCTTATATAGGTCTTAGTCAGACCCTCTTAGTAAGAGGCATTCAGGTCTTATTAAGACCCCCAGCAAAATCGATTAGTAAGACCCTCGATAAAATCGATCACTAACCCTTAGTAAAATCGACCCCAGCAAAATCGATTGATAGCTTATATAGACCCTTAGTAAAATCGATTGCTAACCCTCAATAAAATCGACCGCGGTAAAATCGATTGATAGGTTAATAAGACATAGAGATAAGTACGTAAAAATACCCGCAGCATCGATTAGACACTGCGGGCATTGAGACCTAGCTAACAATCAGTCTGTGGTTCTCGGTCCTTTGAATGTTCCTGGACGCCAACTTTGGGATGCGTATATCTCAGCGTTCCACATTGTGATGATCACGTACTCAGTCTCGCATCCGCCTACGCGATGATTGGCCACAACAACTTTGATATCCAACGCCCACATGATCAATCTACGTAGGAGATGTTTCACGGTTCTGATGCTCCCATTGATTCCATGATGTGATCGTCCAGCCAATTGCAGTACTCGCATCCGCAATCATCCATGAATGGTTTCACACGTTTACGTGTACAGTGTGACGGACGTTTTGGTGGTTCGTCTGGTTTGCATGCTGTTGCAAACTTGACGTAGTCAAATCGTGGATTGTCAGACGCCAGCATGAGAGACAACCTAGCTACTAGTTTGTTTCTGGCGATATCGTCTAGGTCTGACCTTGGCATGCCAGCAATCGTTTCGGCAATCTGGTTGTAATGCTTTCGAGTCATCATATTTTTACTCATCTGTTGGTACGGTTAGTGTGTAGCGTCCAGACGCATACGTAGCATGAATTAAACCAGCATTGATTGCACGATGTACAATCTGGTATCCGTAAAACGTGCTATTATGTGGCCCTACCAAGCGAGCAATAGGTAAGATTGCACAATTGGGATTTCTGGCAACATACCATGCTGCAAGTTTCATTTTTGGTCCTATTCTCATGCGTTCACTCCACAACGATGGATAAAATCGATAGGATCAGTACCGTCTAGCTCCACCAGCAATTCGGCAACACGTTCTGCAATGTCATATCGTGTTACACTGTCATCGATTTCCTTGATTGATTGAATCAGTTCATCAACAGCAATATCTGTAGCGTGTACAAAACTCAACATGACTAGTCTCCTATGGTTAACATTGATCCTACAACTTCAGCAGCAATCACTATGACAAATAGGATAGTGAAAGCATCGACAGTAGCTTTCTCATTGTCTTTGTCTTGTTGTGTCAATTGATACCTTTAATAGAGGATTGTACGAACGACGTTCAACGCGAACCAGACAGCAACAACAACGATAGTTCCAGTCAGCGTGCCGACGACAGCATCTCTCACGATTCTGATCATGATTCTGTCCTCTCATACTCGTCTTCTAGAATCCAGGAACACGTTCCACGTACGATAACTTCTTCTGCTGGTGATTCCCTACACTCCTTGACTGCATCTCTGATTGCGTCTGCAACATGGTCGCTACCGATGAATCCGCCCCAATCACATGGATTGTCCATGTGAGCACAATCATCGGTCTCAATTGTTACGATCAGTGTCATTGATTTTATCCTTTCGATTCTTATCTTGACGTTCACATCGATCAATACAGACTTTGGTGATTGCTTCACGTATCTGTTCATCGTCAGATACTGCATACCAGACTACGTCAGATGATTGATAGGCTAGCAAGCAATCAGTGTCATGTTTGCTATAGGTGATACAGAATTGATTACCGATACTAGGATCACTGCGTAGGATTGACTCCACTACGTCTCTGTCGATACCAGAATCATGTGCGATTGTCTGTAACTCGATTTGAGTTTCTACTTCTCCGACGCAGTACGAGTCTAAGACGAAACCAGAAACAGATGATAGAAATCTGTTGCCAGCAACCATATTAAATGTTTCCAGCAGTTCACTCAACACATCAGATGCAAATCGTTTGTCTGTTGGGCGATAGCCAGCAGTGTCAAAGCGAGAAATGTAATCGTCGCAATAGTCAATCAATTCTTGACAACGTGTAGAACACATATGGTTTGCAGACTCTTGTGGCATATGAGCATAGTTGTCACCAGCATCTTGATGTGATTCCTCATACTCAACATGAGATTCCATCATGCTGGTTAATGTCTTGTCAATCAACGCTACACGGAGCTCCTGTAGCTCCTCTATTGCGTCGTCATGTTCGGTCTGGATCATATACTCAATCAGCTTGTGTACGTCGTCCAGCGTGTATCTATGATCGTCTGATAGATATGCTGGCGAGATACCAGCATTATCTATGATGTTCTGGTATTCGGTAGGCATGAGCAACATGTTAGCTTTCCTTTGCGATAGGGATAGAGATGTGGTTTTGCTTGACGTAGCTTCCATCGTACCATTCTGGCGGCAGTCCGTAACAAACGATATCGCCATCCGTGCCTACACTGACTGCACCAGGGACGCATGGCGAACAGTACGTTCCGGTTGTGGTGTGTGTTGATGCAAAGATGAAAGCATCAGAGTCAAGACAATCTGCTAAGCAAACCCCACCAGACTCATAATGCCATCCAATCGGTTCAAGACAATCGTTGCAAAAACAGTGATCAAAATCATCTGTACCATAGTTGTCGCAATCGTCTACGTGTTCTGGTTCAGGATAGATCATCTCTACATCATCGAAAAACCATTCTGGCAAATCGTGTTGCGAGATGACTCCATATCTGATACCGGTTGTCTGATCGATGTTTGTCCGTCCCATACCATAGTCAATACCGTTGTACGTTTCATTCATTGGATTTTCTCTCCTACACGGTTGTCGATTTAATCTGCTTTCAATTTCAACTCTGTATGTCATGCTTTATCCTTCGTTTGTAGTGCGTCAACAATCATGTGAGCAATGTCTATATATCTTGTTTCTGCAAACGTGATATCATCACCACGTACAAGATATATTACAACATCCATATTTAGACTATTTTGTACAGTCTCAACTTCAATGGTATATTCCATAGACTCAATTCTCCAATCTAATGTTAAGGATATCGACCAACGTCACCAAAAGTATTAGCAAATTGCATGCCAAAAGTTAGGATTCTGGATATAATTTTAGATATTGCTATAAGTCGTTATGTAGTAACGGTTTACGTTATGCAATGATGTGTAGCATTATGCAACAATCAGAAAGATATGATATATCGTCCGGTCAAGGATTGACCACCAAAGCGAGAATATGCTGTTTTGTAGACGTAACTTGTTATGCTACATAGACTTATAACAAGTGATCAAGAATTGACCAATGTCAGATTTTGACCACCGATGATACAATATACCATATAGGGTATACCTACTGAACATTGTATACTAAGGTCTTATATAGAGGCTAGTGTACGTATAGCATTAAGAGGGGTGAATATTGTTTACTAAGGCCCCCGACAAAATCGATTGGTAATACCCCCGACAAAATCGATTGGTAATACCCCCGACAAAATCGATTGCATCCCCAAGAAAATCGATTGGTGATCCTCGACAAAATCGATTGAACATACCCCCGACAAAATCGATTGGGGCAGGTACGTAAAGAAACCCCAGCAGATAACAAAATCTACCGGGGTTTCTACCCATAAAGAAACCCCGACAAAATCGATTGAACGATCTTGCCGAGGTTAATACCCAAATTGCACGGAGGGTTGACTTGACTATGTATAATCCCGAATCTCTGTGCTCAGCTTGCGGTCTGTAACAGTAATCTTACCTTTCTTAATTACAGATGCTACGCCAATACGAACAAGGTCACTCCATGAGACAGCTTCTTTTGTTAGGAATGGCTTTACTACATCATCAAGGTAGCCTTGACGATACTGAGCATGCTGAAGCTTTGTAGTAGTCCTGCTCTTTGCGGTTTTCTTTGCAGCCTTCTTTTTCTTCGCCATCTGTCTACTCTCCTGTACTAAAAAAGTTACGAGCACGATGTTTTGTGCATCTACAGGTATAATCATACCAGCTATAGTGGGTCTGTCAAGAGATAATACAAGATTCTGGATATTTTCTAGATTCTAGGGTTGACAAGTTTATGTAGGCTAGTATAATGGGACAAAATGATATGGGTTTCTTCCTGGAGAAAAATAGTGGTGGTAAACGAAACTAGGGTGCGTAGGCTGCTTCAAGCCAGGGGCAGGCTGTATGAAGCGTATGACGAACTTGTGCAGTTAGACAACCAGAACAAAAGCAACACGGTTACTTGGCATGCTCGGGTGCCAACCTTGATTCAGACAATTCGAGAATGCATGACAACCCTAGACAGGATTACAGAACAAGAAAGGAATAAGAATGATTGATTGGGAACACAAGAGGCGGCTAATTGAGGTAGCTATACTAAAGTCACCACCTGAAGATATAGCGTTTCTTTATTCAATTGACTTCACTGTTGTAGCTTTGTTAACCAAGTATCTAGGGCCGGAAGTGTTATCAGCGTTAGCAGCAGAAATAACTCATTGCCTCCCAGAAGGATCAGACAAAAGAATGATGGAACTACAAGCTAAGCTGATGCATCTGGCAATAACCTTAAAAGCAGAGCAAAACTGAATGAATAACCAATTCCACAATATTACACTAGCTGAGATGACGTTCTTTTTGGAACCCAAAGGGTTTACGCAGATAGAGGTAGAGCGGACGTACGAGATTGTCTTTGCCAAGAGAGTTGATGTAAAAGGACATCAATTGTCCCTACGTGTTTTTACTGGAATTGATGCCGGTACAGACGAAAGTAGGGAGTGTGGTGCTGACGCTGTTAGGGTGATGCTTTTCACCAGAACAGAACAAGGAACCATATTGAGAGTGTGTGGTTGTGGTAGGGTCAACAGGATCAAAACATGGAAAAAGAATCTAGGTAAGAGATTAAGAGACTTTGCAATGCTTTTTCCCGGACACACATGCCCATCATGCAGTGCAATCATGCGACGAGTAGAGGGAAAGTTTGGTACGTTTTGGGGATGTACAAATTATCCAAAGTGCCGACACACATTAAATGAGGAGTAAAGATGTCAAAGCAAAGAAAAGCACAGAAGAAAGCCACCATAGAAATTCCGAAGTGGGTGATGAAAGACTTATTTACATTACTGAGTAAGGCTAGGAAGGATGCTACATGCAGTATTAAGTTACAAAGCATAATTGAAGAAGCTTAGGAATTAGTATTTAACACAGACTCAGAGTGCGAAGAATGTGAAAAATACAAAGAATGCGAAGAATGCAAAGGAAGTGGGTTAGTAGAGTGTTATCAATGTTGTGGGGGCGGTAAGCTTGAGTGCGGTATCTGTGGTGGATTGGGAAATTGGGAATAACTTCATGAATAGCACATCATGTGGAGAATGTAGATTTTTTGCGTACCTAAATACGTGCAAACAACATGCTCCTGTACTACACACCCGAGAGTTATATTAAGAGGATGCTATCTGACGCCAGAAGATGAAAAAGGGTGCTGACAGAGTGTAACAAGCGGTGATCAATTTGACGGATGCGGAGATTTTGAATTAAGGGATGATCAAAAAGGCCAAACGTAAAAAAGTATATACGCAGAAATATCCTATATTTACAGGGTTTTCTTGCTATATTTAGAGGAATACGAAAAAAGCACATCTGGGGTAAGCATCAAAACAAGTCCATCCCAGCTTTACAAAAAGAAGCATTTGGTAGGAAAAGAAACATGGCGTATCTATTTGTTTACGGCTACCTGATGAGAGGCTGTAGACAGCATAACAAGTATCTCTCTGGTGATAAATACTTAGGTAAAGCAATCATTCGGGAGCATACATTGTTTGATGCTGGTGGGTTTCCTGTAGCAGTCTTATCAGCAGGAATTGAGGGCTTAGAGGGATCTGATGTAGTGGTTGGTGAGGTGTATGAAGTACCCAAAGAGAGACTTGAGGAGATTGACATATACGAAGGGGGAGGACTAATGTTTGGCAGGCAGCTATTGGAAGCAGAGATGTTTACAAAACGGGAGTATGAAATATGTAATGTGTACTGCTACATTTGGAACAGAAGTATTAACGGGTTAGAACATTTAGGTTCTGCATGGAGAGAGAAGATATGAAGGTTGTATGGTTGGAGCACGGAAATAAGGTGTTTGCAGAAGGAGCAAGACAATGAATGACGAACTGCTGCTGTGCCCCGTTTGCAGACTGATTCGTCACCGAACATCCAGGCCCACCTTTCTCTATTCGTCTTTAACAATCTCCACCCAGAGCTTGATCCCAAGCTTCGCACATACTGTCTGGCAGCGGAAAACGTACTTTCTCGAAGTTTCTCGTTCAGTCTCTTTAACAAGCAAAATAATCCCCGGCTTCTTATCGAGAACGATTGAATAATACTCCGCTTGTCCTACCGCCTCAAAGACCTTGCTGCTGGATGCCCAATCAATTTCAATGGCATGTGTCTTAGAGACATAATCGCAGCGAGTATCATCCCACAATTTGACTTCTACATGTTCGATATCATCGACATAGCGAGACCAATTAGCCTCGCGTTTTTCCCACTGGATCTCAGTGGGATAATCAGCGAAGACAGTTGTTGTGGACACGATGAGAAAAAAGAAAGATAGTGTTTGCATGGGATCTTTTCCTAAATGTGAATACGAGTTGTACCAAATTATCGACTCATCTAATCAGAACGTCAGTTCCGACCATTGGCAGTGTGGGAGGCATACACCAGTTCCGATATCTTGAATGATTGGTGCAAGACAGACTTGAAACAGGCAACAAACAGTAAGACTCTGTTTGGGCTTGCAGTCTCAACACTTGTAATGTTTATGTTTATTATGCTTCTTTGGTGGGGATGGTTCTGGGGATGAATCACTTAATCTTCATCGTGATGCTCAACAAGATTGAAGGCTTCTTCTAAAGGTTCAGTCAGTCTCCAGATATGTAGGTCTCGACCTCCAAATCCTGAATTGTTGGCTCGTTTACCGTGTTCAACAGCATTCAGGAGTTGGAGGTCTTTTAGTCTAATGATTGTCGCAGATCGTGAGATATTCAGAGAGGCCGCTATCTGATCAATAGAGTACTCCTTCTCATCTGCAAGACATTGGAGTAGTTCAAGATTGATACCACGACATGTATCAAAGGCTACCTTAGAGATTATTCTAAGGATGGCTTTGTCAACAACAGGCTTGTCAAAGACAAGTCCTAGTGCAAGGCTTAGCTTTACTAGCTGTGATGCAAGACGACTACCTACTTCAACACGAGGTCTGTAGGTAGGCGAGCCATCCTTGTTTTTTGTTACATTTGCTCTTGCAAAGGCTGCTATCTGTGACAGAGCGTTAATTTTACCCAGAGCAAGATTATTGATTGCTGGCACAGTAACATCACCAATCATAACCTGATTGATCTTGTGGTCAATAAATGAAGCCGTGGCTTGTTTACGTTGAGCTTTCTTAACAGAGGACCGGCTAGCCTCATCTGCTTCAACAGCTTTGAACTCTGTGACATCATTGTTTGATGCTGATGATATACGTGCTGTAATTTCAGAGACCACATTATGCATAGATGCATCAATTTGTTTGTTAGTGTCTGTCTCTTCGTCAAAGATTTCAACAGCTACAAAACGTTCCCCTAATGTGCTACGTCCTTCTGCTCTAATCTCGTCTGTTACGCATGCTAGCAGACCAAAATTAACGCCTTCATAAACTTGATCTTCACTGCTGTTACGATAACGTGCCGAGAAGTGACCATCGTAAGCATCTCTTAGCTCACCGTAAACACGATCCTTCATGATTGCAGCTTGAGACAGTAACAAGGTGAGGTCTTTGATAACAACTGTCTTGCCTTGAAAGTCTTTCAACAGAGAGACAGTCTCACCATTCTCATCTTTGTACCCAGAAACAATTCCTGTCAGAGATGAGAGAGCGTAGGTGTGCTCCTTGTGAGCATAGATGCATTCTGCAAGGGTTGTCTTACCTGATGATGGAGGACCGACTACGTAAAGCCAGAGACCATCTCCACCCATATGCACACCAAGGGTAGTAGCCAGCATAACAGCTAAAGTGTCATGCAGGGGTTCAGTCCAATGTAGACTAGAAGAGAAATATTCTTCTAGATCATCAAATGTTGTACAGGGGTTATCCTCGTACTCACCGTAGTCAGTATGAAAGACTTTGACCTTGGACTTTGATCCAAGAATAAGATGTTTGTTGACATAGCTGTAAGACTTTTTGACTCCCTTATCAGCAACAAGGTCTTTAATGTCAAAGCCTTCAGGATAATCACCATTCCATTCGATTGCTTGTACTGATGCTGGCCTTTTAAGACCAGCAGCCATAATTCTATTGGCTCGTATCTGACCTTCCATGCCATCAGCATCATTATCTAACAGCAGAATAACATCTCGACCAGCTAGAAGCTTGGTGTAGGTCTTATTGAAATTACGAGCACCGTGTACCCCGAGAACAGCAACATCCTTAGCCATTTTTAAACCACGTATGACTTTATCCCAAGCCATGCAGTCCCATTCCCCCTCACAGATATAGACAGTCTTCTGTTTCTTTAGAGATTGAAGATTGAATAGACCTGCCTTGAGACCAGCACCAGAAATTAAACCATCAAACCATACATAGAGATTGGTAATGTTTCCTTTCTGGTTGTAGACAGGAACAAGCCAACGATCTAACCGAGGATAGAAGACCACACCAAAACGTTTAAGAGTGATAACACTGATGCCCCTGTGTGATGACAGGTGCTCTCTCTCAGCATCTATAGTAGTCTCTAAACACTGCTCATGTATCTTTCTGAGAAAAGAATAGATATTGCCTGATTCGCCGCATTTTACGCATTGCCACTGACCTGTGGATTGGATAACTCCTAGGTGATCTTCCTTATCACAAAAGGGACATTGGCCTGTATGATCACCATGAGTTGCTGTTAGTGGAACGCCGTAGAAGTCAAACGTCTTTGCGTAGTCAATTGGTTTTTTAGCCATTGATTCTTACTTTGACTGGAGGGCCTTAATTGTTCTGTGCATGCCGAGGTGCATTAGCAGATCGTACAGGACTTTAATAATGTCTTCACCTTGCTCAACACAGCTAGCAAAGTGTTGATCATCACTAGGCGAGTATTCTGAGTAGATGACTTCAGCAATAGGAGATGCTTTATAGAGTAGGTTCCTACCGCACCCCTTACAGGTGCCACAAGCATCATCCCAAGACGAGCAGTATTTACAGCCGGTCATTTTTGATCTCACTTTCAATCTTGGCGTTAAGTTCAGCAATGAAGCTATTTAAGTTAAGACGACTAGCGTAGACATCAACAACTGCAAACAGGAACAGCACTAGTGCCCAAGGAATGACCCAGTCTACATAGTTCTTCCCAATGTAGATACACAGCAACAGGCTATTTAATTTTACAAACATACATACGTAGCTAAGCATGTGAAGCATCCATAATTTTAGTTGTGTAGCCAGCTTCTTCAAGTTCTTTGCTGATACGTAAAAGGCAGTCACCAACAGATTCTGATTCGTGAACTAGAACACTGCTAGAGGTAATGGTTGATGTGTACCGGATATCTGACCTAGCAAGCCAGTAGGCAATCTTGTACATCTTAAATCCTAAAGTTGTTAACAGATTCTACCGCAGTATCAAATTGACTCACCATAAGATGCTTACCGCTCTGAAGGAAATTGATTAGGGGCATCTGAACTTCATTGATTCGCCCACCCAAACTGTGCTCAATACGACTAGCATTAAGAGAACCTTGGAACGAACCATACAAAAACATAATGTCGGCGGTATGGGTATGTGGGTCTACTACAACACCAAACATGTCATGAACAGTACCAATGCCTGATAGCACATGCTGAATTTCAGACGAAAAAGGATTGGATGGCTTGATAACTACCAGAGCATGCTTATTTTTATCTGCAAACTGAATATGGAAATCGAAGCCAAATGAGTCTGATCCATCCCTAATAAAGATAGGACGGTAGATCCATTCAATATCTAGATTATCAAACAGGACTGCATATTTGGCAGATAGCCTATTTTGGAACTTGATACCGCTATAACTAACAGGACGATGGCTAGCTGGTTGATTCATAAAGTGACGACCTTTCCTGTAGACCAGTTGGTTGTAATTCTTTTTACTTCTACAGGAGTATCCATATCAATAGATGCTCCTGCCTCTTCCATACGCATTTTAAGAGACCGGACAAACTTCAGAGGCGTGTATTTGGGGAAATCGAACAGAAGCTCATCATGAACATTAAGGGTGAGGTGAGCAGATATTGTCTTGAGGGATTTCAGGTAGGCATGACAAGTAACCATAGCCCGTTTAACAATGATTCCTTCATCCCCCTGAACGATATAGTTGACGCCTTTGTATCCGTCCTTGTGGGGTACTTCTAAACGATAGCCTGATGAGGTATAAACGCAACCATGCTTTTGTACCTGCTTGGAAACCTTTCTGATGAATGCATGAGCGTTCGGAAACATCTTGATAATATCATCCCAAAGGCCAGGACGACGAGCAGTAGCTTCGATCTTTGATGGTGATGCTCCGAAAATGAACCCGAAGTTTACGTTTTTTGCAACGCGTCTTTGACCCGATGTTGGTGTAATGCCGTCTGCAAGCTTGAAGATTCTATGAGCCATATAATCATGAGCATCCCAACCATCATCAAATGCTTTTATTAAGGAAACCTCATCAGAGACGTAAGCAAAAATACGGAGTTGAAGCTGAGCATAATCAATGGCGTACCAAACCCTGTTTTTTTCTGGGGAAAATAGTCTACGGAGAGACATGTTAACGTCGTCCAGAGGCTTCAGAATAGGATATTGATCAGCGAAGGGGTCCGCCCCTTTGCCAATATTGGTGCCGTTAGGGGCCGAACTGGAGAGTCTGGTGGTGGCTGTACCAGTAATGTTAAAGTTTGGATGGACTCTGTTACCACGTTTGAACCAATTGTAGGACTCAACATACTGGCCTGATTTGGCAATCTTTTTAGAGCAGAGGACATTACCGACAAATTTCTGCTGCCTAATGGAAAGCTTGTCATTATCTAACAAGTCGAGTAACACAGAAGCTTTGGTTGATGGTCCTGTCTTGGTAGCCGGTACACCATCTAAAGGGATTCTCAAGTCTTCATACAGAGCTTTACGCATCTGAGGTACGCTACTGAGATTTATGTTTTTTCTCAAAGCCTTAGTTGCTTGGGCAGCATGATGTTCAGACTCCTGTCTAAACTCAGCAATAGAAGATTTGATAGCTCTGAGGTCTAACGAGATTCCAAACTCCATCATATCGTAGACAGGTTCCAGCAGTGCTTTTTGTTCTTCATATTGATTCTTGAGGTTTTCTTCAGAGAGGAACTGGTCATACATTTCATTAAGAAGTATGGTTCGTTCAACATCTCTAATGCCGTAAGTCTTGAGGATTGACCACCAAGGGTGATTGGATTCGTAGTTCTCAGCTTGAGCTACTGCTCTCGGTAACCACATGTCCATAACCCACCATCCCTCTTTTGGTGCTCTTTTCTGAGCAGGAAAGTGAGGGTGGTGGGGCTTTGCTATGTCCCATCCTTTCTTAGATGCTATTGTTCTGGCTTGGTTGACTGCGTTTCTGAGGTTTTGCTGGTCGTCATCGAGGATTCCGAGGTAACGGATACACAATTCTTTAAGACCATGTGGCTCAAGGGAGTTGTAGCAATGGGATTTGAGGAGTGTGTCACCAAGAATGTTAAACCAGTCGGGACGCGTAAGTCCGACAACAGACAATGCCCTGATGTCAAATAAGGCGTTATGGAAGATGATTCTTTCGTTGGATTGAGAGGGTGAGGATAACGTAATGGCGTTTTGGATTTCATCAAGTTCTCCTTTAGAAATTTGAGGCTCACGAGTCAAAGGATCAACATCCCATTGCCAGTATAGGACGTTCCCCTGATCGCTGCACATGGCTACAAAGAAAGGTTTGCAGCCGTGTACTAAATCTACTCCGTTCGCTTCACAGTCGAGAGCAACTACCATATGTACAACTTTGTGAAATATCCACAGGATATGTTTTAGTAATGCTGGTGCCATCACCATTGTGTACAGTTACATTCCAGTGTCCATCTACGATGTTTATCCAAGTTAAGGATGGAGCATCTTCTACTACACATGGAATTGATGCAGCTTCTTTAACAGGTGTTTTCCAGGGAACTAGACAGCCTAGTGTTGCCGCTATACCGCTCTTGATTGCATCTCTACGCTTCATCATTTCATCTCCAAACAATCACCATGAAGATTGTACGTATCAAAGGCTGACGTACACGATGCTACAATAGCACATCGAGCACATGTGAATTCTGTGAGCCTGATATCGTTACTGCCTAGATAATCTGTAAAACTAGGATTCTGACTGAGTAGATAATTAAATCGTGACTGAGCATCTGGTGTAATCCGAGTCTCTGACATTGATACATCCTTGAGAAATAAGAAAAGCAGGCTTAGAGAAGCAGGGAACTACAAGTTCTTACTGCCAACAACCTCACAGCATCACTACATGCTTAACTAGGAAACCGTTTGAGGTATCACATAGTTAGTTGTTGCTAAGCCTGCCTATAACAAAATGCAGATTGTTCTGACAGGACTCAAACCTGCACAACATACAATTATTTAGTGGTACACTCTGGTCTCGCTAGAACAGCCAAGGTTAACCCCTATGATCAGCCCCTTCGTTGGGGCAGCGTCTGCCAATTCCGCCACAGAACAATCTACACGTCTTCAGTATCTTTTGAACCTTCAGTATCTTCTGAGTCTTCAGTCTTTGCATTACTTATATTTTTTTCTTCTGACCGATGCACAGGAGATGCATAAGCATCTTTGTTCCACATATGAATCATGTTAAGAACATCATTGAGCAGTAACCAAGAGACACCATATTTTTCTTCTTCCGGTTGACTGATTACTACGTGTCTTTCTGCTTTACGAGCTACTTGGTTTTCAAGCGAACGAGCCTCATGCATATAGATGTCATACGTCCCAGAGGTATGATTTTTCTCGATTGTATAGTCTCGTAATCCACCTTGTTCTGCCCAGTTGTTGAGAGCAGAAATTGCACAGGTTTGGTTTAGTGTCCAATTTGGTAGGGATGGAGGCATACTTTACTCCTCAATACAAAATGAAAACCAAGAGTAGCCCAGGCAACCCCAGAAACCTCATTGGCTACTCTTGGTGAAAAATACTACCTACTTCTACTCTTCTTCTACAGGATCACCCAGTTTGCTCCAGGTAATGTCCTTAAAGATTTTATTGTCGTGCAGACGTTTAACACTGACAGTCTTTTTACGAGTGCTAACACTAACTACACGACAAGGCTTCTGCTTTGCACCAGTAACAGGAGAGAACATGTACTCCTCTTTCTTTTCAGGTACAAACTCCTCATCCTCATCTTCAGTCTCTTCGTTATCTTCATCTTCAGACTCATTCTCGGTCTCTTCGTTATCCTCATCATCTTCGTCTTCAACCTCATCCAGGTCATCCTCTTCATCAGGATCGTAGTCTTTTTTTAGACCAAGAATGTTGGCGTTACAGTACCCATCTCGGTTAACCACTTTGAGACTAACGTAAACAGGATTGCTTTTGAGACTGCCTGCCAGTTCCTTGATTTCTACCAGATCAAGTTCGTCAGTCTCAACACCAAGTTTCTGTAGATCAAAGACAGCACGGTCTACCTTATCCTCCTCAGACATCTTAGCTGATGCTTTGAAGACATGCATGACAGAAGGTCTAAGACCTTGAGTATGAACATCTTCAACCTCTGAGGGAGAGTTGATAATGAATTGGAAAGACAGGTAGGCATCATCATTCTTAGTCGCACCAGCTTTTACTGATGCAAGACGAGCGATGTAAACACCATCAGGTGCTTCAAATGACTTAAAGGGGTCTTTCTTCTTCCGACTCTTGTCCCAGTGCTTCTGAATCTTCTTCTTGAGGAAATCAAAACCGTCCGCTGCTTTTTTCTTTGCCATCAATCGTAATTCCTAATAAGGGAGCTAAGATACGTCTCCAAAGCCTGCTTTTTTCTTACGTTTCTTCTTCTTAGGGATTTCCTTTGCTTCATGATAGTTATTGTTAAATGCGGCATACAAGTTTTTATACGCTTCTTTTGCTGATCCTCCCATACTGATGTCTCGAAGTGGGACTGATGTTTTAGAGTCCAGGAAATTCTCTGAGAGTCTACTGCCTGCTTCTAAGGTTTGTGATCCCCTGATGAATAGACGACGCTCATCACCTTTGAGACCGAAGTAAAGCCATAGAGAAGCATTACCACTGACATACTCACCAAACTTCCCAGAGAGACCGACAGACAGCACTTCAATCTCATTGCCATCATAATCTTCACGAGTGTCCCATTTATCATGAGCAAGCATAATGAGACCACAAGGAGAGTCTTCAATATACTGTAGAAGACCGATGCAGAGCTTTGAAATTGCATCCCACCCTTGACCAAAGCCTAGTTCGTTTGGGTGATCAATCTCTTTGTCTTCGCAGACATAGCGAAATGCTGCCTCATAGAAGGGCTTGAGAGTGTCGATGCAGATTGCAGAATAGTTTCCTGACTCAACAACAGCGTGTACCCACTTGTCGATAGCATCCCAGTCTCTAAGGGTGATAGGACAACCGCTATCGTCTTGAGCACAGAAAACCTCTACAGCGTCATTCTTCTCGCAGAAGAGAAAGAATACATCTGGAAACTGAGCAATCAGAGAGGTTTTACCAACCTTTTTTGCACCATATACCAAGATGGTAAAGTCTGTCATTTCTTTGGAGAGCGTAGACTTTTTGGCGGGAAGATTAAGGCCAGGAGTAACAGATTTCTTCGTACGTCGCTTTTTCTTTACAGTCATTACATTACTACTTTCTAAGAGGATACAAAGCTATTCACACGTTACTATACCTTGTCGAGAGCCTGTTGTCAAGTAGCCAAACAGGTCTCCTCGTCGGCCCAATGTCATTGGATCATAAACGCCGTATGGACGAACCCAGTGGTGAGAACTACCCCAAGGATCATGAGGATTGTCTTTGATTGAATCCCACCAATCAGCAACTGTTTCAAGCAGAGGGATAAAGGTTTGCCGCTTAAAGATTTCCACGTCATGGTTGGTTGTTGGAATAGTGTACCGACTAAAGTGCTGCTCTCGATTTTCATCTATACCAGTTAAGACACGCTGATGAAACTCTTTACGAGACTCAGTCTTTTTCTGGCGTAAAGGGAAGCGATCTGATAATGGTCTCTTAATAATGTTGTAGAGCGTACCACGAACATTGGGGTAGAGTCGTCTCATACAGATTGTGTAGTACATGACTTGAAGGTCTTTGTGTGCTGAGTGCATCAAACCTTCGTGATCAATATTACCCTTTGTCTTGTTCTCTTGTAGGTACGTTGATTTGCCAACCCTAAACCCAGCATCAAATCGACCAAACAACGGAATTACACGACCCGAAGGTAGTTTATAGGCATACTGAAAGTCTTCTTCCCAAAAGATGTACTCACGCTTTCTGTCTGACTTTTTCCAGTGGTCTACATAGAGAGGAAACTGCCCCCTAGCCAGCATGTACCAGTCTCGGATTGTTTCTTGACTCAGAGGATACTTATCAGACAGCTTACAATGTTGATCATCGATTGCAACAAGTGCTTTTTTCAGGTTACGAGTCTGAGCATAAATCTCAAGAGCATCATGTAAGAAGTTGCCATACTCAAGAGGTGCTTGGAATCCTCGTTCTTCCTGGAGACCTTCAACTTTGTATAGCCGAAAGCGTTCTCGACAAACCATGAATTTACATAACGAAGAGTAGGACATACCATCACTATACAGGTTCCAGGTCATTTAGTTCATCTCCCATGTTCTCCACTGACTCGGATCAGTCCCCAACAAGATATCATCATCATCATCATCATCATCATCATTATCATCATCTCTACAATCATGAATATAATGATTCATAGCTCCTTTAACAACAAGACTACTAGTTGTTGGGGATGAAGATTGCGGAGAACAACTGGGGTCACGAAACAAGAGAGCGAGTACAGATAGAGAAATCCAGCCCATACCAATCCCAAGAAAGAACCAATGTATTTCGGTCATTTTCCAAACCTCCTAGTTCGAGGACCATATTGGTCGGTAGCTAACGCCAGTAACCAAAGGGCGTCAGCATGATTGTCATCCTCGATGATGTCTCCCCATTTATCTTGAGCCGTTTCTATCATCATCGCTTTGGATGCATTACCTTTACCAGTAGCAAATTTCTTAATTTCGGTAGGTGAGTAACCACGGTATTGAATTCCTTGGTCATCACCCCAAATCTCAATTACAGATTGTAATTTGGCTTGAGTAACGAGAGCACCTTGCATCTTTGGAGCAGCATGACGAGCAGCTTCAAACACCACCAGATCGATTTCAACAGCGTCTAGCAAGTCATACAGCTTAGAGCGGAGTTTGATCATCCTCATACCGGATGATTCATCCCGCTTTACCGACAAGTCCCAGACGCCACCTACTACGTCTGTGTGAGACCAGCCACATTTTGTAGCGGGATCAAGAGCAAGGATTTTCATACTACTCTTTTCTCAATTGCTGATTTTACTGTCAGTACAAAACGTTGCAATTCTAGTGGCTGACGAGCACTGTGAGCACGCAGAATAGCACTAGGATGCTTAACGCCCACTGCATAATCCTTGTACTGTTCTGGAAGAAAGGATTGAGCAATTTTGCCCATTGTAACAATCAACTTAGGCTTTGCAAGAGCTAAGAATCGATTGAGTCGAGGGCGGCACGCCTTTGCTTCTTTTGCTGTTGGTGATCTGATCCGATTGTCCTCGTCTAGAGGGATGCAAGACACAATGTTGGTAATTGCAAACCGGAATGTTATGTCCGCCAGCAATTCAGTTAATGCCTCATCAAGTTTTTTACCTGCTGGTCCGATGAATGGAATACCCAGAATGTCTTCAGACTCTCCTGGAGCTTCACCAAGGAAAACAATATCACAGGGTATATTGCCCCTATAATGTATTACAAGGTTACGAGTTTTACACAAGGCACATTTTTTACAGTCTTTGTATTGCCGCTGTAGCTTTCTGAATTCGGGAGAAATAGACTTATCCACAATCCGTCGATAGATTGTCATACATACTCCAATAAGACGTTCAAAGCATCTGGGCTATTGTTGGTCTTTAACTACGTTCAAAGTACACGTATGGAATTGCTGGTTGTGACTACGTTCTGAAGACGTGTATGTCTGGATTATTGACTACGTTCTCGGGGCATGCGAAGTATCGTAATCACTGACTACGTTCCTACTATTTGAGTTGTTGTAAAGTCCAACTACGTTCTCGGGGCGTGCGAAGTATCGTAATCCTTGACTACGTTCTCGGGGTATGCGAAGTATCTCAATCACTAACTGCGGTCGTGTGGCATGGTTTATAGCGTTGTGTGACTACGTTCATTCTACTTGGGTTATTGCTCCTGTTGACTACGTTCGCCTTATTTAGATTATCATCATCTGCGACCATGGCTAGGAATCAAGCAGGCAGGCTAAGTCTTTTCCAAAGGATAACATCGGCCAGTTAGGGACTTCTAGCAAGTGACGATGATCAGGCATAGCAGCTTCTTTTGCATGTTTAGAAAATGGGTAAGGAATAGGAGCTTTGGTTTTGTAATAGTCTTCATACATCACGGTATGAAGATGTGACAAAAGTAGCTTGGCTACATATCTACGAGCACGAGCATGGACATGAGCGGGCGGTAGTCTACCACCCGAATAATGCCCGTAAGCATCAGTGTCTTTACCCCAATTCTTTTCGGTTAGAATTCGAGCAGAGTCTTCAGCAAAGTCACCCCTTTCATTACGCAGAACTAGGCCAGCCTTGTGTACAGCATACAGCTTACCGTAGTAGTCCTTTTTGTTGTTCTGGACTTTGACAAAGCTCTCCCCTACTTTGTAACAGAGGACTTTAAGAGCAGCGTTGAATGGTCTTTTTTGTCCTTTCTCCCATTTGATATGGGGACTGAGACCAGCAAACGAGTGAAAGTGACCATAGGTAGGTCGGTCTCGAACATCAAGGTGAGCAATGAAGCCAGCCGAGATAACAGGACCGATGCCGCAGATACTCTGTAACCATTGACCAACTGTAAATTCTGCTGCAAACCTGCCAAGTGCCCGTTTAATATTCTCCTCAATCAGGCGACAGTTAGAAAACACCCAAGCCAGGACAGGATTAGCATCTGCCCCTGTTTTTACTGAGGTGTGGTTCCCAGCATGAATACGGAAGTTTTGTACTGAGTAATACATGCCTACTAAATGTCGGGCTTCTCTCTGAGTAAGAGTTAGAGCAGACGCCATCATTTCTTTGGTTAGTTTGTCAATAACTTCCCAGTTAACAGCCGCATAATCAACAGCTTCGAGCGTTTGCGTTTTGGACTCGGACATATTACTACTGGACCTTTCGTTAATCTTCGTGATTATCAGATTCTTGCTGCTCTACCAATTCTGCCCGTAAAATAGGTACATCATTTGGTGCGTTGATACCTAAGTTGACTTTTGATGAGGAAAGATTTGTTACAACAATGTAAATGTCATCCCCGATCAGAATGCCCTCGTTTAGTTTGCGAGTTAGCACAAGCATACAATCCTCCTGATTAAACAACGTTTGGAATCTCTGGATTATCTTTTCACTTGGCTACGTTCTTCGATTGTACAAGTACCTTCAAAATTGGCTGCGTTCTTGCCATTTGGGTTGCTCGAAGCGAAAGACTACGTTTACGTTCGCTGTTCTTGGGTTAAATCAATGGCTGCGTTCTGCCTACCTGTTGTTGTCTGCATCAGCGTGTATGGCTGCGTTCTGCCTTTCATGGCGGGCATTGTAGCAGGTTTGGAGGATGGGGTCAAGGCCAGTTATGAAGTTTTATGTCTTTTGGTAGAAATAGTTTACGACGATTTTGAGCACCCGATTCTCACTTTTTTACAACTTTGCGATTGCCAACGTTGTATAGTTTGGTATAATGGAAGCCATGGCAGGCAGGAACGAAACAACAAAATACTTTGGAAGAGAGACGAAAAGCATGAGCAGTCAACCACAGCATTTGATCGTTAAAGCACTGGCTGGAACCGGCAAGACATCGTCAATGGTTGAAGGTCTCAAAGTCATGAAGGGGAAAGCAAGTATTTTTACTCCCTCTCCTCAACAGGCTGAGATTTGGGAAACCATGGCACTGTCAGTTAAAGCCAAGAAGATTGCTGCTGTCGCTTTCAATAAATCGATTGCCACTGTACTACAGCAACAGGTTCCCGCAGGATGCGAAGCGATGACGCTGCACTCGATGGGATTCCGATCAATTAAGCAATCTGTTGGTTACTGCAAAGTCAATAAATGGCGAGTAATGAATGTGATCTGTAGCTTGTACGGCATGGAATTTAAAGAATTACGGCAAGACAAGACCAAAGCAAATATTGCTCGAATTACAGAAAAGTTAGTTGGTTTATGCAAGATGACACTGATCAGCGGAAATGACACAGAAGAATTGGCGGGGATGGCTTCGCACTATGACGTTGACACCAATGGTTGTTCCGACGAAGTATTTGAATTGGTTCCGCAAGTATTGGAAGCATGCAAGGAGGTTGAGGAAGACCGAGAGATTGATTTCAACGACATGATTTGGTTACCAATTATTCTAAATTTGCCAGTCTTTAAGCATGCATTACTTATTGTTGACGAGAGCCAGGACTTAAATAGGTGCCAACAAGAATTGGCATTGAAAGCAGGTAGCCGATTGATTCTGGTGGGTGATCGGAATCAGGCAATTTATGGTTTTGCAGGAGCGGACGCTGAATCGATGGACAACATGTATGATCGTCTATCCGAAACCACGAGAGGTTGTCAAGTGCTGCCTCTGACGGTTACACGTCGCTGTGGTAGGGCTATTGTGCAAGAGGCTCAAAAGTATGTACCCGAGTTTGAAGCTCACGAGAACAACCCAGACGGGCTTGTACGCTCCATGCCTTTCTCTGGACAAAAGAGCTACAGAGAAGACGCTGAAGCTGGCGATATGATTTTGTGTCGCGTGAACGCTCCACTTGTGAGTGAGTGCTTTAAGTTTCTGCGTGAAGGTCGAGCAGCAAATATCCAGGGACGCGATATCGGACAAGGTCTGATTTCTACAATCAAAAAACTTAATGCAGAGGACACGACTGACCTTGTCGAGAAAATTGGTACGTGGTTAGCGAAAGAAGAGACGAAGGAACGTGCCCGTAAAAGCCCCAACGAAAATCGACTAATTAATCTCCAAGATCGTCACGACTGTATTTTGATCTTTGCTGCCAACAGGGAGACAGTCGAAGGCACAATCAAGGAGATTGAAGAAGTTTTTACCGACACTGTTAAGAACGGTGTGCTTCTCAGCAGTGTGCATAAGGCAAAAGGTCTTGAGTCAGATAGGGTCTTTATTCTCAAGCACAAGGATGCTCCTATGCCTCATCCAATGGCAACTAAAGCATGGCAGCAAGAACAAGAAAAGAACCTTATATATGTAGCTATCACAAGAGCTAAGAATGAACTGGTTTATGTAACTTAGAAAGGGAAAGACGTGGAGAAAGCACAACAACAAAAAGCTGGTGTATCGACGGTCTGTTATACCGTTATACAAGCTGCCGAAATGTGCGGTGTCGATCATTCGGTGATACGTGCCAAGATTCGATCAGGCGAACTGAAAGCGTTCGATACAAACCGAAATGGCAAGCGGAATCAATGGCGTATACGGGCTAAGGATCTGGCGGCTTGGCAGTTACCCGACAATTAGTGGAACTAAAAACGGAGATACGAAGCATGGAAGCAGTATTGATGCTTGCATCGTTTGCAGTTGTAGCAATGATGATTGTGCTGTGGATTGATTTAACTACGCACAGCAAAGACGAATGAACGAACAGTGTTGAGTTTAAAGTAACTACTTTTTGAAAGGTGTAATGTAATGGCGACAATTAAATCCGAAGTTGCACATGTCAACGCAGAGATGGCTGAGGAATGGTTGAAGAGGAACACAGATAATCGTCCTCTACGTCCTTCTCTGGCGAGAAACTACAGGGACGAGTTGTTGCGGAACAAGTGGCGTGTAAATGGTGAGCCAATCATCTTTGCGTCAGACCAAACATTGCTGGATGGTCAGCATCGTCTACAGGCAATTGTGATGGCTGAGACCACCAGGAAGGCACAACCGAAGTATTACAGGGAAAAGTATGGTGTGCGGGGTCAAATCGCCGTAGACATGGTCGTGGTACATGGTGTTGACCACAAGTTTGCAGATACGATTGATATTGGACAAAAGCGAACTGCTGGCGATGTGTTGTATAGACGGCAAGAATTTGATGCAGATAAGTATGACGACAAAGAGGTTAAGAGATTAGCAAAGGATTTGGCGGTCTCTGCACGACTGGTCTGGATGCGGATGGGTGGCAAAAAAGTATCAGATGCACCTAAGTTTCCACATTCTGAGATGATCGAATTTATTGAGGAGCATCCTCAATTGAGAGACGCAACAGAGTTTGTTTATGCTCAAGATGACGACAAGGCTGTCTCAGCTATGATTTCACGGGGGTACTTGAGTGGACTATTGTTTTTATTCGGATTCTCAGACGGTGAGGGGAAGATTTGGGACAAGGCAGAAGAGTTTGTCTTGGCGTTTGCTCAAGGTACGGGACTCAAGAAAGACGATCCCGCCTATGCTCTGAGAGAGCGTCTGAATCGTGAACGAGCAAAACCCAGTCCTCCATCACGGGATCAGATCATTAGTTGGTGCGTGAAAGCTTGGAATGCTTTCATTGATGGTGAAAAGATGAGCTTAGCTAAGCTTGTCCTGAAGAAGCTTGAAGTGCCCCGGTGTGGCGGTTACGATGTCGAAATTATTGATGAAGTAGAGGAAGAGTTTGATGAAGATGATGTCTTTGAGCCAGATGAGGACACGCTAGAGGATGAAGAAGGTGAAGGATTAACCGAAGTGTAAAGGAGTGATGTGCGGAGACGAGAACACCCCACTAGCCTATTTGGTTAGTGGGGTGTTTTTATTGGCAAGCTGTTGTTTCAGTTTGCATTCTGTGCAGGAGATGACTTCACTGTGATGCTTTTTCTCACTGCATTGACCATACAGAGTGCAGGCGTAGAGGAAGAACTTTTTAGGGCAACCACAGAGATTGTTCTTGCGTATGTCTATACGAGACGGACTACGATGTTCACAGGTTATCTTGGGATGTTGAATAGTACCCACCATGCTGACCAGAATAAAGAATACCGTTGTTTACAGATAGACACGTTACTACATCTTCCACATTACTGTATTGAGGTAAGTTTATGTCAACACCATATCCTACACTGTTAGACCACTGTAGGGTACCAGAGCTATTGAATTTGTTAATGAAGTTGATAGTGCTTGGGTCTATGGTATCAGGAAATACACGAGTTGTTATAGCAGTTGTGTATATATTGCTACTATTATCTAAGGCAAGATGATTACTTGATCCAAACCAATCGAATGCGATACCGTCTCCCCGCCATTGAAATGTGCCAGAATCGTTGTACACAACTAAGCCGTCAGATGTAGTGGCAGGAGCACCAAGAGCAGCAACAACAGTACCATCTGCCACAACACTCCAAAGTCCAACCCCATCAGGATCAGCATACCACAATTCTGTAAACGAGCTATCGAGTTTTTGGAGAGAGCGGGTACCACTAACAGGATGATTTTCAGATGGACCAACAACATAGAAATTACCACCACTGTGTGCAATATCTACAGCCCCACCATTACGTACAGACGTATAAGTTGTGGTAATTGATCCATCTGCATCACTCAGTTTCAGAACAGCATCTTGTTGTGTGACATAGATGTTATCGCTGCTGTCTATGGCTAGCCCCATAGTATAGTAGTTACCATCAGATTCATTTGACCATATTTCCGCACCTGTTGAAATGTTTAACTTCCTGACAACGCTAATGCCATCCCGGTATCCATGCTCAATCAATTGACCAGCATTGTTGATTTCCAGATCAAGAATTCCAATGCCGGCATAAGACATGTCATTGTCATTATCCGACATCCATAATTGAACCCCATTCAAATCATATTTAGCTGTTGCAGGAAGGTCTTCTCTAGCCCCAAGAAGACCTACATACACGCCTGTATTATCAGATGCTAAAGTGTGAATAGGTTGCCCAGCAGGTACATGAATAGGGTACGTAACCTGAGAAAGATTACCGCGATAATCTTTAACCCATTGTCCTAAACCAGGATCGCTACTAACCGGCCCCCACTTACGAAGATTACCAAACACACCAGGATCAAAGGCTGTTTGAGGAGAAGTGCAACATCTGCCAAGATTGCATCCTGGGGTATAGAGATAATGACCCATTATCCACCATCATTAAGCGTGGTGATAACAGTGGCTGGCAATGAACCACCAGTAAGGCTGTCAGTAGATGTCATTTCTGCAACATCTGTATCAGCTAGGTCACCAACAAACTCAACATCAATGTATGAGCCGGGATGAGGACCGCCAAAGCAGACTACATTACCAGCACCAATGTTAGACAAGGCTTCTAGAGCATTTTGAACATTACCAGCGGCAGCATCGTAATCAATATTGCCAGTTGTTTGTCCATCAAAGGTAAGGGTGTATGTACCACCCGTAGGCATACCAGTTATGATGATTCGTTGAATTTCATTACAGCTACATTGAGCAGCTATAACAGACCAACCAATTCCTACTACCCTAGTAGCTAAGCAAAAAGTCCCTGAAGCAATGTCTCCACAGCTACCAAGGACTTCATTAACTGTAACATTGATATCTGTGTCAGACCAAGCATCAGATGCATATTCGTAAAGACTAGCAGTTGCAGAAGCACCAGAAGATAGGGCAGCATCCAACTTTACACGAATTACACGATTAGGTTGGGGGCGATGCTCAGAAGGATGATTTACAATATTTGGAGGTTGTTCATTCAGAACTTTATGCACAACCTCTCTTAGTTGCTCGATAGCCACCGAGCCTAAGACTGCTGGTTTGTCGGTTCCCATGCCTAGCCCCGAACATCACAAAGCAACCTAGACTGTGTCACACAACCAATAACAGCAGTACCTGTTCCAGCATCATCAGCAATAATACCAATACGAATATCAAGCCAATCACCTGCAACAAGACCTGTTGCAGTCACCACAAAATCTCTGTTAGCTAAGGTAGTCGAGTTAATATCAATAGCAGCAGTTGTACAAAGATCAGAACCAACAGTGTTATCCCCTGCAAGTTCATAGACTTCAAGGTCAAGTGTTGCAGAAACATCTGCGATGGTTGTAAGCATGCCCGCTCTGAAACGAAAGTTTACACTTTCTCCATCATCATAGTTCTCAGGAAGTTGTACAGTCGTACGAGCATACCGAGCAGAGGTAAGACTAACACCCTTTACGTCGCCTGTCTGAATAGATGGTGGGGCAGTACCAAACGCACCTGTAGTAACCTCTAGATCATCAGTCGCGGCTGTTCCTGACAAATTAGTATGGCAAGCATTCCATACTTTCCAAGCGTAGAAAGGAATTCCAATTGATGCCAGCGGTGTCTGAGCAAGGTTTGACCTAGCAATATCGGGGGCAATACCACCAGCAGCAGTAAGTGTGCCGCCTACAAAAAGATTACCATCAAATCTGGCTACATTTGTCATCTATATATGCTCCTATTGAAAGAGAGGAAGCAGAACATTAAAGTTCTTTTCTTCTCGTGCTCGGTATTTGAGAAACACATGTTGTGTTGCTGCCCATTCAGGATGAGCTAGTACGCCACCTTCTCCATCAAGAAATGCCGGAGTTGATATAGGCTCTTTGTCCCCATCACTTGTGATTTTGACCGGCTTGTCATTGGCATCAAGCTTCCTAAAACCCCTATCCGCAATCTCTTCATCCCATGTGTCAGGATTGAATTGTAATTTCAGAGAGACTGTACGATAGGAAACTGAGTTACGGGAAGCATGACCTGAGATTTCCACACTTGCTAACAGAGCTACATGAGGACCAATAGTAATTCCGTCTACAACAAATGATGAATTATTAACACTACCTCGATAAGTAAGTAGCCAAGCACTTAATGAGGCAACAGAGGTTACATTCTTAACCGCCGACAAAGTTGGACGGGGAGCATTGATTGTTAGAGGAGGATCAAATCTATCCCCGGCTGAGTTTGCTACTGCTCTGTTTGGTACAAGAGTATCATTATCGTTGTGATCTACAAAAGTTGCCTTCTCGACCACTTCCTGGTAAGAATCAGTTCCCCATGTTAGAACAGCAGCATCATTGGTTGGATCACCAGGGTCTTTACCGCCACTATTACGGTTTGTGTAGGTAGCTACAACATCCCAGACTTTACCATTTCTGGAATCAACTGCAACTTCTACACTGTCACAATAGAGTAAGAGGTCATTTGGGTGTGCTGCTCCGGGAGCAGGTAACTGAGCACTGGCTAACACAACAGAGTGATCATCGTCACGACTGTCTGTAACAACTTGAAAGGTGCGAACAGCACCCTTCTCTCCCTCAATCGTGGCAAGACCATTACGGTCATACCAGCGTTCTGTAACAGTTACTACAGCCATAAATAACCCTAAGAAAAACTAGCAACTTCACGAGTAAGTTGCTTCTTTTGTAGTTCCAGTTGTTTTTTCTCAATCTCTTTGATTTCGTTGTTGATCTTGATCAACTCTTGCTGCTGAGGATTTTTACTCAATACAGTTTGTCTCTTAGCTTGTTCAATAGCTGAAAATGCTTCAATTGATCCTCGTTTAGCAATGCCTACTTGACCACGTTGAGCAAAGGCTTGAGCAGCTTTGGTTTGAGACTGAAGTTCTCGCTGACGAATAGAAAGGGTTAGTTTAGCAAGGCGTAGTTTTTTACTCTCAAGATCAAGTGTTCTTTTTGCTGCCTCTTCCTCTTTCTTTGAATCGTCTAGAGGTTTAATAAATGCTCGTTGAGTGTATAAAGTATTTATATCACTCGTTAACCGTTTTTGCTCAGCAAGCACAACGTTATGACGTTTTCCCAGTGTTTCTTGTTCTTTACGTAATGCCGCCCTAGTTGCTTCACCAGTTCTACTAAGCACATTAAGACTTATAGTCTTTTGAATCTCTTTACGAGATGTCTCAAGACTTTGTTGTTCAGCCCGTAAAATATCCAACCGCTCTCTAGACTGAGCAATAACTTTATCTATACCTTCTACAGTTTCCGAGTTTAGATTCTTTTGGAGTTCTGCTGACTGCTTAGCAACATCCAAATCTTGTTGTCGAGACATCTTCAGAGCATCAAGCTGTTTAGCTGCCTCTTCAGCACCTGTTAGCTTAGCTATTTTAATACCACTTATTTCCGACTCAAGTCTCAGATCAGACAGTTTGTTTTGAAGTGTGTTTATATTCTCTTCAACCTTCTCAAGCTCTTTATCAGATATCAAGCCTTGCTCAGGAGCAATAGCCCCTATTTGTGTCAATCGATGAGCAGCAAAGCGTTGACCATACGGCTTACCTTGTATCCTAGCTCTTGATTGTAGATTTATGCGTTGAATTGCTTGCAAATCCTTCAGTCGGCCAGCTACATCTTTGGTTTCAATTGATCGTATTTCTTTAGCTTCTTTCAATGAAGCCAATGATTGTGTGACGGTAGCAGCATCAGCACCAGCAACAGAAAAATCAAATGCTTTAACATCTTTTGCAACCTTAGCTACAACTGTAAACTGTTTTACCTTAGCAATTAACTTGTTAAAGTTGTCTGTGTTTTTCTTAACTCCATCATTCATACGAAGCATCATTGGTACCATTGCTGCTGCTGCAACACCCGCACCAACAATTACACCTGCCATTGGACTCATAACAGTTGCAAACTGAGAAATATTGTTTGCGGAAGCTCTTAAAGCACCAGATATACCCGTAGTACCAATTTGAGATGCAAAGTCTTCAGCACCTCTTGATAGCTCAAGCATAGCCATAGTATTTCTACGGCTAGCACGAGTATGTAAATCAGTAGCTTTAGATGCTTTCTTTCCTGCTTTTCCAACTCCTCCAACAGCCCTAGCAGTTTTGTTTAAACCTGCAACAGCAGTTTTAGATGTTGTAGTAAGCGGAATATGAATTCCATGAACAGGACCGCCAGCAGCCATTTATTTAACCTTTCGCACTTTCTCTTCTGTTCGCATTTTGTCTAAACGACGAACAGCATCTTTTCTGCGGGCATAAATTACATCTTCAGGGTTACGGTAAGGGATGTAATGATCTGGAGAGACAACTTCTTTACCAACACTACAATTGATCTGGTGAGATATTGTTCTTCCAGTTCTTTCCCAATCATCCCCCCAAGGTTCAATTTTGTAGTACGCTTGGTAGTTAACAAATTCTGCAAGGGAGACCCGACGTTTCGCTTCACCAACAGTACATTGTAAAGCATGAATGGCAATCTTATGCCACCATTGTTCGGTCAGGTCTCCTCTGAGTTTTTTACCGAATCCTCAAGGGATGAGCCAAGCAGTTTGTTACACTCTAAGATTCTGTCGGACAGATTACGCACAAGATACATAGGCATATCCATAAGCCTATCAATATCTTTTTGGAAAATCATACCTTTGTTATCTCGAACAAAGACATGAGCACCTTCCTTAGTGCAGGCAGTGAGAGCAATCCAATATGCAGCACGAATTACCCAGCTACCATTTTCATCTTCGTGCAGGATAGCACGATGCTTGTCCATCTCATCAGCTTTGATTTGACGGATGTAAAGATCATCGGGCCATCCTTCAATACCTGCCTTTACAATGTCTGGATCAACAGCCAGCATCTGTTCTTTAAGATTCATTATGCTACCTTACTAAAGATGTTTTTACTCAATTACGTTGATGATGTGTGAGAAATTGCAGAGTCAATACTGAGCACAATTGATGCAGTCATACGATCATCAATAGGTAATGTTTCATCATAAGATGATACATGACCTGTAAATGCTTTAATTGCTCCTGAACTACCTCCGGCTGGTACAGGATAGGTAATTGTAATTGTGTCCGACACACCAATATAGGTATCAATATCAAAGTTAGGATCATGAACAACCTCAAACTCATATGTTCCTGCGTCAGCAAGATCAGCAGCCATAGATGTTTTAAGTTGACCAGAAGTACCAGCGTGCGTTGTATCAATCCGCTCAATTGTGAGACCAGATCGACCACCACTAATGATATCAAACACAAGTGAGGATTGAGTGGTAAAGGCAAGTGTAGCCCCAAAAAATGTATCAGCCGTTGTCATCTGTCAAACCCCTTCCCAGGATGTTTTCTAGAGCAATTAAGCGACCTTCAAGAGACATGAACATGCCCTGAACAGCCTGCATATCAAGTTCTGACTGATCAGAACTTGTGTAAGGAACACCATTGATTTCAAGAATCTCTAGACATCGAAACTCTTGAATCATACCAGCTTGAGTTCTGGCCTTAACTACAACAACTTGGTCATTCATAACATTACTAAGTGGTTGGCATGTAGTAGTGTAACCGTAATGAAACTAAGCGAGCAGGCAGACCCTCATTTTTGCCTGCAAATGTATTGCTATATCGGTCTGAGATATCAATTATAGTTCCATGTCGAATGTTTAGCAAACCCATTAAGCCCTGATATCCGTCGATAAACAGCAGCCTAATCTTCTCAGCAATCTCAGAACCAGCAGCCTTGGTACTGCCTTCACAGTGCAGAGTGATGTCTGCCTCACTAAGTTGCTGCATCCCAGCCATAGTATGGTCAATTGAATTGCGATCAAGTTCAACCTTAATAAATGATCGACTCGTACCATCTGGGGCCTTATCCGTAAAAATAGCTTCAGGATCAGATAGCAAATCTGTCACTGACTTCTGTGTCTCTAACCAAGCTACAACAGCATCATCTATAATCATGGTCGCTTAGCTGATTTCTTAGGATTGTTGAGTTTAGCAACTTCCTTGGGAATCTGTAGATTGAACTTAGATATAAAACGTCTTTCAATCTGCGTCCGAGTTGAAGCTAAAGCCGTACGCAAAGGAGCACGAGGCTTCAAACCAGGGTGAGGCATAACCTGACCCACACGTAACTTCCCAAGTAACCAGATTTTACTCTTACGTAAGATTTGAGCTTCGGCAGCCCTGGGCTTCTTGATAGGGGTGCCTTTACTTGACATACCAAACTCGATCATGTTGATATGCGGAGCTACTTTACGATCAACACCAACCGAAACCCAAACTGTTAAATCTTTACGATAAATACGGCGAATTTTGGTAATGGAATCTCGTAGATGAGGACGCTTTTTTCCTTTACTGTTTTCCCCAAGACCAACAGGTATTCTTAACTCTGTAACTCGTTTCAATGGCGTCATAGCAAAGAATGCAGCAACACTCATAGCATTAACTAAAGCCTTTGGGGGCAGCTTTAGCAATTGATCACGAGTTTCTTTTACACCCAAAACATCAATACGAAGTCCAGCAAGTGTTTGTTTTGGTGCCATTATAGTATCTCAGCACAATCAAAACGAGTATATACAGAGTTGTACAGACCGTAATCCAAAGCTACTGAAATTTCAAATGTGCGACGATTGATTTTGATCTGGTCCCGAGAACGAATATCCCGAGTAATCGAATCATTTCTCATCTCAATACGATAAAAGGTAATCTCAGATGTTTGATTGCCTTCTGCTGTCTCAAACCCTCTTTTTGGAATCAACGAGCATCGTCGATTAGCAACTTCATCATAAGAGATGATAGGATTATTACCAGCATCTTTTTGAGAATCATCTCTTCTCAATACAGTACCTACAAACCGCATACTGCCAGACTGACTAACCATAGCCCATGTCTTTTTCTGGAGAAAACTAGGAGATTACAGGATTCCAACGCAAGCTGTTAATCATGCTTTGGAGCGAGAAGGGCAGTTCTGATCCCTTACCTACAGGTTCACGGTTCTCGTACCAATGCGAGACAAGCAGAGCAATAGTTTGTTTAATATCTTTCGGAACAGCAGACTGAGCACCATAACCAGCAACATAGGTTACGGTAATGGCAGCGTATTGCTGTCTAATTGTAGGCCAAGATTCACCCCAAGCTGGTTTGATCTTTGCAGGTTCACTGACTAGGTCAGTTTGGTAACTAGAAGAAGACCATGTTTGTGTATCCCCATCATCATCAACATATGCAACTGATGTAATAGATGACACTGGAGCAACAGCCAAGAACAATTCAGCAGGGTTAGAAGGAACAGCATTAAAGTATTGAGCATAGGTAGCAGTAACAAACTGCCTGCTCAATAAGTTCTGAAGAAAGTTGGTAGCTGCTGGAATCAATGCTAGCATCTGCGGATTTTCGTCAGATGTATCTAGGCGTAGATAACGCTTTACATCTGCAATAGTTACTGCATCTGTTGCAGCGGCTGATGTAACTGTGTAGTTTTGCGAAACTATTTCGTAAGTCATATCAAATCACATTGATGACGAAGGTTCCAGACTTGGTATTACCACCACTAGCAATCACAATTTCTACCCGTTCATTGACCAAGACAATTTCGGTCTCAACACCCTCACCAGCGGCAGCATAGAGACTAGCAGCACCAACTAAGTCATGAGTTGGTTGTCGAGGAGCAACAGTTGCAGAAGCGTCCACATTAGATTCTGTCCACAATCCTTGATTAGTGCTCTCTGTAGTGATAGCAAAATCGACCCCAGACGCATAATCAGTCTTCGTATAGATGATTGAATGAATTCTGCCGGTAATCGGAGCAGAGTAAGACGTTGCATCGCCACTGGCATCAGTTGTTGGTGTAACGGAGAACTTTTCAGCGTAACCCATGTTTTTACTCCCAAAAAGGACACCCCTATGTCCTGCACGCAAACAATAGGGGTGTCCCGGTCCAATGGCTTACGTTTCGCGTGCCCAAGTACCAATAACGTTTGTAATATACCAGCCAGCACTGCCATCACCAACAACCTGAAACAGGTCGCCAAGCACATCAGTACCAGCGGTATTGATAGCATCTTTGTCGTCGGCAGCAGTAAACCCATTACCAATAATCTGATCGGCAGCAGCCGGTGAGAGGCTTAGACCAGTTGTTGTGCTAGCAATGCCTGCCAGGACAGTATAGACCAACCCATCTGCTGTTGAAGGCAGAGTGAATGTCAGGTCTACAGCCGTAGAGATGATGAGCTTACCAGAGTCTGCTGCGGTAAGTGTATAGTCAGCACCTTTAGTCAGAACTGGAACTTGACCAAGCATGCTTGAAACATCGTCACCGTTAGTGTTATAGATAGCAGCCCCGTTAACCCACAGGTTACCATCTTGTCCAATAACGATACGACTGGCATGATGACCAGCTTCAATCGTTGCCATAATAAATCTCCTATAGTAAATTGGGTCATTCCCAAGTTGATATCAGGAATGACCCAACCGGGACAAGCAAATTGTACTATAGTTCTTCTCTGATGAAAAGAACTAAATCAGATTACGCAGTGCCCTCAGCAGGACTAATATGCGTCTCAGACAGAGCTACATCAGCACTCTGTGAGATTGCTCGACTATTGGGGCCGTAAAGAATGCCAATCACACCATCAATGACTGCGTTAGCAGTAGCACGATTAACGACTGGTCTCAGATAGCGTTCCAAAGGTCGATAAATATCGATGGCAATCATCAGGTCGTCATCAGAATCTGCCAAAGCACCGCTACTGCCACCTTCTAGATCATTGAATGTTGAATCATCAGATGACGTTTCAATATTCATGCTAGTAACTTGTGAGGCGGTCAGCGTACCCAACAGAGCAAGAAACAAGCAGCCGTCAAATCCAGAGTCAGACCCCAGATCAACAGAACTGCCGTTTTGGTCTGATGTGCCAGCAACAACACCATTCATCAGTCGCTCAATACGAACCGATTCAAGCAGAGACGTTCCAAACATAATACCTCCTAAAGTATGTAATTAAGACTTCTTAGGGTAAACGGCGTATCCCCGTTCAACAAAGGTTTCGGCTTCAGACTTAGGTAATTCAACCTCGTCACCAGCATGTCTAGTGCTAATGCCGATCAATCTACCACAAGTGTCCGTTTTGTGAAATCCCACAGAAGTCAAAAGTTTAACAAGTGTTTGCTGTTCTGGCTTCTTCTTTTGCTCTGACATTACATTACCTTCTGTTAAGAGCTATAAAGATGACTTATGCTTGGGTCAGTTTACGAACTACACCATCCCCAGCATCTACGAGATTACCATCACCACGAACAAAGGCCAAGAAAGCATCCTGATCATTTTCAGCATGCCTCTCAACTAGACGTTGGAAACGAATGGAACGAACTTGACGAATTTTATAGTTACGGAATGCACCAAACAACATCGTAATGTTGGTGGTTGCAATCGTAGACGCCATGGCTTGGTTAATCCAGTAAGGCCAAGTGTTGAGTGTATCTGGAGCACCAGAGTTAGCACCTGATTGCCACAGATAGTCACCCATACCATTCTTGAGCTTACGGAGAGTTTGCAGAATAGCATCGTTGAACATGTAGCCTGTTCCCTGACCAGGAACACGACGAGAAGGATTGAGAGAGTGCTCCAGATCAATAACTTCGTCAAAAACGATGGCAGATGTAGAAGCCGCCGTTACACCAGCCGTTGCAGCCGTGACAACACCACGAGGAGCAACACCAGCACCAGTACCCGTAGTGTAGTTGGTATTCTGGATACGACCAAGCCGCTCACCCAAGAGCGAGCCAACCAAGTTACCCAGATCGAGCATAGAGTCTTCCAGCAATGCCCGTGCAACCTTAATCTCATCAGAGGTAAAGGTATATGCCGACAGAATTGCATCACCAAAAGTAGGTTCAGCAGTTGCTGTAACAGCAGAACCGTCACCAACCAATCGACCAGTATTGCTAGTGTCATCCACAGTTGGGTAGTGAATAGGTTCACCGTTATTCGTACGAATAATATCGGCAGCTTGAGCAACACCAGAAAAATCAAGCATGGCTCGTTCAACAGATGCTACGAAAGATTCACCAGTGATGAATCCACCTTTTGTACCTTGACCACCTGTTAGAGCATTCTGGAGACGATCCCTACGATATTGATTAAAGGCTTGAGTAGTGCTCAACTCAAACACAAAATCTTTACTGTCAAGACGGTTACCAGTAGCAAGAGCAGCTTGACGATGTCGATCCTCAATCCGATGACTGTGTTCGGATGAAGAGTTCATCATCCAGCCTTGGAGAGCCAGCAACTGTTGCTGCTCAAACGTTACTGGCTGGTTACTATTAGGCAGAGGATTCTGAGGCGGCTGGTTGAAGTTCTGAAGCTCAAACCTCGGCATGCTGGAAAGCTGCGTATCAATTGCAGACAGCCGGTTTTGAACAGCCTGAGACTCAGCAATCTTCTTGGTTTCAGCATCCAACGAAACCATATTTTCGTCATAGGCTTTATTCAGTTGATCCCAGGTTTCCTTCCATTCAGGAGATTCAGTACCGTCAGCCGGAAGCTTATCGGCGTGAGCCTTAATCTCATTGTGAAGCTTCAGCCGCAGTTCCTGAAGTTCTTTCAGACGATCCATAGCATATTTCCTAAAAGGATGAAGTTTGTAATCATCGAAGTCAACAATATAGCACGGGTTTTCTTAGCTGTCAAACCGAATGCTGTCATTATCTAATTCGAGACTTCTAAGTCTCATGCTACATTCACGCTTCATCATATTACTAATACTCGACTTAGAGCGATCTTCAGCTTCTTGCTTTTTCTGCTTTTTAGGCCGGGTAATTACACTATCAATGATACCTACTTCTAGTGCTTCTTCTGCTGTTAACGTAGTTCCATCGTGCTTACCAACTAGAAGACTCATAGCCTCTTCCTTATCCAGAGTCGATCTCTGGGAAAGAGTAAGTGCAATCTGCTCATCAAGTGAGTCAAGGATTTCAATCATTGCATCCATCTCATCCCTGTTCCCAAAGGCCCAGCCCATAGCCCTATGAAACATGGTGGATGCGTTGTCAAACATTCTAACGTTGTCACCAGCTAACATGATAATAGCAGCGGCTGAAGCAGCAATACCTTCAACAGTGACATTCACGTTACCACTATGTTGAATAAGCGAGTTATGAATAGTAATCCCATCAAAGGCCAGGCCACCAGGACTATTGATACGAACGTTTACTTCTTTACCTTTATTCTCAGAAAGGAAAGCAGCAACATCTTTAGCCCCAACACCTTCTCCAGTCCAAGGATCATGACCAATTTGTTCAAAGATTACCAAGTCAACAATTTCTTGTTCCGTCTCCTTATTTTTAGACAGAGACACCTGATAAAAGGTTTGTTGGGAAGCGGCCTTATCAATGACATCATTACTCAGAGGCTTAATGTTAAAAAGTCGTTTCTTAGGCATAGTTACATCCTTATAAGCGGAAGCTTGGTTATTCTTCAAATCCGGTAGGAATTTTACGAGCGTTTAAGCAAGCTTCCGCTACTGTACTAAGCAAGCTATCTAATGGAGCATCAAGTGTAGATCGAAACAGGTCATGCAGTGTTTCTACATATACGCTAAGAAGATTGTACCTAGATAAATCAACATCTTCAAACATCAAGTACTGAGAGAAGGGTTCATCAACCCAACCACCATACTCAGCATGACCAGCATTCGCAGCATATTCAGCATCTTGAATAATCAATTCTCGGATATTCTGAGCATCCTGATCAGGAGTAGTGCCGTCTGTGTCTTCACTGGTGTCATCAGGAACGTCTTTATCGTCTGGTTTAGACTCATCGTTTGACAGCGTATTAGGATTGATAAGCTTATCAGCCAAGGGATCAGAAGATCGATTTCTGCCAATCTCTCTACGCCACTCGTTACCAGTAATTACAAGACTTTTACGTTGAGTATCAAGTAGAGTGTTTTGAGTCTTAGCATCCAAAGAAATCAAAGTCTTTACATCATGCCACACCCCATGTGTTCTACGCTTCTTTTGTGGACTTGTCAAGAACTTGATTGTGGCCTCACCTTTAATTGCAGATAACCAGTGAGTAAGAGTACCAGTATGATAAACAAGCTGTTGATCCTCAACAGATTTGTACTGAACTGTCTCTTTAGCACCAAGCTTGAAAGGTGGAAGATTGAAGTATCTTGCAATCTCCCTAATTTGATCTTCTCTTAATTCATGCATCTGACTCTTTTCAGCGTCCAGCATGGTTTGATGAAACTTGGCTCCGTCTCGTAGCACAATAGTTTTGAACCAATTGTTTCTGCCAGAATACTGCTTACCAAATTTTACTTCCAAGTTATGTGTAGCCTTAGCTGAGAAGTCTGCCGGAACTTCCAGCACACCACCTGCTTGAGCACCATTAGCAAAGAATCGTGATCCAAAGTTCTGAGCAGCTAATGCAAGACCAATAGCATCTCGTGCATTCTCTACCATATCAAGCCCACCAGATGTATCTATAGAGATACCTTTAAGGTGGTACACTTCATGAGGCAGTAGAGGCTCAAGACGACCATCTATTTCTGTTACATAAAACAGATTACCATGTTCATCTCTGGTGGAATAGGTTCTGTCGGGCAGCAGGTTTGCCAAGCTTAGAATCTTACCTGATGCAGCACGACCTTTACGTTCGATAAACAAATAGCCGTTATTCCACAACAGAGCATGGACAAAGAGTCGACGCCAGAGATCAACCGCAGACATCTCGTCATTAGGCTGAACAGAAATCAGATACTCTACAGCATGTGTAGTATCAATCTCAGCATCACCTTTATTTGCACCCTCAGTCTCTATTCTACGAATATGAATAGGAATAGATGCTAAATCACCGCTGATAACAGACACACCTTGCCATACTGGGGCAGATTTTAAAGAGGATGTGTGGGTGATGCGTTCGCCAGAAGCAGCTTCAGACCCAGAAAAGATGTCATCCCATGTTGAGGGGTCAGTCAACGACATTGCTGGATTTTCAAGACTTGCGTTGACCACTGATGCTATTGCGTTTGCGAACATTTTTTAGTTCCAGATGTATACCGAATACTGTTAATGAAGCACCAACAAAAAGTAACATGGTGGGCAAATGAATTCGATAAAGTCCCGCACAGAAAACTACATACCCAACAGTTGTTATGAATTCACTAAAATACTTCAATATCATTTTCTTCATAGAATCGACCTAACGGTACAAAGACATCATCTTGATTAAGAGACATCGCTAAGGCCATTGTTAGAGCAACTATACCATCAATTTTATCTTGGCCTGCTTGTTTATCGGGTTTAACATAACCGTTTGAGTCTTCCTTTGCAACAGTATTTGCTGCCATCCATCTTAAAACTTCATCTCCCCCATGCTGGAGGTGCTGAGAGTTAACCAGTTCAACCAATCGTGTCCACGGCTCATGATAGTATCTTGCCCACTGCGGAAAATTCACAACATCATCTTCCATCCATCCGAGCTTCAACAGAGACTGAGCAAACTGAGATGAATTATGTGGGTCTAGAGCAATAGTTAAAACAGGAGAGAATTGATGGTCGTTCTCAATATCTCTGAGAATTCTGTCGTAATCTGTAGCTGACCCAGGAGTCAGTGTAATCAATCCTTTTTGTGCCCAAGTATTATAGCTTTGCAAATCATAGGCTTGTCTAACGTTAGATGCTTCTTCAGGAGCATAGTAACGCACACGAGTATAAAACTTACCATCTAGCCTCCAGACTCTTGCCCAAGCACAAAGGTCTCTCGTAGATGCTAAGTCAATCGCACCCCAGCATGGCTGTCCTTTCAGCCGTTCCTCAAACAGCCTAAGAGTTTCTGTATCTGAGATTGTATCAGGAGCAGCTTCATTACACCGATCCCAATTACGCATCACAATAGCTCTAACAGCCTGCTCCGTAACCTGATTCAGATGTAGCCTACGAACCTTGTTCTCATACTGAGGAGAGTCTTCTGCTTTGGTAAACTCATTAACTAAGTAATCTTCATTGAGAGAGATATTCATGTTGGGGTTGGCCTTCCACCAGATTTTAGGATCAAGCCAATCATCCCCATCATCAATACCTGTCATGTAAACAAAATATGATTCATTAGTTAATGTGTCATTTGGGTCAAGAATCCTACAACAATACTCTCTTTGTTCATACCAGATTGATTGGCGGTTATAACCAGCGGTAGAAATCCAGAGAATCAAAGGATGATCTCTAGCACCAGTAGCCGTTAACAGAACATCCCATAAATCGCGGGTCTTATGAGCATGCAGTTCATCAACAATGCAACGATGGATGTTAAGACCATCCAACGAATTACTATCAGAAGATAAAGATTGAAAAGTACCGGCCAGGGGCAGGAAAGATATTGCATGTCTATGGACCTTGCAAAGCTGCTTTAATTCAGGACCAAGCAAACCCTTGGCATCCTTGAATGCAATGTTAGCCTGATCTTTTTTTGTAGCTGCTGAATAAACCTCTGCTCCATGCTCCCCATCTGCTGTCAATCCTTGAAGACCTATACCAGCAGCTAAAGTAGTTTTACCATTCTTTCTAGGCATCTCAATTCCGGCAGTACGGAATCTGCGATACCCACCTTTACTGCGTGTTTTTTCTAGATACCAACCAAACAGCGGAGCAATAATACAATGCTCCTGCCAATCAGCAAGTGTTAGTTTCTGGTTTGCGAACTTTCCTTTCCAATGCTTCATCAAGGTAAAGAGATGTAGGGTTCTCTCTACCTGATCTTCGTCCCAAGCAAACCCCTTGTTTTTACAGTTCTTCAGATCATCCATACAACGATGTATCTGATTTGTTTCAAGTTGGCCTTTAGGTCGGTCTGCTTTGAGTAACTTGTCAAGAGCTTTAAGTCGTTTATCAATCGCAGACGGTACTTTACGTTTTCTTACCATTGCCTGCTCAATTCAGGTTAAGAGTCCTCATCAACATATCCATCGGAGACTTGTTCTCGGTATTCTCTTGTGAGTAGTTACGCTTACGACTTAGTGGTGTCATCCCAAACTGTCTACTCATCGTAAAGATTTGTTGCCAAGCATTATCTCGAATCCGAATAGCCGGATTTGATTTCTCTGTAATATCTCCCTTAGTAGACATTGAGGTAATCATCAAGCCTTTATCCGCAATGCTTTCTTCAGCTTTCAAGTAGAGAGCAATTGAATCACACAGCAGTCTCAAAGCTACACCATCGAGCAGAGAAACAATATTATACTCTTCCAAGACTACAGATACTTCTCTCCAAGCTGCTTTAGACTTAGGCGATAAGCCTTTTGGCATCGAAGGCATCTTACAAGGAATATCTACGGTATCATGCTTCTTGTTGTCGTAGTAACCACCAAGTTTAGCTCTGTTTGATGTTACAGTATTTGAGCCATCATTCTTTTTCATCTTTATCTCTCAACGGGTATAAGTACAAAACTACCTGCTATTTGAGTTGCCCACTCTAACAAGTCACGAACATCCCTAGATTTATACCGACGAATCAAGGGATCACACTTTACAATCTGTTGAATCTGAGAAAGCTGAAAACTAGTTACACCAAATTCTGGTATGGCTAGTTGGTAATGCCTAAAAGGATTAGATGTTTTTATTGTGTGACACACGTCACAAATAGATTGAAGATTACAAGGATGTAATCTTAGTATGTCTTGTTTTTCTCTGAAGGAAACAATGTGGTCTACCTGTGTAGCAGGCGTGACATGATCAGATCGTTGACATGGTTCACACAGAGGGTTCTTCTTTATGTATGCGTTACGTAATTTAACCCAAGCATAATCATACCCACGTTCATGTCGAGAACCCTTAGCATGGTTGTCCTGCCAAGGCTTTCGAGTTGGTTTTTCCATGTTTGACGGAGAATACCGCTTGGGCGTATTAGGCATTATGCAGCCGTTATTTTAGTTGCGTCCAGAATAATCAAAGCTTGACCAATGTCTCCTGAACCCAGTGTAAAACGGATATGCAGTTCAAATTTTCTGGTGCCAGCCGCAAATGATGTACTAGGAATAGTAAAATCAAAGTTATTACCGTGGCTATTGAGGGTATTACTCAATACATTAGCCACAGTTATAGATGTTTCAGTAACAACTGTAGTGTCGGTAGCTAAATCGATTACCCAGTAATCCATTGATCCAAAGTCAGTGGTTAACAGAGGGGTGTTATCTAGATCACCATCGGTTAATAGACCATGGACACGAGCAGTCCCGTCTTCAAAGATTTCACCGTAGAATGTAGTTGCTCGTGCCATCTTATCGTTCCTGATGTTCCAGAGTATTCATACCAATAACAGATGTTGTGAGAGTATTCATACCAATAACAGATGTTGCGGATGTGTCTAAACCAATGATTCTTGTAGTAGCCTGTTGTAACCGAGGCATTTTTGTACGGGATATAATAGCTGCACCAGTCGCATATCCGCGTGCTACAACCAATGAGATCGTCCCGCTGAACGTCCCGTTCCCGAATCCCCGAGTGACGACAGTGCGAATCGCCATTACGTTGCCCTCGTGATCGATGTTGGACTCGTTCCGTCGTCCAGCGTGAACGTGCCCGCTGTTGTGCTTCCGTCGATCTTCTTCACCGTGAGCGTTGTTCCGCTGATTGCGAATTCGCCCAATAGCTGCTGGATCATGCACAACGCTTGTGCCACTGTAGGCGATGCCCCGTCTGCTGCGTACGCTTCCGTGATCTGCGTCGTCAGGATGCCTGCTACCGTAATTGCGTCGGTGTTCGTTGTCACCGTGTCGCACAGTTGGATATCGGTTCCGCTCAGGTCAACAGACGTCGTCGGGTTTTCGATGTTGCTCCAATCAATGCCCGCTGCCCCACCCGAGGTAACGTCAAGCGTCCTGCCCGCCGTTGTCGGCTTAAGCGGTGCATAGTTGCCCTGTGTCGTCGCCAGCGTTGCCCCGTCCGATCCCGTTAGCGTGTCTAGATCCGTCTGTGCGGTTGCCAGTGCTGTTGCCGTTGCTGCCGAATCCGTGCCCCGCATGTCGCTGTTCGTCGTTGTCGTCGCAACTGTCGTGACGTTCGCCACAATATCGGCAGCGGGGTCGAAGTAAGACGCCGCCGCAATCGTGCGGGCCTCTAGTTCGCTGTTCGTTGGCCCGTCGTAAGATGCTAGTGATGCGTCGGCTTCTGCCTGCACTTCTGCTTTCATGCCGGTCGACATGCCGCCCAAGTCAGTGAGGCCATCACCCGCCGTGCCGATCTGCGTCTTGGCGGTTGCGATGTCGGTTGAAATTGTATCCAAATCTAGCCCGCCCGCATCGCTGATCGGCAACCCACCCGCCGCGTCTGCGGCTGCGTTCGGCAACGCCGTCTGTCCCAGGCGGACCGCGTCTTCGGGATCGTAATCGACCAGACGCACCCGCCCGCCGATTACGACCATGTCTGTCACTGTGCCGCCGATGTCAACATGATTCTCTCCCGTCGCAAATGCTGCGTCTGGAATGTCGAAGCGGTATTCGCCGTGCGACACATGCAAGAAGCCGCCGTCTGAGTGTGCGTCGGTCAGTGCCGACAACGTGGCCTCGGTGATACTGACAACCGCAGATCCTTCTCGTCGATACCAGAGGTCAATCCCCGACGTATTCCAAACAACCGCCGTTTCGGGCGTACCGTCCGAGCTATCGATAATTCGGATCGTCACCGATCGATCTGTCGAGCCTTTTTTGACGATGTCGAGTAGTGCTGCCATATATCACATCATCCTGAAAGATGGTGCATCATTTGCGGGAGAATTGTGCCAGCCGCATCCTCATCCGCATCCCACCACGGAGCAAACACCGACAGCACCGTATCCCCGGTCTCGCTGGCGGCAATCAGGCCGTGAAATACATAGAGTGTTGTGCCAGCCGGTGGTGCTTCGCCTGTCGCGTACGGCATGTGCCGAACCGGGCGAAGCATGCGGAGCGGGTTGGCCCAATCGTTAGCGATCTCGACATCCGTGAGTGCCCGACTGTAGAGTCTTGCACTACCGTACGTGCCGCCCCAAGATTTAGTGCTGGTATTTGCTCCGCCCCCAAGCCGCACGTCAGTACCGGCAGAGTTCGCTGCCCCTCCGGTCACCGCCGTGTCTTGGTCTTTTTTGCCGTCCAGATAGATACCCGCAACAGCCGAGCCATCGTACACGAACGCGACTTGCTGCCATCGCCCGGTGGCTCCGGCAACCGATGACGTGCGAGCCGACACATAGAACGCCGCCCCATCTCCCGCGTAGAATTCGTACCGCCCCGAACTGTCGTATCGAACTGTCGGGCAACAACTGAGACTTGACAGGTCGTCGCCAAACGGAGAGAACCGCAGCGTCGTCGCGTCGGACCAAATCCACAGCAGCATCGTCCATTTCGTGAGACCTGTAGAAATCGATGCGGGTAGACTCACATAGTCGTCGATGGCGTCGAAGTTCAGTCCACCTGCCACCCACGTCGCACTGTTGAGCGTGCCATGGTTTTTCTCACCGCTTACGTCCCGAAGTGTCTGTCCGGTTGCCCCAAGACTCGGCACCCACAGTCCCTGTAGGCTCTTCCAGTCATCCGGATACGCACTCTCCCCTGCACTGCGGGCGTAGCCGCCAGCGTACGAGGGTCGTGCGAGTTGTGACAGAGTCAGAGACACGGTCAGTCCTGGATCTGGTGAGTGATTCCGGTAACGCGAACAGCGAGTTCATCGGCTAGGCCAGTCCCGCCCGAACCTAATGTATCCCCTGAGTTGTTCACGACGACGATCATCATGTAGCGAGCATGCGGACGAATTCGACCGATCACACCCACTTGCGGCTCGCCGTCTCCGTCGCTCGTAACCTGAAGAGTCAGCGACCCAACGTACTCCAATTGCAACAGTCCCTCGGCAAGCGTTCCAGCCGTGCCGCCTGTGTACGCCGCGTCGGTCCCTGAGAGTTGTGCAGGGTTTCCCGTACCCGCTGTCGCACTGTCGGAGTACCCACAATAGACGTCAACAGATGACCCAGACTCTGGATCCGCATCCGTTTCCACCGACAGTTCGACTTTATATTCCATATCCCGATTGGCAGTCAGGTCACACTTCGCGCTCTGCCTTCCGGCAGCATCCGCAAGAGAGCCCATATCGATCTCCGCATCGACCGTCGCCGACCAGCCCTGCGTCGGGGATGCTGGCCAGTCCGTGTCGTAAGCGAAAATGAAACTTGTGCCATCAACGAATTTCAACGAATCAGGAAGTGCCATTAGCCTCTTGCCTCCGATACATGACCCACGCGAACGCGACCCAGCCCAAGCTCATCCGCTCGGCTAACGGTGTCAGTTGCCTGTGCAGCCAGAGCCATCGCGTCGTCAGAGTCGATGACGCCGCCTACCACGAGGCCCTGGATCAGCGACGCATGTAGCGGGTCACCTGGATGCAGTGTCGTGGTGTCCGATCCGAGCATCCTGTCCGCGACATAGCACAGATTCTTGACGTCATCGTTGACACCGTCCGTGATGCCGCGAAACACCTTGAGGCCGCGTGCATTTTGGGCCGCCCACTCCCGCAGATCGGCCATCGTCAGCGACCGCAGTTGCGTGCGGTTGACTGCGTTTATCTGATCCGCTGCCGCCGCGTCGTTGCCATCATAGCTGCCCGTTTCCGGGTGTCCGACAGCCAATTCTGCCGCCAATGCTGCGAGGTCCATTTTTGTTTCATCCCTTTTGCAAAGCGTAGAACGTGGTCATGGCATCGTCACCGTTGCAGCACGCAGCACCGTGCCGCCCCCGGCAGTGTCGTTGATGTTGAAGTCGTCCGAGGATGCGTCAACGAACGGGTCAGCCGTCAGCGTGATGTCGTTGTCGCCGCTTGCTATGCCCGATGTTTCGCCCGAGGTGTTATTGCGGAATGCGTTCCAATCAGCAACGTAATAGTCATCGTGGTGCGTATCCGCATTGTGAATACCATACGCCCCGTTGCCTTGCAGGATGTTCCGCTTTACCGTTGCCTGGCACCCGATCTCGATTCCATCGCCGCCCGAATCGACAACGACATTCCCTTCAATGATAGCCCCGTCGGACTTCCCAACAATTTCTATACCGTTTCCAGAGGCGTCAGCTATGATGTTATTGACGACTTTGGCCCCACGTACATCTTCAATATAGATTGCACTGGTGCTGTAGTAGCCTACACGCATGTCTGCGAACCGATTGTTTTCAACTAAAATCCCGGTTATGGCTTGCGTAAAGTTAAAACGCAGGCCCCCAACATCGTGGAAGACGCAGCGTTGGACTCGCACGTCACAGACTGTCGAATTCACGCTAAACCACAATGCGTGATCATTTTGCGTGCTGTTCACCTGCGTAAAATCACAATCCATAAAGCTTATCGTGGTGGTCGCACCGGCAACCAGGCCGTTGACAACGGTATTGTTCGTCTCGTGAGAGAATGCCAGTCCCTCAAACCGTACGGCGTTCGCCGAGATCCCAAGGATCCAGGCAGCAGTCCCCGGATTCTCCAGGCTGATGATAGGCTTCGTTGCCGACGAGGACTTGTAGGTTACATACCCATTCGTGGTGTCGCCGCTCGCTGTGATTGTCGCCCCCGTTAATTGGTAATCCGTGCCGGTTTCTTCGATGTCGATAACCCATCCGCCTTTTGGATCGTCAAATATCGCTTGGGATGATTCGAGCGTCGCACGCTTCCCGCCGATGCCCCAATTGCGGCTTGCTTCGGTGTTGTCGAACGTGTCGTCACACGTCGCTTGAGTCGCGCTATCAACACTGGCAATGATTGAAAACTTGCGACCACTCGTAGAATCCACATAGAGCAGATCCCCCGCACTAACGCCGGTCGTATCGATGCCAGTCACAACCGCCGAGCTTGCTGTTGTGCTCGCACCGGCCCCGTTAACGGAGGTGGCTGGACCCAACCCGCTATCGGTCGTGTCGCTGCCGGTCAGGTTGTTGAACAGGATGGGGCCGCTGGGAGCAGTCACGTCATACCCTCGTATTCACGGCAACTTGAAGAATCGCGTTCAATTTTGCACTACCGTTCGCGTCCATGTCCGCAACCAGTGCTCTCATCGCGGTGATTACACCTTTGACGTGCATGCCGGTGATACGAGACCGACCGTCAACGTCGCTATTGTCCTCGACAGTCTCTGCGTCGGGGAACAACGCCTCCAGCCCTTGTGCATCGACTTGGTCGACCGCAGCTTTTGCCCTGTAGTATCCCTGTGCGAACAAGTCCGCCGCTACACGGGCATTCTCGTTCGCAAACTTCACCGCCCTCGGATCAGTGATTGCCATCTGCGTTCCTCACTTTGTGTGTGTGTTGTTTTCTTACCTTTTCCAACAAAACACGAACTGTTAAGAATTGAATTATATCAGCTATCCAGCTACCAAGATAATATCCAACAAAGCATCTACATCACTTGAAGATAGATCAATGTCTTTATCACCAGCAGCAACATCAGCTAAGTTGTCAGTACGTTTAAACAAAACACTATCGCCAGGACCAAGATCAAGTTGACTGCTAGCACCAAGAAATAATTCATAACCATTTGCAGCACCAACATCAACTGTAATATCAGCAGTATTGGTTGTTGGAGCTTTCAACTTAATAATTTGAACCTTCAGACCCGAAAAGTCCACAGCAGACAATACTGAACCACGGCTTAAAGCAGTTAAATCAAGAGTAAGAGTCCCTGAAGATAATTGAACTTGATCAGACCATGCTTTTGTAGCAGGAACTGCACTACTAGCTGTCAGTGTACCAGCACCACCAGTAATTTGATGCGTTAAAGTTCCGCCAGAACCAAGATCAAGACTAAAGTCTGGAGTATCAGTAACCTTCAAACTCAAATTATAGGCAGCGGAGATTGTATCAGCCATAACTATTTATCCCATGTCATAGTCAATACCCGGAACTTCAGTTTCAACCTCTTCAATTAAAGCCATACATTGTTCTGGAGTAGACTGCGTAGAAACTTGCAAAAGAGCAGTTCGGACCTTATTACCACCTCCAATACGATACTTTCTCCATGATCCATCATAGACCGCTCGTCTGATTTCTCTCTTCAGTGCCATCTTCTGATAAGGTCCAGGATCATGCATCCTTTCAGCAACAGACTGTTTTCCAAGACGACCAATACAAGACGTAAGAAACTCAATCAGAATTTCAATCAGAATTCCGCCAAGTTCTGGAGTTAGGAATTCTTGAGGAATGTCCTGCTCTATAAGATTCTGATCAACCTGTGTTTGAAGCTGCTGTACTAACTGTGTCATTGGTTTCTCCTAGCTAACTGCTAGACAATTATGCCGGTCAGGTGGGACAATACTGTCTAATTGGAAAACGTTTGTCAAGCACAATTTTTAATGGGTATTTTGCGCGAGGTAAATTATGCTCATGCTCGTAGTTATGAATCTGAATCAACTCAGCATCACTGAAACCCTTCAATTCTTCTTCTGTAAACTGATGGATTTCACCAAGTAAATGATTACGAATACTTCCAGGCCAAGTCCATTGTCGCCCTGAGAACTGAATTACATATTTAGAAAAAGAAGGCTGCTTACCCAAAACAATAGAATCAAATTGTTCCCTAGAAACTGCCCCACTCAACTGACGCCAATTACCAGGAGTCTTTTCCCAATGAATTGTAGGAAGTGTTCTTACCCAAGTAGGTGTATCTACTTCATCAATCCATTGAATCTTAACATCAATAATAGAAGTAAGATTCCTTTTCAGTACCCTGCATGGTTTATGCCATGATGCTGTATAAATTCTAACAACCGGCTTTGTCTCTTCCTGGAGAAAAGTAACATCCCCATTCTGACCATAATCAATTGGTGCAGAAAGCATGTCATAGTCAATAGGATTAGCTAAAACAGCAACCAGAATCATCCACATAATAGCCTCATGGGTTGTAGTCGATTTTCTTCACAAGCCAGTATGGTATACCGTCAATTCCGATTTCTCCCGTGATAACAGGCCCATTATCAGGAGGCGTTGGTGGTATAGGTGGAGTTGGATTAGTATTTTCTCCATAACGTTTGATTGCTCCCTGGATGTCTTCCGCTGACAACTCATTTACATCTGCGTTGGAGTAGGCATACATGATAGAAGAACGATTTGGACTATGATCAAATCCGAGAGCGTGACCGATCTCGTGGATCGCCACTCGACGGAATGAACGATACCCCCAACTCTCGCTCGTGTCGTACCGCTGTTCCAATTGTGTGTCTTCGTCAGCACCGCAACTCAAGTAAGACCAAGCAAGCGTTCCCCCACCTCCATCAATTCTTCTTGCGTGTGCGTACACGTTTGCGAGGGATTTTGAACCCGTTTCAATTGCTGCTAGCCCACAAACATTGTTCCAGACTTTCCATGCTGCCTTATATGCTCGTTGCACTTCCTCAGACGACAGTCCTGAGAAAGACATATCATGCCACCACCTCACATCCTTATGAGGAAACCGACAAAGCCCAGAACGTTGAACGTCATCACAACCACAACGGGGAGCATACAACAGGAGTTGAGAGGTAATAGGTCCACAGTCTCCGTCATCCTTGAGTCCGTTGAACGCCTGGAACTTCTTGATTGTCTCAGCGAGTTTACCAACATAACCTAACGATGTTAGTCGATTCTGAATGATCGCGTCGTCAGCCTTTGGTAGGGGCTCCAGAAAATCTGTCATTTGACCGCATCCAATCCCATCGCTATCTCTTCCCATGCGATGATGTGATCCTTGATTGTTGTTTTCAGCTTCCCGCTGCGTTGCAAATCACTTAAGGCTTTACCTAGTGCTGTGAAAAATGGCTTCCATGATTTGGTAGGTATATTCTCCATTTTTAGCACATTCGCGTTGACACCCTTTTGGACGGTAACCATCTGCTGAACGTTCTCGAAGCTGTCGTCGGATGCTTGTTCAACCACAATGGCGTAAGCGTCGGTAAGTTTTGCAGCCGCTGAACGGTGCTTGTCTTCTACAAGGGTTGTTGCCAATTGCCTCGTAAGTGGTGCTAGCCCAAACCGTCCATCTGGCAAGTCCTCACCGTCCTCACCATCATCATTATCATCATTATCATCATTATCACCATCATCATTATCATCGTCTGGATCAACAGGCGGAACTCTTCCAGTGAGGTCTTGCAACGCTGCCTCAGTAGTAACAGGCATACCATCCGGTCCTTCTGCCACAACAAAGTACCCCTTGGATGTTTTCAGCACTACGTACGTTGTGTATGCGTAGCCTACTGCTGAGCAAGCAACCATTGCTACTAGCCACACCAATAACCACACTGCCACATCCTTCTTCATGGCTTACCCCTACTTGTTTACATTTTCGAGTTTGGTTTCCAACCGAGCTTGCGATTCACGAATCAAATGCAAGTCGTCTCTGACTTTCCGTATCTGCGTATTGAATTCCCGTGTATGTTCTTTTTCAAACTGTGCCTGCTCGCGTTCGGTCCAGCGGTTCGATTCAAGCTCAGACAAACGAATTTCTTGGCTAATGTGTCCCGCAACTAGAAATACAACTAATCCACTTATAGGAGGATAGCTCCACTTAATAACTGTGTTAAACATCTCCCACAGATTCTCTTTTTGTTTTGTACTCATCATGTCTTTCCAACAAGTAAATATTACGCATGATGAGATGAGATGGTAATCATGCAAAGAATTGATTTGTCAGTAATTAGACTACTTAAATTATTGTCGTCTGTCAATCAGTTTGGTCAATGCAATCGGAGATTGCTTCTGATGTACAGCAAAGTGTTTCCTTTTCTGTACCCCCAATAACCATACCAATAATCCCGCCATCATGAATGATTAACGCTCCAGCATCACCATTAGTTGCAAATGTAGCCTTGGTGTCAGACTCAACAACAAACAACTCAGCCATAAATTCTGAGTAGTGCTCATCACCATTTACCTGAGACAAGAAAGCAAAAGTATTAACTTCTGATACAACACCTGTTGTAACACCTGTTGTTCTGCCAGATTTTACTACTTTCATACCTAATGTTGGCACAGTGTATTCATCCAGCAAAACAGGTACATCAATACCCATAATTGCTCGTGGCTGAAACCTTAAATCTGGCTCCATATGTACCGCAACTGGAAAACCAAGTTCGGCAGGATAATTACGATATGCTCCAATCTTTCTTCCTTTTGGCCCGGCTTGATACACTCCCTCAACTGTTGACTGAACAACAGCATGAGATGTCAGCATTACCCACTGACCATGAGAGTCTTGAATAAAACCTCCGAGTGTACCGGCCTTCTGTCCCATGTCAGCAGTAATTTGAATGCCGCCAATAAGAGGATCAGTATCTTGTCTATGACCAAGAGGTAAATTGATTCCCTTACCTTGTGGTCGAAAAGCAACAGCCTGATTAGCTTTAATCTCAAATGTGTATGCTGGCTTTCCCTGAACAACATCAGTCGGTGCCTCAAGAAAGATGTCAGGCACAAGTTCATCTACTGGTACAAACTCAAGAAGTTTTTTCTCTGCCATCACAAACTTAACCGCTACCTGATCAATTGGCTTTCCTTTCACAGTCTTTTTTGCAATCGACAATCGACACAAGTTAGGATGTTGAGCAAAACAATCAACAATCGCACATGGAAAATCCATTACTTTACTGCCTCATTCATTGACCATAAAATCAATAATCATATGGCGTAAATACGCTGGCGTTAGGTTCCAACTGAAATACATACAGCGAGTCTTCTTCTGGGGAAAAGCTAACGATCTTGGTACATAACAACCCAACAGCTTTCATCGTCATCTGCACATCAAGGTTTCTTTCCTTAATCTCACAGATCACATCCAATTCATTGTCGCCCGCACAATCAAGCACGGCATTGATTAAGCGTGTCCCAATTCCTCGTCTACGGAATTCAGATAATACGCAGACTGTAATTAGTTCAAGTGTATTTGAGCGTGTGTGAATATGTGAGATGGCGAACCCAGCAACAAAGCCTTGGTCACAAGCTACAAATGTGCGTGTGGCTCTTAGGTTCAGCAGCATGATTAAACGAGCGTTCGACCAGGGATGTTCCCGAGCTTGACGCTCAACAAGTCGCACACCATCTCGATGAGATGTCGGGCAGTATGGCTCAATGTCAAAATTCATGATTACGCCAGAATTGTTATACTGGTGCTGATCAGCATACATGTGCTTCTAGTGCTGGTCAAGCCAAATTAGGAGAAATCTCCTGAACAGATGTAAATGGTTTCTGAGTTGAGCTAAAAATGAGCCAGAATTGCCTTCAGATATGGTGGGGGTAGGGTGGAATACTAGGGTTTGGGACAATCCGAGCTTCAAAAGTGCCTCTGGGAGTAAAAACACTCAGAACCGATAGTGCCATATTCAGCAAAAAGTGACCTAAAATACAGCATTTCGAGTGTTTTTACTCAGAGCAGTCCTCTTTAGGTGCTGTTCCGCGTTCCAGGATAGCCCAGATGAAGCTTAAAGCAGGCCAGACGGTATTTTCATCGTCCGGGGGAGAAAGACGCTCTACAGACGAACTGGAGCGTTTGAGGAATGCTGCGTACGATCTTGATCGTTTAGAAACGTGATTCATAACGTTATACAAGATTGCTGTTATCCCTTATATATAAATATATAAGAAATAACACTCATCCGTACACGCCAGTATAATTGAAAAGTATTGCTTACGCAAGGTCTATTCTGGAATATATTTTGTACAGTGTACACGGGGTGTACAAGGAATTTGAGCCATCTGGGGGTTGCCCCATGTTATGTATGCTGCTATAGTGTGCGAGAAGATTGGGAGAGTGGTGGAATGGTAGACACGCTAGCAAGACAACATACGTTGAAACCCGCATGTGCTAGTTCAATCAAGTTTGCAACACGCTTGATTATTTGCAGGTTCTATTCCTGCCTCTCCCACTTTTCAGGCGAGCAAGGTTTCCGACCTCCTTACCCGAAAGGGCAAAGCAATCTCGCCCGTGCCGATGTCGGACATGTACGGGACCGCAGTTGCGGTGGACTTGGGAACTCTCAACCTCGGATGCAAATCCAATTACGCAACGAGACGGCAACTCGGCAAGAGCTTAACGATGGCTTGGTTGTGCGTTACGAGGTGACAGCCGGGAGAGACCGGCATTTTAGTATCCCGTTTGAAGTATGAAATAGGAGCGGGTGTTTTTACTTAGAAGGGAGAAATAGAAAACAATGAGCGAGCATGCTGATTTTGTTCTGGGGTCAACACAGTCTTACCCATCTGATTCTGTAGCAAGCACAGTGAAAGAAGTTGCTAGAATATTGCGTAGCAAGACGGAGTATAGATTATTTCTTACGCACAAGCATGACCACCTGTTAATTGAATTAACAAAGAAAGAATTTAGCGATGCAGGACATTGAAGTGTTAGGCCAACCTGTAAAAAGAGATGATGTTGATTTTACTCTTTTTATTATGCGGGGATGAAAAGGATTTGGGGGATGACCCCTTATGAAGCTGCTTCAGAGTATGAGAAGACTGTCTATGATCTTTTGATAGCAGGGTTTTGAGATGGAATTAAAGAAGACAAAGACAACACGACAGAAAATATATGATGAATATGGACGTTGGAAATGCCCACAATGTGGGGCTATCCACCATTTTGATTCATCAAAGGGATGTCATCGGAACAGTTGTAAGTTTGAAGGTCGATTAACAAAAGTTCAATGAAGAATTGGATACGCCTGTCAAGACATGGAAGTAGAGGCAGCTAACGAGGAAGAAGCAAAAGAAGTTGCCCCGGATCATACGGGCGGTGAATCTTTTTCCTAACATCATGCTAAATACAAAGTAGATTATATTACATCGGGATTACGACCCGTAGCCCGAACACTAAATCGAAAGGAAAACCATGAATAACCGAGCAATTGTTGTGCAGCCCAATGGGTCTGTCGAAATCAAGAGTCTTGCTGGTTATAACGACATCAAGGCCGAACTGAATGATGGATGGCTTGAACTCGTCCGGGTGGGCGAGCAATTCGTCCTGTATGTTGACGAGGATGGTATCTCCAAGAACTTACATCGCAATCAGCGAGCCACTGACGTTGTTGTCAGTATGCTTGCCAAGTTGGACCGCTCGTTGCTTCCCAACGATTACATCAAAGGTCCAGCTATTTTCATCGGGCAAAGCGAGAGCGACGATCCCGAAGAGGGCATGGTCGAAAGTGATCTGCCGTTGGAAATTATCAACGAATACTTCCCAGACCAGCTAAACGACATCGGCTGGGGAGATCATCTATGATTCAGTGTAAAAGAAGTAAGTTAACTATTTTCTCCAGAGAAGAACACGGAGAATGATAATGAATGAACCAAAACCGGACAACAAACAACATTATATTATATGCTGATGATAGCAGCAGTGCCTGTCATCTTAACTTAAAACTGTTGAACCATCTTGTGGGTCAGTGCTAGAGAAGTATAAATCTGAAGATGGATTGATATCTCCGAAGTTGAAATAGATGGAGTAGAGTAAATGACAATGACAAAAGATGAAGTTGTACTTGGTGTAGCACCAACTGTAGATCAGAAGAGGGATGCGGTACATGTAGCTTGCTATCCTTTGGTTGCTGCTGAGACGATGGCTGTCGGAGAAGATGTTGTCTTAACTTCAGATGGACAAGGACGAGGGATAGATAGCGAAGCTGAGGTTAAACATGCTGTAGGAGTTGTTGATCCCTTTCTTAAACGAGCAGTAGAAAAGGGAGAAAGGTTTTGGCTACTTTTGTACCCACGTACAATTACGGATATGAAGCATCATTGGACACATCCAGCGTTTGATCAGGAACCGCCACTTGTAGTAGATGGTATTGTTTGTACAAAAGAAGACTCAGAAGTATGGTTGAGAACCTTCCTGCGTATTGCCGACTGTCCTGGTTATGACATTGTGATGGCTGCTATAGCAGGAGAGTATGTTGAAAATCTCCTTGGTTATATAGCAGAAGAGGATGTTAAAAATCACCCTGATTATGGAATAGGTGCATACCGGATGGATAACGAGAATTTGTTCTTTGTAGGAAGAGACGCACATGGAGATATACCAGATATATTCTGGAAGCATGTTGAGAATGTCATGGGTAAACCATGTGCTGTGAAGCCTAAGTACTTCACATGTAGTTGCTAATAAAATAGGAAAAAAGTAATGTCAAATTATCAACCAACGTATGACTCCGAAGGTAATGTAGAAATAACACCTTCAGAGTATAGTACACCATACAGCGTGCTGCCACCTGCGTACCCCACATACTGCTGGAATACACATTCGCAAAACACAGTATCTGAAGATGAGAAGGTACGCTCTGCAACAGCTATTGTAGTGGCTATGGAACAGACAATCAGAGAAAATATTGGAGCTACGCCACTTTCTGAGTCTACAAGACATCAAATCTACATAACAGCTTGTGGATATCTTAAGAGTGTATTTGAGTTACCCAAGTCCTCTTCTGGAGAAAAGTAATGTCTGAATCTAGTCATTGGGTAAATGTTGATGTTGCTGTACCAGACACAAGTAGAACTGTCGTAGCAATCGACGGCTACTGATCTTGTAGATGCAAAGCTTGCTGCTAGTCGAAAAGAGGCAGAAAAAATGCTGGGGCAGATGATACAGCTTGGGTTTGGAGATTGGGTTGGATTTAAAGGCTGTCGAACGGCATTTGTGCCACACGTACAATTATAGTGGGAAAAGAAAGAAGTAGGCACAAAGCAGGCAGCAGTTACACTGCTCTACATGGTTGTAGGGAGGTGTATATTTTTACCCAGAGAATGGCAGAGCGCGGTAAGAATGGTTGTACATGCCTATATAAGAGTACCTGTTACCCTTGATAACAGTTGAAAAATTCGTGCTGGTACGCGGACCGATCCCCGGTTTGCTAAGTGCAGCAGCTTAATTAAGACTCTGTTTATT
>Ga0080013_1000482_pt1 | contig 56356 bp, 58 predicted proteins | sample ETNvirenome_6_85_FD_69236 | JGI IMG/M metagenome (GOLD analysis project Ga0080013, IMG submission 69236) | Marine viral communities from the Pacific Ocean - ETNP_6_85 (SPADES assembly) (version 2) | ecosystem: Environmental > Aquatic > Marine > Oceanic | place: Pacific Ocean | collected 2013-06-19 | reverse complement strand
TCAGTCTAAAGATTCTCAAGATTATGCTGTTTATCATAAATCAGTTCAAGATCTACAAACTAAAATTGTATCAGAAAAAGGACAGTTAGAAGGTTTAAGAACTCAAAATGAAAATCCTGAGTTTGCAAAAGCTATTGACACTGCGGTAGCGGCTATAGAATCATTCTACAAAGCAACACAAGGCGTAAAAGCTCCTGTAAAAGCTCCTGGAACGCAGCCGCAATCTGAGGCAAGCAAAGATGTGGAATTACAAAAATTAGCTATTAATGAACGTCCGCAAGCTTTAGTCAATTTAATTACAGTGCTTCAAAAACAGATAGGCGTATTAAGCGGACCTAAAATGGAAGCGGCTGAGCAGCAGCAACAGCCGCAGCAGCAACAGCAGCAGCAGCAACAGCAGCAGCAGCAACAGCAGCCGCAGCAGCCGTACGAACAGGTACTTCAATATTTAAAAGATATGCACGGTCGCTCTGAATTGCCGGGAAGGCACGATCTATTTCTGCACACAAAAGGTGCAAAAGGTGCAATTGGACGTGTTATAAAAATGATAGAAGAGCAGGCAGCGCAGCAGCCGGGCACGCAGCAGGAGTTTTCTTGGGTGGAAAATAATCACAAGTAATCAGCCGCAGGGAACGTAGCAGCAGGGAACGTATGTTGGGCCGGGAGTCTTCCCTTCTGCGTCAGAATTCATGCCAAGTGAAATTAAACAGTAAAAGAAGGATTTACAACTTAAAATACTATAAGGTATTAACGAACAGTTTATTTAACCAAAACAGAAGTCTTGACGTTATTATCGATCATAATAACGTCATTTAAGGAGGTTTCGTATGAAGCTTGTTACACATTCGATCAAGACGGGCAAAGGGCGTAGTTTTGAGGACATAATCGCCTCTTTCAGCAAAGCAAATACAGTAAAAACTGCTTCTGCTGATGCAGTAAAGACAGCAGAAACAGTTGCTGTTGCTACAGAAGAAGAAGAAGTTAAAGAAGCCGCTGGCATCGATAACTTTGGCGACAAAAGGGCAGAGCCTTTCGGCAAGAAGAAAGACGAAGATGACGACAAGAAAGACGACGACAAGAAAGACGATGACAAAGAAGACGACGACAAGAAAGAAGCCGAAATTGAAGTTGAAATCAGAAAAGAAGCCGAAATTGAAGTTGAAATCAGAATTGCTGGTGAAGGTGCAGAGAAAGAAAAAGATGAAGCCGAAGACAGCGGCCAGCCTAAAGTGGAAGAAAAATGCCATAACGATCCAGAAGCTGGTAAGCATCGTGAAGGCGATAGCGACCAGAAGGAATCTGAAGCAGAAGACAAAGTTAAAGTTGCTTCTAAATGCACTTGCTGCGATGACAAGTGTGGCGAATGCGAAGATTGCAAAGGATGCGAAGGCTGCGATGGCGAAGATTGCAAAGGATGCGAAGGCTGCGATGGCGAAGATTGCAAAGGATGCAAGTCTTGCATGGCAGCTAGTTCCAATGAAAAAACCAAAATCGCTGATGGTCCACGTTTTCAGAAAATCGCAAACTTGGACGACAAATCCAAGACTTGGCTCGTTGAATATTGGAGCAAACTGTATCCTCGCGAATATGCCGAAGCTATGACGGCTGATAAGTAATCTTATTTAAGAGGAGAACAAGATGATAATTTCGCCTAGCGGCAAGCTACGCACAATGGTAGCTCAGCAATTTCAGAATACCGCTCTCGAACAAGATACGGGAATGGGCAATGTAGGTCTGGATACGTCAGGTATTGAACCTGAAAGTGTAGACCAGCTTATGGCTCCTCAAAAATTAGAGAACGAAGTCGAACTGGCTAAAATGGAACAGGAGTCTCCTTCTCCTGAATCAAATAAATCTGATTTAGCAGATTACTTGTTTAATAAGCTTCAAGAATTTGGCTATCCTGGCCGTAGACTTCAAGAATTTAGAAGTAAATTTGTCAAGAAAACAATTGATGCAGAGGGTGCGAAAAGCGTAGAAGTAGTTATCCCAAGTAACTATTACGGTTCGCAGAATCAAATATCAGATAAAGACTTTGGTCGTATGATCAAAGATATTGAACAGAAATACAATCTTTTTTTCGAAGGAGCAGAAAATTCAGATGGAAAACTGACAGTTCGTTTTACATCTGTAAGACGTGGCGATGGCGAAGAAATGGTTGAACAAGATGAGTTATCTCAAGTGTATGGACAGCCATCAGCTTCTGGTGGCGATTCTTCAAAAACATCTTATACAATCCATGAAATGATAAAACACAGCAAAAATAGTCTTGCTGAACAATTGCTAAAAGCGATAGGAGCGAAACAGTAATGCTTTTCCCCACAAATAAAGAAAGATCAATACCTTCTTTGAATATTGATTGGGATGCCATGCAAAAAGAAGTAGAAGCTATTAATAATGCAAAGAATATTAAACCTTCTCGTCCTCCGCAACTTGCAAAACAAACATCAGGTAATCTGTATAAACAGCAATCTGTTGTGAAGTTTCTGGAAGAAGGTTATATTCCCGATCAGGAAACAAAAACAGAAGAAAGAATAGCTCCTGAAGCAGCTAAAAAAATACAGAGTAAGTTCAGTCCAGAATCTTATTTAAGTCATTCAAGTAATATTCGCTCTGCCAGAACTGGTGGTATTAGTAATGATCGTGGTCCTAGTAAATATATTAAATCCGAAAGCTCAAATTCGATTTGGGATAATGAACGTCTTGCTAGACTAGCAGGTGCTCCAGATCCTACAAAAGAAGGCGAAGCAGAAAAAGAAGCAATTCAGAATAATAGGCGTCATGCAGAAAAACAACGTATGGATAGTATGGTTGAAGCTTTACAGAAAACAGACCAGAGAAAAGATAGCCATGTCTCTTCTCTTAGTGCTAGAGCGGGAAACCCTTATAAAACCCAGCAAACAGGTATGAGTATTTTTGCTAAAGACAACGATTTCGGTAATATTCCTGAGAAGACAGAAGGTGAAGCAACTATCGAACGTTCTAATACAGAACGAGCAGAAAGCAAAGAAGATCCAATTATTGTTTCTTCAAAAGCTGTTTCTTCTAAAGATATTGTTAGCCGTATGTTCGATAGTCTAGTTGGCAATGCGGAGTAATGATGCCTTATAACTTCAGTAAAACAAAACAAGCTCAATTTGGTGATCAAATGGCACCTGGTGGATATCCTCCTGTTCCTCCTGCTGATCCAACTGATATGAATCCTGATCTAGCAGAGATGGGAGCAGAAGATGACTTGGAAATACAGCAAGCGGGAATATCGTTTGGTAGCTTTGATGAATATAAGCAATGGTTGGAAGAACAGAATACTCCCGACGAAAGCGGACATCCAAATGGATTTAATAACGCTTTGTCACAAATCAGGATTGACCCTCTAACAGAAAAAACAGATTCCCAAACGGGTCAGCAAGTCAATTTATTTGAAGAGGCAAAGACGGGATTAGAAGAGTTTTATAGTGCAGAAGACGAAACAACAAGAGAAGAAGCAGCATTAAGAGTTTGGAAAGCTTTGCCAGAAGCAATGAAGCCAAGTGAAGAAGGGATAGAAGCTGAATATAAAGAAAATGTAAGCGGAGAAAACCCAAATAATATGGCTAACGAAAAATACAAAAAGTTTATTGAAAGTTCCGCTGATCAGATTCAGAAATTAGCGAAAGATTCTGTTAAGAAAACGTCTAGTTTTAACTTTAATAAATCTAATAAAGTTATAAAATCAGCTCAACACAAGCTTTTTGATCAAGTTAGAATGTGGGGTCCAGACGAAAAACGATACGATCCGTTTTTCCGTCAACCAGTTTCTGATTGGCACATTGTTGAGCGCAATAAAGGCTTTGGCCTTACTCTTGATGATTATTGGAACATTGACTGGGAAGCTATTTGGCGTGGCTCAATCATGGACAAATATTCGCGTCCCTATCGCAATAAAGATGGTGAATGGGTCGGCGGTTATATTCAAAAACGATTTGAAGTAGATAAATGGATTCCTGAACCTAATAATATGCAGCTTAAACCAGGTCAAAAACGCAAGCCAATAATTCCTGCATATGGTAATACTGAAATGCGTCTACAAGAGATGAGAAGTAATAACGACAGGGGATATGGCCCAGAAAGCGATACTTCTAAGCCTTTTAATTGGAATGAAGCTAGTTCTAAAAGAACAGTGAAGATAGCACGACATGATGCAATTGATTTAACGATCAGCGAGCTGCCTCCTGATATCAAGCAAGAAATTAAAGACGATTTAGATATCATGGGCAAACGCAGACCCGATCTCGATAATATGAGTCCTAAAGAATTTGGTAGAGCTTTATACCAAAGAAATAAAGATAATCCTGGTTCAGTTGATATATCACAATATATGGACCAAAGGATTAGAGATGCATATCATGCTGTTGAATTAGCAGATCAAATGTTCGCAGATTCTAAATCTGGCGTCAAAGTAGCAAAAAAAAAAGCCAGCTAAAATCCGCTGATCTTAAACCGCTTAAACCGCTTAAACCACTTCAAGCTCCTTTGCGCGAAAACAGGCCAGGTCCAAAACCATTTACAATGCCAAAAGCAAAAGATATAGTTCATACGAACTATAAATGTTTTCATTGTGGAAGAACCTTAGCAAGTCCTAAGCCAGCTCAATGTGAGTGCGGACACTCTACGGTAGATGCTATTAACTTGGGGATTCAACTTGCTCCTAATCCTAAAGGCGAAGAAACCAATCCTATTGGATTTATTGGTACAAATCAGTTAAATGCTAATGTCGATATACTTTATGATAGTAAAATTAAGAAATTTGTTATAGCAAAGCATAAAAGTAAAAAAGAAGAAGATATGAGAGTGAAAGAAGAATTTACAGGCAGGGAGTTTAAACAAGTGTTGTATAAGCCTCGTTCTTTGAAGAAGAAAAGATCGATTATTGAACTAACAGATCCAACATGTAGTTTAGATGCCGATGAAGCTAAAGCTGCATGCGACGGTCTGTGCATGGATTGATTATGCCACCAATTAGATTTCAAGTTAATAATAATCCAGAAAATAGAAGAAGGCAAATTCAAGCCAACGGCGGGCAACCTATAGAGGCAACTAGCCAGATACAACAAGATTATGCTGTATCAACTGTTGCTCATACTCCTATTACAAAAGCTGCCCAATTTACAGGGTCTGGTGCTAATGCTGTATTTACACAGCCGATGTTCTTCTCGCCTTTACATACGCCACAAAATTGGCAGATCCCGTCTAAGCGGAGAGAGGCGGCTCAATGGTTGATCCTTGCTAATACAGGACTTACGTTAAATGACTATACTACAAAATGCGTTCAAGATTTGCTATTTGATTTTGATAAAGCCGTTGTAGATCCAGCAACTAACGGCACTTGGTATCAAGATATTAAGTCTGAACCTGTATTGGGTGCAAGCGGCAAACTACGTCGTCCTCCTCATTTTTCAGAAAGAGATTGCGAAGACAAAAGATGTTTTAGTTTTAATGCTTATGGATATTGGAGATCTATTGAAGTATCTGAAGAGCATAAGATGTTTGTTATTGACGGTAAAACATATCGTCATAAGAAAAAATGTGAACAAAATGCAGCACACCGTAGGAAGAAGGGTATTAAAGAAGGTGGCGATAAGCCGCCAATTAAATTCCCAGATAAGTTAATTTGTAAGAAAGAAGCTCAAGATATTGTCAAAGACGATTTTCTTATTACCCCTATGCCTGAACTTGGCCAAGTTGCTTTAGATAAGAATCAAGCATGGCTGGTTGGCCTTTGTATTGCTGATGGATGTTTAAGTAAAGAAATTTATCATAGTTATAGTGTGCAGTTTACTATGGATAAAGATGAATATCATGTTCCTGAATTTCAAAAATGTCTTGCTGAATCATGGAACGGATCTGTTGCAGATTTTAAGCATGGCGATGGAGATGGATGGAGAGTTCGACAGTCTGGCAAGGATTCGTGGGCCTTCTTTGAGTCATACATCACAGGTAAAAGAAGTAAGAAAAAGTTCACTGCTGATGCTTTCGAATTAGATCAAGAATCTCGTTTACATATATTGGGTGGCTATTTTGATGGCGATGGAAGTTTTAACCCCGCCAAAAATCATTTGGAAGCTACCAATTATTCTTGCGATATGGCAGATCAATTATACTGGATGCTATTGTCTGTGGGTATCTCTTGCTCATTAAGAAAATGTCCTCTTTATGGCAATCATTACAAGACTAATTCTACACATTGTTACCGTATTTCTATTCCATCTTCTGAGGTTCCCAAGCTTCAGCCATATATGCGAAGCAATAAAATACCCGAATTCTTTGAATCTAAAAAAGATCGACAATTAAGATTCTTTTACACAGAAGATGGCATTACCTATCTGGCCCAACCAATCTCTGAGATTAAGGAGTTTAGTTACACAGGCAAAGGATATGACTTACAAATAGATCCTGAGCGAGCGTTTGTGGCTTCTGGTTTTGTGACTTCTAACTGCCGCTTCTATTATGATACAGAACCGAAGGTAGCAGCAGCAGTAGATTTTTACGCCAACTTTAGTATGTCGGGCTTTAAGCTTGAATGCAAAGACAAAAAGATACTTAGATATTATGAACAGCTTGTTGAGGACTTAGATCTTGAAGAATGGCTAGCATATATCAGTCATGAATATTTTATGTTGGGCGATGTCTTTCCTTTTCTTGAAATAAGATGCGAATCCTGCCAAGGTAGTGGATACACTCCTGACGGAGAAGAATGTTTTCATCCTGATGGCAAATTCGGTCGTATCGTTTTGATGAATCCTGACTATATCGAAGTGCAACAAAATGTATTAGCTGAAGACTCTGTCATTGCATTAACAGCAGATGAAGAGCTGAGAATGCTTGTGCAGCGCAGGGAACCAAGACAGTTATTTGACAAGCTTGATCCCAGATTAATTGATTTAGTTGCTTCTGGCAAACCTATTCCTTTGTCAAGCCGTTCTATAAGTCACTTAAGACATAACGCTAGTTCATATGCGACGTATGGAACATCTATGTTGCGTCGTTTATTCACGATGTTGGCATATAAAACAAAAATAATTACTGCTAACTGGATCGTGGCTGAAAGAATGATTCTGCCTATTAGAATTGTTAAAGTTGGCGATAAAGACCGTCCCGCATCGGACGAAGATCTTTCAAATGTTCAGTCTCAATTAGCTGCTGTTGCAAATGATCCTAATCTCACGATAGTGACGCACCATGCTTTTGAATATTCCTGGGAGGGGGCGACATCCAAAATTCATAATATCAGTTCTGAATTAGAGAATATTGGTAAAGAAATTTTAGACGGCATGATGATCAATCAAGCTTTGTTGAACGGTGAAGCAAGCAGTTATTCGTCTTCGCAGGTTGGTGTTGAAGTTCTTATTAAGCGACTTCAACAATGGCAGAATAAGCTTTCAAAATGGGTTGAGAAAAGAATTTTCAGACCTATGGCTATGATGCAGGGTTTCATCGATGAAGAAGCTACAAAAGAACTTGATGAAGACAGATACATTTATATGTTTCCTACGGTTAAGTGGAATGATCTTAATCTTCGGGACAAGTCAAACATGTTGCAGCTTTTTCTGCAATTGTATGATAAACAGCTTATGTCAGGACAGACGCTTCTTGAAGAATTTGATTTAGATTTTGACCAAGAGCAAGAACGTTTACGCGAAGAACAACAACTTGCGATGGCTAGCGGACAATTAATGCCAGGAGGTGGTGAAAACTTAGGAACGATGGGCATGGGCGGAATGCTGGGCGGAATGATGGGCGGACCTCCAGGCGCAGAGGGTATGCCTGGCGGAATGCCAGGAGATATGGGCGGCGCTCCAGGTATGGGTGCCCCAGGTATGGGTGCCCCAGGAATGGGCGATCCAGGAATGGGCGGTGCTCCTGCCGGTCCAGCAACAGCAAGCGGTATGGTCGTTACTAAAAAAGGTAAAGGAGCAAAACCCGAAGAGCCACGAACTCCACAAACTAAAATTATTCGCCTGACTAAATTAGAACAACAAATGTTCAAAGCTTTGAGCACTATGAAAGTTCCTTTTGCTTTGTTTGGGCAGTATCAAGTTAGGATTCCTGGACAACAACAGCCATTTTTGTTAGACTTTGCGTATCCTGAAATTGGAGTGGGCGTCGAGGCAGAAGGTTCTATTTGGCATGAACGAGCTGATCTAAAAATAAGAGATCTTGAAAGAGACCAGAAACTTGCGAATGTTGGATGGAGAATATTAAGATTTAAAGAAGATGCAATAGAAAATAATGTTGATCTGGTAAAAGATATTATTATGAAACATGTGGTAGATGCTTCAGAAAATCTGAAAAAAGCAGCAGAAAGCGAAGAAGAGTTTAATAAATTTGCATCAATGACAAGATTTCCAAATCAATTAGAGACAGGTGCTCTCGTAAGACGCATAGAAGACATTGAGAACGATTTGGGTATTATGATAATGTTTGGAGAGCCTCAATTATGACATCTTTTAATTTAACCCGTGTGGCTGGCGGACGACGTATTAGAGACAGAGGTATTAAATGGATAGAACATTATCACGAACGATCAGCTCCTGTTAAAAAGCGATTTGAACGAGAACTTGGACCAAATAGCTATTTGCGATGGGAAGGTCATGACTATACGACAAATGGTGATTATTTCTTAGTTGTAGGTCCAGCAATGACAAAGGAACTTAAAAAACGGTTTTTTTCAGGTATTAAACGTCTTCCTGAAAACCCAAAAGCTAAAGTTTACGCTCCCAGTGGAGAATATTTCTCAACTTTACATGGAGCTTTAAGCCATGCTGCTAAGAAATGGGGATTACCGTTCCCAAGAGGTAATCCTGATTATACTCTTGAGGATTTAACGAATATTAAGATCCCAAGACATGTAAAAGGTAGCGTTGAAGATAAAATATACAAATTATCTAATCATCATATTGTCAGACGAAAATCTATGTCTGATGATTCTATTGTAGTAACTGTTGGTTATAAAGATGAAAACGGAGAGACAGTCGAAATTGCTACTCATTCAGGTAAATATGCATATTTGCGAAAACTGTTAGATGATAGATATGGCATAAGGATATGAATTGGGCTTCGTGTTTGTTTTGTAGTTATTTTCTGCCATTGATAAAGACATGTATTCCTGTAGGAATATGGGTTTGATGCTGTCCGCGAAGGTAAAAGGGTCATCTTTTAGAAATAGTCTTAATGTGAACTGGTATTACAAAATTGCTGGTGTGCCAATGAAATTCTGGTATAACCCAGATACTGGTGAATTCATATCAGTAACTAGAGAGCATTCTGAAACTGTAAGCGAAGATCCTAAAAGATTTGGATTATCATCATTATCTTCAGGTAGCCTCATGGCCTCCAATCCTAAATTGGTGGCTATTAAGAATGGGTGGGTAAGTAGTTTTACATCCTCTTATACACTTTTAACGGGTTTGCAACCATCTTTATGTAAAGCGACAAAATATCTTAAGGATATGTTAAAAATGCCTGTGATGTTTGATTTCGTAGACCTGAATATTAAAAAAGAAGCTGTATCAGAGTCTAGCCTAAAAAGGTTTATGAATGCCTGTAATCCTTCTGTTTTAGAGGATGTATAATGAACTGGTATAAACAAGCAAAACAAGAATGGGCCAGATGGCAGATTGTTGAAATGCTTGAAAAAGCTTTTAAGCTTCCTCCCGAAGGCATGATGAAAACCCATCCTCGTGGCCCATTCGAATTGGAGATTGGACCAAAAGCGATGGATAATCCTAAGTGTATGGATTTTATGAATGCAGCAAGAGATATAAAAGCACATATGTGCATAGGCATGCATTTTCCTGATGAGCGATCTCCAGAGCAAGATGGCACAATTGTTGCGAATGGCACAATTAGTTCAAAAAATGAGGGAGAATTACTTGGAGACACAACATTTGTTAATAGTTGGATGTTGTCTGAATTAAATCAAGTTCCGTTTGATATTGTTAATACTGTATATGCAATTATTGACAGTCCAGATGATGGTGATGAAGAAGAGGAAATAGAATTTGATCCATCTCCATTAGACCCTGAACTTGTTCCTGTCTCAGCTACAAGTTCGCTAAAGATATTATCAATGAACTGGTATCATAATCATATTCTGCTTTCCCTTATCAAACAAGCTGATGTCCAGTCATTAGTTCCTACACTACAAGGCTGGGGAGAAGCTAGAGGCAAGTCCAAAGAAGAAATTGATGATGCTATTCAACAACTTCTAGGTAGAGAACAGCAACAAATAGTTTCCGGTAAACCATCTAATGACAATTGGCTACAAAAAAGTTTTGGAGAGATCTTGTTTCCCAAGGTCCAACAGCCACAAGTTCCCCAGGTCTCACAGGTTCCACAGCAATTATCTAAAGAAGATCGTCAGCAGCAAAATCTTATCAACAAAGCCAAAGGTATTAATCAGGAATATTGGGAGTGGGTTTTACAAGTAATGCAGTCTGAGAATCGTGTTGATTTCAATCAATCAATATTTGATTACTTTAAAGGTAATAAGATTGACCCTTTAAATCCTCCATTGAGTTATGCACGAGCAGAAGCAGCTTCAGAAGCACATCATCAGCAATATAGCAAAGAGCAGGAGAAATTACAATATAAGACTCCTGTTACTGCTGGCGAACCAATTGGTGACATGTATATGGTAGAAGTTAATGCTGATGATGAGGTAGCTGAAGGTAAAAACATGGGGAATTGTATTGGAGACTTATGTAGAGTTAGTGAATCCAATAAGATATATTCATTACGTGATAGCAATAACAATCCTCATGCTTCTATACAAATCGAGAATGGTATAGTTGGCCAGATCAGAGGTAAGGGAAACACGAGTCCAATTCTTGAATATTCAGAATATGTAGTTGAATGGCTGTTAAAGCATACAGAAATAAATTTAGGAAATTTAGATAATATGCCTGTTTCTGAGGATTCTTTTACTAAATTAGAAAGCAGATTAGCACCAGAGTCTCTGCTAAGTATGTCTAGTAGCTTAGGGTCTATGAAATTTGTGCAAAAAGCTATTGAAAATGGAGCTACAGATTTTGATGAGGCAATGAATTCTGCTGCTCGAAATGGACATATTAAGATTGTAAAATTAATGATTGATAATGGAGCTACAAATTTTAATTGGGCAATGAATTATGCTGCTGAAAATGGACATATTGATATTGTAAATTTAATGATTGATAAGGGAGCTATAGATTTTAATGAGGCAATGAATCATGCTGCTCTTGGTGGACATATTGATATTGTAAATTTGATGATTGAAAATGGAGCTATAAATTTTAATGAGGCAATGTATTCTGCTGCTGAAAATGGACATATTGATATTGTAAATTTAATGATTGATAAGGGAGCTACAGAATTTAATTCTGCAATGAATTATGCTGCTCTTGGTGGACATATTGATATTGTAAATTTAATGATTGAAAATGGAGCTACAGATTTTAATTCTGCAATGGATTATGCTGCTCTTGGTGGACATATTGATATTGTAAAAAGAATGATTGAAAATGGAGCTACAGATTTTTTTAATGAGGCAATGTATTCTGCTGCTGAAAATGGACATATTGATATTGTAAATTTAATGATTGATAAGGGAGCTACAGATTTTAATTCTGCAATGCGTTCTGCTGCTCGAATGGGACATGATGATATTGTAAATTTACTCCAGTCCGCGATAAACGAAAGTCCATCATAACTTGAGCAGTAGGTATTTCTGTTCTTTTCTTGAATATTAATGTGTGAACTGGTATAAAATAGCAGCAGGTTTTCAGAACATAGATGATATACCACAGCATGTCTTCTCAGCTATAAGTTCGCTTAATTCAGGAGACTGGGAAGTTTCTAAGGCAAAAAGATTATTACCCAGCTTTAGATTGCAGTATTACTCTTCAATCGAGATTAATGGACAGAATATAAAGACAACAGGCGATAAATTCTATGTCAAAGTCTTTGCTGAAATTAAAAAGAAATCAGAAGATATGGAATATCCGCCAGGATATTTCGCAGATAACGAACCACCTGGAGGCGAGTGGCGGGGTCCATCTAACAGTCCAGAAAGAATAGAAAAAGAAAGAGACTATGGCAATCCGTTTAACCATTTAAGCTACTATGATCCAGAAACAGGACATGAGCTTTTATCCTTTAGAGGATTCATCGAAGGATGGAAGCCAGGGATGATGCCAGGGCAAGAGATAGATTATCAGGAATCAGCAAATATAAAACAATATCCTATTCCTGTTGCCAACCCTGGAGAGTTCAGATTTGAGGCTAAAAGAATTGATGGCTTTGAGGAACTGAGGACTGCGTATGAAGTCGCCCAGTTTGTGCAACATTCGATAGAAAAGTTTTATTTTGGCGGTGGCAATGATGAAGAAGAGACTGAAGAACCATTTGTGCCGACGCCAGCACCTGCGATGACATTGGTATGAATTGGTATAAACAATCATCTGTAAGATTATTGCACGGAACTTCTTCTGAATTCGAACAATTTGATTTATCATTTGCAGGAGAAAGAGATTGGGGAGATTTCGGTTTAGGTGTTTATTTAACTCGTAGCGACGGGGTGGCTCGAAGTTACGCAGATGATGCCGTAAAAGCCAAAGGCGGTGTTCCTGTAATATATGAAGTTGAAGCTGATGTATACAATGTTGCAAATATGGATGATCCTGAAATTTGGTCTATTATATCGGAAAAGACTGGCATTATCCAGGAAAAGGTTCTTATACCAGGCGAGAAACAGAGCCGACCAGAGCAGGACAGTAAGGTTATTTCCGAAGTGCTAGTATCGATGGGCTATGACGCCGCGAAAGGAAGAAATGGTTATGAATGGGTTGTTTTTGACCCGTCTAAAATTCGGATTGTTGGAAAACACTACACGGGAGAACATTTGCCTACTCTGTCAACAGCAATGAATTGGTATAAATTAGCACAGAACGAAAATATTGAATTATCTAACGAATCGACAGATGCTTATCAAGGTCAAGTTAATATGCAAATATTAGCCAAAGACACAGAAACAGGTCAATATGTTGGAGGCCTGGAGTATGTTATTTTTGAAGATGAATTGACCGTAAGTGACGTTCAAGTGCTGTCTGAATACCAAAGAAGAGGCATAGCAACAATGATGTATGATAGAATGGAAGCAGATAATCCAGAAAAAACTTATAAGCCAAGCTTGGCAACTCCCGAAGGGCATGCTTTTGTAACAGACAGGACAAACAAGCTAACAGAGAAGATATTTATGCCATAACGGTTCAAACTAGATCTGAAGAAGTGTCTGCAAATGATGATGAGTCCCTAAAGGCTATGCGCCTTGACGTAAGCAGAAGATTGGCAGAGAGGCTAACATCAGCAGGTTATGAAGCAAAAGTTGTGCAAGGCAAATTTATAATAGACGAACCAGACATGGATAGTTATAGTGATTGGGATGTAAATGACTTTAATGATGAGAATGATATGACAGCAGCAATGTTTACTCCGTTGCATTATTGGGTGGAAACAAATGGTTTGATTGTAGATAAAGCATCATCCCAATTTTAATGATGAAATTAATATGAAAATGCCTCTAGTATTTGTCGGCACATATGAAGAGAGCGGAAGGCATGTAAAATGAATTGGTATCGTAGACTTAAAATTGCACAAATCCAAGGCGAGTTCTGGATTATGGACAATACGGTTATGTCAGCAGACGACTGGTCTGAACAGAACCACGAAGGACAGGTCATTGCTAGTGTGCAATCTCAAATTATGGACTCATATATGCCAGATGAAGATTGGGAAGAGTGGAAGCAACAAAAAGCACAAGAAACAATAAACGAACGAGCACAAGAACTCATGGAAGCAACAGGCATCAACGATCCTGATGATTTACACGAAGAAGCTCTAATGCTATATCTACAAGAAGCAGGTGTTTCAGATGAAGATTATGCAATTGCTGAGGGTTTCGGAGATGCTAGGGAATATGGTATGAAAAATTGGGGTTGGAAACGACTTGAAGGGCACAATGTGGAAACATGGTCATTGACTCGCGGAGATCTTAGTTCAATAGCAAGCGGTCTGTGGGAGGCATATAACGAAGAAGCTGAAAAAGCATCATTTAATATATATGTTTATTCTGCACAAAAATGGTACAGAGACGTACCGTGGGCAGTATTAGAGGCAGAAAATCCAATGGCGTTAAGAGAATACCAGGACATGGTTTTATTATGAACAACAAGGATTTTAATTTATTTTGCGAAAACTAATAACATGAAGCGTATAACAAGCGAAAAATACGCACAGATTACTGAAGAAGATCCTAGCCTAGACTTCATGCAAAGATTAGATAGTGCGTCTAAAGAATGGAATTTTAGTAAAGAACTAAACGATGCGCGACATATTATTGGTGTTGAAACAGATATGTCACAACGTATGAGAAATCTAATCGATGCCATATTAAATGCATTAGGAACAGAACAACCCTAGTGGGTCAACAGAAAAGACAGGATATTAAATGAATTGGTATAAAGTTGCTCTTAATTTTGAGTCTAAACCAGTCGATGCGTGGCGAATAGAACTGCTACAACAAACGCTTCAGGAAATGGCAGAATTAGCCGAACGATCAGATGAGAGCGTTGTGGAGCAGGCAGCTATAAAATGGAATGAAGAGAACCCAGACCTTATCGACCTTAAAGGAAACAAATATCCCTTCATGTATGGAATATTGTCAAGTAATATGGGAAGCCTAAAGATTAGAATTGGGACTGCTCTTAAAATAGTTACAGGAATGATGAATTCAGGTGAACAAATTCCCGAACAACCAGTTAGTCCCGAACAAACGATTTAACAACATATCAGGAATACACATAAAACTAATTAAAAACGCATCTGGAAAAACAATATTGAAGATCACTGAGTCTGAGTGGCAGAAAATATTATGTTGTTCCTAATCCATATAAGGATTTTGGACAAATGTATGAGCAAGATAGAAAAGCCGCTAAAGATTTTTTTGATGATATCCTCTCTTCCTAAAGGATTTTACAAACTAAATTAAGTAAATAATTAGAGGCTATCTTTCTGGATGTATTTTATGAAAATAACTAAAAACGCTAATGGTAAATTTGTTCTTAAAATCAGCAAAAAAGAATGGTTGAAACTTGGCCAGGGACTTACTCCCAATGCATTAGAAGGCAAATCTCTTCCTCAAGCTAGAAAAATAGTAAGCAATTTGTTATATGAAAATACAAAAGGCTTTTTTAGCGATCAATCATGGGAAGGTGTTAGAAACGTTTGGGCAGCTTTAGAAGCACAAGGAATAGATGTTGTCGTAAGCACAGAGGGCGGAGGATACCAACAAGATGAACAAGGTCGTCCTTCTTCTAAAAATTGGCAATTTAGTATCGATTTTATAGATAATAAAGGTCGGCCAAAAACTCTGAACGGACGATTGACAGCTCATGGTGCTGGAACTGTTGAAGATCCGCTTGCGAGATATGATATCTCAGCTAATGTCTTTTAAGGATCATTATGAAACTAATTAAAAATGCATCAGGAAAAACTATTCTGAAACTCTCAAAGCAAGAGTGGCAGAAGATAGGTAAACAAGCTGGATTTGGGAGTAGTTGGAAAAATGCCCCAGGAAGTATCCACATAGAAACTGTAAGACAAGATAATGGTGTGTGGGAAGATGCGTCGAGCACAGCACCATTGCCAGCTTCTGTCCAACAAGAATTAAATAATATGCGTGGCTCGCTGGATGATGGCCCTGCGGAAATATCAATCAACTTTACTAGCTCAGGTTATTATGAGCCAGCAACTATGTATAACAGTTATGGCGATCCAGGTGACCCAGCAGAAGGAGATGACGAGAGAATTATTCAGAGTATTGAGATTGCTGGTATCCCGCTCTCTCCTAAATCACCTACATTTAATATAGTAGCAAGTGATTTAGAGGAAATGTATCGTGAGGATATGCTAGAAGCAGAGATTAACACAGAGCATAATGAACCAGATTAAAAAGGAAGAGAATGGCATTTAATAAAATAGCATTATCACCAGAAAAGAATATGAAGGTAGAACCTCTCAATGATCCTCATTGGGATATCTATGAGATTTCTAATAATATTAAAACTGCTACAAGCAAAAAGGCAGATATTGATAAATTAGGCGGTTTTGACCTCGAAGCTGAACTAGAAAAACATCCTGACTTCCTCTATATCAAAATCTTTGCTATAGAAAAAGATGAAGTTAATGATAATGGCGATTCCTTCTCGGAAAGCGAACTAAAACTCGCCGCTGATACGTTTATTGGCGTTCCTCTTTTTACCAATCATCAGAATACTGATATAGAAAAAGCTAAAGGCGAATGCGTCCATTCATGGTACGATGACGATGAAGGCGGAATCTATCTTATTGCTAGAGTTGATAAAGTGGCATACCCTAGACTTGCTAGAGGGATAGAAGAGCAATATCTATCTGGGACGAGCATGGGATGCTCGGTGAACTATTCTGTCTGTTCAATCTGCCATAATAGGGCAGCCGTAGCTGAACACTACTGTAGCCATGTAAAAGAACGTAAGAATAGAATCCATAGCGGAACAGAAAAATGTGCTTATCACGATAGTCCCGATCAAGATCCTGAAGAAAAACCTTGTCCTCTCTGTGGTTGTAAACATGGTGAATCTAAAGAAGTTGTCCATAAAGGTCAAAAGGTTTTTGAGCATAATTATGGCTTGAAGTTTATTGAAAATTCATTTGTAGTTAATCCAGCATGCCATCGTTGCGGAATCTGCGATATCCTGCACGCTCCGTTAGTTACAACGAAAATTGCTAAAATTAATAAAGATCTTAAAACATTCGCAAAACATCCTGATATTAATAGTTTCTTTGCAATGCAAAAAGCCGCTTCTTCGCAAGCGAAAAATGCTGGACAAAACGAACTTAGTAAACTTATTAATTCTATGGGCGAGATAGAAGTCGTTGTAAAATCAATGCTTGCACAAAAAGAACAGGTTTCAATGGAATATGTTTCTGACCTTGTGAAAGTTATGGCAGATGTCCAAGGTGTTGTAGATGAATTAACAGAAATGGGCTATGCACAATTGTCTTCACCAGAGGGAACAGAGACAACCGCAGAGGTCGCAGAGACAGGACAACCTGTTGCTCCTCCACAACCGCAACTTACTGGAAAAACAGTTAATACGATGCCTTCTGGACATATTATGGAAAACATTGACGGAGTGGGTACAGTAATTAAACCAAAATTCTCTTCTGTCAGTGATAATAAAAAGAAGGAATTATTAACAAAACATAGCAATCTAACAAGCAGAGTTCTCGCTATAAGAGACCGTGTTCAAAAGATTTCCGAAAACAGGAGCGAAAACATGGCTAATACCTTAATTGAGGTATCAAGCGACTCTTCAGAAAGACGTGTCTTAATTGATAAAACAAACGAAGATATCTATGTAACCGAAGCAGAAGGCGAGAATGTTATTAAAGTATCCCATATATCCGAATTTACTAATGAAATGCAAGAATTTATTAAAGCTAACCCGCAAAATGCAGCTCAACATATTCTTGCAAACAAGGAGTTAGACAAGACGATGGCTAATAAACAAGAACAGAAATCTGCCGCTGTAGGCAACCCTTCTTCTGATACTTCAACTCAACAAGAAGTTATTACTGAAAAACAGCTAGGTGATCTAGATGACAATGCGTCACTACACCCAAGAACCGATGAAACTTGGGAACAAATTACTGAAGCTGAAGTTGAAGGTGATAAAGATCAAAAAGAACTTGATGATACGACTGGCGAAAGTCCTCAGACTCGTTGGGGAACCTATGAGGTCATCACGGAAGGACAGCTTGCAAGTATTTCTGATGGCCATATCGCAAGGTGGAAAGATTGGCCTGAAGTTATTACAGAAAAACAATGGACTGATTTTTCTCGTTGGGCCAGCGCAAAACTGCCTGACGACTGGAAAGAAACGATTACTGAAGACCAGTTGAAGACTTTGCTATCCAGCCATCGTTTCGTCGGAACTTATGAAGTTATTACAGAAGGTCAGTTTAAAGATCAAGATTATGGTATTAAGCGTTGGGCAAGTAAAGAATACTCAACTCAAGTTATGAAGATTGCAACGCAGTCTATCTCAGATGCTGTTGCAAGATTTCATAAGTCTCCTAAAGAGATTAAAAATGCAGTTGCCGTTGCCCAAGATCAAATGGATAAAGTTGCTTTCCTGACTCTAATTAATTCCTTGCCACACAAGGCTGAAGATATTAGAAATCTTGAAAGCAACATCGATTATTTCAAGAAGGTTGCGTCAGCAACTAATAGTCCAACAAATGTAGATGCGCTTATTCTTTCTGTCGCGAAAAATGGTACTCATGGTATCAAAGTAGAAGATGTTTATGATGCTGTTCAATATGCTTTCAATAGCGAAATGGCAATGGCACAGGTTGTTGAGCAGGTGCAAGAAAAATTGGCAGAAACAGATATTGATAATTCTATTGTTGATAAGTATGCAGCATTTAAAAATGCAGTTGAAGAACTCGATAAGCCCGAAGATGGAATGTATAAGATTCAGGCAACTATCGAAGATATTGGCGCTGATCCCAAGACAAGTAAGAAAGCATTTGTAGAAGCAGCTCGTGCGTTTACGCAAAAGCAGGCTGGTAATACGATTGTCTTGGAAATTACACAGAACGATGATGGAACAATTGAAATTATAGCTAAAGATTCTGAAATGGTCACAGATGATGAGATAGCTATTACTGATGATACGTTGATAGACGGTTTGGGTCCATGCGATGAAGTTATTGATGTTATTGATGAAGAAGAATTTTCTGATGAGGATATTATCGAAGATGAAGAAGGAGAAGAGTCAAAACCCGCGACTGGAAATGTTGGCGGCGCAGGCGGCATGGGCGGCATGGGCGGTACAAGTATAGCTAGTAAAAGAGAGGCAATTAATAAAGAGGCTCAAATGATGGGCGGTCAAATGGGAGACCAAGGAGGAGCGTCACAGGCACCTGGTGCTGGCGCAAGTTTGCCAACACCTCCTGGCGCAATGAATCAAATGGCTCCTATGGAATCGTTTACGGGCCAAGGTCCAGGTGCAGAAGAAATGGATACAGATGAAGATCTTGAAGCTAAGCCACCTGGGTCTATGTGCGTTGTCTGCGGTTCTGGCGATGTTGATGTCGTTGCTGGTAAGGGACAGTGCAATAATTGCGGTTCCGAAATGCAGTTTAAAATCTCTGTTGATGTTACCCGTTGGGCAAATCTAACGCCCGATGATGGTAAAGAAGACGGCGGAGAAGATGGGTTTGGCGAAGGCGAAGGTTTTGAAATGCCAGGAGAAGAAGGCTTGGAAATGGGTGCGATGGTTAGATTGCAACCTGGCTCTTTATCTAAAATTGCAACTAAAACTGTTTTGGGATCAATTAGTCCCGCAAATGGTTCAGCAAATACTGTCGATCTTGGTAAGAACCAATGGTATTGCGTCGATACAGGAACTCATTATAAAGTAGCTTATGCTGTTGATGCGAAAACAAAAATACCTTATGCACAGTGGGAATGGAAAGCACGAACTCCTGGTTCACATTGCCCAAGTTGCACAAGACAAAAACTTGCATTTGTTAATGCTCTGAAAACTCATGGCGTTAGCGAAGAAGAGTTTGACCAGTTTGATATTCAGAAGAAAGCAGAAGCAATCATAGCTATGAAAGAAGCTGGATTGCTTAAAAATGTTAAGACTGCTGCTACTGAAGAAACTGTTATTAAGGAATTCCAAGCCTCTTATGGCGGCTTTGGAAATAGCTTCCCAATGGAACGCTGCTTGCAGAAATTGGCAAATCGCTTTGGCGAAAATGCCGTAGCACTTAGCGGACCATGTGAAGGTAAACCTCTTGCAGAATGCGTCTGCAAATCACTAAAACAAGCTAAGGTTTATAGCACAGGTCTTGCTGTTAAAGTCGCTGAAGCATGGGAAGACCAAAATGGTACAGAATGTTGCATCGAAGATCAAATTCGCTTGGGTAGAAATATTAGACAAGCGTCTGAAATCTGCGCAGCATTTAAGACAGCTTTGGCTTCGCCTGAAGATATCTTTGCAGAAAAATTCGCACAAGGATTTATGGATGACATAGATCAAAGTAACGTCGAAATCGAAGAAGAAGAAGAAGAAGTTGATCCGTTTGATGGCGATGACATCAGCCTCGGCGAAGACCTTGGCGAAGACCTTGGAGATGATGTTGTCGGCGACGAAGGCGGAACTATTACAGTAGAACTGTCAGAAGATCTTGCTAAAGAATTAGATGCAGAATTGGATGTTGCCCTTGGTAGCGATCCTGTTGATGATCTTGGGCCAGGCGATGAAGATATCGCAGAAGAGGTCGGTGTAGGCGACGAATTGGGCGATGATATCGCTGTTGATGGTCCTTCTGTCCCTGAAGAAAAATCAATGGAAGAAGGAGAAGGATACCCAGCAGATGAAGGAGAAACCCTTCATACTAATGAAGATACAGGAAGCAACTCCGTAACAATTAGATTGCAAGAATCTGATTATGATATTAAGGAAGCTGAGCATATGAGAGGCGATATCGGTAAAACAAATAGAATCGAAATGGATTTGAGCGGCGTCAGCGAAGTTCTGAGCAAGAGCGCTGAAGAAAAAGAAATCCAGCATGAAAATGTTCAGGACTCAGAAGATCTGGATATTTCCGCTGGTAATCCTGCCGATGGAGGTCACTCCAGCGCTGTGATGCATGAAGAAGAAGCAATCCAAGAAGCAACTAAGCCAACCGTCCCTCGTGATAAAGCGCTGATTGGGCAGGAAGATTCAGACTCAAATCCTCAAGATAAACCTCAACCTAAGATCCCTTCAGATAAGGGAACGATGGGGCATGAAGATGAAGCTGGCCTCTCAGGCGGCGATGCTAGGTATACTGGCGGAGACGATGGGGCAGGCGCAGCTAATACAGCTTCTGTTAATGAAGATGGTTGGACACAAGCTGATATCGAAGTCGCTGAAATGTCAGGCTTCGGTAACCAGAAAGATAGACTGGCAAGACTTGCACAACGAGTGCTGGAAGCTCAAAGTGAGAAGTTAGAGCCTAAGAAGCCAGTCGCAGATGATGAAGATATTAAGCCGATCCAAGATAAAGGCGTTATGGGACATGAACCTAAATTTGATCCCGATACACCTACAAATACAGAAAGTAGTAACAGTCATATGGGACATGAAAAGGAAAGCCTTGGCGATAAACCAACCTCTCCTGATGATCATCCCGAAATTCCAGCAGATAATGCTCTGATGGGCCATGAAGAGAAATCAGAAGTTGGCCCTGAAAAGCAGACTAGAAATAAAGGCACTGTTATCGCAGAAAGCGATAGAGAATCCGAGGTTCATGTTGAATCTCAGCAATTGGCGTTCCGCGTTGCGGGAACAATGCTTCAGAAAGGTCTTATTGAAGCATCGCAGCTTGAAACAAAAATTACTGAGTTAGCAAAATATGAACCTGCTCAAATTAGAGACTTTGAAAGCATGGTGCTGAAAAGTGTTATTGAAAACAAAAAGGGATTCACAACAGCGTCAAGAGGGTTGGAGCAACCTTTGGTAATCAATGAAGCTAGTAGCCATAGAAACGCAAACGATGAACTACAGACTAAACTAGCGTCGTTATTTACGCTCTCAGCGAGGAATCAGGAAGCAGATAGTAATCCTGATGCCTCATGGAGACAGGCTTACAAAAATAGATAAGCCGATATAGGAGAATTGCTATGGCACTTATTGAAGAATTTTCAGTAATCGCGACTCACTATCCCATTGACCCAAACGCTATTCCTACCGTTCGTGAAGGTATGTTCTGCAAACTGCTTAGTACAGGTTATGCAGATCTTCATGATGGAGTGGCAAGCCGCGCAGTTATGGGCGTGTTTGGGGACAGCACCACATTGAGCAGCTCGACAGAGTTGGCAACAACCTTCTCTGACCAGGTTGTTATCAATGCTAATGGTGCAACGCTGTTTACACAAAACAGAGTATCCGATCCGAGTGGCGATGAAAGTAGCGCCTCTGGTCGAATAACTGTTTATAACGGCGGAGGTCAGTTCCATACCGACATCTTTGAGACGTTGGATGGTGCGGTTCCTACGAATTACCTTCCTGGCGATCCTCTGTATGTTAGTTCTAACGGTAAAATCACTTCGAATACGACTTCCCCGCAGGCTGCTACTTGCGTAGTTGCCGCAAGAGCGTATCCAAGTGGTGTTCCTGGTACAGATACAACAGATGGTAGCCTAAGTCTTGGTTCGTTCCTGACGTTCCGACTGGATGTGTAAAAGTAGGTTAGATTATTGTTTACATTCTGCGGTTCTGCGGAAATGTAAATAGAGAGCTTTTGCTCTTAAATCATATGTAAGAAAGTTTGAGGTTTACTGTTAGTGAACTTCAAAGGAGAATGTTATTATGGCTTTTGTAAAAGATAGCTTGACCGACGAACAAAAAGAAACGGTAATCGCACAGGCTCTTGACACTGACGAAGGTCGTGTTGCCCTAGCTCAGGCTATGGTAGAACCGATCCGTCGTTCGCTTGAGTATCAAGCGGTTGGCCGTAAGCTGTTGATGGTTGACGAACTTCCCCAGGGCGCTCTCGCTCGTTACGAGAGAGACGTTGCTAGTATTGCTCATGTCATCTCTCGTAGAGGTGGCGTGCCTGAGCAGATTCAAGAAGGCGAGGAATTTCTGGTTCCTACTTTCGAAATTGCAGCTTACCCAACAGTTCGTCTTAGCGAAATTAAAGCGCGTCGATTCTACATTGTAGATAGAGCGCAAATCAAAGCTAAGGAAGCGATCCAAAAAGAAGAAGATACTAATATCTTCAACGCCTTGATTGCTGCGGCTGATAATCGCGGCGACCAGGTTGTTCAGAATATTGGTACGTTGACGACTGCTTCTCTTAATACGGCGTTTCGTCTTATTGAGCAGCATGACCTTGTTGCAGCTAAAATCGTAACCCATGCCAACCAGTATGCAAGTATTAGAACGTTTGGGAAAGATTTTTATGACGAAGCGACACAGAGAGAAATCATCACCACAGGGCTTTATGGCCATCTGTGGACGGCTGATATTCACGTCAGCTCGCGTATGGATTCTAATACGGTTCTTATCGTTGCGAGTCCAGAGAACGTTGGTGCTTTTCCTATCCGTCAGGATATTACAGTGCTCCCAGCGGACGACCCCAGAAAATTACGCCTTGGCTGGGTAATTTACGAAGAAGTCGGAATTGCTGTCGTGAATGATTATGCAATTTCAAAAATTTCCGTATCCGCAGCCACATAATTTTTATTAGTGGTATGCTTAAAAACCCGCTGGAAACAGCGGGTTTTTTTTTATGCGCTAAAGTTTTAGAGGGATTCTGCCGATAATATATGAACAAGTTGGTAGGATCACTATGGCTGAGCGTAAAATTTTCAATTATGATTCAAATATCCTTGTAGATGAGACTGTTGAGCAAGAGGGCTATCATCCAGATAAGTGGGGTAATGCGTCTGCTAAATTTATCTGGGCATCTTGTAGATTTTGTGGAAAACCATCTCGTATTCGAAAGGGCTTCTTTAATAAGAGTGGTTCAGCATGTCATAAGAAGTGTAGGTTAGAAGAACAACGTAGACAAGATTCTCCGTTTAACAATCCCGAAACAGTAGAAAAAGCAAAACAGACTAACTTGAAAAGATTCGGGGCGGAACATGCTAGTTCTAATACAGAAATAGCTAAAAAGATATCTGATACAAAAAATACAGATGAATACAAAGAGAAGGTAGCCACAACAAATCTCAAGAAATACGGAGTTGTTAATGTTTTTCAATCTGATGTTATTAAGGACAGAATTAAACAAACCAATTTGTTTAGATATGGGCATACTCATGCTATGCAAAATGCGGCTAAGAAATCTCAGGGTGCAGCCGCTTATAAGCAGCAATTTGCAGCCAATCCTTTAAATAAACATTCTATTATTCTTACCCTGCGTGATCAGATTTTTTGGGATGAGTTAGAGAAGAAGGGAGCCACCTTGGTGGATGTCTGTTCTTTGTTTGGCATTGATTACAAAGATACTGTAACGCTTATATCACGTCCTGAGTTTAGGCGTAGGTATTATGATACTTATTCATTCCCAAAATGTCAAGCACAAAATGAAATGAAAAAGTCTATCGTTAAGATGGGAGCGAATGATGTGGAATTTAATTTTAGAAAAATTATTAGTCCATTAGAGATAGATATTTGGATTCCTGCAAAGAAGGTTGCTATTGAATTTAATGGGAGTTATTGGCATTCTGAAGCTAATTTGCAACCATGTGATGCACGCAAGAAACATAGAAACAAGCTGGATCGTTGTCGCGAAAAAGATATTCATTTATTGCATATTTTTGAACAGACGTGGAACGAACGCAAGCCGCAAATTCTTAATGTAATCAAATCATGTTTGGGTTTAAATATTTGTAAAATACCTGCCCGTAAGTGTGATGTTAATAACGATAGTGGAAAGGTATTTCTGGATGTTAATCATATTCAAGGTTCAAGCAGTAGGATATGTCGATATTTTAATTTATCTTATGAATCTGAGATTGTGGCTTCTATGGCAGCATCTCTTCATCATAGACAGGGTGCCGATAAATCGGCTATTGTATTAAGTAGATTGTGTTTTAAAGATGGTTGTAATGTGCAAGGCGGATCAAGTAAACTATTCAAACATTTTAAAGAATGGGCTATATCTGAAGGATATAAGTCGATTATTAGTTGGAGTGATAACTGTTGGACTGAGGGTGGAATCTATGGTATTTTGGGTTTTAATATGATCAAAGAGTCTGGTCCAGATTATTTTTATTGGAATGTTGGAGAGCATAAGTATGTATCTAAACAATCTCAAAAAAAATCAGCAACTAACTGTCCTGCCGATATGACCGAAAGAAAATGGGCAATGCAGCGAGGACTATATAGAATTTGGGATTGTGGCAAAAAGAAGTGGGAGTTTAAATTGTGAAACATATTACATAACCTCTAAAGGCATTTCTTTCGCAAAATTGAATAAGTATGTATGAACTGGTGGAAGAGAAATAATCATAAATATGCAATGGCAGATTTAGGATTCTCTGAGATGTTTGCTGAGATACTCAACTGGTCTAGCAAAACAGTGGAATGTCAGTCCTGAAGAAGCTGCTCAGCAGGCAAATATAGAGTTGGTTTAAACATCCTCCGCAGGGCAAATCTCTCTTAGATTACACAATTTCCAAGATCTCCGTATCTGCCGCTACCTAATCATAATTTATGTAGTAATAAGAACTTAAAGCCCGCCATCTGGCGGGCTTTTTATTTTCCTTATGTTATTATTTCATGTATAATGTCTATCATTAAAGGATTCTGTTAATAAACCCGATAGTATTATATATGAGATAGTAGTGTATGGCAAATACGTTATATATGAGATAGAAGTATGAGATAGAGGTATGAATAGTCTTCAACACGAATTTCCTAATTTGGCAAAACAGTTTGATGAAGAAGCTAATTATCCGTTGGCATTATCTCATGTATCATCTCATAGTAGCATAAAATGCTGGTGGAAGTGCGAAAAAGCAGATGATCACATTTGGCAAGCATGTCCTAATGATAGAGTAAAATGTTCTGGTTGTCCTTTTTGTTCAGGCAGGAAGGCTTCAAAAAGTATTAATTTTGCTACTGCATATCCTGAACTATTAAAACAATGGGATTTTAAAAAGAATATAAATATTGATCCATATAAGATCACTCGATCATGTGGCAAAAAAGTGTGGTGGAGGTGCAAAAAGGCAAATGATCATATATGGTTTTCTTCAGTGAACCAGAGAGTGACTCGACAAAAGATATGTCCATTTTGCTCTGGTCGCAAAGTCTGCAAGTCAAACTGTCTGTCTACTACACATCCAGATTTGTTGAAAAGTTGGAATTACAACAAAAATAAAATCACACCAGACGAAGTGACATATTCTGCACATAAAAAGGTTTGGTGGATATGCTCTAAAGGGCACGAATGGGAGGCAGCAGTATACAGTAGATCAGCAGGGAAGGGCTGTGACAGATGCAAGGTCTCGCGAGGAGAGGCACGAGTTTGTGAAGTATTAGATGGTCTCAAATATTCATATAAACGAGAAGTTAGGTTTATTAGTTTAGGATTGAAGAGATTTGATTTTGCAGTATATCTGAACAATAGCACGTTTCTGATAGAATATCATGGCAAACAACATTTTGAGCCATCGCTATTTGGGCCTTCTAAAGATCCTGATCATAATTTAAAACTCATTCAAGGCAGAGATCAGCAGAAGCGACAATGGGCTAAAGACAATGGTTATCCGTTACTTGAAATTCCTTATATTGAGTTTGATGATATTAAGGATAAGATAAAGGGCTTTATTTATGTCTCGTAAAATACATAATTTTTCTTCTGATATTCTTGTGGATGAAACATTCAATGAATTTGGTTATTATCCTGACAAATATGGACCAAGTTCTGCTAAATTCATTATAGCACAATGTCGCTATTGCGGCTCGCCTGCTCGTATAAGAAAGTGTTTTTATAAAAAAGCAGATAATTCTGCATGTCATAACGAATGCAGGCTTGAAGAGCAACGGCAACAACGGTCTCCTTTTTCAAGCAAAGAAACAAGAGAAAAAGCTAAGAAAACAATGCAAGATCGCTATGGAGTAGATTATGCATCTCAAAATAAGATAATTGCAAAAAAAATATCAAATAAAAAGAGAGGTATATCCCATGTTGATAAACAAGATTTTTCTCTATCATTGATATCTCTTGGTTATAATGTAAATGTTCCTCGTGATTTTCATTTTATTATCGACAATCTTGCTATTGATTTTAATTTGAACATTAATTCTTCAGAATACCATTTGCCTTATCGTGAGGCATTAATGAAACACAGACAAAAACTTGATATAGCAAGAAAACAAAATCTGCGATTGTTCCATATTTTTGAGAATCATTGGCATAATCGTAAGCCTCAAATACTCAATTTCATAAAATCTATTTTGGGTAAAAATCATGTAAAAATTCATGGTCGCAAATGTGTTATTACAAATGATAATGCTAAAGACTTTATCAATACTAATCATATTCAAGGATATGGCAAGGGAACTATTAGGTATTTCAATCTTGTGCATAAAGAAGAGATAGTAGCTTCTTTAACAGCATCAGGACATCATAGGCAAAATGTCGAAGGAAACCCAATTATTCTTAATAGATTATGCTTCAAAGATGATTATAATGTGCAAGGAGGGTCTAGTAAACTGTTCAAAGCATTTAAGGAATGGTCACAGACAGAAGGCTATGATAGGATACTAAGCTGGTCTGATAGTTGTTGGACTGAGGGCAGGGTTTACGAAGTACTTGGATTTGATTTAACGCAAGAATATGGCCCAGATTATTTCTATTGGGATACGAACAGCGATTGTTATGTTTCAAAACAATCGCAACGAAAAAGGAATACTAACTGTCCTGCCGATATGACCGAAAGAGAATGGGCAATGCAGCGAGGACTCTATCGAATTTGGGATTGCGGCAAGAAGAAGTGGGAGTTTAAGTTATAAGTGATAAATAGGATATTATAAGCAAGGTGATGATTTGAGGCATTGCTTGGATGAAACAAACAATCTGAAGCATTCAAATCTCATGCTGACCAGCTTCGATCAGTTGCATCGCATCTTGACGAAATTGCATCAGTATTAGCAAAGCATTCAGACCGTTGTGACGAATTCGATTTACAGGCAGATACTCACTATATCGGATTGTCTGTTCCTGATGACATTGCTGATGATCTAATAAAAAAAGGATTAGCGACATTAGAAGAATTTGAAGAAGAAGAAGAAATGGAAGACGAACTAGCTATGGAACGCTAACCACTACCCGCCCTCCTAACTGGGCTTATCTGCCACAGAAGGAGTCTCTACATTTCTCAAGTAATTAGAGATATGAAACTTATTAAAACAATTCGATGGGTGACAGGCCAGCAGGCGGGATGCAATTATCGAGCAGCAGCGGGTGAAATAAGCTATAAAGGATTTAAAATAGTCCCTACTGATCCTAAGCCACCTATTCCAGATCGTAGTCACGATTGGACTTGGGTTCATTTCGATTATGATGGTCCAGAGGATAATCGAATTGGAACGGCTGCCAGTCCCGAAGCGTGCATGGGAGAGATTAACGAATTCTTAGCCGAACAAGAGGGTGTCTCCTTTTAACCACTTCCCGCCCATTTAGCAGGGCGACTCTTGCCAAACAGTGATTAAGAATTCGATATAATGTATTAATGGCAAGTCACAGGGAATTAGACAAAGCATGGGATGAAGCAATGGCTAATGATGATTATAGGCATAAGAAGAAGAATCATCCTGGGGTATATATGTCGCTTAAAGAATATATTGAGCAAGAACGGCTCAAGCTAGACGTTCCGATTCCTTCAGAGAATCCATTTATGATTGAAGTTCGTCATGCTCAAATGTATATCGGTGAGGATGATATTCAAGAATCTATTAACATATTATGCGAAGATTTAAGTGATGAACTTGGTTTTGAAATAAGTTGGGAAGATGCACAGAAGCTAGCGGCAGGGGCGATCCCCGCAAGTATAAAGAATCCTGATATATAACTCTCTCGCCCTCATCACTGGGCGTCATAGATTTATTTAGAATTGTGATAACTAAATTGTTATACTACGCCTAATAAATTAATATTGCTGGCCAGAATTCAAGTGATGCCCACGACGCGCGCGCCAGCATTTAAAACTAAATAATGCTGGGCCGCTGACATGTTGATACCCGCACCCGACCTGCCCAGCATTTAAAACTAAATAATGCTGGGCCGCCAAGCTGTTGATACCCGCACCCGACCTGCCCAGCATTTAAAACTAAATAATGCTGGGCCATACCCCCAATGATGCCCGCCAGCTAATTGCCCAGCATTTGAAAACTTAATAATGCTGGGCCGTGACGATCATGATGCCCAGCATTTTGCCAGAAAGAAGTATTATGAAAGAAGTAGCAATTGATTGGGCCAGAAAGAAGTCAGAAAATGGAGCATGGTTTGACGGCAAAAAAAGCCACACAGGTTATCCTATGGTCAAGGCGGGCTTAAAGATTTTTACTGAAAACATGCCTAAAGAACAGGCATATGAATATATTAAAGCTGGATCAGAAGTTTGGTGTTGCAATACTGATCATGTCAAGAAGCTTAAAATAAAGAAAGGCATTACCCTTCCTAAGAGCAAGAAGAATCCACAGCATGACATTGATGCACAGGTTCTTTTTGAACTTGCTCAAGCTGATAAGGAAGTTACGGACCACAAGAAAAAGAAATTCAGGCAATATAATCTTGAACAACCACTTTTCGATTATTATACGACTTTTAAATCAATTCAAAAGATGAAAAATGCGACGAAAAACAGGATTCGTTATCGTATTCATCCAGATATTAATAAAGTATTTGGCAATATTGAAGAGAGTGAAAAGCAAATTGTAAAGATTCTTAAAAAAGAGCTTGAAAAATATCCTATTTACACAGAGTGGATGGTGCATATTAAGGGAATAAGTGTCGTAACGGGATCGGGAGTTATTTCTCTTATCAGGGATGCTCATAGATTTGCGACAGTGAGCAAGATGTGGAAATATTTTGGTCTTGATGTACAAAATGGCAAAGCTCCTTGCTTAAGAAAGGGTCAGAAAAGCAGTTTTTCAACTAAGGGCAGAGCTTTCTTTAATGGTGTGATAGCTGATTGTTTTATTAAGCAGAGGACTCCTAAATACAGAGATCTTTATGATCGATATAAAGCTAGAAAACTTGAAGAAGGATTTACTTTGGGTCATGCCGAGAACATGGCTAGAAGGGTCATTTCCAAGGAGTTTCTGAAAGATGCATGGATTCAATGGAGAAAAGTTTCTCCGCCTGTTGTTGATGAATTTGTTGTTCTTTCAATGGAGGAAATGGTTCATAAATCAGATGCAGATTTATTGATTGAAGCAGATTTATTGATTGAAGCAGTTTAACCTCTCGCCCACCAGCAGGGCGTCATCTGTCACCAGAAGGCATTTCTCTCGCGAAAATAGAATAAGAAGTATAAACTCATGAACGTTATACCGGGCCAGAGAATCCTGTTGTTCCAGCAGATCCCGATTTGACAAGGTTTGGGTGCATCGGATTACTGGAGAAGTAGTCGAAACAAAACAGAGCAAGACCGGCGCATGGTTCGCGCATTCCAAAGATAATAAACTTTGGCTTGATCGTATCGTGATTCGGCAAGACAACGGCGAATTGTCAGAATGTATTCTCGATCAGTATTCCTATATCGAAATCCTGCAAGACCGGGTTAGAGCGTAAAGGCATTTCTCTCGCGAAAATAGAATAATATGTATGAATTGGTATAAACATGCTGCCATTGCTCAAGTTCCCCCATTGCTTCTGAAAGCTGTGCTTGAAGAGATAGATAATTTCAACAATAGTGAAGAAAACAGCAAGGTAGTTGATATCCCTGTTGATTTAACTGGATGGAAATATGGTGGAAACGAGATTATGGACGGATATGCTCAAAAAGTAAGAGAAGAGCAAGAGGGCATTCTTCCTTTTATACGGGAAAATGAAAAAGCATCTACTCTATTATTAGAAGGTAGATCTGAAGATGAGTATCTTGACATTCTGGCCAATCGTGCAAGGTCACTGCGAGTTCAGATGCATAAACAAGAAGCTGATTTTGTATCGAAAGATAGACCTGCTGCATGGATGGCGGGTTTAAAATTTCTTGTTGTCTTAACGACTGAGCATATGAATCGTTTAGAGAACAACATTGAGCATGAATTAATTCATTATGCTCAGGAGTTATTTTCTGTAGTAAAGGAATTAGGTACGAGTAGTGTGTTTGGGCCTCCGAGGAAAGTAAAGACTCCTCAATACGAGAATGTCAATCATGAAAAATATTTATCATGGGAGAGATATGTAAACCAAGACCAAGAATTTCAGACATGGATCATATCATTTACTTATGAACTTGAAGATTGGATTAAACAGACAAAATCTTATAGAAAAATACAGCAATTAAGCCCAGAGAATGTCATGGAAGTGTTCAGAAGATTCATTAAAAAATTCGAGTTTCAATCTATTGAATTACCAAAGAGACAAGTTATTATTAAAGAATTGTATAAATACTTACAGGACAATATGGCGAGACTTACAGCATGAATTGGTATTTCAGAAAATTATCTGGCAAGGCAGACTATCCAGACTCCGCCGCCGTCGCGGCGGAGCGGTATGTAGAAGAGCAGGGAATCGCCTCTATGGACGGTAAGCCCATAGAGGTTAACCAAGATGGCACGGTTACACTTTACCATCGCACCACGCCCGAAGCGGCGCAGCAAATGCGGGAAACCGGGAAGTTTATCTCAAAGGAAAACACAAATGAGACTTTCTTCTCTAATAGAATAGAGGGACAGGCTGAAGGTTACGGAGATGCTGTCGTTGAGGTTCGCGTTCCTGCTCAGCAGATTCGCCTCGAAGATGCGTTCCGAAACGGCGAAATTCACGTTGCGGTATCCAACGACAATATAAGTCGTGCCAATATGACTGCATTCGGGGCCGCCTGATTTAATTAAAGATGTCAGAAGGCAATTCTTTCGCGAAAATAGAATAAGAATGTATGAATTGGTGGAAAAGATCTCAAGCAAGTGTAAATCGTCAGAGATTAATTCAGCGTCTTCAGGCGGGCATTCCTACTGAATTAGTAGAAGAGATGGCTTACTACATGGACATAGATCATTCTGATTGGGCAGTAGAAGAAGGTCAGCCATATGATTTGGCTGATGCTTTTTCTGATGTTATGGATATTGCTGAGTCCAACATGGATAGGAGAATGACGAATATCATTAGGCGTATTTTAATTGACGTTGGGTATTACATTCCTATGATAGAAGAAGAAGTTGCTGGTACAGCAACGATGGGCGGCACTCAGAAGTGGGATTTTAAGATGGGGGGAATCCCATACATGGGCATTTCAGATTGGCAAGGTTGGTTAGACTTATAAAATCTTCGAGCTTTTTGTAAAAATATATAAAGTACGAATTGTCCGAATGTTGAGTTAGATTTTTCGTTTTCTCCGTAAAAACTTCTTTTGCCGTTTTCTTTATCGTAAAGGTGGAGTCGATCTCCATCCGAGGATTCTTTTCTATTTCGCTGTAATTTAATGTATGAATTGGTATCAACTGCTTAAGATTGCTGATTATCAGGATGAATGGAGCGATCAAATCGAGCAACTTTCTAAAGGTAATCCTTATCCATTCTCTGCTTGGTTTGGAGAGAATGGCCGCACATATATTCCATTTAGTCAGGTGGCAGAAGGTCAGGAATATGATCCTGAAGTTATTGGTGTATTAAACGACAATAATTGTCAAGTAATCGATTATAGAGGCGGATATTGTCAGCAGGGCAACCGCCAATTTCGTATAGGCAAATTTATTGAGCGGATTAAAAAACAAGAAATACAAAAATTACAACAGCAAGATGCTCAAGGACAGATATATGACTTACAAAGAGAGATAAATGCAGTCATAGAATTCTATGATGATATATTAAATCAATTTGTTAATTCTTCATTTAGAATGCAAAAAGGACAAGATCAATTTCAAGTAGTCATTTCTCAAAATCCTCATGATGTGGCTCAGATGTCTACGGATAGAAGTTGGGAATCCTGCATGACTTTAGGATCAGGAGGGCATCATGAAGATGTCTTTTGTGAAGTACAAAGAGGAGGATTAGTTGCTTATCTTATTAACGCTAACGATCTTGATATAACGCAACCGTTAGCTCGTATTCATATAAGACGTTTTGATAATCGCCAAGGGCAAAGTATAGCTATTTCTGAGAGAAGTATATATGGCAATGAAATAGCTGGTTTTTACGAAGCAGTTAAAGGTTGGCTTGATCAGCAGCAAGGAGATATACAGTCTGGAATGTATCAGCGTATTGGCGGTGAATATTCTGATACTTTTGGCAAGGACATGCTTGTTACTCCAGAGGATCAAGAAAACATATTACAATGGTTTAGGCAGCAAGACCCTAATGCTCAATGGTCAGAATGGATTTTAGTAGATGAATTATATCGTGATGCAATGGAACTTGAAGATCGGATGTCTAGAGAGGAATTCTCAGACATTTTCTCAGACGAAGGCGATAAGTTCAACACTGAAGAAGAGGGCAAAGAAGCCTTGATGCTAGCGAAGGAACGTGATAGTGATTACGACAGAGATGTTCTTGACGACTATTTAGACAATGATGATCCAGATTGGGAAAAGTGGAGCGACATAGACGAAGAAACAGGTGAATATCTAAAAGAAAGATTTGTTCTTAAAGAAGTCCCGCATGACAAGCGTTCTGAGATGACGAATCATGCGGCGAAAGCTATCTTAGCTGCTCCAAAGGGAGAATATTCTTCTGAAGTCATTCAAGAATTAAAAGAGTTTTATTTTGGGAAGTCTCGTGGCATTGGTTCATCGCCGCGATTAGAATTCTTAAAGAAATATCCTGAATATTTAAATAAGGAAGATGTTGAATCATTGGATGATAGCGATAGTCTAGATTTTATACAATCGCTTCCTGAAGATCAGAGAGAGCCTTATACCCAGCAATGGATTCAAAGCATTGAAGGTGTCCTTGATAATCCAGAATTGCTTATTGATGATGAAGTAAGAGAAAGACGTAATGATGTTGAAACCAAGCCTCAATATAATGATAATCCAGAAAAAGCCAGAAAAAGTTTACAGGAGAGTGTTGACTTAAAAATACATGTGAATATTTATGATCAGATTTTCAAGCCGCTTGATGTTATTGCTAAGCAATTGCCTGAAACCTTAATACGAAAATTGGTAAATTTTGTTAGTAATTTAGACAAAATCGGTATGAAGGAAGAAGAAATTATAACTCCAATTCCTGGACATATGGCAAATTATTGGCTTAGAACTCAAACTGGTTTAGCTCATTTATTTTCTATGAAGAGAGCAGATACGCCTGCTGTCCAAGGCTTTTATGAGAGTTTATTGCCATATTGGGGTGATAGAATGAACTTTATGAAGAATCCGAGTCATGTCAATTTGGATACTTTAGGCAATGCAATTGCGTGGTTAGGCGAGAATGGTCGCCAATTTATTCCATTTATGCAAAACCAATTGGTTCAATCGCAGCAAGAGTTTAATTCTATGGCTCAACAGCTTGCGGGTTATGAGAATCCAGGAGATCATAAAGCTCAGAGGATGGAAAGCGAGATTGAGCATTACAAAAAAGATGTTGAGAAATATCTGTTTATTATTGATTCTCTAGAAAGCGGTACAGGTCGCTCTAAGAAATATAAATTCTTCTCAAGAAATTGGTATAAGCAGAGCGTTCGTGGAAGCTGTTAAGTAAAGACCTTTGATTGATAGAGGGATTCACCTTTATAAAAGTCTGCGACCACAATTTAAGCGCATCAGATGAGTGGCTTTAATATTGATATCTCCAGAATTCTTCGCTATGCCATTAATAAGAATCCAGTTGGTTGTTATTTTACGTACAAGCTACAAAAAAGCGTCGTAATTAAAACAGATGGATGGTCTTTTGATAGTCTAGATGAGATTCAGGAACTAATAGACAGGGCAGAAAAGGTATTGAAGAAGTGAAAAGATGTGAACATGAAAATTTTATTTGTGCCGAATTAGATAAACAGGATATGGAATTTTGTCTTAAGCATGCAAAATTAATGTGTAACGGAGCATCAACTTATTCATTTAAGCACTCAAAAATGCAATCAGAAGATGTGTATTTTATAGGAAACATAGGAGAGTATTTGATATTAAAGTTTCTTGAGTGTCTTGAGAAAAAAGGGATGTTAAAAATATTGCATACTCCATTTAGGGAAAAATATAGTAAATTTAATTCCAATGATGATTTTATTATTGAAGCAGGGGGCAAGAAGGTTCAATTAGAAGTTAGAACAAAGGCCAGAAACGTTGATGCTGAATTAGATTATGAACAGTGTAGTGATTGCATAAGACCACATTTACATTATTTATTTGTGTCCTATAATCGCAAAAACAATAAGGCATTTTTTGTTGGATCAGCTGGATGGGGAGAATGGAAAGAATTTGGATGCCCGGTATTAAAGGGAGAAAAAAATAATAATTTCACGCATAAATCGAATGAATTTGACATAAAAATAAAGCACCTAATAAAACCTAAAGAATGGACAAAGAAAATACCATCTATTTAAAACAGCATAAATAATTTTAATTAATGCTTGCAATCCTACAATCCTAAATTGTTTATGGGAAACTCACTGGCATCCGAGATAGAACACGGCGCAAAAACCAACGAACGAGAATGTCTAAGCTAAAGATCCAACCAAGCCCAACAGCTTTAGCGTTGGGTAGTTGACAATGCGAGTGATAAAGAAAAAGAGTAACTTTTTAGATGAGTCACAAAACAGTATTAAAAAATCTGATTACAGAACATAAGGTTAAGTTCATAGCAGAGGTTGGCGTTTGTCGTGGTGCATTATGCAGATCGAATCTTAAGAACTGTAGCTCTCAGATAGCCGAATATTGGGCAATAGATCCTTGGCGTCATATGGGTCTGGGCCATGGCAAATCAAGTAAATACAGTTCTGAACGCTGGGAAACGCTTTATCTGCGTAACTGTCAAAGGATGCTTCAACATAAGCAGTTGCGTATTATTAGAAGTGCATCATTAGATGCTGTTGAGATATTTCCTGATGGTTATTTTGATTTAGTCTATTTAGATGCAAGTCATAAGTATGAGGATGTAAAGAACGATATTGAGGCATGGAAAGTTAAGGTGAGGGATGCGGGGATATTAGCTGGGCATGATTATAATTTGAAGAAATCGGCTGGAGTTCGCCAGGCTATTGATGAAGTATTTAATAAAGATGAACTTAGTTTTGAGGAAGATGGAGTGTGGTTTGTTAAATATTTGCGTCGATCTCGCTTTATTAAGGGAGCGTAAAACCCCGACATCTTTAGTGTCGTGGGATGCAAGCTATCCACTTAGTATAATATTTAAAAAAGTTAAAATAATTAAAGGAGAATATTGCATGTTTCTTGAATATAATTTAGTAGGGCGGGACGCCCCAAAGTAAAGCTTCTGGAGAATACTTCGTTAGAAGGTTCTATGAAGGAAGAAACCCCTAGATCTTTAGTCTAGGGGTAGTTCATCTGCTTCGCACCCCCAGAGCCAACGGCTTAAAACATTTATTACACGACCACTAGAGAAGTTCAGATAAATACTATAGAAGAACAAACCACAGATTTCTGTAAAAAAGCTATTTTTAAGAATCCGAAATGCTAAATATATTCACCCAAAATTCACCCAAACACTTGTAGCAAATAAGATTAACTGACAACAAGGAAGAAAAAATGTCAATAGTACAGAGCGTAGTGAACAAAACGGATAAAGCAGCAATAATATCTTTTGCAGAAAAACATGCTGAGATTACTATAGTATATGCTCAACAAACAAATGATATGTCAACAGATACCGCTGGTGCTGTAACAAGATTTAATACTTTGTTAGATGAACTTAAAGCAACAGGCATGAATGTTTGGGTAAGATTAAGCCCTGCCTTACCGAAACAAAATTTTGATATTTTAGATCCTCCAACTACTCCTAGTTGGTTTACAACTTACCTAGCCGCGATTGAAGCTCGACTCAGTGATATTGACAGGGTTATGTTAGATTGGTCTTTATGCGGATGTTGTGGAGGATATCACCGTTGGGTCGCTGGACACTCATATGGTGATTGCTTAAACCACCACCAATCTTTAATGATTGATTCAACATTAGCAGAATTTCAAGCACTAGCTGCAATGGTTCCGAATATTGCAGCAGCAAATAAACTAGGATTTACTTGTCTTGCAGTCCCATTTGAAAGAGAAGCAAAGATATTTGAGGGTGATCTGGGAAATGCAGCACTGCTCCAATGGCTTGTGACAAATAATGCTCTTGCACTGATCCCCCGTGGCTCATGGGTATTGCATACAAGCAAGGCAGACCATATAGAAAAATATTCTTCTAGTTCAAAGGCGGGAGGTACATCGTGTCCAATACTTTCATGGGCAGGGATGTATCCAAACCCCGGAACACACCCCTATACCTACTATACCGATTATATTAAAACAGCGGGCGTTGAATTCTGGTCTGAAGCTGGATATAGTGAAGGAATATTAAGAGGTAATATTCCCGATTTACTCGCGGCTGGTTATTCTGGTGTGCAATTCCTCCCACATATTGAGAACGAAGACGCATATGACAACAGAATAAGATAACTGGGCGCACTGCCCGATGATGCTGAACAGAACATGCGATTAAAGTTTATTGAACGGGATGTGACTGATCTGAAAAGTCATGTCGATGCGTTAAGACTTCCCGACTAAAGAGTCCTCATTACATATCTTTATATGATAGTCTTAGGTGTTTCACAACATACTGAAATTGAAGGTGTCGCAAAGCTTATTGTAAATCGACCCGCCTTCACACATATCCAAATACGAAATTTAAATTATTGGTCAAGCGATCAGGTAGTAGAAGCTATCAAAATATTCAATGATCTGGGAAAGATTGTGTGGGTTGAGTTAGTACTAGGTAGGGATTTTAAATGGGAGAGAAACCTATATGGCATTTCCCCTAAAGTATTCTGTGGTAACCTTACTAATCAATTCGATATTCTTAACAACTCGCATATGCCAGACCACACTCAACACCATCTAAATATAATCAGCAAGCATCTGGATAATATTGATAGAGTAACAACTGGTTGGAGTTCCTGTGGAGAATCTGGTGCATATTTCAGATGGATAATGAGACAGAGCTATAAGGATATCTTAATTGATGGGCTTAAACGATCTATTCAACCCACCATCTTAGAGTTTGAAAAGCTATGGAAAATGTTTGCCCCCATACAAAGCAAATTAATGATGGCTGCCATTGATGTTCCGTTTGAACGTGAGGCATATCTCTATCAGGATAATTTAGAAAATGCACCGCTCCTCAACTGGCTAAAATCTCACGGCATCCCAAACCTCATATATCGGGGCTGTTGGTTGCTCGATAAATCACTAAGAGAACATAAGAGGAATTATCAAGTTGTACCTGAAGCAGTATCTCCAATAATTGCACACCAAAAATACTATGACAGTGGAAAATATCCTTACAAATATTACACAGACTATCTCAAAGCTGGTGCAGAATTTTGGACTGGTATCGGATTCTATAAAGGCATCGAACGAGGCAACGCTATTACCTTACCAGAGCTAGGCTATACTGGTACATTTTTTATGTACAGCACACAAACAGTTGACGCATGGAAACATTATGAAAATAACTAACGGTCCTGATACCAATATATCAATGGCATTCATGCCAAATGCATGTGATGGTCCGCATCTGGGTCATCTCTACTCACTGCTATTGAATAGATTGATGTACATGAATCTAGTACGATGGAAAGCAGTAAAAGATCCTCCATCGCAACCACAACACATAGTGGATAGTTTCGCACAAATTCAACCTCGATTTTATTTGTGCATTGACCACAAGCACTGTTATGCAATAGACGATTATATAAAAATGATCGAATGGCTCGGTTGGGATGATGTAATTCTATTTCGGAACGATCTGGCTAACTATGATAACATGTATTGGTGTGCTAATACTAAGCAAGAATTTCTACAGGATTCTCCTTTGGAACAGCAAAATCTTAATAGCCATGAACGGCGCATCTTGTTTTTTAATTGGGCAGGAGTATATACGCTTTATCGTGGTATTGACTTAGCAAAAACTCATGCCCTCATTAATGAACCCATGATTGCAAAACACTTGAATATGCGCATACCCACAACGATATATCACTCAGTTATAACGAATGAAGAAAAGACAAAAATAGAGGGTAGTGATCCAGACTATCGTATAAAGGACGTATTTAATAGACCTGCACTTGATGTAATTAAATGGTTTGCCAATTGGTTGTGTCCCATACACGCCACTGGATCTTATTTAAATACACTAGGGGGGACTCCCGAACAGATTTCATCGGGGGTAGTGAATTCATATATTTCTGATAAGGATGCAGAGCTATATGCAATAGCCTATCGACTGTTGGGGGTCAAATGGAATCCATCACCATCCGCAGTTAATGAATGCATACCTCGAAACTGGAAAGATCGCATCGAAGATTCAAACTAGGAGAAAGAAAATGGCAGATTTCAATTTAGACAGTATAAACGATTTCCAGCCCTTTCGGTAATACATGCTATAAGGGCGATTTTCATAGGTTGGCAAAATATTTGGATTTGAGCAGCGAAATAAAGTAGCAGATTTACAGAAATTTGGCGATTTTCAATTTTCTTATCTTCTTGTAAAATAGTGAGTTATGACGATACCTTCATGTAGCCAAGTAGACAATATGAAGCCGTTATGAGCGTTATTCTCCAGAAAACTTTCTCTCTCTTTATGTTATGTGACAAACAAGTATATGTTCTATTTGTAGTCGTTTAACTTTCTTTACAGGAGCGTTCTAATGAATGCGCAAGAAAAACTGGTAGTTGAAGCAAAAATTACTCACCAATATCGGAATAAATTTTTGGAATTTACAATTTCGCATGAAGATGCAATAGGAAAACTTTATACTGAAGTATATACGGAAGACAATCAAACAGGAGATCAAAGACCATTAAACGAGACTCATGCCAAAAATTTGGCAAAGGCTATTCTTGATGGAGCGTCTTGTTCTACCATTTTAGGCGGAATAGATCCATCAATAGTCACGATTATTGAAGATAAGAATGATTCCAAGAAGGCGACTATTGTTTTTCCTTATAAAGAAGGAAGGTTTATACGACAAGCAGATGTGCAACATGGAGTGCGAGCAGTGGTAATGGTTAAGGATCGCATTCCTGAATGGGACTGGTCATTTAAATGTAGAATATTAGAGGGAAGCGAAGAGGAGAAGAGTCAGATAATGCAGATGTTGCATGTTAATGCTAATATGTTCGGGCGTAAACCAGATAAAGCGGTTGGCGCATGTATACAATATCGTAATAACAAATTGGTTGGCGGAGAGAAAATTGCTGGAAAGATTTTCGAAAGATTGGCAGAAGATAAAACATCAGCAATTTGTAATGTTATTCATCGTTATCATGACGAATCAACAAAGGACAGGGTTGGATTCAATGATTTTACTAAAAGATCTGCAAAGGCTTTTGAATTAGATGCTATATCTAAAATGACAGAAGATGAATTGTATGAAATAGTTGCTGCTTATTATCAACGATGGGCTGAACATCCTGAAACATCTAAATGTTGGAATGATACGGACGCATATATGCTGCGGCAAAAAATTGGTTTAAAGGTTGTTACCAGTCTTTTATATACCATATTGGAACGCACGGATAGGTACGAGACTGTTGTCGATGCAAACAAGGTTATCGCAAGGCTTAACAAGGGTTTGGATAAGATTAAGCCGTCTGTGTTTTTGGCGAGAGGCAAATCAGATAGGCATAGTTATCGTTCAGAAGGAGCACTTTTTAAAGCCCTTGAACCGAAATGGAAGCGACGAAAGAATGGTCGAAAGAATTAAGTAGTTCTACTGAAATCGAAAACCCTTGCTGGGAAACTGGCAAGGTTTTTTTGTGGATTTCGGAGTTCGTCAACGGGCAGCAGTAATATCTTGCTTAACCCCTCTCGCCCACCAGCCAACCTCGCCCTCATCTCTGGGCGTCAGAAGGAAAACATAAATTTCGCTGATGATTTTGAAGGAGTTGATGCTAATTTTGCTCATTCAGAGAAAACGAAGAATCGACGTTCAGAATGTCGATCTCAAAACAGCGACAGTTGATGTTCAGGTTATCACTGTTAGCAAAAGGAAAATGACTCTTTCTGCATAGCAGGAATTGTGCTAAATCTTTCCATATGATGAGTATATGGAAGATCTTTTAGCTGAATGTGTCAAAAAAGCTAAAGATGCTTTAGTTTTATCCTCTGCTGATCGCGATCAGAAATTCGCTGAATTAACTGCTCGCCAAAAAGAATTCGACAAAACTGTCGATCATTTCGTAAAATTAGCAGATAAAGTTCAAAAAAGTGGCTGTGAACAAGTAGTCATGTCTGCAACTGACTTCTTCCTCGCGGGTTTCGCTCTATCGTTCCTCAAGCAAGAATTCCATAATTCTCAGCTTGAAGTGATGATCGAAGAAGCGAATTCTATGCTCGGCGAAGAAGGCATATCTTAGATGAATTATTTGAAAATTGTATGTTGGCACAACAATCGACTTTAAGGACGAAGTCATGGGTCGCGGGTTTGTGTTCAGCAACCTCAACGCGACCAGCACATGTGGATGCGGTAGTTCATTTCAGGCATGATCCCTCTGGGGTCGATAAGAATTCCCAAGGTTTTTTGTTCCTTAATCTCTTCGGTGAATAAGGCTAGGTAAGTGTTTAAAGATTTTGATAATATAGAAATTGAATTATTTAATTATTGTAATCGCACTTGCTGGTTCTGTCCCAATTCTTTTTTAGATCGTAAAACATCTAAAGAATATATGTCCGAGGAAACTTATCTTCGGCTGCTTCAAGAGCTTAAGGAAAATTCCTTTACAGGAAAAATAAGTTACTCCAGATACAATGAACCTTTTGCTGACTCTATCTTTTTTGAAAGACTAAAACAGGCAAGGGAGATTTTTCCTGACGGTAAGTTACATACTAATACTAACGGGGATTATTTAAACCCTAGTATTCTTAAAACAGCGGAACAAAGTGGATTAAATTCTGTTAACATTCAACTTTATCCCCGAAAGGAATACGATAGGGAAGAGATTTTTCAGGTGTATGAGAGGTTATCTACGAAGTGTGACATATCTGCTAGATTGGTTGTAAATAGGGCTGATAGGTTAGAGTGGCACGGCAAGCTTGATACTATGAAAGTGAAGTTTGTAGGAAGGAATTTTGAAGTGAATGGTACGGACAGGGGGGGATCGTTAGATCGTTTAAGGGGAAAGATTAGAACCAAACCGTGCTTTCGCCCATCTAAGGATATTTATATTGATTGGAATGGAAATGTAATGCCTTGTTGCAATCTGCGCAGCGACCATAGTGAGCATGAGTGGTATATCTTAGGAAATATTAACCATACTTCGTTAGTGAATTGTTTATTCAACGATCATGCTAAGAGTTTTAGAGAAGAGATGCTAACGGACTCTGCCAAGAAGGGGGCATGTAGAACCTGTGTTTTTGTTTAACAAATAAGTCAAAGCTTCATAAAGTTGCCCTAGTAATCATCTACATTCTGTTGGTGATTTAGACTGGCATGAGCCAACACCAAATCAACCAATTTCCGATCATGAAATTATGATATTAAGAGAGGATTTAGCAAATAATATTAGAAAATGAGATATGAGCTGGTATATCCGAACTATTCTTGCTGAGCTTGAGCCAGTACCCCCTGCGGTTCCTGTGGAACAGCCACAGCAGTCTGAAGTAATAGAGACTCCTCAGCCCTCTCAACAGCCCCAGCAGCCACAAGCCCCTCAGTTGCAACTTGTTCCGTCTGTTATCACTCAGAACAAAGCTGGTCGTAGGTTCTTAACGCTTTATGGCATGGGTACGTTTTCCATCAAAGAACAATTAGGCAAAAGAGGTTTAGGATTCCGATTTTTCCAAGGCCGTTGGAGCAAAGCTGTTGATTTTATCGATGCTGAGCAACGAACAGCCCTTGAAGCTCTTGGCGTAGATACATCGCCTCTTGATCAAACAGAAGAAACAGAAGAAGCAGTTCAACCTCAAGAAGAGAATAAACCCGCAGGAGAGATGACGCCAGTTGAGCAGCAATTGGTAAGAATGAAGTCTGGCGTAGAACAAGCTATGCAAGCTGGCGGGGCAAGCGATAAAGTAAAAGCTTTGTTGCAATTTGTAGATGACAAAATTGATGAATTAGGTGCAATGGTAGATGAGGCTGCTGCCAGTGATTTTATCAAACATTTCTTATCTTTTTCCGCTCGTTTCTGGAAATACAGTTTTGGTAATCAGATACTTATCTGGATTCAGAAGCCAGATGCCACTCAAGTTGCTGGCGGCAAGCAATGGTTTGATAAGTTTGGCCGTCAAGTAACAGATTGGGATGCAGACATTTCAATTATCGCTCCACGCACAGGGATATCAAAAGAAGGTAAAGAGATAAAGAAAAAGGTTTCGTCTGATCAATGGAACAGACTGAAAAGCAAATATGAATATACATATTTTACTGGTGCGACTGTTTATGATATTGGTGATACAGAGCCAGTTGCTGGATGGAAGGGACCGAAGGGTGAAGATCCATTTGAGCCAGCGAATCCTCGTACAGAATCAAATGAATCAGTTGAAGAGATTACTGCTATGATTGAAGCCGCTCGTGCATGGGGCAAAAGTAAAAACATTGACATTCAAAGTGAAGGATTGAGAGAGGGACATGGAGGTTATTCGTCGGGTGGTAAAATACGTATTAATAACGCCTATCAGGGAATGAATTTATTTAGCACATTGATTCATGAATTAGCTCATGAAGTTTTGCATCAGAATGCAGAGGCCAAGGGAGACGAAAAGAAACCAAAAGAAATTGATGCTGAATCAACAGCATATATTGTATTAAAACGTTATGGATGGGAAAGCAAAGACGCTCCAAATTATTTAGCATTATGGCGGTCAACTGGCGAAAATGTTAAAGAAAGACGAAATCATATTGTGAGGGCTGTAAAAGAAATTATTGAAGGGATCGACGGATCGATGCAAAGCATGGGCGTAGAGCAAGAAAGAGAGGAATAAGATATCTACAATATGTTATCTACTTGATATCCAAAATAGAAAACCGTTTTATTTTCGTGCGGGTATAACAATTAAAGATACTCAGGGATATCAGATCTATATACATAATATTCCCGAAGTATGGAAACAGACAGAAGGCGAAGATATTGTTGTGGCAGTTTGCGACACTGGCGTAATGCAAACTCACAACGATTTATACGGTAGCTTCGTAGGAGAAGAATTAGAGAACGATAAACAATCTCATGGAACTTTTGTGAGTGGTGTTATCACTGCAAATCGTAATGAATTAGGAATGGTTGGAGTCGCTCCAAAATGTAAAATTCTTAATAAAAAAGTCCTCAATGATTTTGGCGAAGGAACAGAAGAATTAGTAGCTCAAGGGATTCGCGAAGCTGTAGAAGCCCATGTAGACATTATCAATATGTCGCTCGGTGCTTCTGTCGATTTGCCTCTGGTTCATGAAGCTATCAAAATGGCATACGACAAGGGTATCGTAGTAGTATGTGCCGCTGGTAATTCAGGAGACATTGGCATGCTTGAATATCCTGCCAAATATCCTGAATGTATTTCAGTTGGTGCGTTAAATGCTCAGAATTTAAGAGCTGAATTCAGTCAAACTGGTTCTTGTCTTGATTTTATGGCTCCTGGCGTTGATATTGTGTCAACAGTGCCTATTCATGAGTATGTGCAAGGATCAGGAACAAGTTTCAGTGCTCCATTTGTTTCTGGCATTATAGCTCTTATTATCTCAAAGCATAGAAAACATGGAGGTAATACTCCAATTAAAAATGTTGAAGATATCAGAGAGCATCTTAAAAGAACGGCAATAGATATAGGAGATGTTGGTAAAGATGTTCAGCATGGCTTTGGACTGATAGATGTTGAGAAAGTATTTGCTACTGATATTCGTCCGACTCCTATTACTGATCAGTTCATGGCAAAATTTGGGAACATACCAGAAGGATTAGGTGAAGATCCGTTATGGAGCCTTGAGATGAAAATTTCATCTCAAACAATTCAAGTTATTGATGTTCAAGACGATGTTGTGGCTCTTAAATTATTTCAGCCTGCGGATATATCAATATCAGAAATCAATGCAGATCCCGAAGGAAAAGATAGACAAAACTTAACTGAAGAATGGGTTGAGCTACAAAATAATGGCGAGATATCAACTCATCTAACAAATTGGCGTTTGCAAGATGATGCTGGTCATATGTATATCTTCCCAACTTTTGCTTTATTGCCTAAGCAGAAAGTCAAAATCAGGACTGGTATAGGTGCTGATACTGCAACAGACTTATACTGGAATTCAAATCGTCCAATATGGAACAATACAGGTGATACAATATATTTGTATGACACAAATGGGACACTTATAATAGAAGCCGTTTATGGTTAAAAGTAAACATGAAAATTTTACAAACCGATAACTATATTAGAAAGATAGCTGCTATCGTTATAGATCCAGAGACAGGTCAAAGACAAAATAAGACCAATGAAAGATCCTGTTATTGAGGTCCGCTACGCAGCCGCACATTTGGAAGCGGAGCGGTATGTAGAAGAGCAGGGAATTGTCTCTATGGACGGTAAGCCCTGGTTAACCTCTATAATATAAATCGTGCCAATGTGACTGCCGCCCGCGCCGAGGGCCAATGACTCCTCCTAAATTTACGCCAAAGAAGAAACTGCCGCTACCGCCCCTGACAAATATGATGAGATACTTGTATTTAAACGTACTCAAAAATCGATGTTAACTTACGACCAAGAATATTTTGATAATGTTGAAAAAGACGCATATGCATTCCGACAATGGAAAGACGGGCGTTTAAATTACGTTATTGACATTGGAGCGGCACAGGGCTGGTTTGCATTATTTGCTAGACTAAGACAACCTGATGCTATAATTTATGCCTTGGAGCCTCGCAAAAAAGAATACGATCAGTTAGAGAAAAATATAGGTTCATTGCCAGGAGTCTTTCTTGATCGCTTAACTCTTGGTAATGGCAATGAAGTCGAAGTTATTCAAAATCGTATTCCAGAATTAATCAAGACGCTTCAATTTACTCAACTTATAAATAAATATAATATAGATCTAGATAATAATATTTTTATTAAGATTAATTGTTTTGGTCTTGAGAAATTTTTAATGGGAGACAAAGAAGCAGAAGAACTATTAAAGAAATCAAATGCTGTAAGTCTTAAAGCTTATTTCCCCAGTTCTTTTAGATTTTCTGAAGAGAAAGCTTCGCAACCTCCTTGGGGTGCATATGAACATTGGATTAGATACGTATTTGGGCAAACTCATAATATTACTTATGCTAATTCAAGAAAAGAAGGTGGATTTGGCATTTATCAAATGGTGAAAAAATGAATAAAATACTCAAAGATATATGGGTAAAATTCGAGGCACTCAGTCCCAAACAAGATATCTATTATCTCCTGTTATCTCTTTTGGCCCTTGCGAGTGCTGCAAAATATCATTATCGTCATATCCTTCGAACTCAAGCAACCTGTGTTTAACAAGAATCTTATCTCTAAGGCTGCGACGACCATAACAATAAGCCTCATCTGATGGAACTATTTCGTTTTCTTTTGGATATCTAACCCAAAAACTGTCTAAAGTGGCATGATCAGCTTTTTTACAGATACGATGCAAACGACTACCAGAATCTTTGTGCTTAAATTCTCTGCAATACGTATCTTCAGTTCTTACAATTTGGACTCCAACTTCATTGAATCTCATTGCCAAATCGCAGTCATAATAAACGCCAATAAATCTACGATCATAACCAAATCCATTTGTTAAATTTAAGAGTTCTCTATCAAATAGAGCCGCATTAAGACTTGCGAAAGGAGCACCTTTTATTTTTCCATATGTTAAAGTATGGCCATTTCCATGATCTCCAAATCGAGGAAGAATAATGACACGATTATCTCCACGCTTATTACAGGCAGCCTCTCTCTGCTGATACAATAGATTTATACCGCCGTGCCACAATTCCTGGTCATCCCCAAAGAACAGAAGCATATCACCTTGCGATTGTCTGGTCGCAATCTCATTACATTGAGGATTTTTAATATTAGCTGTTTTAATATGTCTGAAATTTGAAGGTAACTCAAAGTCTGGTTCTTCAGGTCCAACAGCAATTACTTCAAATTCTTGAGAGTTCTCGCGGCAAAGACCTTTATACATCCTTTGCCATAGATGTGGCCTGTTTGAAGATAAGCATACGCTAAGCATCTGCTATGTTATCGACATCGGAAACACGGGAGTCAACGCTCAGGGAGACTGGTTACAAGTTGTCTTTGACAATTAGTGGGCTGTGAACTGAGAATTCCCCATGCTTGTCATGGGGTACTTGATCGAAGACAGGCCGCAAACCCTACGCTAATAGTTAATCGCTCTCACAAAGCCTTGTGTGCTAATTAACAAGCACTCAGAGCATGTCCAGAAGAATATTTTCAAATATTAAAGCTTCAATGACTAATTGATGATTGAATCTTTAGAAAGGAAGATAAAATGTGGATTTTAGAAATCATCAAATCTCACTTCCTGAAAACCCAATTTCTAAATTTCCAAAAATGCAAAAAACCAGAAAAACAATTGTGATTAAACGAGACAGCGAAGGAAAACGTATTGCTACTATGGAATAAATAATGTAATGCGAAAGACGCAAACTCAATTATTTAAAAAAATAGCTAAAAACAAGAACGAATACGCTATTTGTACAGAATCCGTAGGCAAAACGGAAGGCACTACTGAACGTAGTAAATGGGGACCAGATGCAAAAGCCCGATACTCAAGATGTCTAAAACATATAGATCCAGAAGAACATATAGATCCAGAAAAAGACAAAGCAATAAAGAAGTAATTGAAATCTGCTTTTTATACCAATATTTTGGGCCTGCATCTAAAGCATCAGTGGCTGTTTTAAAAACCATTTCTTCGCCATTTTCTGGATCAACAAAATAAGTAAGTTCGTTAGGATTATATTTTTGGCATTTCGTTTTATCGAGCGAGATCGGGATCGGCAAATACATCAGACCCCAACACCTCGCCGGTCCTGACGCTTATTTCGGGTTCCGCATCTGCCAATCGTCCAGAAGTAACGTCATCGCGCGAAAACGCGATACGTTGCACGGCGTTTTCGTCATGCTTCCCGTAGTGGGTTTTGGCGTATTCTAAATCATTCGTGACGAAAACTCCCTGCCCTCGAAATGACACCTGTGTCCCAGGTTCCATTGACGATGATTGGCGAGCATCGGCACCAGATACTGCATGACCGCCCTCTCTCCTTGAAACGCGATACCCGACCAGCCTTCCGTCTGGCAGTTGCTCCCAGTTTTCAGCACCCCTTGGCAACTCCTTCCAATTCCCAACACGCACCACCGCCTCGGCACATCGTTTAACAAATCCTGTTGATTTAATTAGTTTCATTATTTCTCCTTAACCTTACATCGCTATCGCAATACCATATAAGACCCAGCAAAAAATGCTGTAAGGAAGTAAAAAATTAAAGCTGTACCCCAATAAGAACCTATCAAGTCGAGGAAAATCTTGAATACGATATCGTACCCAAGAGGGCAAAAGAAAGCCGCTGCCGCGAGGCAGATTGTTGCAAGTCTTTCTGTCATGACCATTCCTACGTTTAGGTTCAGGGTCCGAATTTTCGGATTCTAGCTCTTCCATTGCTGTATTATTAAGTCGAAAAATCCTTTATCCCCTTACGTGCCGAGGTATTTTGATATTTGCTAAAATTAGATACCCCTTTAGGAAAAGGCACTGCCCATCGATCTGTAGCAAAACTTAATGCAGCATGCAAATTGCTTTTCTAGGAACTCCGTGAGTATTTCTTTTAGCCAATTCTTCGGATACTTTTCACTGGAATATTCTCTTGTCCGACCGCTTGATAATCCTTAGCTGTTGGCGTATCAAGTGTATTGATTAGATTATTCTCATTTATTCTAACTTGCCAGACATCACGCCTTTCTCTTGAACCGAGATCCGAGGCGATGCCTACTGCCCTACCGAGGTCATTTGTTAGGAAAATATTTGACGGAATGCTTGTTGATCCTTCGAAAGTGGCTCTATCTTCAACAGGGCGAGCCGTAAATAATGTTAAAACATTTCCTTGTTGGGTTCTTGATCCAGGAGATCTCATTTCTTGAATCAAAGAGAAGTAATCTGTTTGTGTATTGCCTTCTGTAAAAAAATCTGAATCGCCTGCTTCCAATACATCATCTATATGGATATTCTCTCCGTCCACGAAGAGGGTAAAGGCAGTCCCTCCTCCCCAGCTTACGTCGTCTCCAACCTGAACCTCGGCATCGGTTTCAGAAGCGATAGCGTTGTCGCGGTCGTAGGTATAAGCGTTTAAGGATACAGGGCTGTTATTCCAGTCAGGTATGCGGGAAATAGCATCCTGAATGATTTGAGATATCTTTAGCATGTTTTCGTAGGTTTCGGCTGATAGGCGAGCGATATCAGCTTCGGCATGTTCTTCGGTGTAGGAGTGGGAAATAAATGTATCAATATAATTGCGTATGGATTGCTGCCATTCGGTGATGGATATATTGACAGCGGCTTGTGCAATTTTGACGTACCAATTCATATCAAATTGTTTCGAGAATAAAGATCCTTAGTTGTATCGTCGCTTTCATTAAGCTTACAAGTCGGCTCCTCAATATCGATTACTTTAATTCGTCGGGGTTCAAACATAACCCAGTCGTCGTCTAATTTAATACTGTCGTAGCCCTCATCTGCAATTTGCTGCAAATAGAGCTTGTTGTATTCATCCCACCCAGCAGACTTATCAACAGTTAACTCAACTTTCATTATATACTCAGAAGAACACGCTCCGCTTTCTCCTTGGAGGATCTTGTCTTTATCCTCTGAAAACCACATCACTCCCTGCGCCCCAAAGTCTCTGCTGAAATTCTTGATGGGTACTTTGCTGCCGTGGTAGGCAGTTACAGTTCTCTTCTCTCCAACATCGGTGCTTTCTATGGGCATCTGTGTATACTGATATGGTTGTCGAGACAAATCTTCTGGCTGTGCTTTTTTATACCAATTCATTTTATCCTCTAGCTAAACTTTGACTTACTTCTCCATTTAAAGTAAAAACATGCTCTATTCTATTATGGTCAAAATAATAAGCATCCTGCTCCCTAAATATCCCATGCCAAAACAGCTCTATCTTCTTCTAATGAGAGGACATGCAAACCTTTCCAACCGAATCATTATGGCTCGGTTTTTAATGCGATAAGTCGATATATAAATGTGAAATTCCTTAATTTAACGAAAAATACCGTATATCTTGAAGATATTGATCTATATATACCGTTCACAGAATCGGTCCAAGAAATCGATACAGAGCTTGTTAAGAAGTCGAAAGCTTTTCAATTATTTGTTAAGATAGGTAGTTTAGATATTATAGAGGCAAATGAAAGTAGAATTGAACAGAACTTAAAAAGGTTGCAAAATCAAGTACCACAAAAAGAAGAAAAGGAAGAATCAAATATGCCAGAAAGCGATCAGTTGCAAGTAAAAATAAAAGGTCATTTTGAAGAAGCAGGAGGATATGCAAAAGTTAACAGAAATTTAGCGTTGGGATTAGATCGCCTGGGAGTTGACGTTTGTATAGAAACATCTGGATCTCAATCTGAATTAAACGAATTAGAATTACGACAACTTGCTAAATATAAAAAGAAACCTAATAGAAATGCTATCCATATTGATAGTGTCGTGCCTTCTTTTGGTGGACTGTCAACTGGCAAATATAATATCTTATACACTACAATTGAATCCTATTCAGCACCTAAACAATTTTTAGAAGCATTGTATAATTATAATGAGATTTGGGTTGTTTCCGAATTCTGTAAAGAAATTCTTGAAAGATATGGGATTAAGCAAAAAATTTATGTTGTTCCTGATGGCATCAATACAGATCTTTATGTAAATAAAGGTGATAAATATGAGTTTCGTCCGTCTTTAAATAAGTTTGTATTTGTTAGTGTTTTTAGTTGGTCTTATCGTAAAGGCTATGATGTTCTCCTTAAAAGTTATCTACAAGAGTTCACTGCTGAAGATAATGTCTCTCTTTTAATCGTTAGCAGATTTCAAAATAGTCCATCTCGAAATAAAGTTATCAAACAAGAGATTGATAAGTATGTTAAACAATGTGAGAATCCTCCGCATATTGCTCGTTGTTCACAAATAATACCTGAATTTATGATGCCTAATTTGTACCGAGCCTGTAACGCTTTTGTACTTTTAAGTCGAGGTGAAGGTTTTTGTCTTCCTTATTGCGAATCATCTCTTTGCGGCTTACCAGTTATTGCAACAAATTGCAGCGGTCAAACGATGTATCTTAATGATAAAAATTCATATTTGGTAGAGCCAGATGTGATCAGGCCAATGCCTGAAGGGTTAATGCATGTTCATTATTGGGATAATCAAGAATTCCCTAGCTTAACTTCCGATGAAGTAATAAGACAATCTGGATGTGCAATGAGAAAGGTTTATGAAAATTACTCAGCAGCAAAACAAAAGAATAATAAATTGAAGAAATTTATTGCTGAACATTATAATATCTTAACAGTTGCCCAAATAGCAAAAGATCGTTTAGATGAAATTTGGAGCAAACTATGATATTATTACTTGATGTAAAACGGCAACTTGTTCATGTGTATAAGAAAGATGGTCATCAGGAAATATCTTTTGAAGATATTGACGAATTGCCTTATGTTATGGGTAATAATACAGCAGTTTATGTTACGGCAGGAACAAATGTTAAATCACAACAAGTAATGGATCTTGTAAAAGGATTCATGCCAGAAGAAAAACCATTTATGCCATCAGAATTCTATGCAGGTAAAGATGCTAGTACTTATTTTTTAAGGTCTACAGCACCTGGTCCAGTTGTTTTCGGGAAAATGCAGTTTCTTAGCCCTGGCGATTGTAAAGAAATAGACGAAGATCTTAGACAACAAATCATGTCGTCAGAAATTGTACAGGGTTTGATCAAAAATAATAAATTGCAGATTATTACGTCTCAAGAAATGCGAAGAATCGTAAAAAAATATACATGCGAACACGCAGCAAAACAAGCGCAAAAGCAGAAACTAAAAGATCATGAGCTAGATAAAATTATTGTTGACGGTAGAGCAGAAGATATCGCTGCTGATCCTATGTCGTATCTATCCGATGCGCCAGATGATTCGGATTCGGAAATTATAGACTTATCTGATAATCGTCCAACAGCAGATCTATCAGGCGTTGATTTGAGTGCTTTCGAAAAATGAAAATTGTTATTGTTCATCTTGGAAATATGTCTGATGTACTTGTGGCTTCAAGTATCAATAAAGTACTTGTAAAGAATGATGTTAAAATAACCTGGGCTATAGCAAATAAAGATATTGCGGATGTCTTTAAATACAACGATTCTGTCAAAACAGTATTAGCTGATCAAGTTAAAGAAGAAGATTATGATGTCTTGTTTAATTTGAGCAGTGACCGTGCTGCATTGGATGTGACAGCAAAAGAAAAACATGGATTATTGATAGATGATGAAAAGTATCACCAAATCCTATATGGCGATGAAGTTACCAATATGAATCTGTTTCAGATTTATTATAGGTTAATTGGGTCGTCGTGGAGAGGGCAAGGATATGATTTGCAATATCGACCTCGCACGAAGTCAAGAAAATCAAGGATCGGATTGGCAGTTGCAAATCCTAATTTGAGATATTTTATCAATGATAATTTGAACCTTGAACTAAGTAAATTATGGGTTATCCCATTTAAAAATAATATTTATCGTAAAATGGATGAGATTAATAAATGTAAAACAATTGTTACTGACGATTTCATTACTATGCATTTGGCACTATATCTTAGAAAATATGTTCATTTTTTAAGGACTATACCAGCGAATTTTAATGTAGAGATGTTCGGGTCTGGTTATTGCTATGACGTTCCTGTGATGTGTCTGAGATAATATGGAAGATCAGAAATTACTTATACCTCAAAAAAATCTAAGACGCTTTAAAAACGTCGAGATTCCTGTCGTATATCGTAGTGTTGATTACGGAATTAAAAAAGGAAATGGTCAAAGATCCAGTATTTCTGTTATAGATACTGGATGTCCTCTCCATGAAGATCTTAAAGGATGCATAGGTGAAAGAGTTAATTTCTCCGATGAAGCAAAAACTCATTTTGACCATCACGGTCATTCTACGATCATAAGCGGTATTATTGCAGCTAATAATAAAGAAAAGATTGTTGGGTTTGCTCCCGAAGCAGATCTGCATTTTTGTAAAGTATCAGATAATGGAGGAGAATGTGATTTTAATGCAATTGTGGCAGCAGTGTTGTGGTCAGTTGTCAAAAAAGTAGATATTATTCTTATGAGTATTGGAACCGCATTTGATTATACTGTTTTACATAATGCAATTAAAAAAGCTTATAATGCTAATATCTGTATTTTTGCAGCAAAAGATAATGAATCTACATATCCCGCTGACTATCCAGAAGTTCTGTCGTTTAGATCCAGACCCAAAGGGAAATACGTCAAAGCTCAAGCAAATGGAAATAATACTGTTTTTGTGCCCATGTCTAGTGGCGGCTTGCTGACTACAATTGGTAAATCTGAATATACCAAAGCGTATGGCCCAAGTATAGCTACTGCGGTAGGAACAGGGTTAGCTGCTGTAATAATTGATAAAATGAAACAAGATGATTTCCTTGCAGAGATCAATCCAAAAGATGTTTATAGGGCAGCACGTTCATTAAGATTTGATGGTTGATAGGAATCGTTGTGTTTTTTAAATAATAGAAAGGGATATACCTACTGTTAATACTTAAAGCGGTTTGTCGAATTAACGGAGGGAAAGCGGAAGTATCAGCGTTAACTTTAACTAATAGACTTCGATTGCCGATAATGTCAGTGAGAGACGATATGGTTCGTAATCTGAAAATCTCCGATGGATCGAAAAGCGTTCTGGCGCGAGAGAATATTTCGATTGAACATTCAAACACTGCTGACACAGTGGCGTTTGATGTGAACGGTGATAAATCTGGTGCTGGTAAAGAATCTGATAGCGCAAGTGACGCTGAGAGCAAAACTCTACTTCATAGGAGATTATATTATGTCAACACGTAAACTGACTGTGCTAAATGAGTGGGAGGTTGATGACGAGGGTTCAAACGTACCGAAGATCTTCAACGATTACCTCCATAAAGATTGGAACTACAAGCAGATCGATGCCTCTGGGCAAGATATTGTTCCACCAACACCCAACAGCGTTGTAACCATCGTAATATGCGATGACGAAATGGCAAATGACCTTAATGCAAATCCTGACGTTATCATCTTAACCGATGATGAGTATAATCCATCTGAACCAATGCACCAACTACCATAATGGCAAAACGAATCCCCCCCAATCAAAGTGGCCCAACATACTCGCAAAGACCGGGCAAGCCAAAAGCTGCTCCACCAAGTACCGATGAGTGGAATGAGTTTCGCGCCCAACTGGAGCAGAAGGGCTTTAGTCAAACACAAATAGATCATGCAATCGGTAATGGCATTGGTAATCAGAGTCGTCGGGATATTGTTCATAAACTAATATCCTTAATGAACACCACGACCTGAAACACCAATGCCCACATATCTTGTACAAGACCTATTCACCGATACCAACGGCACGCAGCTAACTGCACACGATCCTGATATTGACCTTCTGGGTGAGGGTTGGCAGAATCACGGCAGTTGGGGCGGGGATGCCGCAGGCGCAAACGCTGACATTCAGTCGGGCCAAGCGCGTATCACTAGCGATGCTAGGGGCGCGGTTATTCCAACCGGGCATTTCTTTGTGCGCGTCACGGTGGATTACACGTTCGGTGCGGCAACTAAAGCGTCAGTCATAACCAATGCCGCAAATACGCGGTACAACTTCAACCTATGTCGCGGGCGCGATAATAATAACGACACAAACATCTATACGGTTTTGGGGAACACATCGACTTCTCGTGCATCTGGCTCATACTCGTTTGCCGCAAGTACAACTTATGAGTTCAAGGTGGAGCGTACCCCAGAAAAAATCGAGTTCTTTATCGACGGCGTTTCGAATATCAGCTACGGCAGCTACTACAATCAAAATAACGGGCATGATCGGCATGGAATATTTCGCCATGCCGATAGCGCGTCTGACGCACGATGGGAAAACTTCCGCGTCGAGTCACTGCATGAATCAAATGAGGTATTTCGTGATTGCTTCGATGCCGCAGACGGCACTTTATTACCCGCACACACACCAGATTATGACGCGACTGGCAATGGTTGGGAAAATGCGGCCTATCCCGGCGTGAGTCTTGGTGATGGTATGGGCATCAATTGGGACGTTGATTCAGATAATATTGAAAAAGTCGCACGAACTACCGTCATCGGTCGCGGTGCGATGCACGATGCTGAAATCACCGATGCAACGATACATTATGTGTATCACGCACACGGGGCAGGTAATGGCGCGGCATCAGCTTTGGTGCGTTGGGACAGCAGCGGCGAAGATGATGGGTTTGAGTTCGTTCACAATATAGGTGGGAACTTTATTATAAGAGAGTGGAACAGCGGGTCAAGCACAAATAGAGCCAGTACAACATGGGGATCGGGTGGAGGCGCCACGCAAATAATTGCAAGTGCAATTGGCAACGTCTATACCTTTACTTCTCCCCAAGTACCCACAACACTCACTTATACTGATGCCGACAATCTTTTCGGCGCGAATACAAATTTTGGGTTTATGGTTCGACCGGGAAGCCCCGGCCGTTCCGACTGGGACAACGAGTACTGGGACGGGTTCCAGATTCTGAATGAAGGCACTGAAAGCAGCTCAAGCAGTTCAGAGTCTAGCTCAAGCAGTTCAGAGTCTAGTAGCAGTTCGTCTTCGTCTGAAAGCAGCTCAAGCCTTAGTTCATCTGAAAGTAGTTCAAGTAGTTCGGATTCTAGTAGCTCATCTTCTGAAAGCAGTTCAAGTAGTAGTTCTGAATCCAGCAGTTCATCTGAAAGCAGCTCAAGCAGTTCTGAAAGCAGCTCAAGCAGTTCAGAGTCTAGTAGCAGTAGCAGCCTTAGTAGTAGCAGTAGCAGCCTTAGTAGTAGCAGTAGCTCAGATAGCAGTTCGTCTTCGTCTGAAAGCAGCTCAAGCAGTTCTTCTTCAGAATCCAGTTCTTCATCTGAATCCAGTTCTTCATCTGAATCCAGTTCTTCATCTGAATCCAGTTCTTCTTCAGAAAGCAGTTCTTCTTCAGAAAGCAGTTCTTCTTCAGAAAGCAGTTCTTCTTCTTCAGAAAGTAGTTCTAGCAGTTCAAGTAGCTCATCGTCAGAGAGTAGCAGTTCATCATCTGAAAGCAGCTCAAGCAGTAGTTCAT